>Ga0210040_10011306_pt1 | contig 10121 bp, 11 predicted proteins | sample CryGeyCG12114_NA_FD_185462 | JGI IMG/M metagenome (GOLD analysis project Ga0210040, IMG submission 185462) | Groundwater microbial communities from aquifer - Crystal Geyser CG19_WC_8/21/14_NA (SPAdes) (version 2) | ecosystem: Environmental > Aquatic > Deep subsurface > Groundwater | place: USA...
CCAATAACAATACCTGACACAACAAATATGGCGGCAAGTGAGGGAGGAAGCGCTTTTGTAACTTTAGGTAGCAGCCAGATTATCAAAATTGTAAGTATAACTAAACCAAGCATTACGTAGAGACTACTTCCTGTCATCCAATGCAAGGTACCTGCAGCATCTGCTGTTTTAAACTGCACAAGCTGAGACATAAAAATGATGATAGCCAGACCATTAACAAAGCCAAACATTACAGGGTGCGGAACAAGACGTATAAACTTTCCGAGCTTCAACAAACCTGCAAGCACCTGTATTATACCACCTAACACTACTGCGGCAAAAATATATTCTACTCCATGGCTTTGTACCAGGGATACTATCACTACTGCAACAGCACCTGTAGCACCGGAAATCATACCAGGCCTTCCTCCAAAAACCGATGTTATAAAACCCATAACAAAGGCTGCATAAAGTCCGGTTAGTGGTGATAAACCTGCTATCAATGCAAATGCAACGGCTTCAGGTATCATTGCCATTGCCACAGTTAAACCTGCTAAAATTTCTGTTTTATAGTCAGCTTTTTTTGAAAAATCAAAAAGATTTAAAGCACCTTTCATAATGTATTTTTATATAATTGAGAAATAACAGGCATTAATAAATGTCAGGACAGCACATTACACAGTAATAAAAAAACGTCAGATAGATTAAAAATCTTAAGGTGGAGTAAGTATAAAAAATGTTAAAGCTTTTTTCATTAAACTGCAAAAGTAAGGTTGTTGTGTACATAAATGAAAGAAGATAAAAAAAATTTAAACATCATAAATTTTACCAACTTTATAAAAATAAAAAGAATTATAGCTACTGCAAAAGCAACTTTTAGAAAGCAAAAACATTAATAGTTTTAATTAAAAACTTTTTATTTATAATATAATTTATGATAAATACTAATGTTATTTATGAAATTTCCAAATAGACGGGTAACTATGACAACAAAAGCAGCCCTTGTGTTTGAGACAACAATGGATAAATAAAATTCAGGAAATTGGAAGAGTGACAATAACGTTATCAGTACATAGAGATTAAAAAATATAAAAACATTACGGCTTGGAAATAAGAAGTATAAGTGAAGAGGAGATAGATATGCTTTTAAATGATTTGCTTGAGGTGCATGGATATGATTTTACAAATTATTCACGTGCATCTATAAAAAGACGAATTACCCGTTTAATAAATATTGATAAATTTCAAGATTTTTCGAAATTTAAAATTCATGTAAGAAATGATCGCTATTATTTTAAAAGATTTATTGAAGAAATTACGGTCAATGTAACAGAAATGTTTCGTGATCCTTTGTTTTACAAAACACTTCGCACTCAAATTTTACCTGTACTTGCTACCTACCCTCTTATCAGAATATGGCATGCAGGCTGCTCTACAGGAGAGGAAGTTTACTCTATGGCTATCATCTTACACGAAGCTAATCTTCTGCATAAATCTTTAATATATGCTACTGACATAAATCCAGGAGTGTTAAAAAAAGGAATAGATGGTATCTTTCCTTTAAGTCGGATGAAACAATATTCTGAAAACTACATACTTTCCGGAGGAACTCATGATTTTTCGGAATATTATTCCGCTAAGTATAACCGGGCAAAGTTTAATGAACAGCTACGAACAAAAGTGATTTTCGCTACACATAATCTTGTAACAGATCACTCTTTTAATGAATTTCAGTTAATATTATGTCGTAATGTTTTAATCTATTTTGATAAGGATTTACAGCAAAAAGTACTTACACTTTTTGATCAAAGCCTGGAACAATTAGGTTTTTTAGGACTGGGAAGTAAAGAAACAATTAATTTTTCTTCACTTGCTGCTGATTACCGTCAGGTTAACAAAGAAAAAATATGGAGGAAAATAGCATGACAAATAATTGTGATCTACTTGTTATTGGTGGTTCTGCCGGCAGTCTTGATATTATATTAAACGTGCTTCCTGACCTTCGCTTAGACTTACCGTTTCCTGTCATCATTGTGGTGCATAGAAAGGTTAGTTACGATTCACTTCTTGCAAATCTTTTAAATGCAAAAACTCAGCTTTTTGTACAAGAGGCTGAAGAAAAGGATACAATAACTGCCGGCAACATTTACATAGCTCCTGCTGATTATCACCTTCTTATAGAAAATGATCATACAATTTCACTTGATTTTTCTGAAAAGGTAAATTATAGCCGGCCAAGTATTGACGTAACTTTTGACACTGCTGCTGACGCCTACAGATCAAAATTAGTTTGCTTATTACTATCAGGTGCTAGTGCAGACGGAACACAAGGTTTAAAAACCGCAAAAAAATATGGAGGGAGGGTGATTGTACAAAATCCAAATACTGCAAAATCAGCTTATATGCCTGAGACGGCTATTGCAGAGGTAGAGGTAGATATTATAGTAGATGCAGCAGATATTGCAACTTTAATTAACTCTTTATAAGAGATAATTTTTTTTAATAATTTTTAAAAATGCAATTAAAATGTTCCTGATCTTTAAAAGTTCCCTTTTTAAGACTTTTTTTCCACAAATGAAACTTTATTTTATGCTGCTACAAGTTCTATTTTAATTGCTTTATAAGTACCAAAAGGGGTTGGGCGCTCCATAAATACAACAAATCCCCGTTTTGTATACTCTTCAAACTGCTCAGGTTTGATAAATGTCTCGGTTGTTTTAGTTTTTTTGGTAGTCATAGTTCTAATGTTTTTCATTTTTTAAGATTATCAGATATTACTATTTAGTAATAAAACCAAGAGTATGCCAAAAAAATGAAAAAGAAATACTACTTTTTTTTCATATCTTTAATTCAATACATAAAGCAATAAAAAGAGGACATTTCTGTTATTGTAAAAAATAATGAGGAAGCTAGCTTTGATAAGATAATCACTAAAAAATGTAATTACAGCTGAGCGTGAATATAATTGTCAGATAAAATTATACTACAATATTAATTTTTTTAATTATGGTTAAAACAGAATCTATAAGAAAAGGCAGTAAAGTATATTTTGCCGACACTAAAGGTGAGCCAGTTACAGTCTTAGACAATATAAACGGCAAAATTTCTGTGCAACTCAGCAAATTAATTACAACTTATGCCGAAGATTTATTTCCAGTTCCATTAACTCCTCAGTTAATATTACGAGGTCCTTTTATAAAAACGGATGAATTTATTTTTGAGAATCCTGAAGATGATATAGAGCTTGAGTATGATTATAAAGGAATAACGCACATGCATATTCATAAAAGTAAAACAACTTTACAGCTTACTGCTTTACATGAATTGCAACATGCATATTGGGTTTTAACAAATAAAGAATTAGCATTTAAATAAATATACAATTGTTCTTTTCTTTTTATATCTTCTGCATCTATTTGTATGCTTTAAAGAACTTATTTTGAATAATTTTCTTTTTTTTACTTAAAAGAAATAACATTTAGAACTTCCATTTGACCAAAAGAAAGACCGGAAGCAGTAGTTTTAAGTTATTTTATTAATCTAAATTACAAGGTCTTTAAGCTGTATTGGTTCTAAACTTCTGTTTTCTAAAGAAGAGCATTTCTGTAATAAAAATAAGTAAAAGACTCACTCCTGTAGTTGCTGAAACTTTTCCAATAAAATAAAGAAAATTTCCAAACTGAAGCCATTCTATTAAAACAAGGTAAAAATGATGAATAAACGTAAAAACAAGTACATATAAACCATAAGGTGCGATGCCCATACTTCTGATAGAGGGTTCAGCGTAATTAAGCTCGGCTCCTTCCTTTGAAATAAGAACATTAATAAGAAAAGGCCTGAGATAAGCTATAAGAACACAGGGTGCGGCATGAAGACCGGGAGTTCCTAAAAAATAATCAAGTGTTATACCTAAAAGAAACGCAACAGCCAATAAACTAAAACGTGATATAGTAAATGGCAGCCAGAGAATGAATAAAAAATACAGGTACGGAGTTATAAACTGGTGCAAGGGTGGCATCTGGCTAAGCACATAGACCTGCACAAGGATAAAAAAAATAAAACGGATAATATTTTTTACTAACAGACTCATTGATTTCTGACTGGTGCAGCCTCCAATCTGCGCTGTTCATCCCACTGCACGTTTTCTACCAGATTTACATATTCTATATTATAGAAGTTTGTAGCGGTTTTAAGACGAATAACCAGAAAGTTACTTCCCGGATCATTGAATATCATGTCAACTGTACCTACCATAATATCTGAAGGAAAATTTGCAGAATAACTGCTTGTAACTACAGAATCACCTTTAGCTACAGCAACACTTTTAGGTATATTTTTTAAAGTTACATAATGTGGATCTCTGCCATCCCATTCTACGGTTCCGGGTACATTTCCTTTTTTTAGCATTGAACTTACTTTGCTATTGCGATGAAGCAAACTCATAACCCGACTATAATTTTCGCTGGTTTCTATTACAGTACCTACAACACCTTGTGGACCGATTACGGCCATATCTCTTTTTATTCCCTGGCTTGCTCCCCGATGAATAGTAAGATAATTAAGTTGCTGAGAAACAGTATTATTTACCACTTTTGCAGGTAACCAAGTATACTTTCGTTGATGGCCCGCAGTATCTCTTACTGTACTGTCCAAGGCTATTATGCGTGCACTGTCGGCGCTTTCAAAATTGGTGTGCAACATGTTCTTTAAACGTGTATTCTCTTCCAGCAGCAACCTGTTATTCTCTTTTAAATGAAAGTAGTTTTGAACGTTATTGTACTGTCCATTTATACGACCAGTGATTTCATTTGCCACTCTGGCGTACACAGCCTCATGCGTCTCATTGTAATTAACTAATAAAACAAGCGATAATATTTGTAATACCAGAAAGAAGAGGAAATTAAAATATCTTCTGATAAATATAAAAATATTTTTCATAAGTTTCCTCCTCTCCTTCCTTTTAAAAAGAGGTAAAAAAATAGAATATTATAGCAAAGTAAATATTTCAGTTTAAATATCTTTACGTCCTTTTCCTGTTACAATAGTTAGTAGAAATTAAAAGGAAATTATCTCATAATAAAAGGAAATCGGAGATAATTTTTTAAAGCTATACCAGTTCCACGTACTACACTTTTAAGTGGGTCATCAGCTACATGCACTGGCAGTTTAATTTTTTGGCTCAATCGTTTATCTAAACCACGAAGTAATGCTCCACCTCCTGTAAGATATAAGCCTCTTCTGTAAATATCTGCGGCTAATTCCGGCGGAGTTGTTTCAAGTGCTTTAAGGATCGCCTCTTCAATTTTAAAAATGCTTTTGTCTAAAGCTTCTGCAACTTCCTGATAGCTAACCATAATTTGTTTTGGAATGCCGGTAACAAGGTCACGACCATTAACAGGAATATCGTCAGGAGGTGTTTCCAGATCCTTCATTGCAGCACCAATCTGAATTTTAATTTGCTCTGCTGTACGCTCACCTATCAGTAAACTATGATAACGTCTCAACGCTTCCATAATGTCTGCGGTAAATTCGTCTCCGGCAATACGAATGCTTTGATCACACACTATACCAGCCAAAGCGATTACAGTAATACCTGTTGTACCACCGCCAATGTCAATAATCATGTTTCCCACTGGTTCTTCCACATCTATACCTATACCCAGAGCTGCAGCCATTGGTTCATGCAAAAGATATACTTCCTTAGCACCGGCCTGCTCTGCACTATCACGTACCGCACGTTTCTCGACCTCGGTAATACTGCTGGGAATACAAATCATCATTCTCCAACTGGGAGGAAATAAGGGTTTTTTAGGATAAATCATTTTGATCATCTCCCTTATCATTAATTCTGCTGCATTAAAGTCAGCTATAACACCATCTTTTAGAGGACGTATGGTACGAATGCTTTCATGCGTTTTTTCATGCATCATTAATGCACGTTTACCTACAGCCAATACAGTTTTCAGGTTATTACGGTCAAGTGCCACAATAGACGGTTCATTTACAACCACTTCTTCATCATGAATAATAAGGGTGTTTGCTGTACCCAAATCCATTGCAATCTCTTGCGTAAACCAGTTAAAAAGTCCCATTTATATTTAAGTTCCTTAAATGTTAAGTAATGGCTGCAAAGTTGTATGAAATAATCCGAAATAACAAAGCAGAGATTTCTATAGTTGAGTATTGAAGATTACAGTCAAAAAACACACAAAAGAGTATCCTTTCAATACTCAGTATAATTATAAAATTACTTGGTAAAAAAAACGCTGACAAATATTCTTGCCAGCGTTATATTTAATAAGTAAAACTTACCAGCTTCCTCCAGAACCGCCTCCACCAAAACTTCCACCTCCAAAACCACCAAAACCACCCCCACCGGAGTTTCCTCCTCCAAAACCACCACCCCAGTCATCTCTGTTTCCTCTTCCTCCACCTAACATACTACCTAAAATAGCTCCTGTAGCAAAATCACCATAACCTCTGCGACTAAACATTCCTCCACCTCCGCGTCCACCACCTCGACTTATAAGCATTATAATAATAAAAACAATAATTATTATCCCAAAAATACTTCCTCCGCCACCATTTCCCTTACTACTTCTGTAACCAGCAGGGGCTTTATATTCCCCGGCAGCAGCTTTAAAAATTGCCGTAGTTCCTAAATCCAATCCACGATAAAAATCGTCAACTTTGAAATTAGGAGTTATTTCATTATCAATAATAGATTTACAGGTAATATCAGGTAATGGCCCTTCTAATCCATACCCAGGGGCTATAAAAACCTGATGATCATTTTTAGCAACTAAAAGTACTACTCCATTATTAGTTTTTTTATTACCTATTCCCCAAGCTCTTCCAAGTTTGGTAGCATAGTCAACAGGTGCGTAATCATCAGTTGTAGGCACAATTACAATTGCAAGCTGATTGCTCGTACTATCATCATAAGCAACAAGCTTTTGCTCGAGTGAAGCCTTTTGATCTTCAGTAAGTGTATTAGTATAGTCATTTACTAACCGGGGCGGTGATGGCCTTGCTGGTATGTTTTGAGCAACTGCTGCAAAAAAAGGAATAAGAAGTAGTATAGTAGATAAAAGACGCTTCATTTATTAATAAGAAAAAGTAATCCCGCAGGTGCGGGATTACTTTAATTTAATTTCCAAAAATAATTTCATCAGGCAGTTCATTTTTATCGCTGCTTTCATAAGGGAATTCTTTCTTCAACGCATCTCCAATATCGCTGATTATGTGGCAGACTCCACCTGTATAATCATCTTTTGTAAAATGTGCAATTATTTTCTTTACCTCATCATTCCAATACTGCGATCCTACACGTTGGTAAATACCTTCATCCGCAAATAGTGCCAATTGATGATCATCCATTGCCATATATAATAAAACAGCATTCCGGTCTTTTGTCTGATCCATCTTAAGGTTAAAAAATATCTCCTTTGCCCGATCTACCGGATCTATATATTTGCATTTGCTTTCTACAAAAAATCTTACCTCTCCACTCGTATTTTTTTCAGCCAGCTGAATAGCTTCCACCATTTGCTGCTGTTGAGCAGAAGTGAAGAATTGTTTTCTTTTGTCTATAGAAAAAAGTGCCACTTACAGAGATTTGATTTTTTAGAATTTAACTTCTGGAGCTCTTTCAGCTCCTGCTTCTGCTGCAAAACCCTGCCTTTGTCTAAAGCCCATCATGCCAGCAAAAATATTTGTAGGAAATGTACGAACTTTTGTGTTATAGACTTGTACAGCATCATTAAAATCATTTCGGGCAGTTTTTATCCTGTTTTCAGTACCTTCCAATTGAGCTTGCAATCCACGAAAAGCATCATTTGCACGAAGATTTGGATAGGCTTCAGAAACAGCTAATAATCTGCCTAATGCCTGAGACAATTGCCCTTGCGCAGCCTGAAACTGTTGTACTTTTTCGGGAGTTAAATCAGCAGGATCAACTTTTACCTGGGTAGCAGATGCTCTTGCATTAATTACATTGGTTAAAGTAGTTTGTTCAAAGTTAGCTTCACCTTTAACAGTATTAACAAGATTTGGAATAAGGTCAGCCCGGCGCTGATAATCACTTTGAACTTTGTTCCATGAGTTTTTAACAGCCTCGTCTTGTTGTACAAGTCCATTATAACTACCACAACCGCAGCCGCCTAATATTAATACTGCAGCCAGAATAACAATAAGTGTAAGGTTTTTTGAGTTCATTGATTATTTTAATTTTTACGATTATTAAAAAAGCTATTTTGTTTAAATAACTTTCCTACCTTATGCAAAACAATTGCCACCAATTAAAACTGTCGTTTTGTCTTATTGCTTAATTGCAGAAATACCAGGTAATTCTTTTCCTTCAAAATATTCAAGCATTGCTCCGCCCCCGGTGCTTACATAGCTTACTTTGTCTGCAAGTCCAAATTGATTTACAGCAGCAACACTGTCGCCCCCACCTACTAATGAAAATGCTCCCTGCGAAGTTGCTTTAGCAACAAAGTCTGCGATTGCTTTGGTACCCTTTTTAAACTTTTCCATTTCAAAAACACCCATTGGTCCGTTCCACAAGATGGTTTTGCTTTCCATAACTACCTGTCCAAATTCTTTGATAGCTTCGTCGCCTATATCAAGACCCATCCATCCTGTTGGAATATTATCATTACTAACTTCTTGAGTATTAGCATTTGCATCAAACTTATCTGCTATTACACTGTCGTTTGGCAAATGAAACTTTACTCCTTTTTCTTTTGCTTTTACAAGTAATTCGTTTGCTAAATCCAGCTTATCATTTTCACAAAGACTTCCGCCTATTTCTTTGCCCTGAGCTTTTAAGAAAGTATAAGCCATTCCTCCACCTATGATGATGTTATTAGCTCTTTCAAGTAAATTCTCGATAATTAATATTTTATCACTCACTTTGGCTCCACCTAAGATGGCTGTAAAAGGTCTTTCACTATTATGTAATACTTTTTCTGCACTGCTTACTTCATTTTCCATCAGTAAGCCAAACATTTTTTTGTCAGCAGAAAAAAACTTTGCAATTATTGCTGTAGAGGCATGTGCACGATGAGCAGTTCCAAAGGCATCATTTACATATATATCTCCCAGCTTGCTAAGTTTTTCTGCAAAAGCTTCATCACCTTTTTCTTCCTGCTTGTAAAACCGAAGATTTTCAAGCAGCAGTACATCACCTGGTTGTAGAGAAGCGGCCTTTTGTACAGCCTCATCACCTATACAATCATTAGCAAACAAAACTGTGGTACCATTCAATAATTTTATAAAGTGAGTAATAAGATGACGCAAAGAATACTTATCTGTAGGACCGTCTTTAGGACGACCAAGATGACTCATCAAAATAACGCTTCCACCATCCTTCAAAATCTTTTTAATAGTTGGGATAGCAGCACGCATCCTTGTATCATCAGTTATCTCGAATTTATCATTTAAAGGAACATTAAAATCAACACGAATAAGTGCTTTTTGTCCTGAGAAATTATGATTTTGAAAGTTTATCATTCTGTTTTAAATTTATTGTTTAATATAAACCCTTATGTAAAATTGCGTAAATGTGATGTAATAACGTTTACTATATCTTAATTTTCATTAAATATAAATAGTTTTGAACCTATTTTTTTACGTAAAATTAGCTTTAAGTGTGTAATATTATAAAAAATAAAGCGATTCAAAATTTAAAGATTTTGCATTTAATTTCTAACCATGATTTTTTTTATTTGAAATTTAAGTCTTTGAACAATCAGAGAATGGACAAATAATATTTATTACAAATAATAAAATTTTAGCAGTAATATTTAAACCTTTTTCCTGATGCATCAAAAAACTCCAATTTTTTTTAGGTTTAAAATGGTTTGAAATACAACGCTTATCTTGAAAATATAAAAAAACCGCAGTTCGTCTATTTGAAAAACTGCGGTAAATCTTATGATTGAAGAAATTTCTGTTATCTCAATTGAATTTGCAAGAGTTTGACGCTACATGCAAACTTTTACTTATTAATATTTTACTTATTAATAAGCTTGGCAAAAAAGTTTACTGTGCGTACCAATTGGCTTACATAACTCATTTCATTATCGTACCAACTTACAGTTTTAACCAATTGCTTATCACCAAAGTTTATTACTTTG
>Ga0210040_10011307_pt1 | contig 10121 bp, 9 predicted proteins | sample CryGeyCG12114_NA_FD_185462 | JGI IMG/M metagenome (GOLD analysis project Ga0210040, IMG submission 185462) | Groundwater microbial communities from aquifer - Crystal Geyser CG19_WC_8/21/14_NA (SPAdes) (version 2) | ecosystem: Environmental > Aquatic > Deep subsurface > Groundwater | place: USA...
AACCGGCTGGGACCATATGAACTCGCCCCAGCAGTTCCAGATGGCACCCAAAGATGGCAAAGCGATGATGTCGCTGACGCTCGCTCAGGGCGAGAGCCTGGAGGCCGCCGCACAGCAGCAGTTACAGGGGTACGGGCTGCAACCCACAGAGTCCAAAAAAGTGACGGTGAATGGTTTGCCCGCACTTGCTGTTATTGCTAAGCCACAGCCGCCACAACAACAGCAACAGCAACAGCAGGATATCCAGGTACTGATGTACCTTATTCAGTATGGCGGCAACATTTACAACTTACTAGGGGTGACAGCCGCCAATGACTTCAACACCTATTTCCCGGTGTTCAGCACCACAATGCAAAATTTCGATCAGCTAAGCGACCCTGACAAGCTGAACCGCAAGCCGGAAAGGATTCAGATTAAAACAGTGAGTCAGACGGCAACGCTGGCACAGGTTTTCCGGAACTATAACGTGAAAGAAGCCCGTATGGAAGAACTCGCCATACTCAACGGCATGCAACTGACCGACCAGGTAGAGAAAGGGATGCTGATAAAAGTAGTTGGAAAATAGATAAGAAAAACACATGGCGCTATATCCCATATAGCGCCATGTGTTTTTCTTAACCTTTGAATCTTTAAACCGCTCCGGCTGCTATATGCAGGAGCCGCAATGGCAAACTCACTGAGCCAGACAGTGGTGCTGTATGAATTAGATTTAAGCAAAGCAAGTTATGTCCTTTTTATTCAGTCCTTTGAAGATCAAAGAAATAACCTTCAGAAACAGGATCACTGTTTCGCCTATGTGCCAGTACTCCAGTAAAGACGGCTTTACAACTGACTGGCACCTGGTGCACTTAGGCAGCAGGGCGGTGGGCGGCGCTGGCCTTGTACTGGTTGAAGCCACGGCCGTTTCGCCGGAAGGCAGAATTACACCGGATGATGTCGGTATTTGGAAAGATGAGCATATAGCAGGTTTGCAGCGGATCGCGGGCTTTCTAGAGGCGCACGGTGCGGTGCCGGGCGTGCAACTGGCTCATGCCGGTAGAAAAGCCAGCCACAGAAGCCCCTGGAATGGCGGCCAAGCCATTGCGCCTTCCGAGGAAAATGGCTGGCAAACCGTGGCACCCAGTGCCTTGCCTTTCACCCCGGACGAACCCACGCCAACGCCTCTGGATGAGGCTGGCATTCAGAAAGTGGTTGATGATTATAAATCTGCGGCACAACGTGCTATGACTGCCGGCTTCAAAGTAATTGAACTACACGCGGCGCACGGCTATCTGCTGCACCAGTTCTACTCCCCCCTCAGCAATCAGCGCACCGATGCTTACGGCGGCTCCTTCGAGAACCGCATTCGCCTGCTGCTGGAAGTAACGGCGGCAGTACAGGAAGTATGGCCAAAGGGCTACCCGCTACTGGTGCGCATATCCGCCACTGACTGGACGGAGGGCGGCTGGACCGGGGAAGACTCTGTGCGGTTGGGCAAGGTGCTGCAGCAAAAAGGCGTAGACCTGATCGACTGCTCCACCGGCGGCAACGTGCCGAAGGCTAAAATCCCGGTCGGCCCGCTCTACCAGACAGCTTTTGCGGAGCAGGTAAAGAAAGGGGCTGGCATTATGACAGGCGCGGTGGGCATGATCACCACAGCCTCCGAAGCGGAAAGCATCATCGCCGAAGGCAGAGCCGATTTGGTGCTGCTGGCGCGCGAAATGCTCCGCGACCCGTACTTCCCGCTGCATGCAGCCCAGGAACTAGGGGCAGATGTGCCGTGGCCGGTGCAGTACGAACGGGCAAAGCCCCGGAGTTAATATATAAGCAAAGCGGCTGAAGGATATATCCTCCAGCCGCTTTGCTTCTATAGCCTTGGTATTTCTGTCAGCTACTATGAGCAGCACGCAGCATGCTACTTATTGCGCCACCTGCGTTGCCACCCGCTTGTTCTTTGGCTTTTTCTTGAGCTTGTTGAGCCATATCAAAGTGCCGGTAACAGGCAAACTGGTGGCGATGAGGCAGGCAATGAAGTACAGGAGTTTACTGAATGTGCCATATACCTCACCCAGGTGCAAAGGCCGCACGAGCGCCACAATCTGCTCGTTCAGCGGCTTCTCATCAAATATTTCCACCTTTAGCGCCTGCCCCGTGTGCTGATCCAGTTGTACTTTATCCGGGGCACTAAAGGCGAAGAAACCTGCGGCTGACTTAGAAACCACCACGGCCGTGGTATCATTATCCGGCAGAGCTACTTTAAGATTACCTTCTCCTGTTAATATGGCATTCGCTTTGGCTATATAATCCGATACCTGCAGCGTAGCGGCACCCGCTACGGGCGCGGGAGAAGCCAGAGGCTTTTCGCGGCGGCCTTTGAAAACCTCGTCGCCCATCAGGCTGCTCACGCCTTCGCGATACCAGTCGAAAGACCAGCAAAGGCCTGTAAGCGCCATAATCAGCAACAGGAGAAAGGAGTAGAAACCGAGCGTGTTGTGTAGGTCATGATTCACGCGCTTCCACTTGGCGTTGGTTTTGATCTTCAGGCCCTGTTTCCAGTTCTTGCGTTTCAGCGGGAACCACAGCACCAGCCCGGTCAGTGTCAGGAACACGAAAATGATCGTAGCAGCACCCACAATCACCTTGCCAACGCCTCCTTCAATCAGCAGCCAGCGGTGCAACTGCATCACCGTCTGGAAGAATTTAGTGGCAGGGCCTTCGGTTGTGCCCTTCACCTCGCCGGTGTAGGGGTCCACCATATAAGTGGTTGGCCGGCCACCGCCGTGTGCTCCCCTGCCAGCCTGCGCACCTTGCGGCCCGGCGTTGCCACGGCCCGCGCGACCAGCCTCTGGCTTCTGTTGGGTTGCCTGCGCCCCGGGGGCGCTGCGCTCTTTCCCTTCTCCGCCGTTCGCTGCCACGCTAACGCGGTAGGTTCTCTCTTTATCCGCCGGAATATCAATGCCTACTACTGTTCCCTTCAGTTCCTGCTCAAGCTGCCTTACAAGCTCGTTTATGGGTATGGGCTGCCCCTGCGCCTTTACCTGGTACTTTTGCGGTTCCAGCATTTCCTCCACTTCAGTATGAAATGTATAGATAGTGCCGCTCAGGCATACCACAAAAAGCACCAGTCCGCTGGCAAGGCCCAGCCACAGGTGCACATCATTGAAAAGTTTGCGTAACGTGTAGGTATTGTTCATGGTATGATGATTGTTTCTACTTGAGCAGAAAAGCTGCCGGCATCAGGGTGCCGGCAGCTTCTTTATATATAGGTAAACTGCTTAATAAAATTAAAACCTGTAGGTAACTACTCCCGAAAAATTTCGCGGCGATATCCTGTCGATAAAGTTAGAGCGGTAGGCATCGTAGCCAACTTTATCGAAGATGTTGTTGAAAAGCGCCCTCACGCCCCAATGCTTCTGGAATTCATACCCCACCTGTGCATTTACGATGGTGTACGCTTTGTTAAACCAAGGCGCAGTGTCGGGCTCGATGGCATGGTACTGTACCCCGTCCTGTGTCCAGTCGTTGTACGGGCGCTCTCCCAGGTAATATGCACCTACCCCAATGTTCAGACCGCGCGCGATGCCCTCACTGAGGGTGTAGTTTGCCCATGCGTTGAAAGTGTGCTTCGGAGTGTTATTCGGCGCTGACCCCGGAACGAAGGTTGTATGCTCTCTGTACTGCGCGTCTATATACGAGTAGCCCGTTACAAGCTCCAGGTTCGGGAGTACCCGGCCCGTCAGTTCCACCTCCACGCCTTTGCGCTCGTCGTTGCCGCCTTTGGTGTAGTAGCCAGCAAATACCACCGCGCCGGTTTCATCTACCCGGAAAACCTCCAGGTTCATGTCTTTGTTGTTGATCTGGAAGAGCGTCAGGTTAAAGCGCAGGCGATCCTGAAACCATTCTGTCTTCAAGCCAGCTTCTACCTGGTCAATGCGCTCGGCCCCGAGCGGTTCACCGTTCACGTCTACTCTTGCCGCGGAGCGGGGATTTGAACTGTTGGTATAGGAGCCGAAAATATTGATGTTGTCCTTCACGGTGAACATCACCCCTGCCAGCGGGTTCCAGAAGTCAGACGTCGCGCTGGACTCTCCGTCAGACCTGGTTTTGTTGGTGCTGTAGCGCACGCCGCCATATACTTTTGCCCACTTCGCCAGCTGGATCACATCCTGGAAGGTAGCGCCGAAGCGGTAATCATAAGCCTGAGTTTCATTACTCAGTTCAAAGGCGGGCACGCCCTCCGGCATGGTGTTGGGAACAGTAGCCGGGTCAAACACATTTATCCTGTCGATGGCGATGGAGTTATAGGTAGGCTGGTATAAATCAATGTAGCGGTAGTCTACTCCAGCCTGGAACGTGTGCAGGATGTTGCCCGTTTTCACTTTCTGGCCCACGAAGTCGAACTGCAGCACCGTGCTTTTGTCCTCGCGGGTAGAGTTGTGTGCGATGGAGCGATTGTACCAGTTCACCTGGCTCACATTGATGCCGTTCTCCACATCCTGTTTTACAGCCGAAAGATTGCTTTTAATGGCATCCGCATTATAATTTGAGTGGAAAACAGCCGCTCGTATATATAAGTTGTTCGTCAGGTTGTGCTTGAAGCGGGCAGCATAGGTGCTATGCTTTATATCCGTCAAATCAGATTCGAAGCCCAGGAAACGGCTGGAAGGCAGGTCGTATATCTCGTTCTTTTTGTTTCCCACCGATAAATTCACTGTTCCTACGTCGATGCTCTGCTCCTCGTCAAAGTAATCCATTTCAAGGGTAAGGGTGCTTTTTGCATTGGGTCGCCACTCCACAGAGGGGTTGATGTAGAAAGACTCGTTGCGCATGTGGTCGCGGAACTTGCCCCCGTTTTCGTAGGACCCGTTAACGCGCACTGCCAGGGTATTGGACTCGTTCAGCACGCGCTGCACATCAAACGTCGGCCGGATGAGGCCCCAGCTTCCGGCACGCAGCGAAAGCGTGCCCGTGTTCTCAAACTTCGGTGTTTTAGTGACAATGTTCACAATCCCTCCCGGACCGCCCAGGTCAGTAGCCGCGCCCATTGTGATGGAGCTCGCGCCTTTTAGCACCTGGATGCTCTCCACGCCCTGCATATCCGTGGAAAAGCCGCCTCCCCGGAAATCAGTCATCACGCGCACCCCGTTCTTTAAGGTAGGAATGCCCCGGAACCCCCTGGAGGAGATGCTTTCGCGCACGCCGCCAAAGGTAGCGTAAGTATATACGCCCGGCACATTGCGCACCCCTTCAATCACCGTTAGTGCCCCCTGCTGTTCAATCAGCCTTTCAGAAATGACCGAGATGCTCTGAATCTGTTCGCTTGGCTTCAGCGGCAGGCGCGTAATAGCGTCCAGCTTCTCCGGCTGCTTGTCCCGCTCGCCGAACACCTCAATCTCAGTTACCTGGTTCGCCTTGTTTGGGAGGTTAAACGTCAGTTCTTCCGTTTCGCCCCTCCTCAACTGCACTTCCACTGTCTTGCTGTCGAACCCGATTGAAAATGCCCGCACCTGGTAAGTGCCTTCCGGCAAGTGGTGTAGTTCAAACAAGCCGTTTTCGTTTGTAACAGTGCCGTACCGGGTACTTTCGAGTACCACACTGGCGGCGGCAACAGCCTCCCCGTTTTCCTGCAGCACACGGCCGCGTATGGCAGCGCTGCGGTGCTGCGCCCACACAATATGGGTTAAAAAGAGGCAAAGTGCGAAGAGGGTATATCTTTTGTCCATTATCTTTATTTAGACTTATTATAAATAACTATCTTTGGCAAAAGTATAACGTGGGGGAAAGCGGCGGTTATCGAAAAAGGAAGAATCTATATCGAAAAAGGAATTATATGCAAGTGACCTCTCAACTAGACGTGGTGGATACCTGGACCTGCTTTGAAGAAATTCACAGCAGGTATGACCCTACAGTTCCCTTGCTGGAGAAAGAAGTCAAGTTAGAGGATGCAGCCATCCAATACTTGCGCAGTTCCCAGTTAAGTGCCGGCGGCCTGTTTATCATCGACACCGAAATGGTTTTCAACGAGCCCGCACAGGACATGTTTGAAGTATCGGGCGAAAGCATAACGCTTGCGTTTTACCTCACAGGCCACACGACTGCAAGCGACCTCCACCTGGAGCAGCACACGCTGCAGCGCCCGAACCTGCAGCATATATCCTACACCTCTCATTTCAAGTCGGAAATCAGCATGCATGCTGGCACGCCTTACCACTACTTCCTGATTGTCCTCTCCAAAGACTTTTACTTCCGGCTTGTGCACCAGCAAAGCCCCCTGCACGAAGAATTCGCTGCCCGGGTACTGCAGGGCAGTCACTCCCGCCTGAGCAGCGAGCCCATGGAAATTACTGCCGAAATGAAGTGGGTGATCCACGATATCCGTAACTGCCAGCGCAGCGCCCCCCTGAAACGGCTTTATATAGAAGCGAAAATTGCGGAGCTCCTGGTGCTGCAACTGGAGCAATGGCAGCAAAAGCTGCAGCCGCGGCACAACATGCTCCGCGGCGATGATGAGGAACGCATTGCCGCAGCCAGAGCCATATTGGAGAATAGTTTTGCTAACCCGCCCACCATTCAGGAACTCGCCCGCCTGGTTTACCTGAACGAGCACAAGCTGAAACAAGGCTTTAAAGCATGCTGCAACCACACGGTGCATGGCTATGTGGTGTGGCTCCGGATGCAAAAAGCCAGGCAGTTGCTCAAGCAGCCGCAACGCAACATCGGGGATATCGCCTTTGAGGTGGGGTATAAGAACTCGGCTCATTTCACGGCTGCTTTCAAAAAGCACTTCGGTTTTCTGCCCAGCGACATCAAGGCTTGAGAAGCAGGGTGAGGAGCAGAGACCGGGCAGTTGACAGTAAAACAAAAAGGAGAGCCGCAGCTCTCCTCTTATATATTGCTAACATGTTCTCTATGCAGCTCAGGGTAAAATCCGATGTACAGCCAGGTGCTGTATTTAAAAAGCTTGGTTAGTAGCCTCTTCTCTTCGCCTGCGTTTCCAGCGCCTTCAGTTCATGTTTAGCAGCCTTTAGTCTGTCTTTGGCAGCCTTTTCACGCTGTTCTGCTTCATCAGAATAACGTTCAGCCTCCTGCACGTCCCGCTCCAGCGCCTCTATTTCCCGCTGCTGCGCCGCTACGGCCGGGTCGTCAGAATAACCTCCCCCACCAAGAACAGAGCACCCCATCATCAAGGGAAGACATACTATGGCAGCACCTAAGGTTGCTTTTGAATATATATAAGTCAATGTTTTCATATGTATTTTAATGTTGATTCTATTTTATTTACGGTTGCGCGCTGCAAGTGGTTCAAAACCTTCTTTAAAGGTCATTTACCTCCAATCCAAGGAAGCATTTTTATGCAAAGAACGCCCCCCGGGATTAGAGGTTCTTTGTCACCTTATTTAAAATCAACAAGAAATTTTTGATCTCCCATTTATAATCGTATCTTTACGATCATATAATAACTATGGGACTTAGCAAGACAGAAGCTTTTACTGAAACAGACGTTGCGCTGGCAAAATATGCCAAAGCACTGGCGCACCCGGCCCGCATTGCCATTCTGCGCCTCCTGCTGGAGCGGCGCACCTGTATCTGCGGAGACATTGTGGATGAACTGCCCCTGTCGCAGTCCACAGTGTCGCAGCACCTGAAAGAGTTGAAGGAAGCGGGCCTGATACAGGGTGACATTGACGGCAAGAAAGTGTGCTATTGCATTGATGCCCGTGCCTGGAAGCAGGCCCAGCAAATGTTGCACGTGCTGTTTGCAGACTACAGCCCCTGCGATACCGGCTGCTGTTAAAAAATTTGCCTATTTTAATCGCAATAAACCGATTTAAGTAAACTCATAAGCATTAGATTTTATAACTCGCCATCAAATAAAAAACTATGGACAACGCTGATGAATTAAAGAAACTGGTAAAAGAAAAGTACTGTGAAATTGCCCTGCAGAGCAAGGAGCAGAATGAGGCGTCCTGCTGTGGCGCCACCGGCTGCTGCACCGTGGATTACGCCATTTTCGCGGATAACTATACGCAACTGGAAGGCTACAACCCCGATGCTGACCTGGGCCTGGGCTGCGGTGTTCCGACAGAGTTTGCCCAGATTAAACCCGGTGATGTGGTGCTGGACCTCGGCTCCGGTGCCGGCAACGACTGCTTTGTGGCACGCGCCATTGTAGGCGACAGCGGCAAAGTGCTGGGCGTGGACATGACAGAGGCCATGATCGCCAAAGCCCGTGACAACGCGGAGAAACTTGGTTTCCATAATGTGGAGTTCCGGCAGGGCGAGATCGAGGACCTGCCTCTTGCCGCCAACCGCGCCGACGTGGTGATCAGTAACTGTGTGCTGAACCTGGTGCCGGACAAGCGCAAGGCCTTTGCCGAAACGTATCGGGTGCTGAAGCCGGGCGGCCACTTCAGCATATCGGATGTGGTGCTGGTGGGCGAGTTGCCGGAGGGGCTGGTGAAAGCGAGCGAGCTGTATGCCGGCTGCGTTTCCGGGGCTATACAGAAAGAGGAATACCTGCAGATTATCCGCGAGGCTGGCTTCGAGCATGTGACGGTGCAGAAGGAGAAGGTTATACAGGTGCCGGACGAAATCCTGAAAGACTACCTCAGCGAGGGCGAGATCCGCACGTTCCGCGAAAGCAACACCGGCATCTTCAGCGTTACGGTATATGGCGATAAGCCTGCCGCTTCAGCCTGCTGTGCCCCCGGCGCCAGCTGCTGCTAACCTATACCCTACACCTGTCCCCTCGCCTACACCGGCGAGGGGACATTACCTAACATCTATATAATACAGGATGGAACACTGCGCACCTGCTGATAACCGAAAACGCCTCGGCTTCCTCGACCGCTACCTCACGCTTTGGATATTCCTGGCTATGCTGGTGGGGGTCGGCATCGGCTACTTTCTACCCGAAAGCTCCGGCTACGTCAACACACTCTCCAGCGGCACCACCAACATCCCCATCGCCATCGGACTTATCCTGATGATGTACCCGCCTCTGGCAAAGGTCAATTACCGCCTCCTGCCCAAAGTGTTTGGCAACGTCAAGGTCATCGGGCTGTCGCTGCTGCTGAACTGGGTGGTAGGTCCGCTGCTGATGTTCGTGCTGGCCATCACGTTCCTCCGCGACTACCCCGAGTATATGACCGGGCTTATCCTGATCGGGCTGGCCCGCTGCATCGCCATGGTGCTGGTCTGGAATGATTTAGCAGATGGAAGCAGGGAGTATGCCGCAGGCCTGGTCGCGCTGAACAGTATTTTCCAGGTGTTCCTGTACAGCTTCTACGCCTGGCTTTTCATCACCAAGCTGCCACCCCTGTTCGGCTTTGAAGGCGCCATCGTGGACATCTCTATTGGAGTGATTGCAGAGAGCGTGGCCATATACCTGGGTATCCCGTTTCTGGCGGGTGTGCTGAGCCGCCTCGTGCTGGTGCCGCTGAAAGGCCAGGAGTGGTACCAGCAAAAGTTTCTGCCCGCCATTTCCCCTATCACCCTCATTGCCTTGTTATTCACCATCCTGGTGATGTTTAGCCTGAAGGGAGAGCTGATCGTGGCGATCCCTTTGGACGTGCTGCGCATTGCGGTGCCGCTGGTTATATACTTTGCCATCATGTTCCTGGTAAGCTTCTTTGCAGGCAAGGCCGCCGGGGCTGACTATTCTGAAAACGCGTCTGTGGCCTTTACGGCTGCCGGAAATAACTTTGAACTTGCCATTGCGGTGGCCATCGCGGTATTCGGCCTTAACTCCGGGCAGGCATTTGCCGGTGTGGTAGGTCCGCTGGTGGAAGTGCCGGCCCTCATCGCGCTGGTGAATGTGGCCTTCTGGCTCCGCAGGAAATACTATAACGCAGCAGCAAAACCTGTATCCTAAATCATAACGTCATTTATCACACGATGGAACTACATCCGAAGCTACAGGAAACCGTGCAGGCACTGGCGCAGGAACTTGACCAGATTCCGGCAGAAAGAAAGCAGCGCTTGCAGGAACTCTCCGCTTATGTGCAGCAGAAGATAAAAGAGGGCCAGCCGGTGCAGCTAAACTTTATCTGCACTCACAACTCCCGCCGAAGCCATATGGCGCAGCTCTGGGCCCTGGCCGCTGCCGCCCGCTATGACATAGCTAATATAAAATGTTTTTC
>Ga0210040_10011308_pt1 | contig 10121 bp, 11 predicted proteins | sample CryGeyCG12114_NA_FD_185462 | JGI IMG/M metagenome (GOLD analysis project Ga0210040, IMG submission 185462) | Groundwater microbial communities from aquifer - Crystal Geyser CG19_WC_8/21/14_NA (SPAdes) (version 2) | ecosystem: Environmental > Aquatic > Deep subsurface > Groundwater | place: USA...
CCTGGGTCCGGAGACGGCGAAGATCCCCGACGACCTGGTGGGCAGCGACGTCGACGACGCGGCCGAGGAACTGGCGGCCGCAGGCTTCGACGACGTCGTCCGCCAGGCGGCGACCAGCGAGGACGCGGAGGCGGAGGCGGACGAGGTGCTGCGCGTCTCGCCGGGTCAGGGGCAGAGCGCCCAGCTCGGCGACCGCATCACCCTCACCTACGCGACCGGGAAGTCCGAGGTGCCGGTGCTCACGGGCAAGACGCCGGCGCAGGCCGAGTCCGACGCCAGGATCGCCGGCTTCGAGGACGTGGAGGTGGTGTCGCAGGAGAGTGCCACCGAGACGGCCGGGGTGGTGTTCCGCCAGGACCCCGAGGCAGGCACCCGGGAACGGCGCAGCAAGAAGATCACCCTGACCGTGGCCGTCGCTCCCCCGCCGCCGCAGCCGACGGTCACCACCCCGCCGCCGTCCGCCAGCAGCAGCCCCACCCCGGAGACCAGCGGGAGCCCGTCCCCGAGCAGCAGCGAGAGCCCCAGCGGCGACCCGACCGGCTAGGCCCGGCAATAGAACGGGCGTGCTAATTGCTGCTAGCCTGCAGGTATGACGACGGTTGTCCAGACCTCGCTCTTCGACCTCCCGGCTGACGACGCGCCGCCCGGTGGGGAGCACGGCGCTCCCGGGCCGCTCGCGGGCCTGGTCACCCGGCAGGTCCTGGGCCGCGGCGCCTGGGTCGACCTGCTGCCTGGCTGGCTGGCCGGCGACGACACCCTCCTCGACACACTGCTGACGCAGGTGCCCTGGCAGGCCGGACGACGGCAGATGTACGAGCGCGTGGTGGACGTGCCCCGACTGCTCTGCTTCTACGACGAGCAGGACGCGCTGCCGCACCCCGCGCTGCTGCAGGCGCGCCGCGCGCTGGACGCGCACTACGAGCCGGAGTCGGGCGAGCGCTTCACGACCGCCGGCCTGTGCCTCTACCGCGACGGGCGCGACTCCGTCGCCTGGCACGGGGACACCATCGGGCGCGGGCGCGCCGAAGACACCATGGTGGCCATCCTCTCCCTCGGCTCCCCGCGGCACCTGGTGCTGCGGCCGCGCGGGGGCGGTACGACGATCCGCCACCAGCTCGGGCACGGCGACCTGCTGGTGATGGGCGGCTCCTGCCAGCGCACCTGGGAGCACGCCATCCCCAAGACCAGCCGTGCGGTGGGACCGCGGGTCAGCGTCCAGTTCCGCCCCCACGGCGTCCGCTGACGCCTCGGCGGCACGCCCCCGCCGCAGCAGGGACGAGCGGACCGCGCTGAGCGGGCGCACGAGGACGCTGGGCGGTCGGCTGGACACATCTCAGAGCATCAGGATGCGGGCCCGGACGTGCGCGCCGTCCACAGGTCACCGCAACCGGCGCCGGGCTGTGGACAGGACCGGGGCCGTCGAGCTGGGAGACCCCTACCGGCGGGCTGAGACCAGCGGCGCCAGGCCGGCCGCCCGGGCGGGTGCGTCGGTGTCCCCGCAGACCGCGAGCCAGTTGGCGAGCATCTGGTAGCCGCCCTCGGTCAGGACGGACTCGGGGTGGAACTGGACCGCCTCGACGGCCAGCTCCCGGTGCCGGACGGCCATGATCACCCCGCTCCCGGTGGTCGCGGTGACCTCCAGCACCGAAGGCATCGAGTCCGGCTCGATGGCCAGCGAGTGGTAGCGGGTCGCGGTGAACGGGGACGGCAGCCCGACCAGCACGCCCACCCCCTGGTGCTCCACCGGAGAGGTCTTGCCGTGCAGCAGCTCGGGCGCCCGGTCCACCACCCCGCCGTAGGCGACCCCGATGGACTGCAGCCCGAGGCAGACCCCGAAGATCGGCAGCGCGCCGCCCTGCCTGCGGACCACGTCCACGCAGACGCCTGCCTCCTCCGGGGTCCCGGGCCCCGGCGAGAGCAGGATCCCGTCGAACCCGGCCGCGAAGTCGGGGTCGGCGAACCTCGGGTCGTCGTTGCGCCAGACCTCGACCTCGGCCCCGATCTGCGCCAGGTACTGGACGAGGTTGTAGACGAAGGAGTCGTAGTTGTCGATCACCAGGATCTTCACGGCGGGCACCTGACCATCATCCCCCGCGGCGAAGGGTCGGCGACCGGTGTGCCGGGCACGGTCAGCGGGGGGTGCCGGTCCCGTCCGCGCCGCTCCCGCCGCCGCTGCCGAGCGGGCGGGCGTGCTGCAGGTCGAGCGAGCCCTGGTGGGCGGGGAACTGGGCCCGGCGCACCGACTCCTGGGTGTAGACCAGCCCGTAGGCGGCGACGTACTGGCGGTAGATCTGCACCGAGCGGGAGTCGTCCAGCGCCCCCCGCAGCCGGGCCGGGTCCCCGATCGCGCTGATCACGTACGGCGGGGCGTACGGGATCCCGTGCAGCACGACGGTGTTCCCCACGCACTTCACGCCGGTGGTGGAGATGACCCGCTGGCCCTGGACGGTCATCGCCTCGGCCCCGCCGGCCCAGAGCACGTTGACCACCCCCTGGATGTCCTGCTGGTGCACGACCAGGAGGTCGGGGTCGACCCCGTCGGCGGCGACGGACTCCGGCGCGTCGTCCAGGGTGACCGTGACCGCCGGCCCGCTGACCGCGCTGTACCCAGCGGCGGCCGCGGTGGCGTCGAGCTGCCGCTGCAGACCGGAGCCGGAGTTCTCCGCGGCCGACCGCGCGTCCACCTGGGACCGGACGTCGTCCACCTGCCGGGCCAGGTCGGCGTTGTGCCGTGACTGCGACTGGACCAGGCTGACCAGGTCCGTGTTCCGCCCGGGGCGCAGGTCGGTGCCGCGGGCGTTGACCGCACTCACCACGACGAGCAGGCCGGCCACCAGGCAGACGAGGCCGGTGAGCGCGCGGGCCGTCGGCGAGCGGTTCGCGTCGCGGCGGCGCTGCGCGGCCCGGGCCCGACCGAGGACCGCCCTGGCTCGGCGCAGGACGGTGCGCGCCCGCTCGACGACCGGCCGGCGGGTCGCGGAGGAGGACCTGTCGCTCGCCGTCCGCACCGGTGCTCCTCCCGCGCCCGGACGAGCCGGGAAATGGCTCCGCTCCGGGTTGTTGACTACGCTACCCAGGAACCAACGAGGAGTTGAGCGTGCCCGAGTCGAGAACGCGCAAGAGGTCCGAGGACAAGCGGAAGCTCGAAGCCCAGCGCGAGAGCAAGCCCAAGCGCATCAAGGCGCCGTCGAGCCGACGCTGGGTGCCGCCCACCTTCATCACCGTCGGGCTCCTCGGGGTGGCCTGGCTGATCACCTACTACATCGCCGGCCAGCACATCGGCTTCATGACCGACCTGGGCAACTGGAACATCCTGATCGGCATGGGCGGCATGGCCGCCGCCTTCGGCCTCGCCACCCTCTGGCGCTGACCGTCCCCGCCGATCGACCACCCCGAGTTACACCTCTGTCATTCGTCCACAATGGGGACAACTCCTGTGGACGACGCTCCTGACCGGGTGCTCGTGCGGCTGAGACGCACCGACGAGGCCCGGCGGCTGGACCAGGAGATCGTCCTCCTCGCCCTGCCGACGCTGGCCACGCTGGTCTCCGAGCCCCTGCTCCTGCTCGCCGACTCCGCGATCGTCGGTCATCTCGGGACCGACCAGCTGGCCGGCCTGGGGATCGCGGCCAACGTGCTCGGCGTGCTGACCGGTCTCTCGATCTTCCTGGCCTACGCCACGACCGGCACCGTCGCGCGCCGGCTCGGGGCGGGCGACCGCGCGAGCGCCCTGTCCGGCGGCTTCGACGGCCTGGTGCTCGCCGTCGGTCTGGGACTGCTGCTCGCGGTGGCGCTGGAGCTGGCCCTCCCCGTCGTGGTCGGCGCCTACGGGGCCACGCCGGGCGTCACGGCCGCCGCGTCCACCTACCTCCGGGTCGCGGCCCTCGGGCTGCCCTCGGTCCTGCTGCTGCTGGCGGGGACGGGGGTGCTCCGCGGGTTGCAGGACACCCGGACGCCCCTGGTCGTCGTGGTCGCGGCAAACCTGGTGAACATCGGGCTCAACCTGGCCCTGGTCTACGGCGCCGGCCTGGGCATCGCCGGCTCGGCGCTCGGCACCCTGGTCGCCCAGTCCGGGGCGGCGCTCGCGGTGGCCCTGGTCGTCCTGCGGCGGATGCGGGCGGCGCACGCCCGCCCCGGTCTGCGTCCCCGGGGCGTGCTGGCAGCGGCCCGCGCCGGTAGCTGGCTCGTCGTCCGCACCGCCACCCTCCAGGCGGCCGTCACCCTGACCACCGTGGTCGCCACCACCGCCGGCACCGTCGGTCTGGCGGCGCACCAGGTGGTGAACAGCCTCTGGGTGCTGCTGGCGTTCGCCCTCGACGCCATCGCCATCGCCGGCCAGTCGATCATCGGCCGCGCCCTCGGGGCGGGCGAGGTCGCCCGCGGCCGCGCGATGACCCGCCGGATGGTGGGCTGGGGCGTCGCCGCCGGCCTGGTGTCCGGACTCGTCGTCTGGGCGGCCCGTCCGCTCTACGTCGGACTGTTCTCCCCCGACCCCGGCGTCCAGGCCCTGGTCGGCGCGGTGCTGCTGGTCGTCGCCCTGGTGACTCCGGTCGCCGGCGTGGTCTACGTGCTCGACGGCGTGCTGATCGGTGCCGGGGACAGCCGCTACCTGGCCCTTGCCGGGCTGGTCGCCCTCGCCTGCTACGCGCCGCTCGCCCTCCTGGTGCACGAGCAGCGGGCCGGGCTGGTCTGGCTGTGGGCCGCGTACGGCGGGTTCATGCTGGCCCGGCTGGTCACCCTCGGGCTGCGCACGCGCACCGACCGGTGGGTCCGCGTCGGCGCTCTCGCCGGCTGAGCCGACCGGACCGCGTCGTCGCGCTCAGCCGGAGCCCGGGCCCAGCACGGGTCAGCCGTTGAGCTCGGGGCGTGCGATGTACCAGGTGCTGTCCACCCGCTTGCGGGCCTCGAGCCCGCCGAGGACCATCACCAGGCCGCCGACCAGAGCGGCCAGCCAGGCGCTGCCCAGCAGGCTCGGCACCCCCGCGGCGAGCAGCAGCTGGTACCCGGTGATGGTGAGCACCGCGCTCAGGGCCAGCAGCCACCCGGAGAGCAGCATGAGCCGGCGCACCCAGACGCCCAGGGTCTCCGCCGCCAGGGCCCAGGAGGTGAACAGGGCCAGCAGCAGGCCGACCTGCTGGGCGGCCAGCCCGAGGTAGGAGACGTCCAACCCGGCGTACACCGCTCCCGCGTCGAGGCCGGCGAACGCCTCGGCCGTGCCCTGGGCCCTGATGAAGAACCGGCTGGCCGGGATCAGCGAGCGGCCGTAGCCGTGGAAGTCCGCGACCGCCACGTGCGGCAGCAGAGCGCTCAGCACCATGGCCACGACGGCGACCCCGCACACGACGCCGCGCCGCTGGTAGCCGCGGCGCCGACGCTCGAGGGCCTCGGCGGTGGGGAGGATCACGGACCGACCCTACGCGAGCCGGACCGCTGGGACGGGCGACGACGGCCGGTCGCCGAGGTGCCCCGGACGGCACGACGTCCCGAGGCCGGAGCCTCGGGACGTCGGGGTGGTGCTGCGGTGCTGCCTGCCCTCAGGACTGGGCGACGACCGCCAGCTGGACGTGCGCGGTGACCGCGTCGTGCAGCTTGACGCCCACGGTGTGGGTGCCGACGGTCTTGATCGGCTTGGTGATCTGCACCGAGCGCTTGTCGACCGACACGTTGCCGGCCTTCTTGATCGCCCCGGCCACGTCGGCCGCGGTGATCGCACCGAACAGCTTGCCGGTGTCGCCGGCGCGGACGCCGAGCTCGACGGTCAGGCCCTCGAGCCGACCGCGGACCTCCTGGGCGTGGTCGACGCCGCGGATCTCCCGGGCGTCACGGCTGCGCTTGATGCCGTCGATCTGCTTCTCGCCGCCGCGGGTCCAGCGGATGGCGAAGCCACGCGGCACGAGGAAGTTGCGGCCGTAGCCGTCCTTGACCTCGACCACGTCGCCGGCCACACCGAGGTTGTCCACGGCAGCAGTCAGGATGAGCTTCATCGGGACTCCGTCCTTGCTCAGCGAGCCGTCGAGGCGTACGGCAGCAGTGCGACCTCGCGGGCGTTCTTGATGGCGATGGCGACCTTGCGCTGCTCCTGGACGGAGAGCCCGGTCACCCGGCGGGCGCGGATCTTGCCGCGCTCGGAGATGAACTTCCGCAGGGTGGCGGTGTCCTTGTAGTCGATGTGCTGACCCGCGCGCAGCGGGTTGGACTTCTTCTTCGGTGCCCGCTTGTCGGGTGGCTTGCTGGCCATTGTGGTGCTCCTCTCGAGCCCGGCGCGAGTCTGTGCTCGCTAGCCGGAATGTGCCGGTGATCAGGATGTCCTGCGTCCTCAGACCGCAACGTCGCCGCTGCCGGACCGGAGGGTCAGAACGGGGGCTCGTCGCTCTGGGGCGTCGCCCAGGGGTCGGAGCCTTGGGCGCGGTTCCCGCCGCCGCCGCCGCCGGTGCTGGCGCCGGTGGCCCAGGGGTCGTCGCCCCCGCCGCCGCCGTTGCTGCTGGCGCCGCCACCACCGCCGTACCCGCCGCCGCCGGAGGGACGACCGCCGCCGCCTCCGCCGCCGCCCTGGCCGCCCCCGCCACCACTGGTGGTGCGGGTGACCTTGGCCGTGGCGTAGCGCAGGGCCGGCCCGACCTCGTCGACGTCGACCTCGAACACGGTGCGCTTCTCGCCCTCACGGGTCTCGTAGCTGCGCGACTTCAGGCGACCCTGGACGATGACGCGCATGCCCTTCTGCAGCGACTCCGCGACGTTCTCGGCGGCCTGTCGCCAGACCGCGCAGTTGAGGAACATCGCGTCGCCGTCACGCCACTCGTTGGACTGACGGTCGAAGGTGCGCGGGGTCGACGCGACGGTGAAGTTCGCGACCGCGGCACCCGAGGGGGTGAAGCGCAGCTCCGGGTCGGCGGTGAGGTTGCCGACCAGGGTGATGGGTGTTTCGCCTGCCATGAGGTCTCCCTGTGTTCGTGCACGACGTGAGCGGTGAGCTGGTGGTCGCGACCACTGTGCCAGCCGGGACTGACGCGGTCGTCAGCTCCGGTCCGGCTGTGGACGACGACCGCGGGGGTCGTCGTCCTGTGGACGGCGGGCCTGGCTCAGTGCGCGTCGGTGCGGATGACCTTCGTGCGCATGATCGACTCGTTGATGGAGAACTGGCGGTCCATCTCCTTGACGTCGACCGGGTTCGCCTTGATGGTGATGACGGCGTAGATGCCCTCGGACTTCTTCTGGATCTCGTACGCCAGCCGGCGTCGACCCCAGATGTCCAGGCTGTCCACGGTGCCGCCACCCTTGGTGATGACGGTCAGGTACTGCTCGAGCGTGGGTTGGACGGATCGCTCTTCGGTCTCAGGGTCGAGGATGACCATGACCTCGTAGGGGCGCATGCGCGAACTCCACCTCCTCTGGTCTCGGCGGCCACGGGACGTCCCCGTGGCAGGAGGGCGATGCTGCCGGGCCCATGCGGATGGGTCCGGCCTGCTGCAGCCGACGGCTGCAGCACAACGGGGCAATCTACCGGTGGTCACCCCCGGTCGCCAAACCGGCGGCGTCCGCCGTCGCCGAGTTCCCCACCGAGGTCGAGAGACCAGTTGTGCAGCGTGGCCCGAGCCGTCGCCCCGCATGCTCCCGACGCCGGACGGCCGGGCCGGGCGTGCCGAGCGCCCGCGCCTCGCAGGCCAGGAGCTGTCAGTCGCGCTCGCTAGGGTCGGCGCCATGACGACCTTGGTGATCGGCGGGCACGGGGAGCAGGCGGACCCCCTGGCCGAGGCGCGCGCCCGCTCGGCGACGCTCGCCCAGTTCTTCCTCGGCGACCCGCAGGGCTGGAAGGGCCCGGAGTTCGCCTACGCCGGCGGCGCGGCCGGCCTGCGTGCGGACGCCGAGGCGGCGGGGATCGCCCTGGTCGTGCACGCCCCCTACGTGCTCAACGTGGCCACCAGCAACAACCGGATCCGCATCCCCAGCCGCAAGTTCCTGCAGCAGCACCTCCACGCCGCAGCCGAGGTCGGGGCGGTGGGCCTGGTCGTGCACGCCGGTCACGTGCTCAAGGCCGACGACCCCCAGATCGGCTTCGACAACTGGCGCAAGTGCATCGAGCGGCTGGAGCTGCCCGTCCCGCTGCTGATCGAGAACACCGCCGGCGGGGACAACGCGATGGCCCGACGGCTGGAGCGGGTCGCCCGGCTGTGGGACGCCATCGGCGGGGCTCCCGGCGCCGACCAGGTCGGCTTCTGCCTGGACACCTGCCACGCGCACGCGGGCGGTGAGGAGCTGGTCGGCCTGGTGGAGCGGGTCCGCTCCATCACCGGCCGCATCGACCTGGTGCACGCCAACGACTCCCGCGACGGCTTCGACTCCGGTGCCGACCGGCACGCGAGCCTCGGCGACGGGTTCGTGCCCCCCGAGGCGCTGGTCGAGGTGGTGCGCACGGCGGGCTGCCCGGTCGTCGTGGAGACCCCCGGCGGACGGGAGGGCCAGGCCGCGGACATCGCGTGGCTGCGCGAGCAGGTCTGACACCGCACACCCGACCGCGGAGGCGGTCAGGCCTCGGGCGGTCAGCGGTCCGCGGTGAGCCCGATCGGCCCGGTCCGCACGTCGAGGCCGAAGACGCAGCGGAAGAAGCGGTCGTTCCCGTCCTGCGCCTGCGGCGGGATCGCCCGGACGTCCCAGCCGACCGACCGTGCGGAGCCGTTGAGCATCGGCCGCAGCGTCTTGACCCGGCAGAGACGGCGGGCCTGCTCGAGGTCGTCGAGCTGGGACTGCTGGCGGACGTCGACGTCCAGCGGACCGGCGGCGAAGGTCTGGTAGTAGTGCTGGCGGTCACAGCTCTGCGGGGTGGCGATGTAGGGCGAGTCCGCGACCGAGATCACCCCGCCGAAGCACTCGGGCTCGGTGGGGCAGTACGCGTCGTCGCCTCCCGCGTCGCAGGCCGCGAAGCCGGCGGGCAGCGGCTCCGGGCTGGGGGTCGGCGAGGAGGACGTGGGTGAGGGCTCCGCGGTGGGGCTGGCCGCGGCGCTCGCCGGGGTCGCGGGCGGCGCCGGGTCGGCGACCGGCTGGCGGTCACGGCCGAGCAGCGCGAACCCGGTGACCAGCACGGCCGCCACCAGCAGCGCGAGGAGCAGGAGGGCGACGGGGTGACGCCGCCGCACGGAAGCCGCACGCCCGGTGCCGACCGCCGTCGCGCCGCCGAGGTCGGCGTGGGCCGCCACCGGCGCGCCGCCGGCGGGGGCGCTGTGCGGCACGGTGAGGTCGAGGGCGGCCAGGCGGTCGCGGAGCTCGGCCGCGTCCGGGCGGTCCGCCGGCTCCAGCGACAGGGCCTGCAGCAGCAGAGCGGTGAACGCCGGGTCCACGTCCGGCAGCGGCGCGACCGGGCGGTGGTGGATCTCGATCACCTCGGACAGCGACGGCGTCCCCGACTCCGGCCAGCGCGGCGGCCGGCCGGCCAGCAGCGCGTAGAGCGTCGCGGCCAGGGAGTAGACGTCGCCCTCGGGCACGGGTGGCTGGCGGTGCAGGATCTCGGGCGCGGTGTAGGCCGGGGTGAGGGCCTGGAAGGACTCCTGCGGCGGGGTCCGCGGGCCGGGCAGCACCGCGAGCCCGAAGTCGGCCAGCCCCACGTTGTCGTAGGCGTCGACCAGCAGGTTCGCCGGCTTCACGTCGCGGTGCAGCACCCCGCGGGCGTGGGTGGCGGCGAGGGCGTCGGCGATCCGGACGCCGATGTCGCGCACCCGCTGCTGGCTGGGCCGCCGGTCGGCCTCCAGGTAGCGGGTCAGCGAACCGCCCGGGCACAGGTCCATCACCAGGTACGGGTGGTTGTCGGCCAGGATGCCGGCGTCGTGCACGGTGACGATGCCGGGGTGGCTGGACATGCGGCCCGCGGCCCCGGCCTCGCGCAGGAAGCGCTGCCGCTCGGACTCCGCGTCGAGCGGCCGGTCGTCGACCTTGACCGCGACCAGACGGTCGAGGGTGACCTGCCGCGCCTCCCAGACGATGGCGAACCCACCGCGGGCGAGCGGACGCCAGTCCGTCAGCCCCGGTATCTGGGGTGGGGTGATCGCCACCGCCTCACGATAGACGGACACCGCCCGCTCGGCAGCAACTCCGGAACAGCTCCTGGTCGGCCGGCGGGCCGGGGCGGGACC
>Ga0210040_10011309_pt1 | contig 10120 bp, 2 predicted proteins | sample CryGeyCG12114_NA_FD_185462 | JGI IMG/M metagenome (GOLD analysis project Ga0210040, IMG submission 185462) | Groundwater microbial communities from aquifer - Crystal Geyser CG19_WC_8/21/14_NA (SPAdes) (version 2) | ecosystem: Environmental > Aquatic > Deep subsurface > Groundwater | place: USA...
GAGGTCGGTGTAGTGCTCCACCCCGACGAACCCGCGGGGGCGCCCGAAGAGGTCGCTCCGCTGGAACGAGAGGTAGACCGACCGACCGAGCGGGAAGAAGAAGAACGCCACGAACACGACCAGCGCGGGCACGAGGTAGACCAGCGCCCCCCACGACCCCGGCTCACGCCGGGACCGTGGACGTGATCGCGACTCCTCGTCCGGACGGACAGCCACCACCGGGGTGGTGGCCGTCGTGGTCATCTCTCCGCCTGAGGCGGGTGGGGCGCCATTTGTGTGAGGTGCAGCACGATCCGGACGTTACACCGACAGGCGCCCGGGAGCGGGATTCTGGCCTACGCCCGTCCCCCGCCGCCGGACCGCCGCGCTCACTCGCTCGGCGGCGCGTACAGCTGCAGGTCGTTGCCCTCGGAGTCCTTGAACGGGGCGATCCGACCCCACGGGTGGTCGCTGATGCCGCCCGTGAAGCTCACGCCCTCGCCCTGCAGCCGCTCGACCTCGGCGTCGATGCCACCCTCGGGGCTGAAGGTGATGACCGCACCCCCGTCGGCGTGCGCGGACGTGCCCTCGCGGGCGTTCAGCCCGATGGTGAGGTTGCCGGCGTCGATCTCGCTCCACTCCGGCGTCTCCTTCTTCACCTCGAAGCGCAGCGTGTCGGCGTAGAAGCTCTTCGCCCGGTCCATGTCGTCCACGGGCACCCACACGGTCGCGACTGACTTCGCCATCGTTCCTCCTTGTTCGGTTTTGTCTGTCGTCTCCACGTACCCGCCTTGCCGCCGCTCACGCGGACCCGGCACCGGCCGCCTGCTGGTCCGGTCGAAGGGCGACGGGGTCGCGAGAGCCGGTCCGTCGACGCCCGGCGTCCTCGTTCAGCGGACCTCGGACGGCGCCCGGTGCGCGACCGGGCCTGGTCCGGCGTGCCGGTGACGAAGGACCAGCAGCAGGGCACCCACCAGGACGAGGACCAGGGCGGCGCCTCCCACGTACCAGGGCGTACGACCGTCGAGCCACCCGCTCGACGGGGCGGCAGGCGCCTGAGCAGCCTCGGCGGCGGCCCCGGCGGGCAGCTGGTCGGAGTCGGACGCGCAGACCAGGGCCGGGCCCTTGGCCGACACCTGCGCGCAGGCCACGGTGGCCAGCCGGAGCGCGGACCCCGGCGTGGTACCCAGCGCCAGGGTGGTGCGCACCGTGACCTTCTGGGCAGCGCCCAGGTCGACCGACCAGCTGATCTTGCCCTTGGCCTCGTCGCCGTGCGAGCCGGCCGAGACGACGGAGGCACCCGTCGGGACCGTCTGGCTCACCCGCAGGTCCTTGACCTTGCTCGTGCCGAGGTTGGTGACCGTGATCGTGTAGCTGAGCTTGTCGCCGCTCCTGACCGACGTGCTGCCGTCGTCGACCGCGATGCTGAGCTGGGGGTCCGGGGTGTCCGCCCGCGCGCTCGTCGCGCTGCCGCTCAGGAGCAGCATCGCGGCACAGAGCAGCACGGCGGCCAGCCGAGACCCTCGGAGGAGCTGGAGCCTCGTGTGCATGGGTGGTTCCTCTCGCGGTTCGGGGACTACTGCGCGGTGGCGATGTACTCGAGGTCGGTGGAGTAGGTGCCGGAGGCGACGTCCGGGATCTCGACCTTGTAGTCGTTGCTGATCGCGTCCCCGCCGGTCGAGGTCGGACCGGTGCTGGTGTGGACGGTGATCGGCGTCCCCGACGGACCGGACATCCGTACGAAGGGGCTCGGGTCGGTGCCGCGGACGCTCAGCCGCTCGATCGGGATGGTGTCGGGGGTGCCCGATCTTCCGGTCAGTGCGGACTTCGTCGACCTGACCGTCACGGCGTAGCCGCCCGCGCTGTTGGTGGTGACCGTCATGCCGACGGCACCGTCCTGCTCCACCGTCGACCCGGGCAGCCCCGTCAGGGTGAAGGAGGGCGTCGGGCTGCTCAGCGTGATGCTCCGGGCAGCGATCGACGTGAAGGTCATGCAGCCCGAGTCGTCGGCCGAGTCGGCGAGGCAGGTGCTGCCCACGGTGGACGAGACGACGCGGTTCATCAGGATCACGGTGTCCGGCGTGTCGACGCGGACCTTCAGGCTGAAGCTGACCAGGACGGTGGCGCCCTTGGCCAACGGGCCCGACCAGCTCACGACCCCGTCGGCGTAGCCGACCGCACCGGCGCTTGCCGTCGCGTCGCTCTGGTACGAACCCCGCGACAGCAGACCGTTCAGGTCGTCCGAGAGCACCGCGGTGGGATAGTCGGCCTCCCCGGTGTTGGTCGCCGCGATCGTGTAGTCGATGGTCCCGCCCGCCACGACCTGGGTGGTGCTGGCGGTCTTGGTGATGCTCAGAGCGGGCTCGAGCACCGAGACCGTCGTCCGGCACCGGGCGCGGGCGCCGGAGACGCAGGTGGAACCGGCGGTCGCCGACGTCACCGTGTTCGTCATCAGCCGGGTGCCGTTGACCGGCGCCGGGGCCGGGTAGCGGGTCACCACCGAGTAGGTGACGACCGCGGTCTGGCCCTTCAGCAGGGGGCCGGTCCAGACGAGGGTCTTCGACTCGTCGGTGTAGCTGATCGAGCCCACGCTGACGCTGCCCACCACGGCGGTGGCGTCGTTCGCGTAGTCCGCGAACGCACCGACCCCCGGAGCAGCCAAGGAGTCGCGGAAGGTCGCCGGCTGGTGGTCCGTCTCGCCCGTGTTCACGAGCGTCACGGTGTAGGTCACCTTGTCACCGGCGACCACGGTGGTCTTGTCCGCGGTCTGGGTCACCCCGAGCGCAGGCATCAGCACCTGGACCAGGCTGGTGCACCCGGGCTGGGAGTCCCCGACCGGGCAGCTGCTGCCCGGGGCCGAGGAGACGACGCTGTTGGACAGCGACCGGTCCCCGACGTACGGGTTCTTGACCGTGAGGGAGTAGCGGACCGTCGCGGTCGCGCCGGGCAGGAGGTCGCCGGTCCAGGTCAGGGTCGAGCTGGCGTAGGTCACCACCCCTCCTCCGGTCACCGTCGCGTCGGCGCCGTACGTGGTCTCGTCGAGCAGGCCGGCCAGCGAGTCGGAGACGGTGGCGCCGGTGTAGCTCGTCTGCCCGGTGTTGTGGATGGAGATGGTGTAGCCGACCAGCCCACCGGGGGTGGTCGTGGCGTCGGTCCGCGTGCTGTCGACCCCGGACTTGGTGATGGTCAGGCCGGGGATGAGCACGGAGACGGACGCCGTGCAGCTGGCGTTGACGCTTCCCGCCCGGCAGGTGCTGCCTGCGGTGTCGGCCAGCACGGTCGCCCGCAGGACCTTGTTCTGGTTCACCAGGCTCGTCGCGGGCTTGACCACGACGGTGTAGGAGACCGTCACCGCGTCACCGACCGCCAGGCTCCCGTTCCAGGTGAGCACCGTGCCGGTGTAGGACGTGGTGCCGCTCGTGGACCTGATCGTGCCGTCGAAGGTCGCGTCGTCGATGACGTCGGCGAGGTCGGTGCTGACCGAGGTCCCGACGTACGCGGTCTCGCCGGTGTTCTTGAGCTGGAGGGTGAAGGTGACCGGGTCGCCAGGGGTGGCGGTGGTCGCGCCTGCGGTGGTCGTGACGGCCAGCCCCGGCAGGAGCACCGGGACCGTGCTGGTGCACGGGCTGGTTGTGCTGCAGGTGGTCCCTGCCGCAGCCGAGCTCACCGAGGTGACCAGGGAACGGTTGCCGCCCACGGGAACAGGGTCGGCCACGGTCACGTGGTAGGAGATGGTCGCGGTCGCCCCTTGGGCCAGAGCCCCCGTCCAGGTCAGGGCGCCTTCGACGTACGCCACCGTGCCGTTGTCCGTGCCGCTGCCCGTGACCGTGGCGTCCCCGCTGTAGGCCGCGTCGTCGAGCACCTGGCTGAGGTCGGCGGTGACGCTCGTCGAGGCGTAGTCGGTCTCGCCGCTGTTGTGCACCAGGATCGTGTAGCCGACGACCGATCCGGGCGTGGTCGTCGTCGTGCTGGCGGCCACCGAGACGGCCAGGGCCGGGTGCAGGATCGTGACGAGAGTGGTGCAGGCCGGGGTGGTGCTGCCGGTCGGGCAGGTGCTGCCGACCTCGTCGGACGTGACGGTGTTACGGATGGACCCGCCGCCGACGTCCGGGTCGTTGATCTTGAGCGAGTAGGTGATGACGACCTGCTGGCCGACGTCCAGGTCACCGACCCAGCTCAGCACCGAGCCGGTCGTGCTGACCGCTCCTCGCGTGGCACTCGGTACGCCGAGCGACGCACTGGTCAGCGCACTGCTCAGGTCGTCCCGCACGACGGCACCGGTGTAGGGCGCCTGGCCCGTGTTCGTGGCCGTGACGGTGTACCGGACCGTCGCGCCGGGCGAGGTCGTCGCGGTGCTGGCCGCCGCGGTGCCGACCGTCTTGGTGATGCTCAGCTGCGGGCGCAGCAGGGCCACGCTGGTGGCGCACGCCGGGTCGGTACCGCCCGACGGGCAGCTGCTCGCCACCGCGTCGGTCGTGATCAGCGTCGTCAGGACGTTGTCGCCCGTCGCCGGGTTGTTGACCGTCAGCGAAGCGGTGACGGTCACGGTGGCACCCGGAGCGATGTCCCCCGTCCATGACACCTGTCCGGAGCCGACCACGATGACCACGCTGCCCGACGTCGCGGCGGCGTCACCGTTGTAGGTGGCGTTGTCCAGGGTCCCGGCGAAGCTGTCGTAGACGGTGATCCCGACGTAGGGAACCTGGCCGGTGTTGGTGAAGGTGCCGGTGTGATGGACGACCTTGGTCGGTTGCGTGGTCGTCGCGTCGACGGAGGTCGCGATCCGCAGCCCGGCGACCGGCACGCTCGTGCGGCAGGGACCGTCCGTGCTTCCGGCGACACAGGTGCTGCCGCGGGTGGTCGACGTGAGTGCCTGGCTGAGCAGATGGTCGCCGGTGTCCTGCGCCAGGCTCTTCACGGTGACGGAGTAGGTGATGGTCACCGTCGAACCGACGGCCAGCGCTCCGGTCCAGGACAGGTCGGAACCGTTGAGGAGGACCGTCCCCGTGGTGGCGGCCGCTCCGCCCACGTACGAGGCGTCGTCGGTCAGCCCACCGAGCGGGGCGGTCACGTTCGCGCTGGCATAGCTGGTCTGACCGGTGTTCGTGGCGGTCAGGGTGTAGTGCACGACGTCGCCGGGAACCGCCGAGGTCTTGTCCACCGACGAGGCGAGGGTGAGCTCAGGAGAGAGGATGGTCGTGGTGGCGCTGCAGCCCGCACCGTTGCTGGCCGGCAGGCAGCTGCTGCCTGTCGAGCTCGACACCGCCGTGTTGGTCATCATCTTGTCACCCGCGGCGGGAGTCGTCGCCGTGACCGAGTAGCTGATCACCGCAGACGCACCGACGGCGAGGTCGCCGGTCCACGACAACGTCGGGCTGCTGTAGCCAACGGTGCCGACCGTCGCTGTCGCGTCGTTGTCGTAGCCCGCGTCGTCGAGGACTCCGACCAACGAGTCGGTCACCACCGCCGCGGTACCGGTCGCCGCCGAGTAGGCGGTCTGACCTGAGTTGGTCACGGTGATCGTGTAACCGACCACACCGCCCGGCTCGACGTTCGCGCTGCTCGTCGTCTTGGTGATCGTCAGCCCAGGGACCACCACCGCGACGTGGTAGCTGCACCGCGGGTCGGTGGTGGCGGCCGGGCAGTTGCTGCCCGGGGCGTCGGAGACGGTGGTGGCCGTGGCGTCCCGGTTGCCCGTCGGCGGGTTCTTGACCCGGCGGACGACACTCACGGTGATGGTCTGCCCGACGGCGATGTCTCCGCGCCAGACCACGGAGTCGGTCGTTCGCACGAGCGTCCCCGAGTCCGCGGTGTCTGGGCCGATCGGCTCCAGGTCGTCGGATGAGTCACTGCGAGAAAGCGTCACCGAGACGCCGCTGTACGGGAACTTCCCGGTGTTGGTGTAGGTCACGGGAAGGTTGACCAGCGAGCCCGGGGTCGCGGACGTCGGGCTCGCCTGCTGAACGATCGTCAGTCGAGCGACGGGCACGGTGACCGTGCAGCGCGGGTCGGTGCTGTTGGCCAGACAGCTGTTGCTCTCCGTCGGCGACGTCGAGGAGATCCTGCTGGTCAGCAGCAGGTCGCCCGAGGCCGGTTTCGCGACGGTGACCGAGTACGTCAGGGTGACCTTTCCCCCGGCCGGGACCGTGCCGGTCCAGGTGAGGGTCGCGTCGGCGTAGGCCACCGCTCCGCTGTCGATGGTCGCGTCGTTGTCGTACGTGGCGTCGTCGAGCACCCCTGAGAGCGGGTCGGTGAAGTTGACCGAGCCGAGTGCGGCCGCGCTGGCGTTGGTGGCCGTGACGGTGAAGACGACCTTGCCGCCGTCCACCGTCGAGAGCACGTTCGCGGTCTTGGTCAGGGTGAGCGCGACGGAGTTGGTCACTGCGACGGTCGCTCGGCATCGCGGGTCAGAGCTGCCGGTGAGGCAGTTGTTGCCCGGGGTGGAGGAGACCACCCGGTTGTCCAGGTCCAGGTCGCCGGTGGCCGGGTTGTTGATCGTCACGGTGTAGGTGATGGTCTGGCTCGCGCCCACGTTCAGGGGACCGGTCCAGCTGAGCGTCCCGTCGCTGTAGGTCGGGCTCCCGGTCGTCGCGCCCGGGTTGTAGGTCGCGGTGTCCAGGACGTCGGCGAGCGAGTCGGTCAGGTTGGCGGCGGAGTAGTTCGTCTGCCCGGTGTTGGTCGCCGTCACGGTAAAGGTGACGGTGGTCCCCAGGGTCCCGTTCGCCACGTCCGCCGTCTTGACGAGGGTCAGCTCAGGGGTCAGGACGCCCGTCGTGGCGCGGCAGGAGGTGCTGCTGCTGGCCGGGGGGCAGGTGCTGCCCCTGCTGGTCGACGCAGCGGTGTTGGTCATCGTCTTGTCACCCGTGTCCGGGCTCTTCACCGTGACGGAGTAGCTGATCACGGCGCTGGCACCGACCGCCAGGTCGCCGGTCCACGACACCGTCGGGCTGCTGTAGCCGACCGTGCCGACCGTCGCCGTCGCGTCGTTGTCGTAGCCGGCGTCGTCGAGGACCCCGTCCAACGCGTCGGTGACGACGGCCGCGGTCCCGGTCGCCGCCGAGTAGGGGGTCTGGCCGGAGTTGGTCACGGTGATCGTGTAGCCGACCACCGCGCCCGGCTCGACCTGCGCGCTGCTCGCCGCCTTGGTGACGGTCAGCCCCGGGACCAGCACCAGGGTCGTGAACGAGCAGCGCGGGTCGGTCGCCCCCGTCGTCGGGCAGCTGCTGCCTGGCGCGTCGGACCGCATCGGGGCGGTGATGATCTTGTTCCCCGTGTCCGGGTCGCGCACCGTACGGATGATCGTCACCGTCACCGCGCCGCCGACGGGGATGTCTCCGGTCCAGTGCGTCGTGGTCGCCGTCTGCGCCAACGTGCCGGAGGACGCGACGTCAGCGCTGGTGGCGTACAGGTCGTCGGAGGTGTCGGCCCGCGGGATGTCGACCGAGATGCCCGAGTACGCCACCTGTCCTGCGTTCGTGTAGCGCACCGACAGGTTGAGCACAGAACCCGGCGTCGTCGTCGCCGGCGGCCCGGGCACCCGCTCCAGCACCAACCGCGCCACCGGTACCACCACGGTGCAGCGGGGGTCCGTGCCGGCGACGGCGCAGTTGTTGCCCCTGGTCGCCGAGGTGACCGTGTTGCTCAACAGGTTGTCGCCGCCGTTAGCGGGGGTGACCGTCACGGAGTAGGTGATCTTGGCGCTGGCGCCGACCGCGAGGTCGCCGGTCCAGCCGAGCGTCCCGGCGCTCAGGGTGACCGACCCCGCCGTGGCCGTCGCGTCACCGTTGTACGTCGCGTCGTCCAGGACGGCCGCGAGCGGGTCAGAGAAGGCCGCTCCGGTATAGGCCGTGGTCCCGGAGTTCGTGACCGTGATCGTGTAGCCCACCGTCGCGCCAGGCTTGCTGGTGGCGGCGCTCGCGGTCTTGGCGATGGTCAGCCCCGGGACCAGCACGTCCACCACCGCGGTGCAGCGGGAGTCGGTGCTGCCGGCCGCACAGTTGTTCCGGGTGGACGTCGACACCACCGCGTTGGTCAGGCGCTTGTCGCCCGGGTCCGGGTCGCGGACCACGACGGAGTAGGTCACGGTGGCCGTGGATCCCGGTGCCAGGGATCCCGACCAGGACAGGACCGAGCCGGCGTAGGTGACCGTGCCGGACGTGACCGAGGCGTTCCCCGCGTACGTCGCGTCCGTAAGCACGTTGGCCAGGTCGTCCTTGAAGCTCGCCGCGTCGTACGTCGTCTGACCGTTGTTGGCGACGAGGATCGTGTAGCCCACCGTGCCGCCCGTGACCACCGAGGAGCTGTTCGCCGTCTTGGTGATGGTGAGCGCGGGGGTCAGCACCGGGATCGAGGTCCTGCAGGCCGTGGCCGAGGACCCGGTCGGGCAGCTGCTGCCGGCGACGTCCGAGGCGACGGTGCTGGTCAGCACCTTGTCGGCCCCGCTCGCCGGGGTCGGGTCGAAGACCGTCACGGAGAGGGTGGCGGTGGCGCTCTGCCCCGGCGCCAGCGTGAGGGTCCAGCCGAAGGTGCGGTCCGCGCGGCTGACGAGGGAGCCCGTGCTGGTCATCGCGTCGTTGTTGTAGGTCGCGTCGTCGAGCACCCCGGCGAAGCCCAGGGTGAGGGCGGCGCCGGAGTAGGTCGTCTGCCCCGTGTTCGCGACCGTCACCTGGTAGCGAACCACTCCTCCAGGGGTGGTGGACGACGCCGGGTTGACGGTCGTGCTGATGGCCAGGGCGGGGATCAGGACCGGCACCGTGCTACGGCATCGGGTGTCAGTGCTGGACGTGGCGCAGTTGTTGAAGGGAGTGCTGGAGACGACCGTGCTGACCAGACTGAGGTCGCCCGGGTCGGGGCTGCGCACGGTCACCGAGTAGGTGATCGTGGCCGTCGCCCCGACGGCCAGGTCACCCGTCCAGCTCAACGTCGGGACGCTGTAGGAGACCGCGCCCGAGCCGGCCGCCGCGTCGCCGTTGTAGGTGGCGTCGTCCAGCACGCTGGACAGGGACTCGCTGAACGTGGCTCCGGTGTAGGCGGTCTGCCCGGTGTTGCTCACGGTCACCGTGTAGCGGACCGTGCTACCGGGCGTGGTCGAGGAGACGTCGGTCGTCTGCGTGACGGTCAGGGCGGGCACCTGCACCGAGACGGTGGCCGTGCAGGCGGCGTTGGAGGTGCCGACGGGGCACGTGCTGCCCGCCGCGCTGGACGTGGCTGTCGTGACGAGAGACCGGTCCCCGGCCGCCGGGTTGCGGACCGTCAGCGTCTCGGTGACCGTCACCGACGCGCCGACCGCGAGGTCTCCCGTCCACACCACGGTGCCGGCAGCAGCATCGAAGACCACGCTCCCGGACGAGGCCGAGGCGCTGGCGTAGGTCGCGTCGTCCAGGGCACCGCTCAGGGCCAGGGTGACGTTGGTGCCGGTGTAGGCCGTCTGCCCGTTGTTGGACAGCGTCTGGGTGTAGGTGACCGTCGCCCCGGGGATCGTCGTGCTGCTGGCGGCACTGTTGGTGATGACGAGCGCCGGCACCAGCACCTGGACCGAGGTCGTGCACGAGGCGGCCTGGGCACCGCTCGGGCACGTGCTGCCCGCGGTCGCGCTGACGATGGTGGCGGCCAGCAACCGGTTCCCGATGCTGGTGTTGGTCACCGTCACGGAGTAGGTGATGGTGGCGGTCGCCCCGACGGCCAGGTTGCCCGTCCAGGTCAGCTGCTGGCTCGCGAACGACAGCTGCCCGGTCGTGGCCGCCCCGTCCGCGTTGTACGTCGCGTCGTCCAGCACGTCGGCCAGCTGGTCGGTCAGGGTCGCGCCGGTGACGGCAGCACCTCCGGTGTTCGTCACGATGATCTTGAACGCGACCACGCTGCCCGGCGTCGTGGTCGGCGTGCCGGCGCTCTTGACGATGGAGAGCCCCGCGATCGCCACGCTCGTCGTGCAGCGCCCGTCCGTGCTGCCGCTCGCGCAGTTGGTGCCGGACGTCGACGAGACCACCGTGCTCGCAAGCACCTGGTTGCCGGTGCTGGGGTTGTTCACGGTCACGGAGTAGGTGATCGTGGCGGCAGCCCCGGCCGCCAGGTCGCCGGACCAGCTCACCGCACCGTTCGCGTAGCCGACCGTGCCGCTCGACGCGGCGGCGTTGCCCTTGTA
>Ga0210040_10011310_pt1 | contig 10119 bp, 1 predicted proteins | sample CryGeyCG12114_NA_FD_185462 | JGI IMG/M metagenome (GOLD analysis project Ga0210040, IMG submission 185462) | Groundwater microbial communities from aquifer - Crystal Geyser CG19_WC_8/21/14_NA (SPAdes) (version 2) | ecosystem: Environmental > Aquatic > Deep subsurface > Groundwater | place: USA...
ACTAATATATAACGTAGTTTAATATAAATCTTATCCTTACTATAGTAAAGCCTAGAGACTATATTACCTTTTTAGTAGTAACTTAAGTATTTATAATACCTTATCCTAACTAAAGGCTACTACCTTACTAGCGAAGACTATAAGCGCCTTATTACTGTATTATCTTCTTTAACTTACTACTTATTTTTAGAGTCTAGAGCTCTACTAATAAGCTACAGCTAACTTTTATATCTACTTCTATTAAACTAAAGTTCTACGTAGTTATAGAACGCGAAGCTAATAGAAAGTATAATCTTAGTAGAGTATAAAGTTACTAGGAAGCTTCTTTAGTAAACTATAGTATTATATATTTAAAGAGGTAACTGCTATATAGTCTTCTTACTACTCTTTCGCTTATATAATTACCTATCTTTAGTACTATGTATTCTTCTTAATATACAGATTCTCTTTAATTTTAATAGAAAGTAGTATTATATTTCTATCTTTAAAGGTATTACTTTTACGTTTATAGTGTAATCTCTTTACTTCTCTTTTATATACGTAATTATATGCGTTTAGCACTTAGTAGTCTTCTTACTCTTCTTCTACCTCTATAATTACGCGTAGGCTCTTAGATAAGTAAGGTATTAACTACTTCTTCTTCTCTCTTTTACCTCTCTCCTTAATAAGATCCCTACTAACTACTCTTTCTCCTCTCTTTTACCTCTCTCTTTAGTAACTAGTATAGTCTCTTTACTCTTCTTTTATATAAGTAATTACGCTTATTTAGTAATATATAGTCTCCTTACTCTCCTATTATATACGTAACTACGCATAAATAGTATATTATAGTCTCTTTACTTCTTATCTATATATAGATTAGTATACGTTTAGTGCTATATAGTCTCTTTACTCCTCTTTTATATAGCCTAACTATAAGAGTAGTAAAGTAGATATAGCTAGCTACGAATAGCGCTTATACTTATTAGGATTAAAGTCGCTAGGCTTCTATATAAGCACTTCTAAGTAAACGCAGCTTATATTAGAGGTGTATAAGGATATAATAAAGTAGCTTTAGAGACTACTTTTCTAATTTTCTAAGTCTCTTTAAAGATATAAGATTCTATAATACTTTCTTTTTAGGGTCTAGTGTACTTTATAAGCCCTTTAATATCTAAGATACTATATTAACTTTTCGCGTATAGGGTAACTTAGGTATAAGTCTTAACTTAATATTATTTAAGTTATCTTCTATATTAAAATCTAAATCTAGAAAATTAGGAGTAGTAGTTTATATAATAAGCGCTAGTGATACTCTTCTAGTAAAAGGAATAGTATTATTCTACCTAAGGTATATATATACTAACTAGGGCTTAAAGCTACTCTTAATTACGCGTAACTTATAATATACGTACGTTTATTATATAATTATACGTAGATAGTGCTATATAGTCTCCTAGATCTCTTTTTATATAGGTAATTACGCGTAGTAAATACTATATAGCCTTTTCGCCCTTCTTTTATATATATAATATCTTATATTTAGTGCTATATAGCCTCTACACTCTACTATTTTATATATATCTATATCTTAATACTACTATATAGCCTCTTTACTCCTTCTTTAGCGCACTAATATATACCTCGCTTTTAAAAACAATATTACGCTTTCCTAGGTTAACTATAGTAGAGAATTTAAGTTTAAGGATTAGTATTATTTAAAGGAGTTACTATAGTTAAAGTAGGCTAATATTATTACCTATTATATAATAGTTATAATACGTTATCGTAAGTTACGTAGTAAGCAGTAACCTCTTTTCTCTAAAAACTAAATAAAAGTAGTTAGGGCTTAAAACTAAACACCTATATCTAAGAATATTAATATATAGTATAGGAAGCTAATATCTAAGCTACAGAAGAACGCTTAAAGAAAGCTTAAGAGAAGTTAGAAAGAGAATAATAACGTATTGCGACTAAAGAGGTAAAAAAGAATAATATAAGTAATATAGTATACTAGAAGTAAATAGAGACATAGGCAGGCCTAGAGCTAACGCTAGACTCTAACCTTAAAGTTTAAGTAGAGCGCTAATAATAAGTACGTCTTATAGAAAAGTATTACGCTGCTAAAGAATAAGAGTGTATTATTATAGAAGAAGCTAGAGCGCGTTACGCCTACGCTGCTAAAGAGCTACTAAAGAAACATTAGTAATCTCTAGTAAATATAATTAATATTGCAATTAAACGTCTATATAAGCCTAAGAACCTCCTTACTAAGCTAAAAGACGTTCTAAAATACCTAAAATATAAGACCTTACGCAGCTTAAAGAAGGCTATAGCGCGTTAATATATTTAGTATAATATCTTCTACGTAAAGAGCTAAGATAATAGAGAAGGTTTTATAGTAAAGCTATAGTAGAGGCGTAATATCCTAATCTTAGTTATATAAGTCTAGTAGCTAAGAAAGTAGTAGTATATAAAATATAGCTATATTTAGTAGAGTACTCTAAATACTATATATCTAGATATAGTTAGTATAGAACTTATATTATAAAGGGATATCCTTACTATAGATACTATAATAATAAGCCTACTAAGCGCTACTACAAATCTTTAGCTCTATTAAGATGTCTTTTATATACATATAGTATAGTCTCCTTACTTCTCTTTTAAGTAAGTATTTATATATATTTAGTATAGTATAGTCTCTTTACTTCTCTTTTACCTCTATAGTTACGCGCGTCTAGTATAATATAGTCTCTACGCTCCTCTCTTATATACGTAACTACGTACGTTTAGTACTATATAGTCTCCTTACTTCCTATTCTTAAAATCTTTAATAATCTTTACTATTATAGAAGCCTTATATCCTTAGAGAGAGTAGTAAGCAATATTATAATAATTAAAAATATCTTTAAAGACTTTAACAGTGTTGTTATTAGGTGCGAATATAAGTCCTTAGTTAGCTTTAAGGAAACTTATAATAAGGCTAGTAATTACTTCTACTTTCTTACTAAAGTAACGCTCTATAGCTTACTCTATAGTTAAGCTAAAATTAGTAATCTTAATAAGATTTACATTCTATATAGTAAGGTTACACTCTAGTTAGATATAAGCTTTAGCATTAACTTATAACGCTAGATAGTCCTTATAAGCTATATAACTGCAGTGCAATATTAGATAAACCTAAGAAAGGCTAGTAGTCCTCTTATACTCTAGTAAACTATATATAAAGTTATACCCCTATATACTTTCTATTAGAGGCTAAAGAAAGCTTTAGATAGCGCTAATAAAGCGCTTAGACCTAATCCTTAATATAAGCTTATAAGCTGTCTTATAAAGGTTTAAGAGTAGCTTTTTTAACTCTTTTACTCTCTTATCTTTACTTAAACCCTTTAGTTTAGGAAGAGCTAAGGAAATAGGTCTTTACTTAGTAGTAGTAAGATATTTATAAGCTTTATTACTAGTATCCTTATTACTAAGCTAGTTTAACTATATAATATCTTACTTAAAACGCGCGTATAGCTTTAAGATCTTATTATCCTTATTCAGCCCCTTAAAGCTAGTAATTAAATCTTTTAATTTAGCTCTTATACTATAACGTTATGCTGTTTTCTTTTTATACAGCTAATCTAGTCCTAATTCCCTACTAGTAGTTTTGAAAATAAAAGTAGATTTAAAGAGTGTATCTTTAGCAGATTTAGAGTTATTAAGACTAGTATTAAGTCTATTAATCTTTTCTGCGCTTATTTTATTATTTATTTTCTTAATCTACATTTTCTGTAAGATAAGATACTGTAATAGCTCTAGATAGATAGCGTAATAGCTAATATTAATCTTAATTAGTGTTATCTTTTTAGTATAAGATATATAACCTAAAGCAGCTTCGTTCTATCTTATAAAGATATAAAGGAACTCCTATACGCAGTTTTCTTACTCCTCTCTTAACTCTTAAATATAACGTTTAGCTTATTACTTTAGTTACTCTACCTTAGTCTAGGCCTTATACTTTTAGCGTCTAAGATTTTCTTAGTAACGTTATTCTTACCTAGCTGCTTTAAGTTAAGCTGCTTTAAGTTAAGCTGCTTTAAGTTCTTTCTTTTTCTTAGCTTATTCTTCTTATTAATAGACTTACGCTACGTTCTGCTCTTAGAGTTATTACTAGAGTCCTAAATTAGCATAGTAGTTATTCTATTTAGATAGAATTTACAGATATATATCCTTACTATAGATACTATAATAACGAGCTTACTAAGCGCTACTATAAATCTTTAGCTCTATTAAGACGTCCTTCGCGTATATATAGTATAGTCTCCTTACTTCTCTTTTATATGCGTATTTATACGTATTTAGTATAGTGTAGTTTCTTTACTTCTCTTTTATATATATATTTATATATATTTAGTATAGTAAAGTCTCTTTACCTATTTTTTATGCGCGTATTTATGCATATTTAGTATAGTACAATCTCCTTACCCTTTTTTTATATCTGTAGTTATATATATCTAGTATAATATAGTCTCTACGCTCTTCTCTCATATACGTAACTATACGCGTTTAGTATAGTATAGTCTCTATAATAGTCTTTTACTAGCGTAATTATATATAGATAGTGCTTTATAGTCTTTACGCTCCTCTTTTATATATATAATTAGGCGTATATAGTGCTTTATACTCTCTTTACTCCTATTTCGCCTCTATAACTACGCGCTTTTAGTATAGTTTAGTCTCCTTACTAGTCTTTTACCTATATAATCTACTTCTACTACTAAATATACTTAGCTCTTTTAATTTCTAGCTAGCTAGTGTAGATAAATCTAGGCCCTTATAGAATTAATCTAGGAGCCTAGCTAGGTATATAAGACGCTGTCCTTTAGCTAAAGTTATAAGGCCTATTAAGATAGTCTATAAATTACTAGCTCTTCTATAGTTATAAGGAAATAGAATTTAGCTAGCTAGTAGGTCTTACTTTAGTATAAAATGTACGTAACACCTTTACTATATCTAGGATACCTATACTAAGTTGTATTTATTAGTAAGAATATAGCTTATTCTTATAGAAGTACTTAGCTTTAAAGATAGTTTACTAATATATATATTTAGTATAGTGTAGCCTCTTTACTACTCTTTTACTAGCGTAATTATATATAGATAGTGCTTTATAGTCTCTCTACACCTCTTTTATACGTATAACTACGCGTATTTAGTATAGTATAGTCTCCTTACTTACATTTTACGTATATATCTATAGATAGATAGTGCTTTATAGTCTCTCTACCTACCTTTTATATATATAACTACGTATATTTAGTATAGTATAGTCTTTTTACTCCTCTTTTACCTATCTAATTATAAGGGTTTATACTATATATTCTCCTTACTCCTCTTTTATATATATAGTTATAGGTATTTAGTACTTTATAGTCTCTATACTCCTCTTTCGCATACGTAATTATATATAAATACTATTTTATAGTCTCTTTACTTATCTTCTACATACATAACTGTGTATATTTACTTTATTAAATAGCCTATAGCTTAACTCTAGCAGTTATACTATATAATAGCTCTACTAAAGTAAAAGCGTCTATTAACTTAGCCTAAAGTAAATAAACAACCTAAGTATACTAAGCTTAGTAATAGTAATAGTAAGTAGCTGTATAAAGCTAAGTATATTCTTAATAAGTAGCGTATTCTTAGGAGGTTACAGTATCTTATTAGGTAGAAAGGAATTAACCCTAAGTACACTAAGTCTAGTAATAGTAATAGTAAGTAGCTATATAAGGCTAAGTGTATTCTTAATAAGTAGCGTATTCTTAGAAAGTTATAGTATCTTATTAAGTAGCAAGAAATTAACCTTAAGACTAGAGAAGAATACCTAGATAAGTAGCAGCTAGTAAAGAATATAAATAAGGCCCTACTTACGTTATAGATCTAAAAGAAAGCTTTATAAGGTATTACTAGAGCGTAAATAGTTATAGGAGGCAGTAGAATAAGAGGACAGCTTAAGAAGTAAGTATAATAATAAGTGCAGCTAGCTTATAAGTTACGCGTAATTAAGAGTAACCTAGAGCCTTTAATAGTACTAACAGCTATACTTAGCTTAGTAAAGAAGTTATTAGGCTTATATAGACGCCTAAATATAATATTAAGAGCGTCTATAGGAGATTATTACTACTTTTTTTAGAGTTTTTTAGTAGCGCGTTTAGTAATATATAGCCTCTTTACTCCTCTTTTATATACATAGTTATTAGTTTTTAGCTCTTTATAGTCTCTATACTCCTCTTTTATATACGTAATTATATATAGATAGTGCTTATAGTTTTCTTACTTATTTTCTATATACAGAACTGCGCGTATTTACTACTATATAGTCTCCTTACTCTTCTCTTACCTACGTAATTACGTAAGTAAAGAGGCGCTAAGTTAGTACTATTAATAGTATCTACTTAACCTTATATTTCTAAGTAATGTTAGTATAACGTAGCTCTCCCTCTATGCAGTTATAGTTATCTAAGAAAAAAGGCTTATTCTTAAAGAGGTACTTAGCTTTAAAAGTAGTTTAGTAATATATATATTTATAGATAGTATAGTGTAGTTACCTTACTCCTCTTTTATATACGTAAGTGTATACGTTTAGTATTATATAGTCTCTACGCTCTACTTTTATATACGTAATTATACGCCTTTAGTGCAGTATAGTCTACTTACTCTCTTTCTATATACGTAATTACGCGTAGATACTACTAGCTTATAGAACTAGTAGCTTATAGTAAAATACTTTAGTAAAGACGATATAGGAATACTCTAGTATAAGGCATAAAATATTTTCTTTTACTTTATACATCTCTATACCTATCTCTTTATAATACTAATACTTCTACTACTATTACGTTATAGCCCTCTTACTCTTCTTTTATATATATAACTATATGCGTTTAGTATAGTATAGTCTCTAAGCTGCGCCTCTTTCGTAAAGCTAGTACTTTTACGTTTTCTTTATATCTATAGTAGACAGAGGGTCTCCTAGACTTCTCTACTAAGCCTAACTAAAAGTCTTCTTCTTTTTTCTTTCTCTTAAGATTAATATTAAGTTTCTTAGTAGTTACCTTAGCTATACTAAAATAAGACTACATTCTTAGATAAGGGATAAAGAGTTCTACTTACTAATAGTTTAAATCTTATAGTAAAAGATAGATATTTATTAAGAAATTCTAAGCGTGTTAACTATTATCTATATTAGAGTTAAAAGGCAGTAGTAGTATACTTTATTATAATATAGTTACTCTACTAATAAAGCTAGCTTCTATATATTTAGTTTAGGCGTCTATATAGTCTCTAAGCTCCCTTTTTATATACGTAATTACGCATAGATACTATTTTATAGTTTTCTTACTTATCTTCTATATACGTAACTACGCGCATTTACTACTATATAGTCTCTCTACTCTTCTCTTACCTACGTAATTACGTAAGTAAAAAGGCGCTAAGTTAGTACTATTAATAGCATCTACTTAACTTTATATTTCTAAGTAATATTAGTATAAAGTAGCTCTCCTTCTATATAGTTATAGTTATTTAAGAAGAAAAGCTTATTCTTATAGAGGTACTTAGCTTTAGAGATAGTTTACTAATAATATATATTTAGTATAGTATAGTCTTTAAGCGCTTCTTTTATATACGTAACTGCGCGCGTTTAGTACTTTATAGTCTCTTTACTCCTCTTTTATATACGTAATTACGCGCGTTTAGTGTAATATAGGCTCTTTACTTATCTTTTACCTACGTAATTACGTATAGATAGTACTTTATAAATATAAGTAATAGTTTTATAACTATATATATAAAGTAAAAGAAACCTATTTTATACTATCTATTAGAGTATTCCTATATCGTCTTTGCTAAAGCATTTTACTATAAGCTACTAGTCTCCTAGGCTAGCTAGATAGTAGATATCTATAATAGATAAGAAAAGTAAGAATAGTAAATCTATTAACCTTAAGTCCTAAGATAGTCTAATAAAATAGAAAGGAGGCTTCTATAGAAACTATCTCTACGCTCCTTTTTTATATATATAATTAGGCATATATAGTGCTTTATACTCTCCTCGCCTCTATTTTACCTCTAAACTATACGCTTTTAGTGTAGTTTAGTCTCCTTACTAGTCTTTTACCTATATAATCTACCTCTACTACTAAATATACTTAGCTCTTTTAATTTCTAGCTAGCTAGTGTAGATAAATCTAGGCCCTTATAGAATTAATCTAGGAGCCTAGCTAGGTATATAAGACGCTGTCCTTTAGCTAAAGTTATAAGGTCTATTAAGATAGTCTATAAATTGCTAGCTCCTCTATAGTTATAAAGAAATAAGATTTAGCTAGCTAGTAGGTCTTACTTTAGTATAAAATGTACGTAACACCTTTACTATATCTAGGATACTTATACTAAGTTATATTTATTAGTAAGGATATAGCTTATTCTTATAGAGGTACTTAGCTTTAAAGATAGTTTACTAATATATATATTTAGTGTAGTATAGCCTCTTTACTACTCTTTTACTAGCGTAATTACGTATAGATAGTGCTTTAGAGTCTCCTTACACCTCTTTTATACGTATAACTATACGTATTTAGTGTAGTATAGTCTCTTTACTTATATTTTACATACGTATCTATAGATAGATAGTGCTTTATAGTCTCTTTACCTACCTTTTATACGTATAACTATACGCGTTTAGTGTAGTATAGTCTTCTTACTCTTCTTTTACTAGTATAACTATATATAAATAGTGCTTTATAGTCTCCTTACTCCTATTTTATGTATATAATTATACACGTTTAGTATAATATATATAATAGTATACGTCTAGGGCTGTGTAGTCTCCTTGCTCCTCTTTTATAGGTATAATAGGGGCTTAAGAAGAAGGAGAAGCTCCTAGTTAGAGAGTATAATAACTTAATAGTATTACTTTAGTTAATAATAGCGTTCTTAGATTTAAGATAAAATACTAAGCCTTTATATTGCTTTTAGTAGGTTTTATAAATTTTCTAAATAGGAATTTTGTAGTATCTAATCCCTCTATATTATCTTCTTCTTCTTCCTCTTTATCTTTCTTCTCCTCCCTAGCTATTAAGTTAAGATAAAGAATATTAAGAAGATAAGGACTATAGAGACTATAATATAGTCTCTCTATCCCTCTTTTATATATATAGTTCTACGCGTTTAGTACTATATAGTCTCCTTACCTTCTTTTTATATACGTAATTACGTACGTTTAATACAGTATAGTTTCTACGCTTCTCTTTTACCTATATAATTACTTATAGATACTATAATATAGTCTCCTTACTTATCTTTTGCATATACGCTAGGAATAGTATACTAGAGCTTAGCGCTTTACTAGGGCTTACTATAGCTTTTATAAAGACTCTTAACTTACTAAGAGCTTAACTCTTCTAGCTTACTATATATAATTAAAATTCTGCAGCTTATATGCTTTAAGCACTATCTATTCTTAATAACGACTAGATATAACTTTTTAGGGCTTATTTTATAAAGAGAGAGAGTTTATATTACTTATAAGAAGTTCTTAAAAGGAGTTAATTTCTTATATTATACTTTACTTTATTACTATTATTACTACCTTACATCTAGTCTCTTTACTTATTTTTTATCTTTATAATTATACGCGTTTTATATAGTATAGTCTCTTTACTCCTCTTTTACCTATATAACTACACGCGTTTAGTGCTATATAGTCTCCTTACTTCCTATTCTTAAAGTCCTTAATAGTCTTAGCTTATATAGAGGCCTTATATTCTTAGAGTAAGTAAAATATAATACTATAATAATTAAAGACGTCTTTAAGTACTTTAATAGTGTTATTATTAGGCGTAAATACGAGTCCTTAGTTATAGTTTAGGAAGCTTATAATAAGTCTAGTAATTACTTCTATCTTTTTACTAAAGTAGCTAAGATTAGTCTTTTACCTATGTAATTGCAGAAGAATAATACTTTATAGTCCCTTCGCTCCTCTTTTATATACGTATTTATATATATTTAGTATAATATAGTCTCTTTACTCCCTTTTTACTTACGTAATTATACGCGTATAGTACTATATAGTCTCTTTACGCCTCTTTT
>Ga0210040_10011311_pt1 | contig 10119 bp, 6 predicted proteins | sample CryGeyCG12114_NA_FD_185462 | JGI IMG/M metagenome (GOLD analysis project Ga0210040, IMG submission 185462) | Groundwater microbial communities from aquifer - Crystal Geyser CG19_WC_8/21/14_NA (SPAdes) (version 2) | ecosystem: Environmental > Aquatic > Deep subsurface > Groundwater | place: USA...
TACATGCAATGCCGTTTTAAATTACAGCCGATTCCAAGGTTAAAGTTTAGATTGCATAGCGATAATAAGGTCTCCCTTGATAGCAATAAAACTCATTTACTTGCTCATGTTGACCATGGCAGTGATGGAACGATAAGTTGAGCAAAAAAGAAACTTCTTTTATGGTTTTGGACATTAATGCAGTTAGTTATTGAACGGAACGATGCGCATTCCTGCGATTGCCAAAAATAGCGACATTTCCAAAACTTTGGGAACAAACGCTTGCCTACTGACTCACTTTAGTTATGGAAATGGGAGTAGGATACTGTTTGTAGGGTGACAATGGGAGTGATGTTCAAACACAGTTGCTGCGCAGATTTAAAATAATACAGGCAACAATGCATTCATTTCAGTCAGCCAGACTGCAAAGTAGTTGAAAACGAAACCCCTTCACTGCCATTGTTGGTTTATTTATTCTTATAGTACAATGAGCGAATGGTAACTAGTTAGTTAGTTAGTTAGTTTAAACGGGCCTGCTCCACCCAAAGTTAGAGACGTAGAATGTCTCTCCCATTGTCAGAATATGTAGTTGCAGCACACATAAACTTGATATGTTGATATGAGGAAAGGAACAGGAAATGGTATGAGGATGACACGGGGAAATATGTCTCCAGTAGTGTGTATACTATATCCTCCGCTGTCAGCATCCATGTACGAAGTATGTATAAATCCTCTTTTTGTCTCGCTCAAAAGGCTCCGAAATTCACTCTTGAGAGGGAAGGATTTCACTACTATATACTCCGGATGAATCTTTGTATGACATTTATATCATTATTTTCTCGTTGTCATTATTAATCACTGAGCGGATTTCAATAGCACTGTTGTTTGGGGAATACTTTTATGGGTTTGGTTTCCATTTTTTATGGCTCTAGGTTAATAAATAAACAGTAATATGTTTTAGGTAGTCTATTCAGGTTTGGTTCATGATATTTATGACAAACAGGATTCTTACAAAGTTAGTTGGGTTTTTTTAAGTGGCTCTTTTACTCTATATCTGTTTCCCACAAATACATTTATTTTAATCTAAAAGGAGGCATAATTCGAGTTGACATTATGCTCCATATTTACCCAGGGCTTAAAGAAGATTTTCACCAACTCGACATACTAACTAAGCATACATTTTATGCTGAATAGTGGAAGCGTACAAGACAAGACAAACTCATAAGATAATCCCTTGGAGCCCGAATTAAGTATGAGTGGAACGTAGGTTACATGTCTTGCGAAAGTAGAACTACGTTCAGGAACACGTGCCTTGCATTTTCACCAAGGTCTTGAAACAAATAAAAAGAGGGAGAACACGAGGTTTTAAAATGTTCTGATTTACCAACAGATGAACACAGTTTTACGGTTCAAACTAGATTTATATTTGAAAGTGAAGATGATAATCTGCTCTGGTGTGTAACGTTTGTGTATGTATGTATGAATGTTCGTTTGATTTGCGCTTCAGAAATGTGTGCGTCTTGTTTTTTTTTGTCAGCTGGTGCAATAGATGAAACTATTTATTGGACAAGTTTTTTGGATTAAGCGCCTAGAGTCTATCTAAACAATTATAAATTATTATAAAATCCCACAACCTACGTTTGAGTTTCCAGTGGACAATCCAATGTTAACTTGTTGACAGATTAAATCAAACAGTGGTAGCCCTAAGAACTTATGTTGATTGAAAGAAATCGAATCGAAAATTTTTCGTTCAGCTTAACTTTCACTATACGGTGAAAATCTAGCGCAAACTGACGGCAGGAATAGAAACAATAAAGTGAGAACCCATGTTATGGTTTGAATGAGTCTTAGATGAAAAAAGAAAGAGTTGGAGAACTAGAAAGAAGTGAATAACGAATGAAAAACAAAATGACACTATTTTATTTTGTTAGAGTCCCTATTGTTTTCCTTTAGTTTATCTCATCAGATGATATGATTTTTCTGGCAAAATGCCACCACTATTTTTCATTTTTTTGAATTCTTCCCAATTTCCTTGACTTTGAATGATCTTAACTAGAGGATCTTGAAATGAACTCTATTTATTTATTATGATTTGTGTACACGTTCAATGTAGTTGTTGTCTTCCTTTCATCTTTTAACGAACGTGTGAGCATTGTAAACATTAGCGGGCATGACGTCTCTGTTTATTCGGATACACACTTAAAAATGTAACATACAGTGAGTGGACCATGGACCTCATAAAACTGTCTGCCTGGCGACAGATGGTTTCTTGCGTATAAATAGACCATTTGCATTACATCTATTTTTGGTAAATATAGCCCCACTCGTTATTAGTTTCACTGCGTTTTATATGGACTAGCCATTACTTGTAACTAACTAGAGTATTCTGTTCCTGAACCTGTTGGTGTGATTTGGAAACATTGTAATTATCATAGAAACAGTTCTATGTCGCTATTATGGGGAAAAAGAGTTGGGATGAAATCGTCTTGGTCTTTTGTTGGCTGGAAACAAGGAGACAGAGATTGAAATGAGAGATATTTTATGGCACTTTTAGCCATTTACGCGTCTGTGAGCACTCCTTTTACATCTTATATGATGATTTTATCTTTGTTTTCATCTAGCTAAATGTGTTGTAGGAGAAGTTTCCCACTTTTTTTGTATAGTCCGTGTACAGTAAGCAGTTTTAATGCGAGTTCTTGGAAACCAAGTGTGCTGAACGATTTTTTTCCATTCGGGAGGGAAAGTGAGACACTCACTTTCTCTTTGTATTGTGCACTGGTGGAACAAAAGAATGTATTAGAGCGTGTTGATGGCAAGCAGGAGAGAAGAAAAATTTCCAGGCACGACTTTATGATGATGAGCGTAATTTTTCAGTATTTTCACTCCAAAATCTTTAAACTTTACTTTCAAGTGCAAGGATGATGATGCATGTTTTCTCAAATGGTGTGATGACAGCTGTCATGGCCCGAGAAAACTAACTTAGACTCGCATAATTTTATTCAACCGTGAAAAATTGCTCCAATTTGGGTTAAAATATCATACTTTTCCCTACCAGTGCAAACAACCAAGGCTGTAACTCTATCTGCAAAAAAAATACACAATTCTGATTGTAATCAATGGTGTCACATTTGTTGTACTTGGTACACATCTGTGGTTTTCTCCATCATTTATTGTGTATTCTCTCATTTGATACATTTGTTGTGAAAACCAAAATATCTACTCGTTCAACAATGCTGATGTAGCTAACTAACTACACATATGTAACTTACTGATAAACACCCTATGTTTAATTTATCATTACAGGAGTATTCTATTTCCTCAGCTCCACAATCAATCCTATTCTGTACAGGTAAAGTTGAAACAAGTTTCACATTTCTTTTTTGTCTTCTCCTTTTGCTTTGAACCACTTGTATAATAATACAACATGTTGCCATCAATATCCAATGTGTACGGCACAGCCGTGTCCAAATTAATGATCCTAATCGCCTTGGATTTTTTCCAGCGTCATGTCCAAGCGATTTCGTCGAGCGTTTCGGGACAAATTGTGTCGAAACCCGTCTTGCTGCATCTGTTTGTGCTGCAGTGATGTGGTGATTCTGAAGGGGGCTTCCCCCTCTGGGGTAGTTGGTGTGAAAGGACCAGTAGGGAGACTTCGGCCTGCGGACAGCCAGAGCACAACTACACGTCAAAGGCTTTTAGCTACTTATGGTCGGAACATCAATTTGGCGACCTCACAAAATCGACCCATTAGAGATCTCACATTGTTTGTTCCAGGTATGTAACTATAACTGTATTATTATGTGTATGAGTATTGAGTTTCCCGTAATGCATTTCGTAATGGTTGGGCTTGTTGTAAACTTTCAGTTTGGGTTAAAAAAGATTGGATGACGTGGGAAAGATAATGTAAAATAAGATTGATGAGAAATTGAATTTGACGTACATTATATAGTTTGAGTATGTTCAGTTATCAGTTATCATGTGGGCTGGTTGGGCATATTAAGTTGGTATAGTATTTATATGGTCTTATGAAGAAAAGTCGTGTTTGTTTAGCGAAAAAAGGAATACGTGACTTTGAGGGATGAAGTAGCATTTGTGAAAAGTGTATACATTTTTCTTATCACTTAACAAGTTTCAAACTTTTCTCTGCTTGTCATTTATAATGACGAAGAAAATTGGAATTATTATTTACCATGACGTGCGTTTTCACATGTAAGCATTTTTTAGTGATTTTTTTTAGCTGTGCTGGGGAAAATTCTGCGTTATTTTTTTTGTGTGCTCATCGTATTTTAAGTTAATATCTCCATTTTCTGTTTCTCCGAAAAAAACTGATAGTAACATTGCATGCTGCACGCAAAGTGTTCCCGGTGTGTTTTAAGTCCTACGTGCATTTTCAATATTTTAAAAATTGCATTAATTATTTGACATCTATTTACGTTGACACGTGAGTTCGTCATTCTGTAGAGTTGTATTGTATTATTCTGAATTCCAAACACTGCTTTTAGGTCTCTGTTTTACACTTTCAATCACCATATTTGCTTTTAGTGTGCATAAAAACTAAAAGAGTTGGGTTCAGTAAGCAATTTTATGTTTGGTTCCAATTCTAAGAAGAATACAATTTCTGATTTTTAATATTTGACGGCATATTATATGATATCCAACAATTGGTTAGGGAGACTCACAATTCGTAATCTTATACAAATACAGACTTAGTTTTTGCCTAATATGACTTCGGTAGCTAAGAAACAACATGAAATATAAAGTTTTGTATTGATAAAAGTTTTTTCAGGTCTGACTTTCCAAAAAATGTGGTGAACAACTTTTTATATAAGATTTAACGTAATTATGTTTTGGGGAAGTTAGCGGGAATCTTCTTGGAAAAATTGATCAGTTATTTTTTAGATAGGTGTCATGCACATGATTGAACAGACTTCTCAAATCCAAAAAGTTTTCCCAAAAGTTAATGTATCATAATACATAAGCTATGCTACTTCCCGATAAGTAGATCATCACACTGTATAGTGTAAATTTGCCGCCTGCGCAAGGCTACGATTTAAATGAACGTTAGTGCTGAAAGTGTTACAGCATACAGTGATCAAAGTGTTTATGTTTGTAATACAAATTAACTTTGTAGTATTTTTCATCCGGCGAGTTTAAACTATTTCTTAGAACGCTGTACTGCTGTTGTCTGCAAACTTAAAAGGAAAGCTATTATTGAATTCCCAGCATGCACCTTATGAAAGAGGAAATTAATTAATTTCAGCAAATCAAATAGTAGTACGTGCGAGCTCGTGCGATCTAAATCCGTCTTGTATTGATGAAGATGGAATTTTTTTCTCTCGTCTCATTCTTTTATTTGTTTGTGCTCGAACATTTGTAGAGCGCGTTATTGGAGCTGGAGCAGTGGCTGAAGAATTACGCTCATCGTCTGAACGAATGCATAGCAGCACATATCCAGCCAGTACTTGCAATAGGAATCAAGCTGGTGGAACCAAGAAATCTCATTCTCTCCCAGACTCATCAATTCTGCCCTTGTGTTGCATTAATTCCGAAGGAAGTCAAACTTTAGAGATCCGGAAACAACCCTTCTTCAGCTACCCATCCAGTCGAAAACAAAAGAGGAGAAAAGAGTCCACTCGAGCTTTACTTAAGAAAAGACTCACTTCAAAAAGTGATGGGGACTCTCCATCTTTTCATGAAGAAATGTACTTAGGTAAGAACAATGGTATGCACAACGGGAGTGAAACTGGTGAAAATTGTTGCATACAAAATGCAGTCACAGCTAGGATGATATTCATTGTTAGTTGTAGGGCACGTTTAAGAAGTTTGTATAAAGAATGACATGAAAGAGTATTTTGGAAGCTTTTTGTTTCTAACTTTTCTGATTGCTTGATTTCTTCCTTTGGTGACTTTTTTTCTTGTTTAAATAGAAACTTGAGCTCAATGTATTTTTCATGACCTTAAAGTATAGCTACTAAGTGTACATTTGGGTTAAAGAAAGTTGTTTTCGATTATCTTGTTTACAAGTTCAAGGTAGCTAAGTAATTTACAGTACGGATTTTGGTTCTCATGTATGTGATGAGAATAGAAAGAATGAAGGTGAAGTAACAGAAGTAAAGGGAAAGTGGAGAAAGCTAACTTTCTGCAGTGCATGCTATACACTAATGTCATTAGATGTGGTGCTATATAGCAAGGTGATAGAATAGAACAGTGAGTCTTTATTCTATCACCTTGCTCTGTAGGTGTAAGTTTAGTAAATACGGTTCGGGTAGTGTGGTAGTTAATGACAAAATGTAGGGTAGTCATTTTACGGTTGTGAATTTACCATGTGTTTTAATAAGAAATAATCTGGCTATCATTTTCTTGCATACGGGAACCGGACAACTGAATGTATGAATTGCTTAGGCCATACTACCGCAGTCACATGAACTTTGTCTAAAAGTCTAAATATATTCGAAAAAGTGGCTCGTTATTGTTAGCCTTGAATTGAATGTCGTTTGGAAAAAGTTCACAACTTTTCGTTATGTATACAGTAATGCTATCTGTAAGCGATGCACAGTGTAGTGCTAGCTGTACATCAGACTACACTGACTGACGAAGTTTACAGCTCCCTGTTTCTAAACTATCAGTACTAACCAACTAACTAAGAAATGCTTTCAAAGTTATATCCACTGATTCTTATTTCTTTGATGACAGGCGGTTACTACGCGTCTAGCAAGGCGGGAGGGTTGCGACGAGACTTGATTGAAGCGAAAAAGGGTAAATCTGCTGATGACCTTTCTCGAAATCAATTTGTACCTGTCGACTCGCATGTACACACAGAGCACGAGCTAGTTAATGATGATGATGAAGAGCAAGTTGGAGAGCACGAAGACTCTTCATCCGTCCAAGTACAAATGCATCCACAACCCATCTCATTATCCACTGCTGGGAAGAACCATCGTGTAGGATTTCAAATTCCAGATGATGATCCTCTCACTCCTCAAGTAGACGAGTCCAACCCAAACTCATCACAGCAAAGTGGAAAGACTGACAGTACGGTGCTCGTTAGCAGTAGTAGTGGAAATACAAATTCAAGTAGAAAAACTCCAAAAATCCAAGTCAATCTCACCAATAGTCACATCCATAGTCCTAATGTTAACTTAATTAAAGGAACTGGTAGTAGTAACTCGTCCTACATTGGCGGTAGTACTAATAATAATCATAGCAGTAGTAATAAAAGGAATGGTGGCATTTTTAAAACGGGGAGAAATGGGACGACGGTGCCAACTTATGAGTTTCTGGTGGAGCAGAGCTCCACGGCTCCTGGCGGACTTAAAACTAAACTGCTCGGAAAGTTACCTGAGGATGAGATTGGGACTTTAGAGTTAGACGAAGAGTTGAATATGGGAGAGCGGGATAGATTTATTTGTCCTTCTGAAGTGACTTGAGTGTTCTCAAATGTCGGTTATGTTTAAAGTTAAAATTCCATTGATTATATAAAGTTAGTTAGTTGGTATCTGTAGAATTATGAGACAAGGGCATGTAATGTTGTACTACTTGTATGTTCTATTTTGTGATTGAATGATGTGATGTTTTTTGATTTGTATTGAATGTGAGAACTATTGTTATGGATTTAGAATACGATTTTATATGTATTACTGGATATTACGGCGGGTTAGTTTTAGTTGTCTTTGAACATATGTAGCTGAGAATGAAAACATGAATGAGGTTTATGCTGGAACTGGGACAAGGTTTAAATACAAACAAGATATTGTTGTGCAGATTGTTGCGGTCCCTGGTTTATGTGCTCATTGTTGTTAGGAATATAATATTGAAGGTAATTAGTAGCAAATTGCTGCTAACCGGAGTGGAATAACATTCTTTAGGCTAGAGTTGTTGTATTTTTATGGAAAATGGATTCAAATAATAAATACGAAGTGTATTAATAATGGCTGTAATTGAAAACAACTTTAAAATTACATATGGCGATTGTAAAAATTGGTCTCAGATTGTGGCGTGGCTTTATTTCAAAGTAAAAAACATCAATTTAGTTTTTAAACGAATGCAAGGTTAAATCACAATACTTAGATCTTATATACCTTGGGTTAAATCGATCAATAATATTTAAATAACTATTAGTGGATGTTTATATTTTAACGTTTCCCATATGCAATGATTTTCTGTATGAGAACTACGTATAGGAACTATTTACGACTTACTTCGACTGTTAAATAGTTGAAATACTGTCATTGTGTGCGTAACATGATATTATGAATACGGGATGCCTGCAGATGTTCTGTCTGTGATCTCAAATCGCTTACAAAACCGAAATGATATTATTATTAATCTCTACTCTCAATAGACGTATGCATGTAATTGTGGTCAGTACGAAATGCTTTGCCAAAAAACGTTTTGTTGACATGAATAAAATAATTTGTATCTCAGGTGAGATGGACTTTATTTTTCAAAAACATCAACTTTCCGCTGTTAGCAAAATTTGTGTATCAAGAGTCAAGGATTTCATCCAATTTTTTTCGGCCATATGTCTTCGCAAGCTCCATAATTGATTGCCTGGATTGTTTAGCAATCCGACGAAGCACTTCATCTCTAACGTGTTTTAGGAATACTGAAATCCAGCAGAACAAAGAAGTTATTGTTGTTCACATAGTCTGTTTTGTACACAAATGCCCATTGTATGCATTTCAGTCTTACCGTCATAAAACAGGTACGAGTAAAATGCGTGAATGACATAAACTCCCAAAACATAAACGACCACATGAATCAATAGACTCCTCCAAGTTATCCTGCTTGCCCAATCATACATATATGATTGATAATTCTTATTGATACCAAGTTAGTAGACACATTAAATACATTCGATCTCAAGCATGCGAAATTTCGAATTTTGGGCTTAACTGTTTGTGCCTGAATTCCCATGCTGTTGAATCCAGCAGCTCAGTAATTCTTTCTGCATTGCTCATGCTTGTTTATCTTCGTTTGAGCTTCAAAAAAACTAAATGTCGATACGATAGCAAATTCGATTCGATATCACCGGCTATATGTTAGAAGCAAAGAAAAACATTAACAGATAGCATGGAGGATTGAACAAACTGAATTGCCCTGTTTTTGTCATAGCAGTAAAATATAAGTCACACCGAACAAATCAGCTAAAAAATATTCTCAAAGCATACATGGATTTGGAATGAGAACAAAATTATGATTACGAAGACAAGCAAGCAAACCGATTTTGGATTCAGTACCCAGAGGGAAAGCGATCCATGTTGGCATTTGGAGAAATCTAGCAAAGTTAGTTACTAGTGAAAGTGTGCAGAAGGAGCTGCTAGCTCAAAAAGGGAAAGGCATTCCGAATTCAAGTCCAGTGGAGTTTTAGGAGGGAAACATTTGAATGGAATAAGATAATCTGCACAAGCACATTTGGTGCAAGTTAATTGTGCAATTTCCATAGCCATTAGTTAACTCAATTAGCAATATTAGAACTAGTAAATTACAATTCGAATCGATGTGGGTAATATCTAGATTCGAGAATTGTTGAAATATCAACCTAATTAGGTGTGGGAAATAAAGGGCAATAATTGTTTGAAGACTTCCAGCGTACAACTGCGAGTGTTTAGGTTTGTTTATTTGATGTAGTTTTAAGGGATCTTTTTCATTGAATGCAATGTAAATTCACAAATAATATTTAACAATGAAAGTGTAATAATTAAGGCATTCAGTTTGGTTCTTTGGTGCCTTACTGCGTGTAGGTTTTAAAATATGAACTCTTCTTTGAACATTTGGAGAATTTTCAACTTACCGAGTGCCCAAACCAACGTTAGTTTTCCAAATGTCATGTCATATACTTGTGTCGACGCCAGCTGAACCTGCCCGGTTTTAGTTGTGCTCATTGCTTTAAATCGTCCGTCAGCTTTAAATATCATCGGATCAGCAGAATAATCAATTATCAATGATTGGACTTGCAAGATTCGACTCTGCAACTCTATCCTAAAGTAAGTGCCTGATCCTTTTGTTTATACTCGGTCCAAAAATTTGAAGTTGATATTAATAGGCACCTTTCCTAGCTTGTGTTGTTATTTTATATAATGTTCAGATGCGTCATGAACTCATCAGATTTTGAAGCGAGTTTCATTGCTTTGGTCAATT
>Ga0210040_10011312_pt1 | contig 10118 bp, 7 predicted proteins | sample CryGeyCG12114_NA_FD_185462 | JGI IMG/M metagenome (GOLD analysis project Ga0210040, IMG submission 185462) | Groundwater microbial communities from aquifer - Crystal Geyser CG19_WC_8/21/14_NA (SPAdes) (version 2) | ecosystem: Environmental > Aquatic > Deep subsurface > Groundwater | place: USA...
GACCGATGAAGTCGCCCACCAGCTGGCGCTCCAGCTCGGGGTCCTCGTTGGAGTTCCCCACCAGGATGCGCCGCGCGTGCTGCGCCGCCACCTCCTCGATGCCGCGCTGCAGGCCGGCGTAGTAGGGGTTGGCGATGTTGGTGATCGTCACCCCGATCAAGCCCGAGCGGTGGCCCGGCCGCAGGCTCCGGGCGTTCTCGTTGCGGTGGTAGTCCAGCTTCCTCACCGCCGCCTCGACGCGGGCGCGCAGCTCGGGACGGACGTTCTTGCCGCCGGAGAGCACCCGGGACACCGTCATCGGGCTGACGCCGGCTTCCACGGCGACGTCGTGGACCGTCGGGGCAGCGGGCGTCCTCCCCCGCCCCGCCCCGGCCTGCGCACGCTCGTCCATGACGGCAACCTACTGCTCCGCCGGGCGGGAGCCGGGACGGTTGTCGACCCCCAGGAGGCGTGTTAGCGTGCCGCTGGTAACGATAACAACGCCCCTCGGCACGACGGGGCGGCGCCGTCGGACACCCGGGTCGGGACGTCCGCTCACGAGAGACGAATCCCATGACGTCACACGTCCTGCCCGACGAGCCCGGCCCGGTCAGGGCCTCCTCGTCCGCCACCGCGGACGGCTTCCTGGTCCCGAGCCCGGTCTGGGACGCCTCGCTGCAGCGCGGCAAGATCCTGGAGCACGCCTGCGACGCCGTCGCCGTCCAGGACGGCACCCGCCTCGGCCTCATCGCCGAGCCGCTCGTGGCCGCCGACGGCGACGGCACGGTGCAGTCGGTCCGGCTGCAGCGCCTCCGGGGCACCGACCCGGCGACGGTGGGCCGACCGACGGGACCCCTGGACCCGGCGCTGGTCCGGGTGGAGCTCGCCGGCAGCGAGCTCACCCCGCGGACCGAAACCGTGGGGTCGGCCGGCCTGCGGCTGCTGGTCCCCGAGGTCGCCAGCCCCACCCCGCTCGCGCTCTCCTACGGCACGGGGGCCGAGGCCGTGACGCTGACCACGACGCTGCAGCCACCCCGGCACTACGACGTGCACCTGGTGCAGCACAGCCACTACGACATCGGCTACACCGACCGCCAGCACGTCGTCCGGGCGCAGCACCTCGGCTACCTCGACGACGTGCTCCGCCTGCTGCGCGACACCGACGGGCTCAGCGAGGCGGCGCAGTTCCGGTGGAACGAGGAGGCGCTGTTCAGCGTCGAGGACTGGTTCGCGAACCGCCCCGAGGCCCGGCGGCGTGAGTTCTTGGACCGCGTCGCGCAGGGGCGCATCTCGCTGTCGGCCCTGCCGTTCAACCTGCACACCGAGATGTGCAGCACCGACGAGCTGCACGAGCTGCTCCGGCCGGCGCTGGCCCTGAAGCAGCGCCACGGCGTCACCTTCCGCTCGGCCATGCAGACCGACGTGCCCGGGCAGGTGGTCGGCCTGCCCGACGCCCTCAGCCAGTTCGGCGTCCGCTACCTCAGCGTCGCCCACAACTGGGCGGGGCGCTCCCACCCCGACGGCGTGGGCCAGCTGGCCATGCCGCGGCTGTTCCGCTGGCGCGGTCCCGAGGGCGGTGAGGTGGTCGTCTGGCGCACCGACACCCCGCACGGCCTCGCCTACATGGAGGGGCCGATGGTGGGCCTGCACGAGTCCTACGACGTCACCTCGGAGGTCTTCAGCGCCTACCTCGCCTCGCTGGGCACGCGCCCCTACCCGCTGCCGGTCGGCAGCATCTTCGGCTGGCTGGGCGGCGGTGTGGACGTGACCGGGCGGCCCCCCTTCGGGGGGGACGTCCTGCACGTGCGCACCCACGGTCGCTGGAGCGACAACGCCGGCCCCAGCCGCGCCGTCAGCGACATCGTCGAGGAGTGGAACCGCCGCTGGCTCTTCCCCCGCCTCCGGGTCTCCACCAACGAGGCCTTCTTCGACGACGCCGTGAGCCGGTCCGGCGACGTCATCCCCACCTACACCGGTGACTGGAACGACTGGTGGGCGCACGGCGTGGGTGCCGCGACCGCCCCGGTGGGCCTGGCCCGGCAGGCCCAGAACGACCTCGCCGACGCCCAGACCCTGGGTGCCGCGGCGCGCCTGCTCGACCCCACCGAGCCCAGCGCCCCCGTCGTCGACCCGCACGAGGGCTACCGCCAGCTCGCGCTGTGGGACGAGCACACCTGGGGCGCCGCCAACTCCTGGGAGCACGCCGACCACGGCGCCTCGTCCGGGGAGCACCAGTGGGCCTGGAAGGTCGCGCGCGCCTATGCGGCGGTCGACGAGTCCGACCGGGCCCTGCAGCTCGCCCGCCAGGCGCTGGCCGCCACGCTCCCCCGGCACGCCGACGCCCTCGTGTCGGTCTACGCCTTCAACGTCACCGGGGCCACCCGGACCGACGAGCTGCAGCTGTTCCTGCCCGCGGGCCTGGTCCCGCTGACCCAGCCGGTCGCCCTGCTGGACGCCCGCACGGGCACCCCTCTCGCGCACGTCGAGCGCACCGAGGACGCCGGCAGCCGTGGCCTGGGCCGCTACCTGACCTGCCGGGTCGCCGACGTCCCCAGCGTGGGCTTCGTCCGTCTCGACCTCGTGCGCGCCGAGGCCGGCCCGGCACCGGCCGTCGCCCTGGCCGACGCCACCCGGCTGGAGAACGAGCACCTCGCCGTCACCGTCGACCTGGCCACGGGCACCTTGTCCTCGGTCGTGGACCGGCGCACCGGCCGCGAGCTGGTCTCGACCGGCAGCCCGTTCGGGTTCAACCACTACGTCTACGACCGGTACGCCACCATCGGGCAGTCCAACCACAACTCCTCGAAGTTCGCCGACGCCGGCAACCTGGCCCTGATCAGCAGCCGCGACGTCGGCGGCCCGGCCGCGGTGGTGTCCGCGACGGCTGACGCCCGAGGCCAGCAGGTCGTGCTGCGCCAGCAGGTCGTGGGCGCCGACTGGCTGGAGGTCACCTACCGGCTGCCGGCCGGGGTCGCCCATCTGGATATCACCAACCGGCTCAGCAAGAGCAGCACCTGGGACAAGGAGAGCGCGTTCTTCGCCTTCCCCTTCTCCGCGGCCGAGCCGACCGTGCTCGAGGAGTCGGCCGGCGGCCTGACCGGACCTGGGACCGCGCAGGTGCCCGGCGGAGCCGAGTACATGCGCGCCATCCGGCACTTCGTCAGCCTGCAGGACGGCGGCACGGCGATCGGCTGGGCCACGGCCGAGGTGCCCCTCCTCGAGGTCGGGAACCTCGCGCTGCCCTACGTCCCCTTCCCCGCGACCCTGCCGCGGACCGAGCCGGGGACGCTCTTCTCGTGGGTGCACAACAACATCTGGGACACGAACTTCCCCGTCCAGCAGAGCTTCGAGACCGACCTGCACTACCGGGTCGCGGCCGGCACGGGCGACGCCCCGTCGCTCGCCGCCGCGACCGCGGCGTCGCTGGTGCAACCCCTGCGGGCCGTGCTGGCCGAGTCCCCCGGTGAGCAGCCGCCGGCGGAGGCCTCCCTGCTCGGCTTCTCCGATCACCGGGTGCAGCTGGTCGGCGTGCAGCACCAGGCCGACGACCGGATCCTGGTCCGCCTGCGGTCGAACGCGCCGGAGGGCCTGACCACGCAGATCACCCTGCCGCCCGGGGCCGTGGGTGCGCGCCGCAGCAGCTACCTCGGCGAGGTGGCCGAGGTGCTGCCCGTCGTCGACGGAACAACCACCCTCACCTTCCAGGGCTCGGGGGCGCTCGCCGTGCTCCTGACGCTGGACGCGCAGGGGTGACCGTCGCCGACGGGCGACCCTCGGCGGCGGAGGACGTCAGGCTGACGGCATCAGGTGGGCCGCGATCGACCGCTCGAGGACCTGAGCGGCCTCGTGGGCCGGACGCGTCTGGTCCACCCCCAGGGTGCAGAGACGCTCGCCACCGGCCCCGGTGACGTGCAACCGGGAGTCGGCGTAGCGGACGGCGCGGACGTCCGCCCACGGCAGCACGGTGCGGCGCTGACCGTTCACCACGGTCAGCGACTCCGAGCCGACGTAGGCGATCCAGCGCAGACGGTGGTGCCGGACCAGGGCAGCGAGCCCGAAGCCGAGGCCGGTCATGACGAGGACGACCCCGAAGAACACGAAGAAGATCGGCAGGCGTGCCAGGGCCCAGGCGAAGAGCTGGCACGCACCAGCGATCGACGCCAGGGACGCGATCAGCAGCTCGCGGGTGGGTGGTTCGACCGGCAGCCGGTGGCGGGAGGCAGCACGGCCGGCCGGGGTGGGCGGGGACAACAGTTCTCCTGACGTGCGGTAGCGGTTCCATCGTGGCACGACCGGGAGCGGACAGCCGTCAGCGCCGGCGGAGAACTCTCCACCGGCGCTGAGGGACGGTTCAGTCGTACGAGAGCCGACCGGTCAGGTCTTGGAGCCCGACAGGGCGATGCCTTCCACGATCTGCTTCTGCGCGATGATGAAGACGATCAGCATCGGCAGCGCGGCCATCGTCGTGGCAGCCATCAGGCTGGTCCAGTCCGAGGCGTAGGCCCCCTTGAAGTAGTTCACCACCATCGGGATGGTGAACTTGTCCTCGCTGTTGAGGAAGATCAGCGGTCGGAAGAAGTCATTCCACTGGCCGAGGAAGACGAAGATGCCCAGGGCGGTCATCGGCGTCCTCAGCAGCGGCAGGATGACGGTGGTGAACGTCCGGATCCGGCCGGCCCCGTCGATCGCCGCCGCCTCCTCCAGCTCGATCGGGATGCCCCGCACGTACTGGCGCATCAAGAACACGCCGAACGCGTTGAACAGCCCGGCCGGGATGATCAGCGCCAGGTGGGTGTCGATCCACTGGAGCTTCCCGAGGATGATGTAGAGCGGGATGATGGTCAGCTGGAACGGCACCATCATCGTGGCCAGGAAGACCGCGAACAGGAGGTTGCTCCCCCGGAACTTGATCCGCGCGAAGGCGTAGGCGGCCATCGAGCAGGTCAGCAGGGTGATGAGCGTGACCAGGGTCGCGATGTAGAAGCTGTTGAAGTACGCGCTCGCGAAGGGCGCCCCGCTCCAGGCCGTGCGGAACCCGTCGAGCGACCACTCCTTGGGCAGCAGCACGGGCGGCCGCATGAAGATCTCGCTCAACGGCTTGAAGGCCGAGAACACCATCCACATGAACGGGACGAACATGAGGACCGAGAAGATGATCAGCAGGAGGTGCAGCGGGATGCGGCGCGGTCGGAAACCCCCGCCGCCCCCCTCGGCACTCGGCTTGTTGTCAGCGGCTGCAGTCTCCTGCGCCGCATCGATGGCGATTTCGGCTCGTGTGGTGGTCATTCTGTGTAGTGCACCCACTTCTTCTGCGCGAGCAGCTGGAGGCCGGTCACGGCTAGCAGGACGAGGAACAGGTAGATCGCGATCGCCGAGGCGAAGCCGAACCTGAACTCACGGAAGGCGATGTTGACGATCTCGTACACGATGGTGCGGGCGTTCGCCGGCGCCGTGGTGTCGTAGAAGAAGAAGATGTAGTCGAAGACCTGGAACGACCCGATGATCGAGGTGATCGACAGGAACAGGATCGTCGGCGACAGCAGCGGGAGCGTGATCTTGCGCAACTTCTGGAACTCACTCGCCCCGTCGATGTCCGCGGCCTCCAGCAACGCCTTCGGCACACTCTCCAGGCCCGCCATGTACATCACGATCATGTAGCCCAGCCCCTGCCAGACCGACACGAGGGCGATGGCCGGGATGGCCGTCTTCGGGTCCTGCAGCCAGTCCGGGGTCGGCAGGCCGATCCGGGAGAGGAAGGTGTTCAGCGGGCTGATCTCCGGGTTCAGCAACCACAGCCAGATGGCCGCGACCGCGATGCTCGAGGTCACCTGGGGCGCGAAGAAGAACACCCGGTAGACCGACTTCACCCGGCCCGCCTTCTGCAGCAGGAAGGCGAACAGGAACCCCGTGATCATCAGACCCGGCAGCTGCAGCAGCGTGAACCAGGCCGTGTTGATCCAGGACTGCCGCAGCTGCTCGTCCTGGAGCACGCCGATGAAGTTGTCGAACCCGACGAAGCTGCGGGAGCCGAAGCCGTCCCAGCTGGAGAAGCCCAGGATGACGGCGAAGACCAGCGGACCGAGCATGAAGACGACCAGCCCGACCAGCTGGGGGGAGAGGAACGCCAGGGCCCACAGGTTGTCCTGGCGTTGCTTCTTCTTCATGTTGGGCGTGTCCCGCAGGGGCCCTGCCGGCGAGCCGGCAGAGCCCTTCGCGGTGGTGGTGGAGCCCTCCACGGTGACGGCCATGACTAGCCCTTGTTGATGAAGTTGCTGATCGTCGTCGCGAAGGTCTTGGCATCGACTCCGGACTTGATCACCTTGTCGATCTCGGCGTTGATGGTCGCCGCGACGGCCGGCTTGGTGGCGATGGCCGGCGGGATCGCGTACCCGGTCTTGGCCACCTCGTTCCAGTAGGACGCGTGCTCGGGCAGACCGCCCTCGGTCACGATGTCCTCAGCACCCGGGATCGAGGGCACCGCGTTGCCGCCACCGGCGAGCCGCGCCTTCTGGCCCTCCACGCTCACGTACCGGGTGGTGAACCACTTCGCCGCGTCCGGGTCCTTCGCCTTGGCGTTCACCCCCATGGCCGCGACCGGGATGTTGACCGGCGCGAAGCTCTTGCCGTCCTCCGACGGGAAGGGCGCGATGTCGTAGTTCAGGTCGAGCTTCTTCAGGTTCGGCAGGATCCAGCGGCCCATCTGGCAGCTGGCCAGCTGCTTGGCGTAGAAGAGCGCGTCGACACCCTGGCCCTTGGGCAGCGAGCCGCCGTAGGTGATGGTCTCGTCCTTCATCTTGTCGAAGAGCCACTCGAGGGTCTCCATCGACTTCGCGTCGGTGTCGAACACGGCCTTGTCGCTCTCGTCGAACGGGGTGCCACCCAGGGTGGTCATCCACGACACGAAGGTTCCCCAGCCGGCCTCGAGCACCATGCCGCGCTTGCCGCTGGCCTTCATCGCGGTCAGGAACTCCTCGAGCCCGTCCCGGTTCCAGGTGCCGGCCTCGAACCTCTGCTGCGGGTTCTCGGTGAGCCCGGCCTCGGTGACCAAGTCCTTGTTGAACCAGAACACCAGCGGGTTGCAGTCGACCGGGAGGCCGTAGACGGCCTCGTTGCCGGGCTTCTTGGTCCAGTTGAGCAGGCCCGGGTAGAAGTCCGCGATCTTGACCGGCGAGTCCGGAGAGTTCGTGAACTCGGTCAGGTCGACGATGTTGTTGGACTCGATCAGCTTCGCCATGCCCTCGGTGCTGACGTAGAAGGCGTCCGGGGCGCTGCCGCCGGCCAGCTGGGTCAGCAGCTTGGACTCGTAGTCACCGGTGACGACCTGGTGCGTGACCTTCGTCTCGTGCGCAGCCGTGTAGTCCTTGGAGACCCGCTTGAAGATCTCGGCCTCACCCGGGTTCGCCCAGTTGGCCCAGGTGACGGCACCCCCCTTGCCCGTGGCGACGTCGCCCTGCTCGCCCCCCGTGCCCCCGCCCGGTCCGCCCGAGCTGCCGCCGCCGCACGCGGCGAGCAACGAGCCCGAACCCGCCAGGCCGATGCCGAGCAGGGAGCCCCTGCCCAGGATCGACCGACGTGAGATGGTCCGGCCAAGCGCATCTTTCGTGTCGGACATCCATTCCCCTTTGAATAGTTTCGTCAATCAACTGGCGGCTGACGACAGCCAGCCGCGTGGGGTGATCCTGTCCCGGCGACAACCGGTTGTCAATGGTCCTCGGCGGAGTCGTACCCGAGCCTGGCGTGGTCGCAGCGGCCGCGGTGCCGTGACCGGTGACCCTGACCCGACGCCGGTAGCAGGGCCGAGGGTCACCAGGGGTCAGACGAGGTTCAACCGGCCGGCGCGGGAGCGGATGAAGACCGCCCAGGTCACGGCGAAGCAGAGCGCGTAGAAGGCGATGAAGGTCAGGTAGGCCCCGTCGCCGTTCCCCAGCGTGAGGAACGACTGCCGGAAGGCCAGGTTGACCAGCACGCCGCCGAACGCGCCGATCGCGCCGGCCAGGCCGATCAGCGCACCGGCGCGCTTGGTGGCCAGCGCCGCTGCGGCACCGCCGTCCTCCCCCGCCCGTTCGGTGGACGTCAGCGCCTTGGCCGTGAAGATCGCCGGGATCATCTTGTAGACCGAGCCGTTGCCGATCCCGCTGAACACGAACAGCATCACGAAACCGACCAGGAACAGCGGCAGCGAGTTCTGCTGGGAGGCCAGCAGCACGACGGCCGCGCCGACGGCCATGGCCACGAAGTTCCAGAAGGTGACCACCGAGCCGTGGAAGCGGTCCGCGAGGGCGCCGCCGACGGGCCGGATCAGCGAGCCGAGCAGCGGTCCTAGCCAGGTCAGCGCCGCCGCCTCGAGGGGCCGCGGGAACTGCTCGGGGAACTGCACCAGCAGCACCTGGCCGAAGGCGAAGCCGAAGCCGATGAAGGAGCCGAAGGTGCCGATGTAGAGCAGCGAGATGACCCAGGTCTCCGAGTGCCTGGTGACCTCGCGGATCGCGCCCTTGGCGTTGCTGTTCTGTGTCAGGTTGTCCATGGTCAGGTAGGCGCCGAGCGCCGCCAGCAGGATCAGCGGCAGGTAGATGACCACCATCGCGCGGGGGTTGTCGGCGCCGAGGGTGGCCAGCACCAGCAGGCCGACGAGCTGCACCACGGGGACGCCGAGGTTGCCGCCGCCGGCGTTGACGCCGAGCGCCCAGCCCTTGAGCCGCAGGGGGTAGTAGGCGTTGATGTTGGTCATCGAGGAGGCGAAGTTCCCGCCGCCCACCCCGGCGAACAGGGAGATGACCAGCAAGGTGCCGAACGCGACCCCGGGCTGCAGGAAGATCGCGATCAGGATGCACGGCACCACCAGCAACAAGGCGGAGACGATCGTCCAGTTGCGGCCGCCGAAGGTGCCCACCGCGAACGTGTAGGGGATCCGCAGCACCGAGCCGACGAGCGTCGGCAGCGCGGTCAGCAGGAACTTCTGCGCAGGGTCGAAGCCGTACTCGGGGCCGAGGAACAGCACGAGCACCGACCACAGGCTCCAGATCGAGAAGCCGATGTGCTCGCTGAGCACGGAGAAGGTGAGGTTCCGGCGGGCGACGACCCTGCCGGTGGTGCGCCAGAAGTCGGGGTCCTCGGGGCGCCAGTCGTCGATCCACCGCTTCCCGATCTTGCGGGGGCCGGTGTCGAGGACCTGGTCGGTGTCGTTCAGCGTGGCCATGGTGAGCTCCTGCGGGCGTGGGGTGGACCGGGACTTCTCAGACGGAGAGGACGATCTCGTCGCCGTCGATGGCGACCGGGTAGCTGCGCAGCGGTTCGGCACCGGTGGTCGAGCAGCCCGTCGCGAGCTCGAACGTGTTGTGGTGCAGCGGGCACATGACGACCCGCTCGTCGGTCTGGCCGTCGGCGATCGGACCGCCGCGATGCGGGCAGACCGCGGAGAGCCCGTACCAGCGGCCGCTCCGCAGGCGGAAGACGGCCACCTGCTCCCCCGCCACCTCGAAGGTCCGGCCCTCGCCGAAGGGGACCTGGTCGACCGGACCCAGCCGGTGCTCCCGGGTGCGGGAGTCCAACGTCCCGGCGCTCACCAGTTCCCCCCGAGCAGCTCGTTGGCCCGCCCGGCGGGCACCCGCGGCAGCACCTCCAGCGGCAGCGCGCTGCGGAACTGGCCGGGCGTCATCGGGTCGCGGCCCTGCTGCCAGGGGTCGACGTGGCGGTCGGCGTGATCCTGGACGGCGGCGTCGAGTCGCGCGGCGATGCCCTCGGAGTCCTCCACCACCACTGCGCGGATGTGCTCGATCCCCACCCGCGGCACCCAGGCGTAGGTGCGCTCCAGCCAGTTGGCGCTCTCCCGGTAGTACTGCAGGAAGCGGCCGGTGATCAGCTCGGCCTCCTCCGGGCTGTCGACCGTGCAGAGCAGGTCGCCCTTGCGGATGTGCGCCCCAGCGGCGCCGCCCACGTAGAGCTCCCAGCGGCCGCCCTCGATGGCCACGATGCCGAGGTCCTTGCACAGCGACTCCGCGCAGTTGCGGGGGCAACCGGAGACGGCGAGCTTCATCTTGGCCGGGGACTCCATGCCCTGCATCCGGGTCTCGATGTCCACACCCAGCTTGGTGGAGTCGCCGGTGCCGAACCGGCAGAACTCCTGGCCGACGCAGGTCTTC
>Ga0210040_10011313_pt1 | contig 10118 bp, 13 predicted proteins | sample CryGeyCG12114_NA_FD_185462 | JGI IMG/M metagenome (GOLD analysis project Ga0210040, IMG submission 185462) | Groundwater microbial communities from aquifer - Crystal Geyser CG19_WC_8/21/14_NA (SPAdes) (version 2) | ecosystem: Environmental > Aquatic > Deep subsurface > Groundwater | place: USA...
GGCCAGTCGCGGAAGTCCTTGATCAGACCGTGGTGCTGCGGGTTAAAATGGATATAAAAGATTAGCCTGGTGAAGTAAGCCTCGGATGCCACTTCTTTTCTGCCAAAGCGGTGCTGAAACAGCCGCCCAATACGCCCGTAGCGGTTGTTGATGGTTTTTGCGTAGGCGTTCAGCAGGTGCCCTAACTGGCGCTCTACACTTACCAACTTTGCCGTGCCTTCTGTTACCCACTGCGGCTGTAGTGCCTCCTCGCCTTTTACCCGCACCAGGAAATGCACGTGGTTGGGTAGCAGGCAATAGGCAAACGTGTCAGCGCAAGGCACTATATACTTTCGGTAGAGTTGCAGGAACAAGGCATAGTTTTCCGGGTGCCTGAACAGCGTTTCTTTGTTGTTTCCCCGGGTGTAGAGGTGGTAGTACTTATCCGGCTCCAGTGCAACAGTTCTCTGCATCCTGCCCTATACGGGCCAGCAGACGTTCGCAACGTGCCCGGTTGCTGCGAGTGCCGGAGCAGCAACCGCAGCCACGATACCACTTAACTCAGATTTACGCGGAGAGGGTAAAGCGCTCTAAGCAGTTACATATATGCGCAGCCGGGGAGAATTTAGAAGTATATTGGGCCAGATTTATCTTTTATGAGTAAATTAGGGCGCGAAAATAAGAGGGAGTCGCATTACTTCCCATTTTCTACGCTCGCCGGGATATCCAGTTTCCCCGGGAGGAAGAGGTAAGCATGATGCAAATATACTTTAAGAACAGCTTCATAAGCATATACTACGACAAAGCTGCCCGCCTCGGGAAAGCCGAGTGGCGAGGGCACCTGCATGGGCCAGAATTACGGGAGGCATACCTGCTGTGCCAGGACCTGATCGACAGGCACAGCCTGGTCCGGTGGCTGGCCGATGACCGCCTGATGCAGTCGATAGCCCCCGCGGATCTGGCCTGGAGCCTGCGGGAGCATGTGCCGCGTATGGCCACTGGCCCGCTGCTGCGCATGGCCCGTCTGCCGTCTCATCACAAGCAGAACCGGGAGGCAGTAGACATGATGATTGACAAAGGCAGCTCCTTGGAAACGCACCTGGAAATCCGCGACTTCACAGAGGAGCAGGAGGCGCTAGACTGGCTGCTGAATCCTCTGTAAGCAGTATATAGCGTTTCTAACGAAGGGAAATGCCGCAGGAGCAGGCAAGGCAGTATGGTACGCCGCGCGCCGCGACTGCCGCTGGCGTAATAGCGGCCGCGCTTACTCCGCGCGCAAAGTATCGGTGCCGGCCGATGTGGCTTCATCAAAAGGCTGTTTCAGCCACTCCATGGCCTCAGATACTTTGCCGAAGTTGCGGAGGGTAATATTCCCAAGCCCGCCGCTACGCTTCATCATTTGTTCCATTGCCATCTGGTTGAAGATATCTTCTGAGACGACCGTGGCCATGCGGCGAAGCGGGCTTTCCAGCATCTTCGGCACAAATTCTTCCACTGTCCACTGCTGGTCCTGCTGCCGGATGGCTTTCATGTGGCGGCGGTCGGCGAGCCAGCGCGTGATGCGATGCTGATTTACAAACTCCAGAGAGCGGAGAGCTGTTTCTCGTAGCTCTTTACTGCTCACAAACCCTTTCCACTCACCTATGCCCAGTTCAAGTGTCTCGTCGTAACTAACACGCATCGCCTCCGTTTCATAGTGTACTTTAAGCATAATCAGTCTGAGGTAAAAAACCTATGCTGCTAAAGATAGTAGATTAAAGCTATATAGTACTACTACGCAGCAAAGAAGAATAAATGTGCCCGAAAAGCAGTTTGATGCACCTGTTACTCCTGCGTTAGCTGCCGTTCGCATTAAAATACGCTTCATTAGCCATTAACCACTTATTATGTAATCCAGTACTCTGGAGCGAGCTGCGTGATACACTTCAGCCATGAGGAAAAGAGCTGATGCTGATGATGCCCCTGCCACGGCAGCCGTTTCCCGAGAGGGAGAGGTACTGAAGAGCCAGGCGCATACGTTAACCTGCCGAAGCGCAAGGGCACGAAGAACAACACAGCATGTTTGTAAGATACAACCCGCTACGCCGGCACAGGGCTGGGCAGATTTTACCCTGTATAAATGCGCATCTCAAGAATGATTAGCTAACCAGGCCAGCGCCTCTGTTTCGCTTGTAAAATTGCGCACGATCAGCTGCTCATCGCCGGTGGTGGCTTTGCTATACAACATGTCCACCGCCTCCCGGTTTTCCGCGCTTTCGGACGGGATGTTGGCCAGGCGCAGGAGCGTGCTCTCCAGCAGTTGCGGCAAAAAGGTCTTAAGGCTCCAGTCCAGGTCGTCAGGGCGTATAGACTTCATTTTGCGGTTGTCGCCCAACCAGCCCACCAGGCTGTGCCTGTCGATCAGGTCCAGGCACAGCAGCGTCGCTTCCCTGAACTCAGAGCCGATTAAATCACCGCGCCACTCCGCTTTCACTACCCGAAGGTCTTTGTCGAAGTGGATGCTCACGAAGCTGTTTCTAAAATATATGTTATGCATGTTCTGTTAAGGCACCAAGGCGGGCAAATGACTCATCAATATATAAAATAAGGTTATATCTCTCACATAACCCAAGCTCTCTCCGCAACCCGCCCACTACAGAAAAAGCAAAGGGAGGCATAGTGCCTCCCTTGTTAGCTTCAAATGCTGTTTCCGCGGAAACAGTTCATTTATCTGTAGGCGTGGCGCCTGTTATTGCCTTGTTGCGACGACCACGGCCACACGCCGGTTAAGCTGCCGGCCACGCGCTGTTTCATTTGTTGCTCTCGGGTTTGCCTCTCCCACGGCCTGTATCGAAAGGCGGGAAGCATCGATGCCGCCATTGTTCTGCAGCCACGCTTTCACTGTATCGGCCCGGTCTGCGGCCAGTTGCTTGTTATACGCTTTGCTTGCTGTAGAGTCTGTATATCCGAAAATACGGATTGGCCCCTGGTTGCTCACTTCTCTGATAGAGTTGACAATGCTTTGCAGCTTGTCCTCAGCACCCTGCCGCAGTTGCGCCTTATCCACATCGAACAGAACGCGCTCATCCATGGAGTAAATGTTGTAGCCGCTGGTTCCGCCACGCATCTCCACGCCGCTGTCTCTCAACTGCGGATTATCTATTACGGGAGCGTCAAAATCAACGTTTGCCCAGAAACCTTCGCCCAGGGTGTTAATCTCAACCCCGTCAGCCTCCAGGCGCCCTTCCTGCCCCACATCTTCATACATGACAGCGGTGTCGGCGGCAGCTATGTCGCGCACGTCTCCGGCGTCGTTTACTTCTTTGTTTGTTTCGCTGCAGCCTACCATCAGGCCAGCGGCTAATACGAGTGTGGTGATATTTGCTTTCATAGGTATATAGTTTTATTAAAGTTGTACTACTAAAATGTACGGTGACTTTTTTGATGTGGTTCTGCTTCTTCTTTTAGAACTAATCTTCTATAACACTTCAAAAGCAAGCCTCTTATTCTGCAACAGGAATCATGTTAATATGCTAATGCCTGTTGCAGCAGGGAGTGGTTAGGCCAAACCGCCGGCGCTGATACAACTACGGCACCAGCAAAGCAAAAGCAGCAAAGGGAGGCACTCGTGCCTCCCTTTGCTGCTTTTGCTTTGCTCTTATTACCCCGTATGCAGGGGCGTAGTGTTGGTTTACTGATTTGGCTTGTCTACCACCACAATCTCTACGCGGCGGTTCTGCTGGCGCCCTTCCGCTGTCGCGTTAGTGGCCTCCGGGTTTTGCTCTCCCATAGACACCACTTTCAAGCTGCTTTCGTCAAACTGGCCGTTCTGGAGTAGCCAGCCCTCAACAGACTTCGCGCGCTCCATCCCCAGCTCCTTGTTGTAGTCGGCACTGGCACGGGAATCGGTGTAGCCATATACCCGGATGGTACTTTGGCGGTCACGCTCTTTTATATCGTCTACCACGCTTTGCAGCTTTTCGGTTGCGTTGCTGCGGAGTTCGGCTTTATCTGTGTCAAACAGGATGTCTTCTCCCAGGGAGTAGATGCGGTACGTGTCGGTGCCACGCACGCCCACGCCTGCGTTCGTCAACTCTGCATCCTCAATTTCTGGAGCGTTAAAGTTCACTTCCTTGAACACCTCTTCGTCCGCCTCTAGTGCTGAGCCTGCCATCAAGTTATTATCTTCGTACATCACGGCAGTGTCGGCAGAGGCTATATCGCGCACATCTTCCGCATTATCTACTTCTTTGCTGGTCTCGTTACAGCCTACCATCAGGCCAGCGGCCAACAGCAGTGCAGTTGTTAGTTTAGTTTTCATAGTTTAAATCATTGGTTCTGGTAAGTTGTACGGAAGGGTAACGGCATCGTTGTACCACCGCTGCAAACGCGCCGGAACAGAAAAGCCCCACCTGTTAAGGCAAGGGCTCCGCTGCTGGTTGTAAAATCGTACAACTTATCTTTTCACGAAACGCTGTGTTTCGCGCTGCTGGCCGTCGGTTACTGTCACAAAGTATATGCCCTGGTTCAGGTGCTGCACCGGCACTACCAGTTCGCGGCTGGCCACGTTGGCGAACTGCGCTACGGTGCGCCCTGCGGCGTCCACCACTACGATGGTGGCATTTGCCTTTGCATTCAGGCTGATGGTGATGTCGGAGGCGGCAACAGTCGGGTAAACAGTGGCCAGGGCCAAACCCGGCTGCTGCGCAAACTCGAGCGCCACGATGTGCGAGAACGCCTCGGCCCCGTCGAAGTCGATCTGGCGCAGGCGGTAGTAGTTGGCGCCTGCCACAGGGTTAGTGTCTGTAAAGCTGTAGCTGATGGCGCTGCTGCTGGTTCCGTGGCCTTGCACTTCGCCTACCTGGCTGAACGTTTTCCCGTCCTGGCTGCGCTCTACCACAAACTTCTCGTTGTTCTTCTCAGAGGCCGTAGTCCAATACAGCCGCGCGTTCCCGTTCTGAGACTGGCCTTTGAAGTGTGCCAGCTCCACCGGAAGCGTCGATATGGCTGCATCAACCATTCCCCAAGACATATCTGCAATGGCAATGCCCTGTCTTCCTTTGGCGGCATCGTCGTTATAGTACGTGATCACCACCTTGTCCACGTTACCCACAAAGCTGATAGTCACGTTGCCTGTAGACGATGTCACTTTAGAATCCACGCCGTCAGCTTTCGCCAGAATCAAGCCACTGCTGTATTCGTTGGCTAAGCGGGGCAGAATGCTGTTTTTTGTGATCTGAACCGGCACACGGCCGTTGTAGGCAATCACCTGAACCTTATCTTTGTACTGGCCAGCCGTGCGGTCTACATCCAGGATGTTGAATGTTAAGCCGGATACGGCCTTACTGAGTTGAAGGGTTACTTCGGTACCTGTAGCTGCGCCCGCTCCAGACTGAATCAGGGTGAGGTTGTTTTTCTTATGGAAATCGGTTGTGATTTTAGCCGCCTCTAAGGTTACGCCCGTGCCAACCGCTGCTTTCGTCCAGTTCAGCGACACGCCGTCTGCCTGATAAGGATTTGTTGCCGCTGAAGAGGCTGTAAAAGGATCTTCGTTCAGTGGCCTGCTGCTCCAGTTAAAGGTAGAGGTAGCCAATACGGGCGTTCCCAGAATCAGGATGTCGTCTATGGCGTAGTAATCGGTGTTTGTGTTGTTAACACTCACCGACCAGCGAAAACGCACATCAGCCTGGTTGCTGACAGCCTCAGGCAGCTGTATGGCTACACCTCCGTTAACAGCTCCCCAGGTAAAAAATGTACCGCTTGCGGCATACTGCCCTGCTTTTATGTAGCTCTTGCCACCGTCTGTGCTGTACTCTAAAACAACGGGTTTTGTGTTGTCTATTTTCGCATAGTTATTTCCACTATTTGTGGAGAGGTCCTGCTTTCCGTTTACCTTTCTCCAGTACTGTGTCCTGAAGTCATTCCACGTGATCGTGATATTGCGCAGGTTATAGGTAGAGATACTGTTGCTGATCACCATCTCGTTGGCCGTGGCATCTGCCCATTTATAGGCACCGCCAGTATATAGGGTGTCAGTATGAGCAGGCGCGTTAACTGTTTGGAAATTCCCTGTTACGCCAGTCACGGTGTTGTTAAAGTTCTCGTGGTATACAATTACCTGTGCCTCCGCAGCGAATGTGAAACCCAGGAAAGCTAAAAGAAAGAAATATACGTTTTTCATAATCTTGTATTGTAATGCTTCTCCCATAGGAAAGAAGCATGCCAACACACGCGTGCCAGGCCCTGCAGCGATTTTATGACCTAAGGAAAGCACCTTCCAGCCAATCTGAAATTAATTCATTATCAGCCATATACACTACACTATATACCCCTGCTGGCTTTAAGTCTTTATGCGCAGTTACTTTACAGCACGTCTGTTATAATATCTTAAATTTACCATATATGGAAAATCAGTTGCACAGCGCCCGCCCATTTCCAAAATCTGGAATCGCAGGCGCCTGCCGCTTCGCTTCCGGGCCAGTGGCTCTATAGCTTCAGCAGGCAAAGCCTCAGACTCAGTTGCTGCCATCCTGAATATAATTGTGCTATACACACCCGCTCAAGCGACACCTATTGCATTTTGCCTTTCCCAAGCAGCGTTCATATAATGACAAGATGACTTCAAAAAGTGCCTTCAATGGACTCATCAAGCCACTTTGACACTTATTGCGACTTCCTTTAACCTGTAAACCCCCTCTGAAAAACTGGCACCGCTTTTGTATTATTCTCTCCGAACACGAAAGAGGAGAAAGACAATGAAATTGATAAAAGATAAAGAGTTCTTAAAAAGCATTGCACAGCAGATCGACTTGCTGAACACCCTGGGTGGCGGCGTGAGCGAGACGTATGTGGATATAAAGAAATATAAGAAAGGCGCGGTTATTAATGTTTGGGCAGCAAGCGTAGACCCGGAAGCGTTTAAGGTTGTGCTGAACAATAACCAGTTGAGCGTCTTCTCGGTACTGCAAAGCCAGGAAAATCCGGCCATGGCGGCCCCACTTTTCAACCGTACTTTCATGCTGCCCCCACAGGTGGATTTAGGCCGTGTGGAGGCGGTGTACCAGGATGGCCAGCTGATGGTGAAGCTCCCTTACTTTGAGAGCACCGGCCAGCCAAGAGAAATTGAAATCAAACAACTTTAAAGGTTTAAGAAGAAGGCTGCCAGAGATGGCAGCCTTCTTCTTTTAGGGAAGGGCCGTTACAGGAACTTCGCTTTGATAATAGAGGTGAGATAGTCATATACCTCCACAGACTCCTTGTCAAAGTCGAAGGTTTTATAGGCCTCCGCTGACGACTGCATCACGCGGCAACCGTTCTCTATCATTTTAAAGACCAGCTCCCGGAGGCGGTACGGGTGCCCGGCTATATTCAGCATGCACACAGCGTCGCCGCTTTCCACGTGCAGAAACATGTGTTGCACGTGGTGCTCGTTGTTCATCACGTTCTCTTCAGACATAACAGGTGCTTTGGTTACAGTTACTGCTAAACTACTTGAGCAAGTTGAGGCGGGCTCCGGCAGAAGTTTTGCTCCCGTAGCGAAAACGCCCCACTTTCCAGACAGGAAAGACGCTGTTCCGGCTGCCAATGCCCGTTAAAAATTGCAAAAGCCAGCAGAAGATAACAAGAAGATGCCATACAGCCAAGGCTGCGAAGGGCTTAAGCGCTTTGGCATACAACACAGCCTGCCCAAAAATGTTTGCCCGCCGAAGCTAACGGCGCGGATGCTCCTGCCGCCATCCCACCACAAAGAGGATTACCCAGATAGCATATAAAGGTGTCAGGACAGACGCCAGGTACGGATCCACGGCAAAGAACAGCACCACCTGCAGCACCAGGTTAAGCACCAGCCCAACGGTGGCTATGCTGAAGTAGCGGTTCCGGTTTTTCATCATGTGCAGCAGGCGATTAGGGAGCAGCGGCGGCAATAAAAAACCCGCCCAATTTAGGGGCGGGTGTTCATTAAGCGGAAGGCTTCTGCCCTCGTAATATCTTTCTCGATGACGATAGGTGGGTCGTCCTCCTTTGCCACCACCAGTTTAAACACATTCTTGCCATCCTGGTAGTAAATAAGAGTTTTTAGGTCCTCGTACCCAACGCTGAAAATTTTGCGAACTGTTCCGTCGCTATAAAATTTATAATTATCTAATGTAATGTTCCGTAATAGCCTCATGCCCCTACTACCTCCTTGTATTATAATTGTATTTTAACGGCTTATACGTACTATAACGGTTTATACGTAGCACTTTGTTTCAAAATGCCCTAATGTTCCAAGAAGAATCTTTAGAAAGTAATACTTTTAACCATATTGTATTAAATTCTGCTGTTGATTTGTATCTTCAAGGCGTTAAATCTGCATTATTACTGAGACTCAGGACCTATGGCCAACGCACACCTACTTTGCTCACACCGCAATTTGGCATATACGCAGAAAGGGGGCTTAGGTATAAGATTTTATATATAGCCTACCGGCAGATTTTGATAAATTACACGCACCAACGCCCGAACGCAACCCATGGATAAGCCTTTTCCTCCAGCAGACGCTCCCTTCGCAGTGCAGGAACTACATGGCCTGGAACAGATGCTGGAACAGCACCATCTCATTCTGCAGCTAAACCCGCACATGCCCCTGCAGCGCTACCATGAACTGCTCCAGCAGATGCTCCCAAACGGCTACCGCATGGTGGCGGCCTTTAACCAAGGCGGCCGCTGTATCGGCCTGTCCGGCTTCTGGATCAGTGCCAAGCTATATAGCGGAAAGTATTTAGAGCCTGATAACTTTGTAGTGGATACCGCCTACCGCTCCGCTGGCGTGGGCAAGCTGCTGTCGGATTGGATGCTGCGGGAGGCACAGCGCCACCAGTGCGACACGGTGATGCTGGATGCGTATGTCACCAACAGCGCAGCTCACCGGTTTTACTTCCGGGAAGGCTTCCATGTAAAGAGTTTCCACTTCTTTAAAAGCCTCTAACAGATATGAGCACTGGCAAACACAGCTGGCTTCTCTGGTTGTTCTATTTTATTGTTTTTGAGGTAGTTGTGTTTTTCGGGCTACAGTGGCTCTTATCGGGCATGGGCCTCAGCGACCAGTACCAGGCCGAAAACACGATTGTCCCTAACTGGGTAAAGGCGGTTACGTTTATACTATTATACCTGCTTTGTCTTTTGTTTGTCGTCATGCTGATCAGCAACATGGTGCCCAGCAAGCACCGCCGGCATTTGATGCGCTGGGTGTACCTGGCGCTGCTGGGCATGGTGGTGATGCTGTTTATGCTCTTTTAGGGCGAAAAGGGCTGCAGAACAGTACAATAATTCTGACTTATTTATGTTAATAAAATGATGAAAAACAGCTTCTTACTCCTGATAATCTGCCTCTTGGCAGGCTACACTAGCCTGGCACAGACCGAAAACGGTCGCCCGGGCAGGCAATTTATTCAACTCCAGAACGGGGAGGTGATATATGGCAATAGGATCCAGTACAAATCCCCGATCTTTAAGTCGAGCCACTTTCTGGTGGATGACTCGCTGAAGTACAACCCGAGTATGGTGAGCGCCTTCCAGAACGATGAAGGCTTTTTTGCCCGCGTAGAAGCCGGCAACAGCTACGACGACTTTGCCAAGCGCATCATGGACGGGCCGCGCATCGACAGGTTCTACACCAGCCGCACCACCTACGACTACGGCTACTCGCCTTACAGCTACGGCTACGGCGGGCCCCGCACCAGCCGCCGCCGCATTTACTTCTTCTCCAAAGACAATGGCCCGCTTTACCTCGTGGACTATGATAACCTGGAGCAGATACTAGCCGATAACCCTTCCAGCATGGCCCTGCTGCGCAGGCACAAGAAAGACAAGTGGATCAACACGGGCATTACCATCTTGGGAGGCGGCCTGCTGGCGGCCGGCGCCCTTTCCTCTTTCGGCAACTCGCAGGACCTGAACAACGGCGGCAGCGTGAACATCTCGCCGCTCGTGTATGCAGGCGCAGGCGTCCTGGGGGCGCAGTTCGTAATCAACCTTTTCCAGAAAGACAAGCTGACGCAGGCCATGGAGGTATATAACTACCAGCTGAAACAGTAGATTAACGAGCCAGACACAACAAAAAAATCCGGAGCCACACGCCATGTCGCTCCGGATTTTTGTTTTAAAGACGCTGCTTTTAT
>Ga0210040_10011314_pt1 | contig 10117 bp, 7 predicted proteins | sample CryGeyCG12114_NA_FD_185462 | JGI IMG/M metagenome (GOLD analysis project Ga0210040, IMG submission 185462) | Groundwater microbial communities from aquifer - Crystal Geyser CG19_WC_8/21/14_NA (SPAdes) (version 2) | ecosystem: Environmental > Aquatic > Deep subsurface > Groundwater | place: USA...
TCCGGGCCGTGTCCATGACCTTGGTAATCGCGCAATTTTCGATGGGGCTTTTAGCGATGTTTGCTTTGTATCGGCTACTGCAGCATACCGGTGATGCCAAAGAAACTCAGAAAAATCTTTTGTGGGCTACCGCTATTACGGGTGGTTTATGTGTGTTAGTTGCCTTATTAGCGGGCACCGCCTCGTTTGTAGGCAGCGTGGATGCCCAGTTGGAGCAAATGCAATGGCCGGTTGCGGCTCTCCGCGCCGATCGGCAAAGTATGATGCGCGGCGACGCATTCCGCTCGCTGGTATTTATCTTGTTAGCGGCGGGCGTATTGTATTTCTATTTAAAAAACAAACTCACGGCTACTACGGCTACTTTAGCAATCGGCTTTTTAATCTTGATTGACCTCTGGACAGTTGACAAACGTTACTTAAGTAATAATGATTTTCAAACCCGTCTGGTCGAAACGCATTTTGAACCATCAGCAGCCGATCAGGCTATTTTACAAGATAAAGATTTAAGCTACCGGGTGTTTAATTTAGCGGCCAGTCCGTTTCAGGATGCCCGTACTTCTTACTTTCACAAATCGGTGGGCGGGTACCACGGCGCCAAGTTGCGCCGCTACCAGGATGTAATCGATCAGCATATCTCCCAAAACAACCTGGAAGTGCTGAACATGCTGAATACCCGGTATATTATTACCACCGATGCGCAAGCGCCGGTCCAGCGGAACCCCCAAGCTTTGGGAAATGCCTGGTTTATTGATCGGTTAGTACCCGTAAACTCACCCGACGAAGAACTGGCGGCTTTAAAAGATTTAAAACCCAGCACCGAGGCGGTGGTAGATGTTTCCAAGTTTCCGGTACAGCAGAAAGAATTTGGTACTACAGGCTCCAGCATTAAGCTTACTTCTTACGAACCTAATGATTTAAAATACCAGGCCACTGCTGCGCAAAACGGTATGGTGGTATTTTCAGAAATTTATTATAAAGATGGCTGGCAAGCTTATCTGGACGGTAAACCAGTAGACCATATCCGGGTGAATTATCTTTTACGGGCCATGCCGGTGCCAGCCGGCAATCATAGCATCGAGTTTAAGTTCGAACCAAAAGAATATACCTTGGGAAATACCGTTTCCTTAATTTCTTCGGTGCTGATGTTGCTAATTATGGTGGGCGGGGTGTTCTATAGCTTCCGAACGCCGGCTCCCAAAGCGTAACTTTCGATAAAAATACGGAAAATAGCGAGATGTCAGGTCCTCGCTATTTTTTTGTCTAATTTGCCCAGTTTAACCATGCAACCGGCACCTTTACAATTTATTCAGGATTTCTTATTTTTAGAAAAAAACGTAACGGTGTACCTGAAGCGGGAAGATTTGCTGCATCCAACTATTTCCGGGAACAAGTGGCGCAAACTGAAATACAACTTATCAGCCGCTAAAGAGCAAGGGAAAAGAACCCTTCTAACGTTTGGCGGAGCTTATTCCAATCATATTGCGGCGGTAGCTGCTGCCGGGAAAGAATACCATTTTACAACCTTAGGCTTTATCCGGGGCGAAGAACACCTGCCGCTAAACCCGACCTTAGCTTTTGCGGCCAGCTGTGGCATGCAATTACACTACCTCAACCGCGAAACGTACCGGAACAGAAATAAGCCGGAATTTATACAACAACTGCAGCAAAAGTACCCCGAAGCGTATTTATTGCCGGAAGGCGGCACGAATACGTTAGCCGTATTGGGGTGCACGGAAATAGTAGCGGATATTTCTATCCCTTTTGATTATATCTGTTGTGCGGCCGGTACGGGCGGCACGCTGGCCGGTATTATTGCGGGTTTAAACGGTGAGAAAAACGTTATTGGTTTTCCGGCTTTAAATGCAGACGATTTCTTGCAACACGAAATTGCCGATCTAATTAAAAGCTATAACGGCGAAGCCTACCAGAACTGGCATTTGGAAACGCTTTATCATTTCGGTGGCTATGCTAAAGTAAAACCCGACCTGCTGCATTTTATCACCAGGTTTAAAGAGCAGCACAGCATTATGCTGGAGCCGGTTTATACCGGGAAAATGCTTTTTGGCCTCTACGATCTGATCCGGCAGGATTACTTTGCCCCGGGTTCTTGCATTATTGCTATTCATACGGGAGGTTTACAAGGCTTAGCCGGTTTTGCCGAAAGATTGGGTATCCTATTTTAACAAAGCTACCGCTGATGAGAGGAGCGGTTAAAACAAAAAGGCTTCTCTAAAATTAATCCTGCATAAATGGCATATTTTTCGTTTAAGAAAATATAAACCAAACCTCCATGTCCTTACCGGCCTATTTATTACGCAAGTCACTTCCTTATTTTATTTTCCTGTTGCTGGCAGTTGTAATCTGGCGCAGTTGCAAAGAGACGCTTTTGGGTACCACTAATCCTACTTCTCAAATTACGCATAATACTGTACTAACCAGCATTGAAAGTTTGGGGAAAATGGAACTGGTACGCTATAACTTTAAAGATGTAGTAGAATATAATAAAGAAATTTCGCAGTGGCTGCCCAATTCCAAAAGCGTTTTAATAGTGGCGGGCGAAGCGGTGGGCTGTATTGATATGAGCCAGATAACCCGGCAAGATGTTGTCTTTACAAACGACTCCACCATTACGATTCAATTACCCAATCCTGAAATATGTTATTTTAAAGTAGATCATACCAAATCAAAAGTATTTGCTATGGAAAACACATATTTTCAGGATGCACAACTCGTGGACGAAGGATATAAATACGCAGAAAAGAACGTGCGGCAAGCGGCTATTAAATCGGGTATTCTGGAGCAAACCGCCGCTAATGCAAATAAAATTATAAAGCCCATGCTGGAAGGTATTACCGGAAAAACAATAATATTAATCCGGAAGCAAACTACGTCAAAGCCAACATTACCAAGGCGCGATTGAGGTATTTTTACAGTCCATAGTCAATAGTCGATAGTCGATAGTCCACAGATTTCTTTTGATCAGTGGTACATAGTTTATAGGCATAATTTGGAAAACATGAACCGCGTAAAAATAATCAAGATTATGCAGGCTGATTGCGAGATTAATGGATAAAAATTTTACAATTTGTTGTCGACTGTGGACCATCGACTATGGATTATCGACTAATCGTTTAATCGCATCCTGCACCAGGTCGCTTTCGTAGCCTTTGCTCATCAGGTAATAAGATAATTTTTGATTGCGCAGCATGGGGTTTCTTTCTTTTTCGGTGCGGTTTTTCTTCTCCAGCAAGTAAAATAAATTTTCTTCGTATACTTCCGGATCAATTTCTTTGAGGCCTTGTTTAATGCAATAATCCGAAATACGGCTGGCTTTTAAACCTTGCAGAATTTTCCGGCGGCCCCACCGCTTTAAGCTATATTTGCCGCGTACGTACGCTTTGGCATACCGTTCCTCGTCCAGAAATTTTTCGGCCGAAAGCTGGATAATAAGTTCATCAACTTCGTCGGGATCGAGGCCGTAACTAAATAATTTACTGCGTACTTCCTGTTGGTTTCGTTCCTGGTAAGCGCAATAAGCCGCCGCCTTTATGAGCGCCTCTTTTTTGGTGTAGGTTTTATTCTTTTTCGGTTCGTACATATTAATAATAAATAACACGTAGGTAGTATCCTGATAGTGTCAAAATTTAATTAGCAGAAACTACCGGATTAAACGGCAGCCCGGTAATTTTAAAACAGAATGTTAATCAGTAATAAAGCAAAATTGTGCTGGTTTATATCTGGTTTTGAGTAAAAAGTTATCGCTGCGAAACTACCGATTTATAGCCTGAAAGCTTCTCACCAACCGGCCGGGTCTTTACCAACCTTGGTAAGTAAAAGTATTTTCTTGGTAGTTTTAAACGATATACGTAGTTTTAAATTTTCCAGAAACATCATGATGAGCTATACCGAATTTATTAACGGCATTTCGTTCCGGTTTATTCAACCGCAAACCAAACAACCCATTGGAGTAGGTACCTTAAAACGGGCATTGCCTAAAGCCGGCATTTCCATTGATGTGTTAAATACTATTCTACCAGCGCAGGATGCCGAAATGCGGGTACGCTTAAAGGAGGTTTGTAAAATTCCGCGTATGTCTACGTTTGCCATTGGGGCCATGATCAATCAGGCAGTTGCCCAAATGAAACCGGACGAAGCCTTTGTAAACGTTGGGGTTTGGAATGGCTTTACTTTTTTATCAGGAGTAGCCCATAATCCCGATAAGATTTGTATTGGGGTAGATAACTTTTCGCAGTTTGGCGGTCCGCGCGAAGCATTTATGAAACGTTTTGAAAAACTTAAAAGTCCGCAGCATACCTTCTTTGATATGGATTACCTGGAATATTTTAGCCGCATGCACCAACGCAAAATCGGTTTTTATATATACGATGGCGATCATTCTTACGACAACCAATTAAAAGGCTTGCAAGTAGCCGAACCTTATTTTTCTGATAATTGCCTTATTTTAGTGGATGACACCAATTGGAAAGAACCCAAAGAAGCAACCTTGGATTTTATGCGCAGTAGCAAGAATAAATATGAGCTTTTGCTGGATAAAACAACTTACCGGAACGGTCATATTACGTACCATAACGGCGTAATGGTTATTAAACGAATAAGATAAATAGGCAGCTTACTTAAATATACCCTATACTTTTTTATATCTACTGCCTCCATTACACTTTTGGCTCTTGCTGGCTCAGACAATGAAAACTACCTAATCCCCAGATAATTTCCGTAGAGTCGATGCCAATGACGGGCCGGTCGGGAAAACAGCTTTGAATTAGCTGCAGCGCCCGGTCATCGTTCTGGTCCTGGAACGTAGGGACTATCACGCCGGCATTGGCAATGTAAAAATTAGCGTAAGAAGCGGGTAATTGCTGCTCTTCGTAAATAACCGGGGCAGGCATAGGTAACTCCACAATATTTAGTTGTTTGCCGTTGAGCAACCGCATTTTTTTCAGTTGAGTTAAATTGGCCTGGAGCGGGGCGTAATTTTCGTCGGCTTGATTTTCTTCCACTACCGTCAGAACAGTATCGGCGTTTACAAAACGAGTGATATCGTCAATGTGTCCATCGGTATCGTCGCCCATAATGCCGTCTTCCAGCCATAATATTTGTTCTACGCCGTAATAATCCGTTAAATATTGTTCAATCTGGGACTGATTTAAATGTGGATTCCGGTTTTCGTTTAATAGGCAAGCAGTGGTGGTCAGTACCGTTCCCTGGCCATTAAAATCAACGGAACCGCCTTCCATTACGATTTCAGGATAATACACCGGCAAATTATAGTGCTTGCCAATTAAAGTAGGAATAACACAATCCAAGTCGAAAGGGGGATATTTGCCGCCCCAGGCGTTGTAATCCCAATCCACAATTACCTTTTTAGGATTTGCCTCCGGATTAATTAAAAAGGCCGGTCCGTGGTCGCGGCACCACGCATCATTAGTAGGGTGTAAATAAAAGTTAATGTTGGTGAAATTGGCGCCCGCTTGTTGCAGATACGTGGTGGCCTGTTGTTGCATGGCGGTATTCACCACGTTTATATTTACTTTTTCTCCGGCCGCCACCGCTTTAATAAATTGCGCATAATACGGGTAAATACTAGTGATTTTACCGGGCCACGAAGCTTCTTTGTGCGGCCAACTAAGCCAGGTAGCTTCGTGCGGATGCCATTCGGCGGGGAAAAAATAGCCCAGTTCTTTGGGAGTTTGCATACAGTTGTCAGTTGCTGGTTGTCAGTTGTCGGGGAATTGTGATCAGTTAAAACAAAATATAAAACTGATAACCAATAACTGACAACCAACAACTAAATTAATCTTCGTCGATGAAGCGCTTGGTTATAGGTTGGTAAGAATCAATGCGGCGGTCGCGCAGGAAAGGCCAGTGCGTGCGGTACTCATCGCTTTTCGAGAGGTTTATTTCTTCTACGTGCAGTTCTTCTTCTTCGTGCGACGCCTGGTACAATAACCGGCCGAATGGATTGGCAATGAAAGACCCGCCCCAGAAACGCATATCGCCTTCAATACCCACCCGGTTTACCGCAATTACTGGCACTCCGTTCGCCACGGCATGGCCGCGTTGGATGGTTTGCCAAGCCTGGTATTGCTCGTTGTTTGTATCGATTTCCTGTAATTTGTGCCAGCCAATAGCGGTCGGGAAGAATAATAACTCGGCTCCCATTAAAGTAGTAATGCGCGCGGCTTCCGGGTACCATTGGTCCCAGCAAATAAGCACGCCCACTTTCGCGTATTTGGTATCAAAAACCTTATAACCTAAATCGCCGGGAGTAAAGTAAAATTTCTCGTAATAGCCCGGATCGTCTGGAATGTGCATTTTGCGGTATTTGCCTAAATAAGAACCATCCGCATCCAGCACGGCTGTGGTGTTGTGGTATAAACCTTCCGTCCGTTTTTCAAACAGAGAGGCAATAATAACCACGTTTAACTCGGCGGCCAAAGCACTTAAAACATCAGTAGAATGGCCCGGAATTTTTTCCGCCAGCTTAAAATTATCGTACGACTCCACATCGCAGAAATAAAGCGACGTAAATAATTCCTGTAGGCAAACAATCTGCACGTTTTGCTTTGCCAGTTTCCGAATACGGGCAACTGCTTTATTCAAATTTTCCTGCGGCTCGGCCGTGCACGACATTTGCACCAAGCCTACCCGTACTTTATTTTCTTTGGTTGCTGCCATTAAAGTGGTTACAAGTTAAAAATCTGCTTTCTAAAGGAAGGTAGTTGCCTGCCCCGTATTATCTGAATTCAAACAGTATTTGCCGGCAATTTAGTTCTTAATTCAGGTTTTTTAAAATGGAAAGCATGGTGCTTACTTAGTTTGGTTATTAATCTGTTGTAAATGAGCGGAGTATATAATTAAAATGAGAAAAAAGGGATTTAAGCCAGTAAATCTTTTGCCAATACTATCCTGTGGATGATTATCTCACCGAAGGTTAATTTACTTCAAAACAAAGCTTTTTGGGGTACTTGATGCAGAATAAAATTTAATTCAGCCCCTAAACGTTTCAGCAGAATAAAGTATCTTTCGTATCTAACTATCCGCTTAAGCTTTGGTTCGCTCGTATTTTTTCTTCCTTTTTTTTAGCCTAGTGTTAATAGCCGGTCAGGTGCAGGCCGCGCTGGTAAAAGGCCGGGTAACCGATGAGCAGGGACAGCCTTTGCCTTTTGCCACGCTTTATCTGAAAAACTCCACCACCGGCACCGCCACGAACGAACAAGGTTACTACCAATTAACTTTACCAGCGGGAACTTACGAAGTGGTGTTTCAGTACGTAGGGTATAAGGCTAAAGTAGAAAAAGTAGAAATCGGAACGTCGGATGTAGAACTAAATGTAATCCTGCCACTGGATGTTTATAGCCTGAACGAAATAGCTGTGAAGGCGAACGAAAAAGATCCGGCGTATGCTATTGTAAAAGCCGCTATTGCCCGCCGCCGATACCATTTGCAGGAAATTACGGCGTACACCTGCCAGGTATATACCAAAGGTTTGGGCCGCCTCACCAGTGTACCCAACCGGGTGCTGGGGGTTAAAATTAATGATTTGAAAACCGGCATTGTGTACCTATCCGAATCGGTGAGCGAACTGCGGTTCCGGCAACCCAACCGCATGCACGAACGCATGCTTTCTTCGAAGGTAAGCGGCGACAGCCGGGGTTTTTCGTTTAACCGGGCTTCGCGGTTTTCCTTTAATTTTTACCAGAATTTGTTGCGGGCGCCCGGTTTAAGCGAGCGGGCCTTTGTGTCGCCGATTGCGGCCAATGCCTTGTTGTTTTATAAATATACGCTGGTAGGCGCCACGCAGGAAAACGGACAGTACGTGAATAAAATTAAGGTAACGCCTTTGCGCCGTAACGATCCGGCTTTTACGGGTTATATCTACATCATGGAAGATTCCTGGCGGCTGCACAGCCTCGACCTGAAACTGACCAAAGCCCACCAAATAGAGTACGCCGATACCGTGCGGGTGCGCCAGTCGTTCGGGCCGGTAAAAGAAGGCGTCTGGACCCAGTTATCGCAGAGAATTACGTTCCAGTTCGATTCTTTCGGCTTTAAGGGCAACGGCTATTTTACCACTATTTACTCCCGCTACCAGGTACAACCCGCACACCCGGTTGCCCCGGAGCCGGAAGTTCCGGCGGCGGTAAATGCCCCGGCACCAACAACCGCTACTCCAGATAAAACCGCGTTGGCAGCCCGCAAAAAACAACTCCAAAAGTTACAAAAAGCAAAAGCCAATGCTTTGTTCAATAAAAAACAATTGAAAAGCGAGGTAATGGTGATTGAGAAGGAAGCCAACACCCGTGATTCGGCGTACTGGGCCGAGGCCCGGCCCATACCGTTAACCGAGGAAGAAGTAAAAGATTATGTAGTCAAAGACAGCATCCGGGTAATTCAGGAATCGAAGCCGTACAAAGATTCTTTGGATAAAAGACACAACCAGTTTGAGCCGGGAAATCTGTTTTTGTCGGGGTATCGTTACCGCAATTCATTTAAGCAATATTCTATTGCGTTCGACCCTTTTATTGCGGTGCCCGATGGGCCTTCTATTTTACAATATAATACTGTGGAAGGGGCCGTGCTGAACGTAGGAGTTACTTATAACAAAGAGAACCAGGAAACCAATAAGAGTTTCACCATAAAACCAACTATCCGGTACGGCTTTGCGAGCGAGAAATTGTACGGCCAGGTGACCGGTAATTACCTGTACAATCCGTTAAAATTTAGCCGGGTAACGGGCGGAGCCGGCCATTTTGTTTCGTCGTTTAACCAAACCGAAAGTCCGCCGCCCGTTTGGAATAGTTTGTACACGCTTTTGCGCGAGCAGAATTATTTAAAGATGTACCAGAAAACGTTTGTCACGGGCCGGTATAATACCGAGTTAACGAATGGCTTTTTTGTTGGCGCTTCTTTCGAATATGAGGACCGGCAGCCTTTAACAAACGCGACCCGTTTTACTTTAAAAAATTGGGAAAATAAGCAATACACCAGCAATGTGCCGGTGAATGCCGAGTTAGCGGATGCCAGTTTTACTCGTAATCAGGCTTTGGCGGTGAGTTTTTCAATGCAGTTCCGGCCGGGCCAGCGCTACATAAATCGCCCTAACGAGAAATGGGTACTGCCATCCAAATACCCGACTTTTCGGTTTAACTACACCAAAGGCTTGGCGGAAATATTGGGCAGCGATGTTGATTACGACCGTTTGGCGCTCACCATGAGCGACCGACAGGAATTAGGGTTATTAGGTACGAGTAATTACAACGTGCAGGTAGGTACTTTCTTGAACAGAAACCAGTTGTGGTTGATGGATTATAAGCATTTTGCGGGAAATCGCGTTCTTTATGCTGGTGGTTTCGGTGGTTTTCAGTTACTCGATTATTACCGGTACAGCACCACACACCGTTACCTGGAAGCGCATTTTAGCCACGAGTTCAACGGGTTTATTTTTAATAAAATTCCGGTGTTCCGCCGCCTCAAATTACAAGAAGTAGCTACCCTGAACTACTTAAACACAGAGCAATCTAAACATTACCTGGAAGTAGGGGTGGGCATTGAGCACATCTTTAAAATATTACGGGTTGATTTTATTACCAGTTTTCAATCGCAGGAAAAGGTAGGCTCCGGCATCCGGATTGGGTTTGGGTTTTAAGGATATTCTAAAACTAGTTTCTTCTGTTCTGTATCATTCCCTAGCGCAAGTGTTAAGCGTAGCATCACCTGGGACAATCCATGAGGCAAGTTTTCAAACTTGCGTATAAAATAAAACACAAGTCTGAATACTTGTCCGAATTAGTAGACACAAGTCAGCTTCGCTTGAGACTTGTGCCAGTGGAGTGTAAGCTTCGTTCAGAACACTGTTAAGGCATTTTCGTTGATAATATATTTTATATTAAGGGAATAACCAAGATTGAACACACCATGCAACCAGACTTTAGCCGCCTGGAAAACACCATTCGCCGGCTCTATCCCCAATGTACCGATGATGAATGGGCCTACCTACGAAGCGGCTTTGAGGTAGAATCCCTTAAGGCCTATGAACTTTTTGTGCAGGTAAGGCAGGAGCACCGATTAAGCTTCGTTGACCAAGGACTGATGCGCG
>Ga0210040_10011315_pt1 | contig 10116 bp, 8 predicted proteins | sample CryGeyCG12114_NA_FD_185462 | JGI IMG/M metagenome (GOLD analysis project Ga0210040, IMG submission 185462) | Groundwater microbial communities from aquifer - Crystal Geyser CG19_WC_8/21/14_NA (SPAdes) (version 2) | ecosystem: Environmental > Aquatic > Deep subsurface > Groundwater | place: USA...
TCGGCCGAGGTCATGTCGTCGACCGAGACGAAGGTCGGCTCCCCGCCCATGGTCAGCTCGAGCCCGGCGGCGCCGAGCCGCTCGTCCACCCGGCGGCCGAGCCGCTGCAGGTGCTCGGTCTGGGCCGGTGAGTACGGCCGGGCGACCCGCGGGTCCTGGTGCACCCGCCGGACGCTGGTGGAGAACTCCAGGGTGGTGACCGACGGTTCCGTCGCGCCCGTGATGGCCGCGGCCGAGGAGGGGTGCGGCGTCGCCGCCAGCGGGATGTGTCCCTCAGCGGTGAAGAGCGCCGACGTCGCGTCCAGGCCGATCCAGCCCGCGCCCGGCAGGTAGACCTCGGCCCAGGCGTGCAGGTCGGTGAAGTCCTCGGCCGGCCCGCCCGCCGTGGCCGGGTCGTCGGCCGCGAGCTGCACCAGGTAGCCGGAGACGAAACGCGCGGCGAGCCCGTAGCGGCGCAGCGCCGTGACCAGCAGCCAGGCCGAGTCCCGGCAGCTGCCCAGCGCCCGGTCCAGGGTCTGGTCCGGGCTCAGCACGCCCTCCTCCATCCGCAGCGAGTAGGCCACGTCCCGGTGCACCGCGGAGTTGAGCTCGACCAGGAAGTCGATCATCGGCTGCCCCTGCGCCCTGCTCGCGGCCTGGCGGTCGAGCCAGGAGTCCAGCACCGGACCGCCGACCGCCCCGTCCGCTGACGTCGTGGTCAGGTACGGCTGGAGGTCGCGCTCCAGGTCGGGGGCGTAGCGGAACGGGTAGGTGGACGCGTAGTCGTCGAGGAAGAAGTCGAACGGGTTGACCACGGCCAGGTCGGCGACCAGACCGACGGTGATGTCGAGGACGTCAGCCCTGGTCGGGAAGACGGCGCGGGCCAGGTGGTTCCCGAACGGGTCCTGCTGCCAGTTCAGGTAGTGGTCCCCCGGCGCGATGGTCAGGGAGTAGGCCTCGACCGGCGTCCGCGCGTGCGGGGCGGGGCGCAGCCGGATGAGGTGCGGCCCGATCCCCACCTCGCGGTCGAAGCGGTAGGTGGTGCGGTGCTCCAGGGCGATCTTGGTGCTCATCGGCCTCTTTCACCGGGCCGGGCGCCGACGCTAGGCGCCCGACCTCGAACGGGTGTCGGGAGTCGGTGGCCCTCAGTAGCGGTAGTGGTCGGACTTGTACGGCCCGGTCACCGGGACCCCGAGGTAGCCGGCCTGCTTGTCGGTGAGCTCGGTGAGCTTGACCCCGAGGGCCTCCAGGTGCAGCCGGGCCACAGCCTCGTCCAGGTGCTTCGGCAGCACGTGGACCCCCACCGGGTACTCCTCGGGCTTGGTGTAGAGCTCGATCTGGGCCAGCACCTGGTTGGTGAAGGAGTTGCTCATCACGAAGCTGGGGTGCCCCGTCGCGTTGCCGAGGTTCATCAGCCGGCCCTCGCTGAGCACGATGATGGACCGCTCGTCCTCGGTGCCCTCGTCGAACACCCACTGGTCGACCTGCGGCTTGATGTTGATCCGGGTGGCGTTGGGCAGCTTGGCCAGCCCGGCCATGTCGATCTCGTTGTCGAAGTGACCGATGTTGGCCACGACCGCCTGCGGGCGCATCCGGCTCATCTGGTCGGCGGTGATCACGGCCAGGCAGCCGGTCGCGGTGACGAAGATGTCGGCGACGGCCAGCGCGTCCTCCAACGTGGTGACCTGGAAGCCGTCCATCGCCGCCTGCAGCGCGCAGATGGGGTCGACCTCGGTGACGATCACCCGGGCGCCCTGGCCGCGCAGGGCCTCGGCGCAGCCCTTGCCCACGTCGCCGTAGCCGGCGACCACGATGGTCTTGCCGCCGATCAGCACGTCCGTCGCGCGGTTCAGGCCGTCGATCAGCGAGTGCCGGGTGCCGTACTTGTTGTCGAACTTGGACTTGGTCACCGAGTCGTTGACGTTGATGGCCGGGAAGAGCAGGAAGTCGGCCCGGAACATCTCGTACAACCGGTGGACGCCGGTGGTCGTCTCCTCGGTGACGCCCTGGATGGCGTTGCCGATCTCGACCCAGTTCTTCCCCTCGGCGATGGTCCTGCGGATGAGCTCGACGATGACGTGCAGCTCGTCTGGGTCCTCCTCGCCGACCTCGGGGATCTCGCCGGTCTTCACGGCCTCGACGGCCTTGTGCACCAGCAGCGTGGCGTCCCCGCCGTCGTCCAGGACCATGTTGGCGAGCTCGCCGTCGGGCCAGCTGAGGATCTCGTTGGTGCACTCCCAGTACTCCTCCAGCGACTCGCCCTTCCAGGCGAAGACCGGCGAGCCGGTCGGGGCGTCGGGGGTGCCGTCACCGACGACGACGGCCGCGGCCGCCTGGTCCTGGGTGGAGAAGATGTTGCAGCTGGCCCAGCGGACCTCGGCGCCGAGCGCCACGAGGGTCTCGATCAGCACCGCGGTCTGGATGGTCATGTGGATCGAGCCGGCGATCCGGGCCCCGGTGAGCGGCTTGGTCTGACCGAACTGCTCTCGCATGGCCATCAGCCCGGGCATCTCCCGCTCGGCGAGACGGATCTCCTTGCGGCCGTACTCGGCCAGGGACAGGTCAGCAACACGGAAGTCCATGGCCACAGCCTACGGGGAGGAGCCGACAGCGACCTCGCCCAACCATCGCCGCCGTCTGGACCTGCCCGGTCCGGCCCGCGGCCCGATCGGCTCAGTGACCGGCGGGGGCGGGCGCCTCGGGCCGGGCGTCGGGGACGTAGTCGGGGCGGTAGATGTCGGGCTCCAGGTAGAGCGAGGTCACCATCGGCTCGGCGGCACGGATCTTGCGCTCGGCCGCGTCGATCGTCTCGGCGACGTGGGCGGCGCTGTCGCCGGCGCGGACGCCGATCTTGGCCGCGACCAGGACTTCTTCCGGACCGAGGTGCAGCGTCTTCATGTGGATGACCCCGGTGACACCGTCGGTGCTGGCCAGCGCGGCCTCGATCCGCTGCACCGCGTCGGCGCTGGCCGCCTCGCCGAGCAGCAGGCTCTTGGTCTCGAAGGCGAGGGTGATGGCCACGGCCACCAGCAGCACCCCGATCGCCGCGGTGCCGATCACGTCGAAGATGCCGTTGCGGGTCAGCAGCGTCAGCCCCACCCCGAGCAGCGCGAACACCAGCCCGATCAGGGCGGCGAAGTCCTCCAGCAGGATCACCGGCAGCTCCGGCGCCTTGGCGGACTTGATGAAGCGGCCCATGCTCTGCCGGCCCCGGGACTTGTTCGCCTCGCGGATGGCGGTCCGGAAGGACAGCCCCTCCGCGACGATGGCGGCGCCGAGCACGGCCAGCGGCACCCACCACCAGCGGCTGTCGAGCAGCTCGTTGCCCTCGCCGGCGTGGATCTCCTCGTACTTGTGGTAGGCCTCGTAGAGGGCGAAGACGCCACCGATGCTGAACAGCACGATCGCGACCAGGAAGGCGAAGATGTAGCGCTCACGGCCGAAGCCGAACGGGTGCTCCGCGGTGGCGGTCCGTCGGGACCGCTTGCCGCCCACCAGCAGCAGCACCTGGTTGCCGGAGTCGGCCAGGGAGTGGATGGCCTCGGCCAGCATCGAGGAGGCCCCGGTGAGCAGCCAGGCCCCGAACTTGGTCACCGCGATAGCCAGGTTGGCCGCCAGTGCAGCGACGACGGCCTTGGTCCCACCTTCAGCACTCACGCGCTGATCCTCTCAGAAAACGGGCGATACGGTGTACGCGGCTGCGCCGACGTGCTCAGACCTCCGCGTAGCGACCGAGCCCGACGGCGAGGTACACCGAGGCGAACATGCCCGTCTGCAGCAGGGTGACGTAGCGCTCCACGTCGCCACCGGCGTGGTGACGGACGGCGCAGACCCGGACGTCCTGGTGCTCGGCGGCGGCCATCAGCCGGTTGAGGTCTCGGCGGACCAGGCTGTCGTGGCTGCCGTCGTCCAGCAGCACCAGCGTCGGGCGCCGGTCGACGCTGACGTCGTCCTCGAACGGGTCGGCGAAGGGGTCGCGGGGAACCTGGGACTCCAGGATCGGCAGCAGCTCCTCGGCGTCGGCGGACAGGGCCGCGCGCCCGCTGGCCGCCCGGAACGCCTCCGTCACCCGCCGGCTGGCCCGGGCCGCGAGGACCGAGCCGCCCCAGACCAGCGGCTGCGCCTCGGCCAGGCCCATGGCCAGGTCCTTGGCCGGGTTCTCGGCGACGTTCGCGTAGGGCGAGCACTCCTCGGCCACCCGGTCCAGGGCGTCGGCGACCGACGCCGGGTCCACCACGGGTCCGAGCTGCAGCCGCTGCAGCGCCGCCAGCACCGAGACCGCGGCGGACAGCGGGTCGGCGGTGCTGGTGGGCAGCAGCACCGTCGACCGGGAGGCGGCGTGCTCGGCGATCAGCGAGGCCGGTGGGCAGGCGATCAGCACCTGGGCGCCACGGCGGACCGCCTCGTGGACGGTGGCGATCAGGCCCGGTCCCGCGCCGTCGCTGGCCATCACCACCACCAGGTCCAGGGCACCCACCCAGCCGGGCAGCCCGTGGGCCGGCCAGGCCACGAACGGGACGGGGCAGACCGGCTCCAGCATGGCCCGGACCAGCCGGGCCTCGGAGCCGGCCGCCACGACGGCCCGGGGCCGCGGCACGTCGGTCAGCCGGGTGATCGGCTCGAACGCGTCCGCGCTCTCCCGGCGTACCCGCGCGCCGGCCTCGGCGAGCCGGCGCAGCACCGGGTCCGCGGGTGCCAGGGCCTGCTCGTCCTCCAGCAGTGAGTCGTCGAACATCTGCTTCCTCGTCCCCGCGTGTCAGCCGAGGCGGGACCCGGCGGTGCCAGGTCGACGGGCCTCGTCGATGAGCAGCACCGGGATGCCCGACCGCACCGGGTAGGCCAGCCCGCAGTCAGCCGCCAGGCAGACCAGCTCCTCGTGCTCGTGGTCGACCGCCAGCGCGCTGTGGCAGTGCGGGCAGGCCAGGATCTCCAGCAGCTCGGGGGCCAGCTCGACGGCCATAGGTTCTCCTTCGTGGGGTCGGGACTGCTCGGACATGCCTGCTCAGCGCGGCCAGGATCAGCGGCGGATGAGGTCCAGGACCTCGTCGCGCAGCGACTCCATCTGCGTGACGCCGGCGGCCTCGGCGTTCAGCCGCAGCAGCGGCTCGGTGTTGCTGGCGCGCACGTTGACCCACCAGTCGTCCCCGGCCACGGTGAGGCCGTCGACGTGGTCCACCGTGCCACGGCTGCCCAGGGCGTCCTCCACCCGGCTCAGCACCGCCGCGGTGTCGTCCACCCGGGAGTTGAGCTCGCCGGAGGCGGCGTAGCGGCTGAACTCCGCGCACAGCTCCGACAGCGGCCGGTCGGAGCGGCCGAGCAGGGCCAGCACGTGCAGCGCGGCCAGCATCCCGGTGTCGGCGCCCCAGAAGTCGCGGAAGTAGTAGTGCGCGGAGTGCTCGCCGCCGAAGATCGCCCCGTGCTCGGCCATCGCGGCCTTGACGAAGGTGTGCCCCACCCGGGTGACCACGATCTCGCCGCCGAGCTCGGTGACGATCTCCGGCACCGACCAGGAGGTGATCTTGTTGCACACCACCGTCCCGCCCGGCTCCCGCTCGAGCTCGGCCTTGGCGATCATCGCGGTGACGGTGGAGGGCGTGACCACCTCGCCGCGCTCGTCGATGAGGAAGCACCGGTCGGCGTCGCCGTCGAAGACCAGGGCCAGGTCCGCGTGGTGCTCGAGCACCGCCGCCTGGGCGTCGACCAGGTTCTCCGGCTCGAGGGGGTTGGGCTGGTGGTTGGGGAAGGTGCCGTCCGGGTCGGTGTAGAGCCCCACCAGATCGAGGTCGAGGGTGCCCAGCACCGCGGGCAGGGTGTGCCCGGCCATCCCGTTGCCCGCGTCAGCGACCACCGTCAGCCGACGGATGCCGCGCAGGTCGACCAGGGACAGCAGGTGGTCGGCGTAGGCCGGCAGCAGGTCCTGCTCGGAGCGGCTGCCCGGGACCGACGCCGGCACGGGCGCCGTACCGGCCGCGCGGTCGGCGATCTCCACGAGCTGGGCCGGCGTGATCGGCTTGGCCCCCGCGTGGCAGAACTTGATGCCGTTGTAGGCGGCGGGGTTGTGGCTGGCGGTGAACATCGCCCCCGGCAGCCCGAGCCGGCCGGAGGCGAACCAGAGCTCGTCGGTGCTGGCCAGCCCGATGTCGATCACGTCGGCACCCCGGCTGAGCACGCCCTCGACGAAGGCCGCTGACATCCGGGGTCCGCTGACCCGCATGTCACGGCCGAGCACCAGGGTGCCCTCGCCGGCGACGAGGTCGAGGACGTCGACCAGGGCGACACCGATGGCGTACGCGGCGGCCTCATCCCACTCGGGTTCGTTGCCCTCGGTGACACCGCGGATGTCGTTGGCCTTGAAGATCACCTGGTTCATCATCAAAAGCGATCCTACGCAGGATCAGCCCCCGGCACGACGGTCGGTTCGCGACGCCGTCCGCTCGGCGCCTCGCCGCAGGACCGCGACGGGTCAGGCGTCCGGATCGGCCAGCACGGTGAGGTGCCCGCGGCGTCGCAGCTCGACGATCCCCGCTCGGCGGGCCGGCGGCTCCTCGTCCGGGCCCACCGGGGAGTCGTAGGACAGGCCCACCTCGCGGACGGCGTCGGCCAGGGCCAGCAGGTCGTCGGTGCTCGGCCGTGGGTCGGGGTCGTCGGCCAGCCGGATCACCTCCCAGCCGCGCGGTGCCGAGAGCGCGGTCGAGTGCGAGCGGCACAGGTCGTAGCAGTGCGGCTCGGCCTGGTGGGCGAGCGGGCCCAGCACAGCGGTGGAGTCGCGGTACACGTAGGTCAGGGTGGAGGTCGCCGGCTCGGAGCACCCCGACCGCGAACACCTTCGTGACCTCACCCGGCCGACGGTACCCGGCAGGGCCCGGACGGCGCGGGAGGCCGCCGCGTGTCCTGCCCGGCGGCGCGGCATGCCGCCGCCGCTATCGTGGGCGCCATGTCGAGCCGCCGCCGGGACCGCCACGGACGCGGCCTGCGCGGACCGCTGGCGCTGCCGAACCGCTGGACCCGACGCCCGGCGCGGCCGCCGCGTCCGGCCACCCCGGGCGAGGCCTTCCAGGAGGCCGTGCACGCCGCGGTGGAACGCATCGCCCGGCAGTGCCCCGAAGCGCTGGTCGACATCACCTTCGGGATCGAGGACGTCCCGGTGATCCCGCCGAGCTGGACGGGCTCGCAGGTGCCGCTGGCCCTGGCGGTGGAGGCCAGCGTGGACGCGGCGGGCCAGATCGTGGTCTACCGCCGGCCGTTGGAGCACCGGGCCAGCAGCCGGCGCGGCCTGCAGATCCTGGTCTACCGCACGGTCGTCGAGCAGCTCGCCGCTCTGACCGGGCGCAGCGTCAGCGAGCTGGACCCCGACGGGGTCTCCGACGAGGACGAGGACGACTGAGCCAGCGTCCCGGCTGACCACGAAGGGTCCTGAGCCCGCTCAGCGGCCGACGGCAGGGTCCTGCTCGACCCGTGGTGCGCGACCGGCCACGTCAGGTGAGGTGAGCGGCACGGTGGCCAGACCGGCCACGCCGCCTTCCGGCTGGGTCAGGGTGACCGAGCCGACCACGGCGGAGCCGTCGGGGACCGTGACCACGACGTAGGACGGTCCCGGCGAGGTGAGCCGGCGGGTCGCACTGGTGCCCGGTCCCAGCAGGATGTCGTCCTTGCGCAGCGAGACCCCGTCGTAGCTCAGCACGTCGAAGCCGACGGCAGCGTCGGTGTCCCCGCCGTTGCTGAGCACCAGCTCGCTGGCCGTCGAGCTCGCCGTGGTGGCCAGTGCGCTGACGCCCTGGCGGACCAACCCCGGCTGGGCCGACTGGACGGCGAGGTCGGGTCCGGCCCCGGCGCGGGCGCTGGTCGAGACCACGGCACCGCTGACCGGCACGTCGCTGCGCAGCCGGATGCTGCCGGACTCCCCGGCCAGTCCGGCGGTCAGCTCGACCTCCGCGGTGCTCTCGGCGGGAACCTCCACGGTGTCGGCTCCGGCCGGGGCGAAGGCCCCGCTCAGCCCCAGCACCTCCACCGCGACCAGGGCGCGCTCGGTCCCGGGATTGACCACCTGGAGCACCCGGGTCCCGCTCTCGCCCGGGACGCCGGGGATCAGGACCTGCGTCGTCGGGGCCACGGACGGGGTCTGCCAGTCCGCTCCGGCCGGCTGCAGGGCCACGGTACGCAGCCGTCGGGCGGCCACGCTCACCCGTCCCTCGCTGGCGCGGACGGCCACCGAGACCGGGCCGCTGTCCTCGACCAGGCTGGACACCGAGACGGTGCGGGTCTCCCCCGCTCCGACCACCACCCCGGGGCTGCCGGGCACCACGACGCGTCCGGACGGCCCGTAGAAGCGCAGGTCGACCTCGGCCTGCGCGTCGTCGGCGTTGCTGAGGATGAGCTCGCTGCGGTCGGCGTCGCTGGAGCCGAGGCCGACGAACCACTGCTCGGTGGCCGGCGCCAGGCACGGGGCGGCCATCAGACCCGTGGTCTCCCCGCTGCTGGCGGTGCTGGAGACGGCGCCACCGAGCGCGGCGGCCATCGCCCCCTCACCGTCCAGGACGACCGGAGCGGTGACCGAGGTCAGCTGGTCCCCGGTGCCCTGCTGGGTCAGCTGGAGCTGCTCGGTGTCGACGCCAGCGCCGGCGCCAGCGCCGGCGGCGACCGGCGCGGCGGTCACGCTGCCGCCACCCTGGCCGCCCTGGCGGACCGTCACCGCCGAGACGGTGCTGGGCGGCGCCGTGGTGCTGCTCCCGCCGGCCGCGCTCGGGGCCGGGGTCACCGGCGCGCTCGGAGCCGGAGTTCCGGACACACTCGGCGCCGGGGTCACGGCCGGGGTGCCGGGCGCACTCGGCGCCGGGGTCGCGGCCGGGGTGCCGGGCGCACTCGGCGCCGGGGTCACGGGCGAGGGGGCCGCCGACGGGGTCGCCCCGGCCGGCGACGGCACCGTGCAGACCACGCTGGTCCGACCGACGACGGCCGAGCGGACCGCCTGCGGTGCGGCCGACTCCGCGCCGAGGAGCGACCCGCCGACGACGATGAGCGCCAGGGCGAGCAGCAGCGCGAGCAGCACCACGGCGCGGCGCAGCGAGCGCCGGTCGCGGTGCCGGGAGTCCAGGGCTTCCGACATCAGCCGACCTCGGCCAACGTGGCGGACCGGCGCGCGGACTTCGCCGGGTCGCGGACCTCGGGCCGCCGGATGGCCGGGGCCGCGAGCACGCAGGCGAGGACCAGCACGAGGCCCTGGGCGATCAGGAACCAGTGGGTGATCGAGGGCATGGTGTACGCCACCTGGCCACCGCCGGCGGGCAGCACGAAAGCCTGCTGCCAGCCCACCACGACGGGGGTCAGCGGCCGGCCGTCGAGGGTGGCCCGCCAGCGCGGGTCGGCGGCCTCGCCCAGCAGCAGCTGGCGGCCGTCGGCGCCGGGCGCCAGGGTGAAGGAGGGCCCGGTCACCGGCGTGCGGGTGGTGCCGTCGAGCACCGCGCGACGGCTGACCGCCGGGTCGAGCTGCCACACCGTCCCGTCCGCGTCCCCGCTGGCCGCACCCAGGCCGGGGGTGTTGTCGATCCGGGCCCGCTCCTCCTCGCTGGCCCCGCGCACCCAGAGGTGGCCGATCCCCAGGTTGGTGAGCTGTGGGGCGAGATCGGAGTCGGCCGTGCCGGCCACCAGCCGGACGACCAGGTCCTGGGCCTGCCGGGACGCGTCGACCGAGCCGCCGAAGGGACCTCCCCGGTCGGCGTCGCCGAGGCGCAGCTGATGGTCGGCGAGCACCGAGTAGCGGGCCTCGGAACCGGTGAGGTCCACGGCCAGGACGCGGCTGCGCGCGTCGGACACCATGGCGTTGCGGACGTAGGGCGGGACGGCGTCCAGGGCCACCCGGTCGACCGGCCCGCGCACCCCGGCCCAGGCCCACCAGACCAGGCCGCCGGCGGTCACGGCGGCGACGGCCAGGCCGGCCAGCACCGCCGCCGGCTGCAGCCAGGAGAAACTGCGCCGGCGCACATCGCGGGTGAGGCCGTCCACCCCGACCGCCCCGCCGAGGATCAGGGCGGCGAAGCCGACCAGCAGGTAGGCCCCGACCCAGGGGCGGACCGGGGTGCCGAGCGGCGGGACGTCGACCACCACCCGGGAGAGCAGCACCGCCATGGCCAGGGCGAGCAG
>Ga0210040_10011316_pt1 | contig 10116 bp, 8 predicted proteins | sample CryGeyCG12114_NA_FD_185462 | JGI IMG/M metagenome (GOLD analysis project Ga0210040, IMG submission 185462) | Groundwater microbial communities from aquifer - Crystal Geyser CG19_WC_8/21/14_NA (SPAdes) (version 2) | ecosystem: Environmental > Aquatic > Deep subsurface > Groundwater | place: USA...
CGCTGTCCAGGACGACCTGCCTGAGGGGTGGACATTGGGCTCGACGCTGAGTTACATTGGTCTTGGGTCGCTTGCGCCAGGCTCACGACCCTCAACACCCACCCCAGCAGCGGAAGAAACGAAATCGCTGTTTGCTGCCTTGTGAGCTCTGTATCTCCTATATATGCTGCCTCTAGCTGACGACGTGCCCTAGACCCGGTCCAGAGATTGGAATCCTCCTCTCAACATACGATTTCGCCAATGCGAACAAGCTCTTCTGTTTCAACATGGTCACATTACAACCAGAGAAGAAGGGCGATCCCTCCCCCTTGAGCGCTTACCTTTCCTTGGCCTCGTACCTCTTCCAACACGCACACCGCTCCACCAGAGCAGCCTTGTACTCGTATCTCAGTCTCTTTATCCTTCAGATCTTGGTCGAAGATCAACTACTCGTCAAGCGACTATGTAGCGAGGAGAACAAGCTTTCGGTACGCCTGTGCCGTCAGAGACAGCCATATTTGCCTCTCACAAGAGGAGAGCGAGTCCCAGCTACGGTGATCTTGGACCTCATGATTGACGGTATTAACCACAACCTACGAAGGCGGCTCGATGTCGACTTTTACGGGTTAGTAGACGTCCTGCTCTGGCATCTGGCACGCGCTGACAGAATGTAGCCTTTGTCTAGGCACCTTACTACGAATTCTCTCCTACCTCAGCCGCGCTAAGGTCCGCCTTGCCTACCACTGGTCAGAGGTCTGGAGAACACTACTCTCATTCGTTCGATTCCTGATGACCTACGAGAGCGATATCAAATCGAACTACAAGTCGTCGGACATGATCAACACCCTCGTCAGCCTACTAGCATTTGCACTTTCTAGCGGCGAGAATTTTCTGCCCGACCCAGCAGCCTACGACGACCTCTTCTACAAACTCACCGAATCCGGTGACGTTCTTGTGAAATTTCGGGACGCATTTGGCCTGTCAAGCCAGAACGGTCCCATGCAGACACTCATCAATGTCTCCTCCCATTATCAAGCACTGTTGGATGGCGACCGCGGAAAGTCCACAAGCAAGCATCTCAGCCCCCAGGAAGTCAGCAAAGTGATCAAGCAGGGCTATGAGACGCTGTCTATTGACACGAGCGAGGGTCTCGATCGCTGGGAGAAGTTCCGAGAAGCTGATCGGAAGACTCTGTTGAAGCGAATTGCGAGAGCGGCTGTGGACGATGCGAAATGGATTGACAAAGACGTGTGATACCCCATACTACCACAATATCACTAGACCTTAAAGAGCTGGTAACAACGCATTGCAGAGCCTCGAGCAGAACCGCGGGCGAACCCAGACGCAACGACACAACGATATAACATACCCGAAAGAATCAATACAAGAGCATCCGCCGAACATCGCAGATGCAAAACCGACCAGAAATGAGACGGCTGTGGAGAGCATCGCCAGGCCCAACAGCTCTTCTCAAGCTGGTGAGCGAGAGAAGAACTGCTAAGCGGCGAGGCCGTGACTAGACCTTTAGCTCTGTGGGATCCTCTCCTTGGGCCATGCTCTGAATGCACGCAACCTTTGAGGAACAGTCTGGGGTCATCTACGTGACTTCGTGTCTGTATGCAATGTCGATCGTGGAGCCCCGCATTCATAGGTTACATACTTATACCTACCCCAGCCTCCCTCATTGGTCAAAGTCACCAGAGCATCGCGCGTAGCCCGCGCATAACGTCAGCCAATGCTGCAGAAGATCCATGCTAGTACATGATGGTCGCTATGACGACGAACCTAGTGAATGGTGAAGTGGTAGCTATCGGTATTGTAGCTGTCAATCGAAGTTCGCCTAAAGATGTGCACTTGAACATCCCTTTCGGTGCCTTTCCACTTCAATGAACAACACATAGTAAGCTTCTAGAAGCCGAGACTGGTTCACTTGCCAGCTACCGAAGAAGACATGTAGATTAATTACGCGCTTGGGCAACAGGCGATGGAAAGCTTAGCCCGGACTGCTTCGCATAGTCATGAGTGAACCCACCTCTACAAGCGTGATGGGACAAAAGAAGTCAAATCCCCATCATGCCCTTCTTCGTGGAGAAGATGTGAGTCTGGAGTAGTGCGAGGAGCTTACTGGAAGAATTGCCGGTGCCTCGGGCGATCTTTACTGCATCCACAAGTCCGAGTATTGAACAAGCTGATGCTTGCGACGTCGCGTGGTTCACGCAGGGTTGATCTTTACCTTGGTTAGTCTCTTGTGAGTGGCTTTGCGCCGTCATCCAAGCTTCCTTCCCTAGTGTACGCTTCTTCGGCAGCGAAGCTCGTGACTCGGAACACTTTGATACACGCATCGAGCATGTAGCGCTACAATCGCATAGCACCCAATGTCTGATCTGGATAGTAAGAATGGGTTGAGTCCTGCGTGCTTGCAGGTTCAATCGTACCATCGATTGATGCTTCCTCCTTCAGGGTCTCCCCACAACCAAACACCGCAGCATGACACGACGGCACAAAAGCAAGCAAGGCACAATGCCTCTTGCCAAATCACAGCAGCCAGAACAAATCAGTCGAGATCAGCGTATGAACATCTTTCGATTGGCAGCCGCGGTTGCGGTTAACTGGTAGTCCGGAGAAACGGAGGCATCACAGGGACCGGTCGAAGCTATCCGCCTTGGTCAGTGGCTCCCGTGTGATTGAACGGGCTGTGGGCCCAGACAAAGCACCAACACAGACGCGCTTTCGTCATATTCCATGTCCCCGCAGAAGCGCAACACGAGGGGTAAGGTAGCGATCGGTCTTGGTAGACTAAGTGCTCATAAGGAGCCCTTCGGCCACCAGCTATTTGTAAACCTTCTGCACTCCTCGCACCATTTGACTCTGTCAATTGAACACTAGAACCAATCCTACCGCTCAGCTCCACTCGCATAGGCAGCTGTTCTCCGAAAGGGTCCCAGAGCTTCAATTTGGGCCGCTGCCGCTCTCAAGCGTCGTGCCGAGCCCTTTACCCGGAACTGAGATATATATCTACATTGGAGACTCTGGTCACCTTTCCCGCGGCTCCCATAGCTCTTCAGCACGTTGTTGAAGCATTCGAACACGCGACTCACCAGTCTTGGAGCCTTGCGCCTCTCTCCACGCTTGCGACGACTGCACACGATCCACAGAACCACAATGTCTGAAGGAGACACGAAGCCGCCTGCGCCTGTCGTGGCCGAAGCCCACCAGGTCGACACCTACCATGTGCCCAAGGCCTTCCACGAGTGAGTAGACTTTGTTTGGGACATTGCATCATCTACCAAGACAATGACAGCCGCGGCGTCATCAAAGCTCTCAGTTCGCGACAGTGCGGGGTGACCCCGCGACGCCGAGCATTCACGATCAGCCCCTCAAATTGCTGGGCCAATACGAGCGTCTATGCTGACAATGATTTCATAGGAAGCACCCGCATTCGAAGCCACATCTCAGCGGTCTCGAGGAGTACCAGAAGCTGTACAAGGAGTCTATCACAGAGCCCAAGCAGTTCTGGGGCCGTCTAGCGCGCGAACTGCTCACGTGGGAGCGCGATTTCCAGACAGTACACGCCGGCAGCTTCGAGGGCGGCGACAATGCGTGGTTCCTCGAGGGCAGGCTAAACGCCAGCTACAACTGCGTTGACCGCCACGCGTTCAAAGACCCAAACAAGCCGGCCATCATCTACGAGGCGGATGACGAGGGCGATGGTCGCATCATTTCATATGGAGAGCTCCTCCGCCAGGTGTCGAAGCTCGCTTGGACGCTCAAGGAGATGGGCGTCAAGAAGGGCGATACCGTTGCCCTCTACTTGCCCATGATTCCAGAGGCGCTCATCTCCTTCTTGGCCTGCTCCCGAATCGGTGCTGTCCACTCCGTGGTCTTTGCAGGTTTCTCATCCGACTCCCTACGCGACCGCATCATAGACGCCGAATCCAAGGTTGTCATCACCACCGACGAGGGCAAGCGAGGCGGCAAGGTCATTGGAACAAAGAAGATCGTGGACGAGGCGCTGAAACAATGCCCCGGTATTAGCCACTGTCTTGTGTACAAGCGCACCGGCGCCGAGGTTCCATGGACCAAGGGACGAGACTGGTGGTGGCACGAGGAGGTCGAGAAGTACCCCAACTACATCGCACCAGAGCCGATGAGCTCGGAAGATCCTCTCTTCCTGCTCTACACGTCTGGCTCGACCGGCAAGCCCAAGGGTGTCATGCACACTACTGGAGGCTACCTACTGGGAGCAGCAGCAACCGGCAAGTATGTCTTTGATATCCACGACAACGATGTATTCTTCTGCGGTGGTGACGTCGGATGGATCACCGGGCACACATACGTCGTATATGCCCCCTTGCTACTTGGTGTTGCAACAGTCGTCTTCGAGGGTACGCCTGCGTATCCCAACTTCTCGCGCTACTGGGATATTGTCGACAAGTACAATGTCAGCCAGTTCTATGTTGCTCCCACCGCGCTGCGGCTGCTGAAGCGTGCGGGCAACGACCATGTCAAGCACCAGATGAAGAACCTTAGGATCCTCGGATCAGTCGGCGAGCCAATTGCTGCCGAGGTCTGGAAATGGTACTTTGAGATTGTCGGCAAGGAGGAAGCACACGTTGTTGACGTGAGTACATTGTACCTGTTTTCACTAAGCCATACTAACTTGGACAGACTTACTGGCAAACGGAGACTGGTTCGCATGTCATCTCACCACTCGGTGGTGTCACACCAACGAAGCCCGGATCGGCTTCACTCCCATTCTTCGGTATTGAGCCTGCGATTATCGATCCTGTCTCCGGCGAGGAGATTCACGGTAACGATGTCGAGGGTGTTTTGGCATTCAAGCAGCCATGGCCCAGTCTAGCACGCACAGTCTGGGGAGCACACCAGCGATACATGGACACATACCTGAACGTGTACAAGGGCTATTACGTAAGTATGATAGCAATGAAGACCATGGCGAATGCTAATTTATGCAGTTCACCGGAGACGGTGCTGGGCGCGATCACGAAGGTTACTACTGGATCCGAGGCCGCGTCGACGATGTCGTCAACGTCTCTGGACACAGACTGTCGACTGCAGAGATTGAGGCAGCGCTCATCGAACATCGTATGTGACCTGCTGACGCCAAGCGTGTTAACTCCGTCGATGCTAACCAAATGTCCAGACCAAGTCGCCGAAGCCGCGGTAGTCGGAATCAATGACGAACTGACGGGCCAGGCTGTGAACGCCTTCGTGGCGCTCAAAGAGGGCACCGAGTCCAGTGACCAGGTAAAGAAAGACTTGATCCTACAAGTGCGCAAATCGATTGGTCCGTTCGCCGCACCCAAAGCAATTTTTGTTGTTCCAGATCTTCCCAAGACGAGGTCCGGCAAGATCATGCGCCGTATCATGCGGAAGATCTTGGCGGGAGAGGAAGACCAGTTGGGCGATACCTCAACGGTAAGTGATTATTTCTCACGTTGGTTGCTGGGCAGCCACGGTGACGCGTACTTGGTGGGGAACCCGGGCTAACGGCACCTTGCAGCTCTCGGATCCGTCGGTAGTGGACAAGATTATCGACATTGTGCACCAGTCCAAGAAGAAATAGTCGGCTTGGAGAAGATGTCTTGGTGGGGACAATGGGAAGAGAGTGCATTCATTGTAAGCAGGCTTGCTAAAGCGGTGAATGTTTCCCTACGTTGAGGGACGACAGGCTGCGAAGGGATTGCAGCAAGACCAAACAAGCTCTGTAGGGCTGATGCCGCCTGTGCCGTGTATGGATAACCCCTCGTGCTTTTTACGCGCGAAGCTGTTTTTAGCACTGAATGTCCAGAACGAAGTTCTGTACCTGCCGCACAACAGCCACTGCAGTTTCGTGTGAGGATAGGACATGTTGTTAGCGACACGACTAAGACGACAGTGTGAGTGACAAGTGACAGCCAACAGTCGAGTGCCGTTTCATTCGTGTCGCGGTCTTGCGCCGAGTGCCCGTCCTGCGCCATCCGGACGCCAAGCGAGACTGGCTCACGGCGGCTGTGCAGCATGCGATTACGAGTCTCACTTCCGCTCGCCATCGCGCATCTCTCTCATCTTCGTTTTGCCGCTGTTAGTCCGTTGTTAACCTACCCATCTTACCCCACCAATGTCGTTCGCTGCGCTGTTGTTATAGTTGTTCTGCTCCCCCCAAACACCTTATTTGCGACGTCTCCTTTGACCGACGAGACCTGTCGCCACACGTCATGTTAGTCCTGCGAACCGTGACTGCGGCCTTCACCCTCGCCCTCGCCACACTTACCGCCGCATCGTCGACGGCGCGCGAGCCGCTGCGGCACATAAATATCGCGAAGAATGCCGACATACTCACACAGAACCACCGCGTGACTGCCGTGTCGACGTTCGACGTTGCCTTCGATGTCTCTGGGCAGCGCATCCGCCTCAGCCTCGAGCCGAACCACGACCTGTTTGTGCAGGGAGGAAAGGTGTCGTATCTGGCTGCAGATGGCAGTATAGCAAGAGAGGATCCGATAGACCGGTTGCAGCACAAGGTGTACAAAGGGACTGCGTGGGTCAAGAGGGCGAATCGCTGGGACAACGTGGGATGGGCGCGCATCGCCATCCACCGCGACGGGCTGCAACCGCTCTTTGAGGGCCACTTCACCATCTCGCACAACCACCACCACATTAAGCTGTCATCCAGCTACAAGGCGACGCGGTTAGCCGAGGATCCGGATGTGGAGCTGCGCGACGATGAGTTCATGGTTGTGTTTAGGGACTCGGACATGGGGCTGGTGGGCGAGCACGCAGAGCTGAGGAAGCGCGAGGCTGGTCCGGCATGCTTGAGCGACGAGCTGAGCTTCAACAAGCGCGACGATCACCCGGTGTATGCCGGCATGCGCGCACGCGATGACACCAATCTTTTCTCGGCTCCCATCTCCTCCCTGTTCGGCAAGCGACAACTCGATGGCCAGCCTGGTGGCAACAGTGCAGGTGTGAACCTGGTGTCGTCGATTGGCAGCACTGCCGGATGTCCCAGCACTCGCAGGGTGGCACTCGTGGGCGTGGCTGCTGACTGCACCTACGTCCAGTCCTTCAACAGGGACCGGAACCAGACGCAGCAGAACATCATCCAGCAGATCAACCAAGCCTCTGAGCTTTTTGAGAGCACCTTCAACATCTCTCTCGGTCTGGCCAACGTAGTCGTCACAGAGGCCGACTGCCCGACCTCGCAACAGTCGTCCACGCCCTGGAACCAAGGCTGCAGTAGCAGTATCACCATACAGGATCGCCTGAACCAGTTTTCGCAATGGAGAGGACAACAGAGCGATACCTACTCGCATTGGACTCTTCTTAGCACCTGTAATACGGGGTCTGCCGTTGGGCTGGCATGGCTCGGTCAGGCTTGCACCACTGGCTCTCAGCGAAACTCTGGCAGCGCCGGAGAAACTGTTGCTGGTGCCAACGTTGTCATCCGCACTTCCACCGAGTGGCAAGTCATTGCCCACGAGACTGGTCACACCTATGGCGCTGTACACGATTGCGATACGGCCCAATGCTCAAACGCGAACCTCGTCAGCGCACAACAGTGTTGCCCGCTCAGCGCCAGTACCTGCAATGCTGGAGAGGGCTTCATCATGAACCCGTCCACTGCCCGAGGCATCACGCGGTTCTCGGCCTGTTCTATTGGCAATATTTGCGCTGCACTTGGACGCAACAGTGTCAAATCTGGCTGCCTTACCAACAACAGAAACATTGGCACCATCACAGGTCAAACCTGCGGCAACGGAATCGTAGAGGGCGACGAACAATGCGATTGCGGTGGAGCAAGTGGCTGCGGCAATAACCAGTGCTGTGACCCTGGGACCTGCAAATTCCGCAACAACGCCGTCTGTGACGACTCGAACGAAGACTGCTGTCGTAATTGTCAATACGCCTCCGCAAGTACCGTCTGCCGGCCCAGTGTTGGCGAATGTGACCCGCAAGAGACCTGCAATGGAACCAGCCCATACTGCCCAGAGGACAAGACAAAGAACGATGGTGACAGCTGTGGCAACGGATTGCGATGTGCCAGTGGTCAGTGTACATCCCGAGACCAGCAGTGCAAGACCGTCATGGGCAGCTACACGCAGGGCAACGACACCTATGCTTGCGACAATAGCAACTGCATGCTCAGCTGCGCGAGTCCCGAGTTTGGTAGAGGAGTATGTTACGGTCTCCAGCAGAACTTCTTGGACGGTACTTCCTGTACCGGCGGTGGTACCTGTCAAAACGTAAGTCTTCCGTGGTTCGAAATTGTAATCATCATACTAACATTTTCTAGGGCCAATGCCAAAACGGCTCCGTCGGCCGCGAAATCAAGTCCTGGATCGACCGTCATCTTCCTCTCGTCATCGGCCTCTCCGCAGGCATTGGTGGCCTCATCGTTCTACTCATCCTCTGCTGTTGCTGGAGTTCATACCGTCGCCGCTCCAAGCAGAAGAAGTATGCAAAGAAGTTCGCTGCCGCAGCACCACCGCCACCACCTCACCGTGGCACCAACGGATCACTAGGCACTCCGCCCTACGGATCCCAAAACCCCAATATACCCATGCCGCCTATGGCACAAAATGGACCCGCTCCAATGCAGGGTCAGTGGGGACCGAATCCAAGCCACGGACCGCCACCAATGCAAAGCCCACCGCCGTTGTATCATAGGAGTTCTGTGCGGTATGCATAGGCTTGACGGTCTTGGTTTTCTTGTATCGCAGTTTTTCACGATACCCTTACGATCACTACTGGCATTATTCGGTCATCTATCTTGCATGGCATTGGCGTTTTCTCTTTCGACTAAGGCTGGATAGCCGGATTTTGCATTATCAGGGCGGTTTGGATAGATGAAAGGTCAATCGTTGTATATCCCTTGAGCGCTAGATGTTACAGACGTTATATAGTATCTGGATAATTGTAGCGCACTGTGGACGCTGTGGGCGCTCTTTCCTCATGCGTCCTCTCCGTGGTTGTTGACGCCGTAAAGACTGCGACGAACGTTAATCTTATGTGGCGAAGTAAGTGTGAATAGATCTAATGACAGCACTCATCCAGCACATTACTCATACGTGCAACTACACATGCAGAATGAGGACATTCGAATCAAAGACAAGACATAGCATAGTCATTCAATGCATCAAATCAAGCATCGCTACAGCCCCGCGACACCACTCTCCACGAGCACCCTTCCCCTTCCCCCTTGCCCATCTCCCCTCACAAGCTCCGGACTCACCACGACGCCCCTCGTCCCCACGCCATCCCACCTAAACTCATACTCCGCTGGCTGCCCATACAACCAGACGCGTATTTCCAGCGCCTCAGATATGACACGCGTGAGATCGTCTTCCTTTTCCTGGTCGTCGGACCCGGGGTTTGCCCAGGGGAAGAAGGTCAGGCTGAAGTGCTCGGCGGCTTCGCGGATGTCGGATTGGAAGGACCAGGAGCGGCGGCGTGGAGAGGTGGAAGAGGATGGCGAGAGAGAGGTTGTGTAGAGGTACACGGAGAGGCGGCGGTGGAGGGTTAAAGCGGTGGAGAGGTTGGAGTCTGGGACGGTTATTAGTACTACGTGGGAGGGCGGAAATGTAGGAGGATGTGACGTACCTGGTCCAGAGGTGACGTTGTGTGGTTGAGCGCCCTTGAGCTCTTCGGGGAATAGAGTCTCTCCTTCGTCTCCGTTCTTCGGCCCTGTGATACCCAAGACGTATGCGGCCAGTGCATGCTTCAGCGCCGTGGTTGGGCTCGAGCAATCCTGCAGCAATTCTGCCATGTTCACGTCCTTTGCACCAAATCGTACAAGCTCAGGTTCCATACTCGGCGTTATGCTAGCATGTACATCGCGGTAGAAGGTATCAATATGCCGATGTATCTGGCCAAACAAGGCTGAGACTCTGCCTTGTATCTCATTGTCGTGTGCCGCGGCGGGAAGTATGCTAGCGATGACGTCTTTCGAAGCGGACGCAGGAGTTGGGGCAGGTATAGGTGCGGGTGGTGGCAGAGGGGTCTGCGACACTTGAACGTATGGGCTATTTCGACCAGCGCTTTTCTGCATCATGACGAGCTCGGGCGACGAGTCGGTGTAGTTGTGGTTGTTATAGCCGACGGTGCCATCGCGCGTCTTGTTGCGGCGCTTGAAGA
>Ga0210040_10011317_pt1 | contig 10116 bp, 7 predicted proteins | sample CryGeyCG12114_NA_FD_185462 | JGI IMG/M metagenome (GOLD analysis project Ga0210040, IMG submission 185462) | Groundwater microbial communities from aquifer - Crystal Geyser CG19_WC_8/21/14_NA (SPAdes) (version 2) | ecosystem: Environmental > Aquatic > Deep subsurface > Groundwater | place: USA...
GAGTTTCAGAGCCAATATCCACGACTATCCCCGAATCTGATGTTTTATGATAGGGAATGTGCTGGGGCAGAGGTCAGTTTAGGGTTTATAGATAAAATATGCCCCAGCACCAAAATATCCCTTACAACTGCAAATCACTATAGACCCGTGTTCGCAAACACACGTTTCATATTAAAATGAATCATTTTATTTTTATTTTGTGAGCACACCAGCAAAAAGTAACCACTGCCAAATAACTTTGAGCTGAAATTTCTCTCTTTTAATCATGAAATTCCGACCACACGGTCAAAATGAGGCCAACTAGATGTGATAATCAGAATAGTCTTTATGTATTTATGCTGGCCCTGTATTCCCTATACATACTTTCCAGTACAAGTTTTATAGGATAAAGAAATGGATGAAGATTTGAATTGAATGAGGGGAAGCACTTAGGTCAAATGTGTGAAATGTCGTAAATAATTTTATTGGTCTGTCCCAACAGGTGCCTTGCTGCATAAGAACTATTTGGTTCACGTTCACATCATGCAGTCACCCGTCACCCCTCGGAGAGAATATACAAGATTCCCGATCTTCAGACAGTTTTGTGATGAGGCTTATAGGGGACTTTGCGAATGTCCTGAAAATATTCTTTTCATATTGCTATTTGCGTTTTCTAGTCTCTCCAAATAGGCTTTTACGTCAAATGGGACAACACTTCCAAATACAGAAGCCCTGTGAGAAATATCAAATAAGAAGGGTATGTAAGTTTTCAAGTATTCCAATTAAAGAATTTACTTTTAGATTAGAATTGTATTGATTTCATTTACTGGATTCTATATTCAATTTCTTCATGTTTGTGTTGTGGTTTTGTAAACTGACATGAAGAAATTCATAGAAAAATTTGAGAATAGTAAGTTGAAAATATGCAATTCAAGAATAATAATGAAAAAGTCAGTTCACAACATAGAGTTTAGTTTATCACACCGGACAAAAAATACTGCAAGAAAAAATTTATTGATTGATCGCGTAAGTAATATTTTATGTATACAATTGAAATAATACAAGTAGATTCTTCTAAATTATACAATTATTTGCTTCAGTGGCTTAAGTAAGGATAGTTCTGTCTAGATCACAACCATAACACATAACATAAAACAAACAACATGCAATGAACGAAACTGACTGAAAAATACATTAGTCCCATCCCGATGTTCTTCTCCTTCTCCCCCAAAACTCAACAATATTTAAAACTAAAGTCGTAGCTAATTAGGAAATTGCAATCCGAACTTGGATTGAATTCCTGATAACAAAGGCAAGGCAACTTGAAATCCACCGAAATGGTCCGGATTCTCACTGATAACATCGTCTTTACTCTTAGGCATAGTCGTCTCCGATCCTTCTGGACGAGTACCACCAAAATCTACGTAGAATAATCTCTGGAGTAATTCGTAGGTGAAAAGTGTGACTCCAAACTGAGGGGAGCTTCTGAAAACACGTGCAGTGGTCCCTTTCCAAAATGCACTAAATCCTTCTTCCCTCTGAATCTTGACGCACGCATCAAAAACGCCCTTATAAGAAGTCTGGCCTGCTCTCTCTGCAACTTGTAATCTCGTCTTGATCACATCAGCTGGGGTGACTAAACTGGCCGCCGGAATCCCAGCAATGGCTCCAGCCACCAACAACGAAAAAGGAGTATTATAGCCCGCCTCATTTTGAAACTGCATTTTCATATGAGCATAGGCCGGAAAGTAGATCCCACTAAATGGGACATCACGTAATAAACAAGCACGGGCTCCCTTGTACAACCCGAAAACACCAAGCTCCTTCACAACATTCCAGGCGGAAATTTTGGCAGTGGATGCAATCTCTCCAGCCACTTGTAACCGAATTTTGACTATCTCCAGGGGATTGGTGAAGATTACCTGACTTCCGCCTGCACAACAACCAGCCATCACTTCTCCCCATAGGGGTAAACTACCATGTATTTCCATCAGCTTGTCTCTCACTAAATCGTTCACTGTCAGTTTAATAGCTTTCTCAGGGGCAACGCCCATAAGTTGTGGCAGCAGTCCACGGTACAGTCCAGCGAACCCTTCGTGACGCACCACTTTTTTGAAACAGTCCACACTATTGCGATACATAAGTTCGCCAATCATCGATCCACTTCGCTGATTCTGCATCCGTGTTTTCACCAAATCAATAGGATACACGGCCGCAGCTCCCATAGCACCGGCGAAAGCACCCAATGTGAACCTATACACACTCTCCAGTAATTGGATGAGTATACCACGTTCCTCAGGGCTGTCCACAGCCTTCAGAGTGGCAAATCTTCGAGTAATGGCTTTAAAATATTGCTCCGGAGCAATGGATTGCAAGTCTTTGTACTCGATTCGGCCAGTTTGGTGTAACAGGTCACAAAGTTGAAATAAAATGTCAACTTCCAAAGGTGTGATTTGACTCATCATTTGTGCACTATGAAGAATCTCTTCTTTGGTGAGTTCTTTATATCGGCTCCCACCAGTGGCATTCAAGTATATCTTCTTTACAAGTTCCATATTGTTTAGCAGCGAGTTAAATGCCATGAAAAAGGGGAAGGAAACCTTTTTATGATTTGCTAGAGCCACCAGATTTTCTTCAACTTGTTTGGTTAACAAATGGGATTTAATTTGAGTCATAATAGCATGAAAATCCAATGGGGAGATGTAGCCAGTAGAATGCTTATCAAACTGACGAAACGCTTCGACTGCATATTCTTCATGAAAATCGTGCAAGAATTGAGCAAACTCTGCGTAGCTAATTTTTCGTTCCTTTTTTGCACCGAAGTACAATTTGACAAAGCCTCCATTGAGGTCAAATGGGATTTTTTGATGCAATGTTGTCTCCTTGATGACTTCCACGAATTCGTCAAAACTGACAACACCTGTCCCTTTTGTATCAAATAACTGAAATGCGATTTGATACAGAGCATCAGGGGAGCACAGAAGACCCTCAAAGGCTTGAAATTCGGGAAACGAAATGTAGCCATCCTTACTGGTGTCAATAATTCCAGCCATGAGTCGAACCGATTTTTTATTATAGTTACTATGAGGGTACATGCCCAAGAAATTACGAATAAAATCCACATCTGACATGTAATTGACACCGTCAACAGTTGCTGATGCATACTTGTTGAACACATTGTGAAGTCGTTCAGAATTGGCTCTTTGCAAGTACCCAGGTCCGCTGGTACTGGACGCTTGCACGGTGGATTGACAGTAGGCAACAGAATGGACTGGGACGACGAGTCGAAACAGTGATTTGAATGAAAAGGAGAATTTGTATAATCCATTATTATCATCTATAGTCTGACTTAAAGGCTTTGAAGTAAATGAACAACCAGGAAAAGTCCACAATGATTTATCTGACTTAGCTGAATTGAAAACTTCCGATAAATGCACATTCCTTGTTTCATTTGAAGATCCAACTTCCGGAGCCATTATCATAAGCCAAGAAAACCCAAAATTGTCTTGAATCAGTGGGATGGATTCACAGTTAAAGTCAAGCTGTATACCGAGCAAAAATTCACAGGTTATTTATTACCAATTAAGGACAAATTGATGTGTTTCTTCCACTTGAATATTGAGTGCATCGAACAAACAGATAATTTATTCTCTCCTACTAATCGCACGTGATAATATTATGTAAAATGTAAGTAGCATTGACTTGGTCTGATGTATTACCGTTTAAATCACGTTCCATTCATTAAATATTTATCTTTTAACTTGAATAATCAGCTGAAGTAGTGGTATCTTGTCAGTACTTCTTTTCGCTGGTCTCCACTGCCCTCATTCATTTCTGAACATGAACACATTTATATTATGTCCACCACGTAGTGTTACCAACTTTTAACCTGAATGTGTTTGGAACAAGGCCATAATACGAAGGGAATCAAATAGGTCAAATTCTTGCACTAAAATCACGTGTTCAACTCGCAGTCAACTAAACAATAAGACAAATCAATAAGATAAGTTTTCTAAATAAGATCTTGTTGAAAATTAAGTTATGCAGATATGATGAATATATGGCAGATCAAATAGGTTTAACGCATGCAACCGGGGGCAAATCCAGGCTTTTCTAGTGATTATGTTAAGATCCACTGATTTATCTCCGTCTGGAGTCCAGAGCAAAAAAATTGGTTTGGTGGGTGCTGGGCATTTTAGGTAGAATGCAGAGATTTGCACTCAATGGCTATTTGTGTGTTTGTCGACTTGCAGCAAGGTAGAGCTTTCCAATTTCCAGATGTTTCAGGCAGGCAAATACCGTTGGATGTCATGTAGAGTCAACCATCATCTGCATGTGTTTTTATAACGTTTTATAGAAATCACGGTGTCACAAAGTCACAATCTATGTGACGCTTAAAATTATTCCTTTTCAGCGTATACTTTTAAAAAGTAGTTCATAATGCGCTGTTTGTATATTTTGCTTTTCCTTTAAAACTACGGTACTTAACTTACGTGAGGCATATGACCAATAATTCAATTGCGCAGCCATAGAATGTAATCGGGTTATCTCAGTTTTCCTTCTCGTCAGTGACGTCAGTTGTCAAATTTTTGCATTGAATAATTGAATAACCATTTTCTCAAAACTACTTGCATACTGTACGAAATCGCAGGAATGGCAAAACAATGCTAATAACTCGCTCATAAGGAATAAACGTAATTGATTAGCTATATATTAGTGACATTAGTCGCCTTATCGGATTTCGGGTCGGATAGGATGAGCAATTTTTAATCCGAAAAGCTTATCGGATCGGATAGGATCTGAGTAATATTTTTTTTAATTTTTGCATTGTGTCATTGTATGATGTAAACTTCACGTCAGGAAAAATCGCACTTTGGTATTGCGCATGTTATGCTTCTTTAGTGAACTCACATTGACATAACCTCATTCTTGTTGTAGTTTCGTGTGCATGCAATACAGGGTAGGGTGCATATTTTTCTCTGTGTGTAGTAAGTTATTGAATATTCTTATCGGATCACTATCCGATCGAATCGAAAGTAATCCGATCCGAAATCCGATGATTTTATCGGATCCGATTCGAATCGGATAGCCTTCTTGGGTTTTGGATCAGATTGGAGGGTGATCCGATCCGTTTAATCCGATAAGCATCCTACTCACCTAAATTCCACTTTGAAGCATTCATACAGGGGTTGGGCATACATGCCAGGAATATTAACACCAATCATTTTTTTCATGAGGACATAGTGCCCATCTCCAGGTGGATAGGTCAAATCAGGGAAGATTACGAATCTTCTACCTTCGTCAGTCTCTCGTCGGCGAAAAACAGGGGCACCATTTTGGTTGTCGAAACTGTAATACCTGGTACCACCTCCACCATCTGTTGACCTCTGAACCATTTTATTTGTAATGTCCATAATCTCCCCTCTAACCAGGGCATAGCCTGGTGGCAAATTTTTCCGTCCACCTATATTTACAGGTCTGCCTTTCGGATAGTTAACTGTGGATCCAATCGGATATACACCTGTTTGGGATGCAAATTTGTGTTCACTAGGGAGTTGATCCCGTAAAATAGCCATAGATTGTCCCCATGCCGAAAAAATTATGTTCACGTGAACAAAACCCATTAGAATGAAAATAAAAGTGAGCGAACTCATGCTGAATGAAAAGCAACAGTACTTCAGGTTCTTTAAAATAAACTTGAGTATTTTTCTTTTATTCTGTGATGATTTTTTTTACTATTGAAAAATTGCAAACTGAAAGGTATTGCTGCTAACTTGTGAACTGGTTTGCAAAAACTCTTTGATGTGACAAACTGTATGTACAGTTGTTGACAAAAGCATGACTTGCTTTGTTTATCAAAGCTAATTCCAGCGGATGAATTGGCACGAAACAAAAGAAGTTAAGCTTCAAACATTTTAGACAAACAGCTATTGTATAGTACAATGGGGCTTGTATTACATTCTTAAATCCGCGTTTACATATTTTTAATCATGATAGACTACACCCATGTTAAAACATTGATGCTGAAATTTCCAACATCAAACTCTGTCAACAGCTCTGGCTATTTTTAATGATGTACAATCTACATTATAATTCATACACATTACGACTGCTTTGGCACAACTGAAACAAACATATGCATTTGATTTTTTTTACAAAATTACAGCAATGTATCAATTTCTATTGTCATCTGCATTAGTGCTTTAGGACTTAAAATTGTAGGGTTGAAATGTTTAAACTTGCAGTCGCTAATGCAATGGAAAAAGTTAACTTCATGAAATCTCTAAGTTGTGCAAACATAATAATAGAAAACAGAATAATCTTCATTTACATAAATCTACCATTCTACCATAAATACTTTTCCTCTTTTTGGGCCTCCTTCAGTGCCAAAAAGGCTAAGTTAACGACTGGCCTTCGTAGTCATTTATTTAAGTAGGTGTTGTAGCTGTACATGGGCTGTTCATTCCACTGCTCACTTTATTGATCGCAAGAACCGCATGTGTGGCTGCCTATGTTCCAATATAAAATGCATTACTTTCCTTAATGGCATGATTAAAATAATCTAAGGGAGGTACTGCATTAGCATATAACTCTACAATAGTATACACTTGTTGCGTTCATCAAACAGAATATATCAAATTACATTAAAAGAGTAAACTGAAATCCCGAGGATATGATAAAGCCAACATAATAAATAATGAACAAGCAAGGAAAATGCTCACTTTGAATTTCCGTTTGGCATTAAATTCACGAATCCTTTCTTGAGTTCTTTGAAGATGAGTATCTTGTGCTAATTGACCTTTAACCCAAGGATCTGATAGAGCTTGAGATGCTGACGGTCTTTTTTCCGAGTCTAATGTCATCATCTAATAGGAATAAACAGATGAAAAAAATAGCATCAATAGCATCAACACCAATATTATTATTGATGTTTAAAAAGAATATCTTTGACACAATTTTTTCATTCGTACCTGAGACACAAAAGCCTTTGCAGGCTCCGAAATGTCATCCCAATACGGAGATTCAAACTCGTATTCTCCGTATACAATTTTTTTTGTGACACCAACTTCTCCAGCCTCATCCCAAAATGGTTCATAGCCACATAATCTGCAAAAAATTACGCGTATTTTCTGTGTCTAGAAAGAAATAGTAAGTTTTTCGTGATTGATAAAATTTATAGACTTACAATATAAACAATACAACCCCCAAACTCCAAATGTCCACAGCTGGACCGTAAGGTTTCTTGAGAATCACTTCTGGTGCTATAAAAGTCACATAATAATTACTTTTTTGGATCAATAAATGACTACTGGACTTGAATTTATGATGTGCTGTCTGCATACCACAGTAGCCGATAGTGCCACAAAACGTCATCATAATGGTATCATCGTCAAAACTTTTGGCAAACCCAAAATCTGAGATTTTTATAGCCGAGTCATCAGACGTAGACTCATAAAGAATGTTTTCAGGTTTGATGTCACGGTGAACAATACCTTTAGAGTGGGAATACTGAAACGGGATGAAGTATAAAATTTAGATGTGGCTTGCAATGAGATTTAGTTAGCAAGCAAAACATGAATAGAATCATTGATCCTGCAAGCCAACTCACCTCCAATGCACGGAGAACTTGAAAGCAAACTCGAGCTGCTTCTTTCTCACTGTAATGTCCTTTTTTGACGATCCTATCAAAAAGTTCTCCACCATCAGCTAATTCCAAAACTATAAAAACTTCCCCTTTGGACTCATAAATACTTCTCATTCGCACCTTTGTAATTAAACCACAGGGTATTTGTACCTGCACTTTTACACCATATCTGCATATAAAATATAGCAAAGATTTTATCGCTTACTATGTTGGGGTGATCCAGATGCAGTAAAGCTTGGATCTCTGAATTAATGACCTTCCTACGTTTTCCTTGACCCTAGAATATTTTAAATTGTTATTTAGCAAGCAAAACTACTTCTATCATATTTTTGCATAATGTCGCCGTCGCCAATCCTTAGATGGACGTAAATTAAATTTTTAACACATTCAGAATATTTAATTACAATGCTTGCAACTGACAATACATTTTTCATTCTGTAGTTATGACTGGACATTATCGAGAAGGGAAAAGTTAATTATGACTAACTAAGAAGTTTATGTTAACATGTATAATATAATGTGCAGATTAAGATAGCTTTATTTTTTTACGGACAAACCATATGTGCAGCACAGTAAGCTAGTCACAGTCATTACTAAATTGAACAAAACTCGTATTACTTATCATGAACACAATGATTGGCAAGGACTATACGTTGGGCAGTGAAATGAAGTACATACAACCTTGGTTTTTTTCCTTGTATGTATTTTTAATGAACCGCTTATCACCAGAAGCACATTCGCCACATGAAATGGTAATAGGGTAACTACTACTGTGCAAAAATGATTTAAATGTTGCAAAAATGCCTGTACGCAGAAAGATATTCTTGTGAGAGTTCTGTTTTGCTCTCAAATTAAACAATTACTTTTGCGTGTGTTGCACATGATCGACTGCTATTCAGCTTGACATCCACTAAATACCTTTTCTGCATACATTTGTTTTGTTTTGTACAAAGAATAAAAATTGTATTCACCACTTGGAAATTAACAGCGATTCATAAATAATAAATGTGAGGCAGTGTATTGGCATTTGGGAATGCTATGAACCGGTTTTTGATTTAATAATTTTATTATACATATTATTTAGCTAAAAAAGCATTGCAAAACTAAGAGCAAATAATATTTTACTAAACTCACCTCTTTTTGAATAACTTTGCAAGCCCAGTGCTGTTGGTTGTTTTTGTCTTTGCATCGATACACGGAAGACGTCACTCCTCTACAAAAATATACACACAACCAACGATTCATTATTGATTGATTCTATCACATTTCAGCATAAAAAATATTTCCTTCTTCATCCTGTCATACAAAATTCAGTAGTCACGTTTCATTGACTGAAAAATATCAAAAGGCACTCCAAAATTTTTACCTAACCAAATCGAGTGATGTGGCAAATTGAAATACACAATGTTTTATCTAGTATAACATGTGAATATTTCAGACATAAAATTTAATTCTAACTCTCTCTTCTTTCCGCATCACTCTAATAATAATAGTCCCCATCAGCCATGCTTTTGATATGTCAATATTGATTCCATTTTCCTGCATACCTATACATATAATCATTGCTTTGCTCACTGCTATGGATTACAATTTGGTCTTTGTGAGCCAACTTACTTGCCAATCACATCTCCCACAATGTAATCTTTGTAGAAATCTCCACTACAGATCATGTCGTCAATCCAGAACTCATCTTCCTCTGCTCCCATTCTCATTTTATGTACGTATTTGGTCACTAGAGATTTTTCTCCTGACTAGATATCTGAAAGCAGTGTCCTTTTGAAAAGGTTGCATGCACTGTTCACTACATTGACTTCAACTGGAATACAGAAAAGTACGATTTCACAAATCTGAAAATAGGATGAATATTCAGAGCATACATTGACTAAAAATCTATCCATTGACGACAGTCAATGGCGATAACGAGAAACTAATTAAATTTGTACTGCGTTTGCGTTGATTATGATAGAACAAGTCTTAATTACTAGCTGGTTGGGTAGGAACACAAAATCCAATCTTATTTGACTATTTAGTACATTATGATATGTGAAAGATTAAAAATATGGAATGTGAGTCAATCGTTAGTTTTGTGTGAATGAAAAACAGCGAAGTCTGTGAATTTTTGGTGCAGCTTCGATAAAACGGAGAAAAATCCTGTCTATGAGCAAGACTATGTAGGTGATACAGAACGAGTTGTATGCATGAAAGTTTCTTTCATCATACTGTGCGATTTTGCTAAAGGGTGTATTAATTTTCCTTCATTGTTCATGTTCATTCACTATAAATGAAATTTCGTTCATGAACAGAGTGTGCAATCGTTCACGAATAGTTTGAGTTTGCAAAGTCAACTTGATTTTCAAAAGTCCCATCAATTTAGAATACATTTAAGATTACAGATTGCACCCTTATCAATAAATATTTGCGAGATTTAGTTTTTAATGTGCGACTATACACTCAACGCAATATAGTATACTGTTTACACTTTAAACATAAAT
>Ga0210040_10011318_pt1 | contig 10115 bp, 6 predicted proteins | sample CryGeyCG12114_NA_FD_185462 | JGI IMG/M metagenome (GOLD analysis project Ga0210040, IMG submission 185462) | Groundwater microbial communities from aquifer - Crystal Geyser CG19_WC_8/21/14_NA (SPAdes) (version 2) | ecosystem: Environmental > Aquatic > Deep subsurface > Groundwater | place: USA...
CCGCTCCCGGGTGGCGATCAACGCCGACCTGCCGCACCGGCTCGGTCAGCTGCCGCACCTGGTGGCGCACGAGGCCTACCCCGGCCACCACACCGAGCACTGCCGCAAGGAGCGCGGCCTGGTGGAGCGCGACCAGCACCTGGAGCACACCGTCTTCCTCGTCAACACCCCCGAGTGCCTGATGGCCGAGGGGCTGGCCGACCTGGGGATCGAGGCCTCGATCGGGGCGGGCTGGGGGCCGTGGGCGGCCGAGGTGCTCGGTGACCTCGGGCTGCACTTCGACGGTGAGCTGGCCGAGCGGGTGGCCGTCGCGGCCGCGCCGCTGAACCGGGTGCGCCAGGACGCGGCGATCCTGCTGCACGACCGCGGTGCCGACCCCGACGAGGTCAGCGCCCACCTGCAGCGCTGGGCGCTGGTCAGCCACGACCGCGCCGCGCAGCAGCTGCGCTTCCTCACCGACCCGCTGTGGCGGGCCTACATCTCCACCTACGTGGAGGGGTTCGACCTGCTGTCGGACTGGCTGGCCGCCCGCCCCGCCGAGCAGCCGGTCGCCGACCGGTTCCTGCGGCTGCTCGACGAGCCGCTGACCCCGGCGGGTATCGCGGCCGAGCTCGCGGGCGCCTGAGTGCGGCCGACGCCGCGGGAGAGTCGCCTGCTGGGCCTGTGGACGGCGGGCTGGTTGGCCGTGCTTCTGCTGGTCGGGCTGCTCTGGCTCGGTGACCTCGCACTGCAGTGGCCGGTGCTCGGAGTACCGCTGGTCCGCGCGCTGCTTGCGGTGCGCCCGCGCCGTCGGGTCGAGCGGACGTTGCCGGCAGGCGTCGAGCCGGCGAACTGATCACCCGAACCCGGGGCGGCGGGTCGATTCCGTCGGTGCGGCGGCCTAGCGTCCGCGGTGGTGGACGAGCCCACTTCGCCCGCCACGGGAGGCCCGGTTGGTGCGACGGAGATCGTTCACCAGAGGGGCCGCGGCCGGGCCCCTGCGCCGGGGCCCGGCCGCCTTCGAGCCGGGGCGCGCTGTGCGCCCCACGGGAGTCGACTCGTGAGTTCTCGCCGTACGTACGTCCTGGATACTTCCGTGCTGCTGTCGGACCCGGGCGCGCTGTCCCGGTTCGACGAGCACGACGTGGTGCTCCCACTCGTGGTGATCGGTGAGCTGGAGGACAAGCGCGACCATCCCGAACTGGGCTGGTTCGCCCGTCGGACGCTGCGGGTGCTCGACGAGTTGCGGGTGCTGCACGGCCGGCTCGACGCCCCGGTGCCGATCGGCGGGTCCGGGGGCACGCTGCACGTGGAGCTCAACCACAGCGACCCCGCGGTGCTGCCGGCCGGGTTCCGCAACGACAGCAACGACAGCCGGATCATGGTGGTCGCGCTGAACCTGCGCGCCGACGGCCGGGACGTCTGCCTGGTCACCAAGGACGTGCCGCTGCGGGTGAAGGCGGCCGCGGTCGGGTTGGCCACCGAGGAGTACCGGGGCCTCGGCGTGGTCGACGCCGGCTGGACCGGGATGGCCGAGCTCGACCTGGAGGAGGCCGAGATCCAGGCCCTCTACGAGCGCGGGCAGGTGCACCTGCCGGCGGCCGCCGAGCTGCCCACCCACACCGGGCTGGTGCTGCTGTCCGCCCGCGGGTCAGCACTGGGGCGGGTGCTGCCGGACAAGTCGGTGCGCCTGGTCCGCGGCGACCGGGACGCCTTCGGGCTGCGCGGCCGCTCCGCCGAGCAGCGGATCGCGCTGGACCTGCTGCTGGACCCGGAGATCGGCATCGTCTCCATGGGTGGGCGCGCCGGCACCGGCAAGTCGGCGCTGGCGCTCTGCGCGGGCCTGGAGTCGGTGATGGAACGGCGGGCGCACAAGAAGATCGTCGTCTTCCGCCCGCTGTACGCCGTCGGCGGCCAGGAGCTGGGCTACCTGCCCGGCGGCGAGGGCGAGAAGATGGCGCCCTGGGCGCAGGCGGTCTTCGACACCCTCGGTGCGCTGGTCAGCGCCGACGTCGTGGAGGAGATCGTGGCCCGCGGGCTGATCGAGGTGCTGCCGTTGACCCACATCCGCGGCCGCTCGCTGCACGACTCGTTCGTGATCGTCGACGAGGCGCAGTCGCTGGAGCGCGGGGTGCTGCTCACCGTGCTCTCCCGCCTGGGCACCAACTCCCGCGTCGTGCTCACCCACGACGTGGCGCAGCGGGACAACCTGCGGGTCGGTCGGCACGACGGGGTCACCGCGGTGATCGAGACGCTGAAGGGCCACCCGCTGTTCGCGCACGTGACCCTGACCCGCTCGGAGCGCTCGCCGATCGCCGCCCTGGTGACCGAGATGCTGGAGGACCTGCCGCTCTGAGGGCCGGTCCGGACGGCAGCGGGCGCTGACCCGGAGGACCGGTCCTCCGGGTCAGCGCCCGCCGGCCAGCCGGCGGCGCGCTGCGTGGGCTGCCAGCAGGCCGACCGGGGCGGCAGGCCGACGACACCCGGGCGGGCACCGGCCACCGCCGTCAGTCCAGGGGGCTCCCGGCCGGCGCGGCGTCCGCCACCTGCGGGGCCGCCGGGTCCGGTGTCGCCGCCGTCCTCGTCGGTGGGGGCGGGGTGCTGGCCCAGCGCACCAGGGCCACCGCGGCCCAGCCGGCTGCCAGGCACCACGGCAACCGGGTGACGAGCTCGTTCGCGGTGAGGTCGCCGCGGAGCGCCAGCAGGAACACCGGGAGGGCCAGCAGGAAGCCGACCACCAGGACGTCGCCGCGGAGCGGGCTGATCATGCCTCCAGCTCCTCCAGGCGCTCACACAGCAGGGACGCCCAGCGGTGGGCCGTGGCCCGCGCGCCGTCGACCAGCGCGACCGGCACCGACACGTGGCTGAGCACCGCGGCCGGGTCTGCGGTCGTCTCGGTGTCCTGCACGACCACGGCGTCCAGGCGGGGCAGCCCGTCCAGCCACGGGACCAGGTCCTCGGGCTTGCGGGTGGAGTCGAGCACCGCCCACACGGCCGACGGCGACCAGATCGACAGCATCTGCTCCAGCCACGGCCCGCCCGAGGTCCGCAGCGGCGCGTCCACGGCGATGACGGTGACGGTGCCGCGGGTGGCGCTGGCCTGCTGGCGCTCGGCGGCGGTCTCCAACGAGGTGATCCGGCTGCCCTCGGGGGCGAGACCGGCGAGCGCGCCGGAGGCCGCCCACTGCACGTCCTCGGGCTCCAGCCGCAGCGACAGCGCCAGCGACCGGGCGGCGGCGAAGGTCTCCGCGCCGGGGCCGACGACCATCAGCACCTGGCCGGGGCCGGTGGGCACGCGCGGCGCGACGGGCAGCCGCTCCGCCAGGGTGCGGGTCAGCGCCGCGTAGACCCCGCGGGCCGCCACGTCGTGGGTGAAGTCCGGGCCGAGCAGGACGTCGGGCAGGCCCAGGCCGAGCAGCCGGACGACGAGCTCCTCGGTGGCGTCCGGGCTGAAGGGGGCGAGCGCGGTCGACGCCGCGACCGCCGGGACGAGCCGGGTGACCGTCGCCAGCCGCCCACCGGTCTCCTCGGCGGCCGGCAGCTCGGCGGCCTTGCGGGAGGCGAGCGACACCGGGGCAGGCACCGGCGGGCGACCCCGGCGGGCCGGGGGGACCGCGGGCAGCAGCGGCGGCCGGCCACCGGCGCTCCCGAAGCGCTGCGGCGGCATGAGCGAGAGCGGCGGCAGGGTCATCGTCGCGTCCAGTGCCAGCGGCGCCGGGTCGCCGGCGGTGCGGGCCAGGGACACCGGGGCGGCGACGAGCCGCTCACCGCGGGCGGCCTGGACCGGCCGCGGCGCCACGTGCCGGATCTCCTCGGCCGAGCTCTCGGCGACGACGACGGCGTCCACGACGAGGTTCTGCGCCGCGGCGACCTGGGCCGCGCGCTGGGCGATCCGGGCGTCGTTCACCCAGGCGCCGGCGTAGGCGTCGGTGCGGTACGAGCCGGTGTCGTACGCGCTGGACCCGGCGGTGTCCGCGCCGTAGACCCACGGCTGGGGGACGTCGAGCACCCGGTCCCCGGCGACGGACCCGACGGCGGCGGCCTCGACGACGGCGCTCGCCGCCGCGACGGCGGCAGCGTCGACCAGCGACTCGGGCAGGCGGTGCCGGCCGCGGCCGGAGCCGTTGGCGGCCAGGACCTCCTCCAGCAGCGCGGCCAGCTCCTCGTCTGCGGTGCGGACGGACTCCACCATGGACTGCGCGGGCACGTCCTGGGCGGCGACGTGCGCCTCGATGCGGGCGGCCTCGATCCGGGCGGCCTCCAGCCGTTCCGCCTCGGCGGCGAGGGCCTGGCGGCGGTGCGCGGCGAGACGCTCGGCCTCGGCCCGGGCAGCGGCGATCCGCTCGGCGTCGGCGCGGGCGGCCTCGGCCCGGGCAGCTTCGATCCGCTCGGCCTCGATCCGCTCGGCCTCGATCATGGCGGCTTCGATCCGGGCGGCCTCGGCCTCGGCGGCGAGACGCTCGGCCTCCAGGCGCTCGGCCTCCAGGCGCTCGGTCTCCAGGTGCTCGGCTTCGATCCGGGCGGCCTCGGCCTCGGCGGCGATGCGCTCGGCTTCCAGGCGCTGGGTCTCCAGGTGCTCGGCCTCGATCCGGGCGGCTTCGATCCGGGCGGCTTCGATCCGGGCGGCCTCGGCCTCGGCGGCGATGCGCTGGGCCTCCAGGCGCTCGGCTTCCAGGCGCTCGGCTTCCAGGCGCTCGGCGGCGATGCGCTCGGCGGCGATGCGCTCGGCGGCGATGCGCTCGGCCTCGACCCGAGCAGCTTCGATCCGGGCGGCCTGGGCGCGGGCGGCCTCCGCGGCAGCGGCCTCCGCCTGCAGCCGGGCGGCCTCCGCGGCAGCGGCCTCGGCCTGCAGCCGGGCGGCCTCCGCGGCAGCCGCGGCGGCCTTGAGCCGGGCGGCCTCGGCGGCGGCTGCGTCGATGCGGGCAGCGGCGGCGCGGGTGGCCTCCGCGGCGGCGGACTCGACCGCCGCGACCTGGGCAGCGGAGGCGGCTGCGGTGGCGGCGTCCGCGGCGGCGGCCTCGGCAGCGGCCTCGGCGGCCGCGTCCGCGGCGTCCTGCACCGGGCTGGAGGCGACCATGCGGGTCAGCGCGGCAGCGAAGGGCGAGGGCCCCGCGGGCCGCTCGGCGACCGGCTCGGCGGGCAGCGCCGGCTCCTCCACGAGGTCCTCCGGCGACAGCATCAGGGTGTGCCGGGCCGGGGTGAACGGCTTGGCGGCAGCACCGTTCCGCTGGGACGTCGAACGCGGTGCGACGACCGGGTCGGCGGTGGTGCGCGGTGCGGCAGCGCGCGGGGCAGCAGCCCGCGGGGCGGCGGTGCGCGGGGCCGCGGTGCGCGGGGCGGCGGTGCGGGCGCGCGGGGCGGCGTCCTGGGCCGCTGCACCGGACCGGCCGTACAGCCCGGCCGACGGCGCCTCGGCCGACGCCGCGCCCAGCAGCTCGGCGAGCTCGGCCATGCGGTCGTCCAGCGACGGCGCCGGGCGCTCGGTGCGGGCGCCGACCTTCAGCAGCGAGCCGGTGTCCGGGCCCTTCACCGGGTCGGGCCTGGGCACCTCCACCTCGGCGATGAACCGCTCGTTGGCGAAGAACCCGAACATGCCCCCGGATCGGATCCGGCGCACCCCGACGACCCGGGCACCCGGACCGAACTGCTCACGCGCGGCGGCGATGGCCTCATCGCGCGAGCCGGCCTCAACTGACTGCGAAGGCACCGTTCACCACTCCCAGGGACTCGATCTGTGCGGTACGGGACACCTCGTTGTAGGAGATGACCGACAGCCGGGGCAGGACCTGGCGGACCAGGCGGGACAGGGCAGCGCGCACCTGCGGGGAGCAGACGAGCACGGGGGACAGGCTCATCCGGTCTGCCTGGTCGAGCAGCTCGGTGCAGCCCCGGACGAGGACGTCGACGGTGGTGCCGTCCAGGGCGAGGACCTGACCGTGCTCGGTCGGCCGGATCGCCTCCAGCAGGCGCTGCTCGAACGACGGGTCCAGCGTGATCACGTGCAGCCGCTCGTCCGGCGTCACGTACGGCTGGCTGATCGCCCCGCCGAGCGCCTGGCGGACCGCCTCGACCAGACCGTCGAGGTCGGTGGACTTCTTGGCCCGCAGGGACATGGCCTCGAAGATGCGGACCAGGTCGCGGATGGAGACGCCCTCGTCGAGCAGGGCGTGCAGCACCCGCTGCACCTCGCCCAGGCTGAGCAGCGCCGGGGTGAGCTCGTCGACGACGGCGGGGTGCGAGCGGCGGACCATCTCCACCAGCACCTTCACGTCCTCGCGGCCCAGCAGCGCCGAGGCGTTCTGCCGCACGACCTCGGCCAGGTGGGTGGTGATGACCGAGGAGCGGTCGACCACGGTGGCCCCGGCCATCTCGGCCTGCCGCTGCAGCTCGGCGGGCACCCACTTGGCGGCCAGCCCGAACACCGGCTCCGTCGTCGGCTTGCCGGGGAGCCCGTCGAGGTGGTCGCCGATGGCCAGCACCGTGCCGGCCGGCGAGGTGCCCTTGGCGGCGGGGACGCCGTTGAGCCAGATGACGTACTGCGAGCCGGGCAGGTCCAGGTTGTCCCGGGTGCGGACCAGCGGGATGACCAGGCCGGTCTCCATGGCCACCTTGCGGCGCAGCGCCTTGACCCGGTCCAGCAGGTCGCCGCCGCGGGCGGTGTCGACCAGCTCGACGAGGTCGAAGGCCACCTCCAGCTCCAGCGGGTCGACCCGCATCCGCTCGGCGATCGCCTCGGGGGAGTCCGGCTGCGCCTCGGCCTGGGCCTGGGCGGGGGCTTCGTTGTCGTCGTCGTCCTCGGCCGGCTGCTCGGTCATCTTGGCGGCGGCCAGCAGGAACAGGCCGCCGACGAGGAGGAAGGGCAGCTTGGGGAGGCCGGGGATCAGGCACAGCCCCAGCGCCGCGCCGCCGGCGATGCGCACCGGCTGCTTGTTGCGGCCGAGCTGGGCCAGCAGGTCGCTGCCCATGTCGCCCTGGGCGGCCGACCGGGTCACGATCAGGCCGGTCGCGGTGGAGATCAGCAGCGCGGGGATCTGGGAGACCAGACCGTCGCCCACGCTGAGCAGGGAGTAGGTGGCGACCGCGTCGACCGGGGCCATGCCCTTCTGCAGGACGCCGATCGCGAAGCCGCCGATGAGGTTGATCAGCGTGACGATGATCGCCGCGATCGCGTCGCCCTTGACGAACTTGCTGGCACCGTCCATCGAGCCGTAGAAGTCCGCCTCGGCGGTGACCTCGGTGCGCCGCTTGCGGGCCTGCTTCTCGTTGATCAGGCCGGCGTTGAGGTCGGCGTCGATGGCCATCTGCTTGCCGGGCATCGCGTCCAGGGTGAAGCGGGCGCCGACCTCGGCGACGCGGCCGGCACCGTTGGTGATGACGACGAACTGGATGATCGTGAGGATCACGAAGATGACCAGGCCGACGATCAGCGAGCCGCCGATCACGAAGTGGCCGAAGGACTCGATCACCTTGCCGGCGTAGCCCTCGCTGAGCACGAGGCGGGTCGAGGAGACGTTCAGCGCCAGCCGCATCAGCGTGGCGATGAGCACCAGCGACGGGAAGATCGAGAAGTCCAGCGGCCGCTTGATGTTCATCGACACCAGCAGGATGAGCAGCGAGGCGGTGATGTTGAACCCGAGCAGCATGTCCAGCACGGCCGCCGGCAGCGGGACGACCAGCATCAGGACGATCGAGACGACCCCGATGGGGACGGCGGCCTTCGTCAGCTTTCCCACGAGACCTCTTCCCCGAGCTGCGGCACTGGACGCGGGGGACGCCGGAGCATCCCCTCGACGCCCTTCTCGGCAGCCCCGGGACCGGTCCGTACCGCGGGCCGGCTGCGGGCAGCCGTCATCGCCCCGCCTGCCCCACCGGCCCCAGACGGCGGCTCGAGAGCACGTGGCCCCGTCCAGAGGCTCGGCCCGAGCTCGCGAGGGGTGAGGAGGACGGGGTCCTCATTCAGCGGCGCTTGGCGCGGGGCAGCCCCTCCGTGACCGGCGGCTCGAACCCGGGGCGGTGCACGCCGCCGCGGACGCCTCGGCTGGACAGGTGCATCACGAAGGCCAGCACCCGGGCCACGGCGGTGAACAGCTGGGCGGGTACCTCCTGGCCGATGTCGCAGGAGGCGTGCAGCGCCCGGGCCAGCGGGATGTCCTGCACCATCGGCACCCGGCACTCCTCGGCCCGGGCGCGCAGCCGGGTGGCCATCTCGCCGGAACCCTTGGCGACCACCCGGGGGGCGCCGCGCCCGGCCTCGTACTTCAGCGCCACCGCGACGTGGGTCGGGTTGATCAGCAGCACGTCGGCCTCGGCGACCTCGCTCATCATCCGGTTGCGCGACATGGCCATCTGGGCAGCCCGGCGCTGGCCCTTCACGTGCGGGTCGCCCTCGGCGCTCTTGTGCTCCTGCTTGATCTCGTACTGGCTCATCTTGAGCTTGCTCATGGACTGGTGGCGCACCACGAGGTAGTCGGCCAGGGCGATGGCCAGGCCGGTGATGCCGACGACCCGGAACATGGACACGGCCGACTCGCCGAACACCCGGGCGACCTCGGCCAGCGGCAGGGCGCCGGACGCCGACACCAGGGTCTGCGCCTTGTCCGAGGTGGTCCAGATGACCGCCGCGAGCGCGGCGGTCTTGATCAGCGCCTTGATCGACTCCCAGAGACCGTGGGTGCCGAACATCCGCTTGATGCCCGACAGCGGGTTGAGCTTGGCGAACGTCGGCTTGATGCTCTTGCCGCTGACCACCACCCCGCCCTGGGCGGCCGAGGCGATCGTGCCGACCGCCATCATGCCCAGCGCGATCGGCAGCACCGCGGTGAGGAACGCGACGAGCGCCTGGCCGAGCAGCGCGTCGACCTTGTCCAGCTGCGGGTCGTCGGCGACCGTGCCGATCTGCATGAACAGCTGCCGGACCGAGGAGAACGCCCGGCTGACCAGCATCGGCAGCAGGATGCTGGCCGCCGCGGCGCCCAGCCAGGTGCCCAGCTCCTGGGTGCGGGGGATCTGCCCGTCCTTGCGGGCCTGCTTCAGCTTCTGGGCTGTCGGCTTCTCTGTCTTCTCACCGCCGGGACCGTCCTTGGCCACTAGCTGCTCCGCAGGGCGGTGATCGCCTCGAGGCCGGTGTGCATCAGCGCATCGAGGGCGGGCGGCAGCAGCGGGAAGGTGAGCCCGAGCAGCATCAGGGTGAGCATGATCTTCACCGGGAAGCCGAAGGCGAAGATGTTCAGCGCCGGCGCGGCCTTGGACAGCAGCCCCAGGGCGACGTCGGCCAGCAGCAGCACGGCGACCATCGGGCCGGCGATCTGCAGCGCGGCCAGGAACATCATCGAGAAGACGGTGATCAGCGTGGACGCCAGCTGGTCCATGGGCAGCTGACCGCCCACCGGCAGTCCCTCGTAGGAGGTGACGAAACCGCGCACCATCAGCAGGTGGCCACCGCTGGTGAACAGCAGGGTGGTGGCCAGCATGTAGTGCAGCTTCCCGACCGCGGAGTGCGTGGTCAGCGACAGCGGGTCGTAGGCCGGCTGCAGGGAGAAGCCGCCGGAGAGGTCGATCAGGTCACCGGCCATCTGCACGGCGGTGAACAGCACCTGGATGACGAAGCCCAGCGCAGCGCCGATGAGCGCCTCGGTGACGGCGGCGACGACGAGGAACCCGGCGGTGATCGCCGGCAGGTCCCCGCTGATGTGCGGGAAGACGACGACCGCCATGGCCATGGCCAGTGCGCCCTTGACGGCGACCGGGACGGCGGAGGAGTTGAACGGCGGCGCCATCACCACGAACCCGCTGGCGCGCACCGTGGCCAGCAGCAGCGCGGCCAGGGTGGCCGAGGGGACCTGGAGGTCCACCGCGACCTCAGCTCTGGCCGAGCAGCCGCGGCAGCGACTCGAACAGCTGCTGGGTGAACGACACCAGCTGACCGAGCGCCCAGCTGCCCGTGACGAGCAGGGCGATGCAGACCGCGACCATCTTCGGCACGAACGACAGCGTCTGTTCCTGGATCTGGGTGGCCGCCTGGAACAGCGAGATCATGAAGCCCACGAGCAGCGCGGTGAGCAGGATGGGCGCGGCGACCTTGGCCGCCACCAGCATGGTCTGGACGGCGATCTCGATGACGTCGGCGTTGGTCATGT
>Ga0210040_10011320_pt1 | contig 10114 bp, 10 predicted proteins | sample CryGeyCG12114_NA_FD_185462 | JGI IMG/M metagenome (GOLD analysis project Ga0210040, IMG submission 185462) | Groundwater microbial communities from aquifer - Crystal Geyser CG19_WC_8/21/14_NA (SPAdes) (version 2) | ecosystem: Environmental > Aquatic > Deep subsurface > Groundwater | place: USA...
CAGACATGCTGTTGCAGGCGTGCGGAACGCTATCCGGAAATCGTTGGCAGGCTCAATCTGAAATTAAGCTATATCACGCTGTTACACTCGGCAACAAGGGTGGATAAACGGCAATAACCTATAAAAGTGAAGTTTTAACCTATGGCAAGAGTACAGGTACACATTCCCGCGCACACGCACTTCGAAGCAAGCGTTCCGGTCCGTATCACCGACCTCAACTACGGCGGCCATCTTGGTAACGACGCGCTGCTCTCTATTTTACATGAGGCGCGGCTGCAACTGCTGCAACAGTTTGATTACACTGAACTTGAAATAGGCGGTGCCAGCCTGATTATGGCCGATGTGGCGATCAGCTACAAAGCCGAGGGCTTCTACGGCGACACCCTGCTTGTAAAAATGGCGTTTGATGACCTGAACAAGTACGGCTTTGACATCACCTACCACGTACTGAACCAACACGGCAAGGAAGTGGCGCGCGCCAAAACAGGCATGCTGTGCTTTGATTACAAAGCACGTAAACTGGTGTCCTTGCCCGAAGAGGTAAAGGGTAAAATCGAAGCCAGAGAGTAAATGTATCACGGCTACTCCCTGCTTACCTGTTGAGGAAAGGATATAGCCCCGATGGCTTTATAAGTTATCGGGTGCAGGTTAACAGGAATTCTGATTCTCTTTCAGTTTCCCTTGCCCTAAACACGCTTGCGAACCATGATGCGACGAATAAAACAGCTCATACATGCTACACTGCTGCTGCTGTGCTCTTGCGTTACCTCCGGGAAAGTGCAGGATTACCTGGCGAAAGAGGAAAACAAGCCTGCTGCGAAAGATATCGTCTCCGACTGGCTCGGGCAGAATAGGGAATGGTATGCCGAGAAGGCGGCCAGCGATTTCCCTTTGAAAAAATCTGTAGCTCAGCAGATACAGACGGTGCCCATCACCATCAAAGGCGAACCAGCCCCATGCCCGGAAAGGCCGTGCCCGGAAACAGCTAAACCAGCTTTCCGCAGGATATATACCCCGCTGGCGGAGTGCCCGGATGTAGCGTTCTTCGAGAAAACGATCAGGGAGAAAGAACTGGTGATACAGGAGAACACACAACGGGTGAAGGCCGCGCAAGCTGCGCTAAAACGGGAGCAAGCCGCGCACAAGCAAACAAAAAAACAGCTCCAAACAACAGAAGTGGCGCGTGATTATTACATGGAACTCAACCGGAAGAAGTTTTGGTCGTTGGTGGCCATGGGCATATTTGCCCTGCTGTTCATCGTCTTCCGGGTGCTGGCCTCCCGCATAAAAGCTACCTGAGGAGGCGTTCACTGTATATTTATCAAACAAGAGTCCTGCTCTACTGGAGCGGGACTCTTGTTGTTGCGGCGGCCACAGTGTTGCACCGGAGAAAAACTTTGCTTTATATATATAAATTATTATATTTATACCTTATAATATATGGCATGTTAATCCCAAGAACAATGGCAACAGCTTTCCTCGTAATTAGTACTATTATTTTGATGGCTATCATGATTGGCGCGAGGGCGTTAGCAATGATCTTTGAGGAACAGCCGGAGGTATGTAGCAGCAGGGCGTTACCCACAGTTGCGGACAACAGCGACGTGTTTGTCCCTGAACTGGAAGAGGTGCAGGAAACTTCCCCGGTGAGAAAATCAAAAATAGAAGAGCTCGCCTATTCTATGTAAAAGGCTTTTGCATGCCCCAGCGCGAGGCGCTGCCGATCCTTTTATATACGTGCAACTGTTTGTGGTGCAAAGCAGCCTCCGCATGCCTATAGGCAGCAGGCTTGTCGTTGTTTTTCAGCTATATGTCAAACCAGTCATGAACCAAAGCCTCTGAAATATGTTTACCTTTGTGGGGGTAACGGCTGCGTTTATCATAAACTATTGAATGAAACCGCTCCTGCTGCTTCCTGAAAGGCGCAGCGGGGCGAGGTAAAAGCGGCTTATATACCTCCTGGTAAGATATTAGAAAAACAGAACCGTAATTTGCAGTATGACTTTGATTGCAGATATAAATATTCTTAATAAAAAGGACATCCGGAAATTCTCCCTGGACGATCTGAAGGCGTGGCTGGTGGAGCAGGGGGAGAAACCCTTCCGTGCGAAGCAGGTGTACGAGTGGCTCTGGAAGCACTCGGCGCAGTCGTTTTCAGAGATGAACAACGTGAGCCTGGCGCTACGCGAGAAACTGGAGCAGCACTTCGCTATCAACAGCGTGCAGGTGGCAACGCAGCAGCTGAGCACTGACGGCACGATCAAATCTGCTTTCAGGCTTTACGACAACAATATTGTGGAAGGCGTGATGATTCCGCACAACGAGCGCAAAACAGCCTGCGTGAGCAGCCAAGTGGGCTGCTCGCTTACCTGTAAGTTCTGCGCCACCGGTTACATGGACCGTGTCCGTAACCTGGAGGCCGCCGAGATATATGACCAGGTGGTGCGCATCAACGAGCAAAGCCTGAAGCAGTTTGGCGAGCCGCTCAGCAACATTGTGTATATGGGCATGGGCGAGCCACTGCTGAACTACGCCAACGTGATGAAGAGCATTGAGCGCATTACCGCGCACGACGGGTTAGGCATGGCAGCCCGCCGCATTACGGTGAGCACAGCCGGCATCGCCAAGATGATTAAAAAGATGGCGGACGACGATGTGAAAGCGAATCTCGCTTTGTCGCTGCACGCGGCAAACGACGAGAAGCGCAACCAGATCATGCCGATCAACGAAACCAACTCGCTGGAGGCCCTGACAGAGGCGCTGAAGTACTACCACGAGGTGACAGGCCGCAAAGTGACTTACGAGTACATCGTGTTCGAGAACTTCAACGACACCCTGCAGGATGCAGAGGAACTGCTGCGTTTTTCGAGGATTATCCCGTGCAAGATTAACCTCATTGAGTATAACCCGATTGAGAACGCCGATTTCCAGAACACGAACGAAGACCGCTGGCAGGACTTCATCTACTACCTCGCCGACCGCGGAGTGCAGGTGAACGTGCGCCGCAGCCGCGGCAAAGACATTGATGCTGCCTGTGGGCAGCTGGCCGTAAAAGAGAAGCAAACAGCCTAAAGAACAGCTGTATATAAAAGGGCGCCCGTGCTACTGACGTAGCACGGGCGCCCTTTTATATACCTATTTGAATAATTGATTATTAAATAATGTATATATTTGAAGGCGCTAATGAAGATAAACTTTTTATGAAACACCTTTACATGTTCTTTTTTGCGATGGCACTTACCTTTTCTGCCGTGGCACAATCTAATTACAGGCCGGGCTACATCCGCAAAGCAGACGGCAGTGTGCAGCAGGGCTTGCTGGACTATAGAAGTGAAACCCGCCTTGCGCAGAAGCTGAGATTTAAACCCACCGAAAGCTCCCGTGAAATGGTATTCGAGCCGGGGCAGCTACAGGGCTATGGCTTTGACAGAGGCAAACGCTACGAAACACATACCATTTCAACTGCAGACAGTGCGCAGCAGTCATACTTTTTGGAGGTGCTGGTGAAGGGCACTGCAGACCTCTACTTTACAAACCAGAACGGCTTGGAGCGCTATTTCATCCAGAAGGGAGAGCTGCCGCTACAGGAACTGGTGCTCGAGCAGAAGCGGATAGAAACGGGAGGCAAGATGTATAGACAGGAACTGAAGCTGTATATTGGTACGCTCACCTATCTCTTTAACGACTGCAAAAAAGTGCTACCGCAGTTGGAGCGTACTCATTTTGAGCAGTCGGAACTGACAAAGGTTACAGCGAATTACAACAAGTGTGTGGGGCCGGGCGATGAGAACTTTGCCAAAGACTCAACAAGTCGTGTAAAGATTAAGATTGCCCTTGTTGCCGGAGTAAACGTAACCAAGGCTAATTTTACCTCTGTTAGCGATAAGTTTGCTTACCTGGTAAGTGGCAACCATGCCGCTTCCGTTGCCCCAACCTTCGGGATAAGTTTTGATATAAACCATAGGAGAAACGAAACACTGAGCCTGAATACCGGACTTCACTTTAGCTCCTATAAGTTGGATGGCCAGTACGAAAAGTTTACCTCCAAGCAAGTGTGGGACAAGTATATATACAGCCTGCGTGCTTCTTACCTGAAAGTGCCGCTCATGCTGCGTTACACGCATCCCAGAGGCATGTTTAAGCCCTTTGCCGGTATAGGTGTGCAGCAGGGGCTATTAGTAAGTAATGAATCGAAGGTTGAAAAGGATGTGTTATTCTACTCAATATCCAGGGTAAGCGAGAGCGAAAGTATGGACAGCCCACGCGTATATGAAGCAGGCATTGTAGGTAGCATTGGGGCCATAACAGGTGTTTCCGAAAAGACCAGCATAAGCATAGAGGCCAGGATCGAAAAGAATAATGGGCTGTCTTCTTACAACAGCCTGAAGCAGAATAATTGTGTTAGCTCGCTGCTGGTCGGGCTGTTATTTTAACAGCAGCGGTATATACTAAACAGGAGGCCCTGCTACGTCCACAGCAGGGCCTCCTGTTCTATATCATTCTATAATATAGATGCGACGTTTACACTACAGCACTATTTCGGTTGGTAGCGGCCTTGCGGTTTTGGCCTGCCACTCTTGGTGTCGTGCGGCTCGTTGATCACTTCCCGCTGCTCTACAAACACCGCATGCGGTTTCGGGCGCACGCGCTGGCCGTACTTCTCGGCGTACTGCTGCGTAAACTCAGCCCCGAAGAACACGATAAGCGAAGAGTAATAAATCCAGACCAATATCAGGATAACAGAACCTGCCGCACCGTAAGCGGAGCCAGGGTCGCTGGTGCTGAGGTACCAACTGATCAGGAACTTGCCGATCGTGAACAGAAGCGCCGTTACAAATGCACCCACCAACGTGTCCCGCCAGCGGATGTACGCGTCGGGCAGGTATTTGTAGATCAGGGCGAACAGCGTACTGATCAGCCCTACGGACACCACAAAGTCAACCAGCTTGATGGCCCAGAACCAGATGTCTGCGGGCAGCATGCCGGATATGTAATCGCTCAGGATAGAGATGACGGCACTGATCACGAACGACATCAGCATGAGAAAAGCGATGCTCAGGATGATGCCAAAGGAGAACACGCGCTCCTTAGCCATGCGCAGGATGCCGTTGGTGGGTTTCACCTTCAGGTTCCAGATGCTGTTGAGCGACTGCTGCAGCGTGGCGAAAAAAGTTGTGGAGGCGAATAGCAGCGTGCCGACGCCGATCCAGAGGTGGAGGCCGCCTGCTGCGTTTATCTGCGCATTCTGAACAATGTTCTGTACCTCTTCTGCGGCCTGTGGCCCAACTGCCGACGAAATCTGGTCGGCCAGCCGGCCTGACACAGCCTCTTCGCCAAAGAAGTAGCCTGCGGCCCGGATGATGATGATGAGCAGTGGCGGAATGGAGAAAATTGCATTGAAAGCGAGCGCTGCTGCAAGCCGTAAAGAGTCGTTGTCAGAGAATTCCATTCCCGATCTCTTCAAAAGCCCCCATATTCCTTTTACTGTATAGTCAGCCATAGGCAGTGTAAATTGTCGTTGTTTCCCGAGAGTTGATACGCAGCTACCCGGCTTTGGTTAAGAACCATTCGCGGCAGCCCGCACGTATGAACGGTTTTAAATGTGCCGCAATGCGCCTGAACCAGCACAATTGCTTTGCACAAAATGCCAAAAGATATGCAGCTTAAGAAACAGATACGACCGGTTGTGGTGCTGTGGCTGGCGCTGTCTCCCCTGGCTGCCACTGTGGCGCAGCGCGGCGGTTCCGACGCCCGGGCGGAAGCTCTCGCCCAAAAGGTAATGCAGCGCATGGGCGGCGAAAGCGCCTGGGCCAGCACCCGCTACCTCGCCTGGACCTTTAATGACCAGTACCAGCTGTGGGACAAGCACAGAAACCGCTTCCGCTGGGAAATGGAAGACTTCGTTGTTATTCTCAACACGAAAACAAAATACGGGAAAGCCTATAAAGGCGGGCAGGAGATACAGGACGAGGCAGAAAAGCGGAAGCTGCTGGAGCGGGTGTACGCGCTCTATATCTATAACACCTACTGGCTCGTGATGCCTTTCAAGCTGCAGGACCCGGGCGTGGCGCTGAGGTATATAGGAGCGGGTAACACCATGGACGGTTCGGAGGCCGATGTGCTGGAAATGACCTTCGGGGAGGTGGGGCTGACGCCGCAGAACAGGTACAGGGTATGGGTAGACCGGGGGCAGGGGCTGGTGACGCAGTGGGCTTTCTACCTGAACGCCTCAGACACCGAACCGATCTTCACCCGCCGCTGGGCGAACTACCAGCGCTACGGCAAAATTAAATTGGCCAGCGACCGCAGCAACCCCCAAAGTGACTTTGAGCTGTTTCATATTGCCTCTCCGCCGTCAGTGCCGGAAAGGGTCTTCAACAGTCCCACACCCATCAAAAAGTTCTGATGGCGTTAAAAGGCAGAAGGGTAAACAGGGTTTCATTGATTTTAAAACAGCGGGGGCAGCTATATTGTAGCTGCCCCCGCTGTTAGTTCTTTTATGGCCGCAAACCTTTGCCTTCCTGCGGATAGCTTTCAACGGCCTTGGCAGCGCGTCTTGCTGCTACAGCCTGTCTATGGTGGCAGTCAGGTTGCCTTTGGCGTTTACCACCGCTTTGATGCCTTCCGGCGTCAGGTAGATGTTCTCGGGCGTGATGTCCCGGATGTTGCCGCGCAGCAGCAGCGACTCGTGCACGCGCCCCTGCTTGTCGAGCGTAGCCTGCAGGAGCCTTTTCGCATCGTTCAGCTGGCTTTGCACCGGTATGTTCACCTGCTGCTGAATCATGTCTGTAAACCTGTTTTTGGCCAGCCAGCCGGCGGTGTTCAGCAGCTTGTCTTTCGTGTCGAGGTCATAGTCCACGTCGCGCACCTTTATAGAGGCGGTGGCGGCATCGTAGTAAGGCGTGCCGCGCAGGTATACCTTGCCCACCAGTTTTTTCGTGAACAGACCCGCTTTGGTCTTGCCGTCCACCTCCAGCATCAGGACCAGTTGCTCTCCATGGGGTGTGATGGCCGCATCCTTCACGGTTACCTGGCTTTTTCCGTCTTCAAAAGTAAAGGTCTGGTTAGCCACCTGCCCGTGCAGCAGCTTGCTGGCGTGGGCATACGGGATTGTAGCCGTCAACCCCACCTGGATGTCATCCGCCAAACGGTTGTCCACGATCAGCCTGGGCAGGTTTCTGTTGAGCTGCACCAGTGGCTTTCCGTCGGTGGTAACGGTTATATAGGAGGTAATGCCAAGGCGGGTGTTGAGGCTGCCGTTCTTTGCCTGCAGCGGTGCCATGCGCACTTCCTGCGGCACCACCGTCAGCCAGGCATTCATGGCATCGTCCAGCTTTACGGGCTCCTGCAGCATGATCCAGGCATCTGCCACATACCTTTTCATGTTAAGGTGCTGCTGCAGCTCCTTATCCAGCTGCTTAGAAAGAATACCCATTTGCTGGCGCAGCGCCGGCTCCACAAAGCGGGCCAGGCCGATCTTCAGCGGTCCGAGCGCAAGGGTTAGCTTGGTGTTGCCCCACTCAAAGTCGCCGCTCGTCGTTGTGTTGATGCGGTAATCCTCCGTCAGGCCAATTCTGCTCTCGGTCTTGATGACCATGTCGAAGCTGGTGTCTTCTGTTTTGTCGATAGCGGGGCAGAACTTGCAGGGGTCCCATTTCCAGCGGCCTTTGGCGTATATGTGCAGCGGCACGCTAAAGTAGATTTTGTCCTGCTCGGCCCGGATGCTCATCCGGCCCTTCTTCGTGACCGTGACAGCCACGTTGTCGTCGCTCAGGTTCTCGTCTTTATACAGGATGCCGGCCACTTCCTGGTTCAGCCTGTGTTCCATGGCGGCAATGGAAACCGAGACAGGCACAGAGATAGAAGAAAGCTGCGGCTTGTAAAGCGGCGCTGCAGCGGCAGTTGTTGCAGGGGCTTCTGTTTGCAGCTTGCTTGTGCTGGAGCAGCCCGGTAACGCACAACCTGATGCAAGGGTAAGCGCCAGGAAAGCAATGACGCGTAAGGAAGAATTCTTCACAGATTTGCTGAAAATTAAAAAAGTGGCGCAAGTTACCACACCTTTCTCATATCAGCTATATAGGACAGGAGATATGCTGTAAATTTTTAAGCATCACTTACTTTAGCTTGTCGAGCATGACTTTTAGCTCGTCTTCGCTGGATGCCAGGCCGCACTCCCGCAGCGTGCCGTTGCGGTAGGAGGCAAAGAAAGGCGTGCCCGTCAGCTGCACCTCTTTGCTGGAAACGGGGTTCTCCGAGGCGTGCATCCGTACGAAAGTGATGTCGCTGTAGGCGGGGTCTGAGGAGAACCTGGTGAAGGTCGGGGCCAGCGCTTTGCACACAGCGCATGCCTCGTCCACAAACTTCACGATCACTTTCTCTTTCTCAAATATCAGCTGCCTTAAATGGTCATCGTTCGACGCTATAATTGCCATATACGCGGTGTAACTGCTTGTTAAGTTCACTAAGTATAGACGCGTGTAAAGAAGTTTTGGTTTGGCGGGTTATGGCAGATCAAGTAAAAGCGGGCCGCAGGATGTACGGGGTTTATGCCTTTAAAGTCCATTTTTTGAAGGCTGCTGCTGCCTGGTGCAGCGCCTTTGCCAGCTCCCGGTCGTCTTTAAACTGCAGTTGCTCCAGTGCCCGCGACTCTACCTGCACCTGCAGCTGCGCTACCGCAAACGGCCAGGGCTCCACGCAGAGGTCGCCACTTTGCAGCTGCTTTACATAGTAAGTTTCACCGTGCGGGCCTTTGGTAATCTCCAGTGCGCGCTCGTCGGCGGGAAGCTCGTTGCGGCACAGGATCAGGGAAAAGCGGTCGCACCACTGCATGATGGCATAAGCCCTGCCAGCTTCTTCTGTACTGATCTCCAGGCTCTGACGGCACGCTTGCTGCAGCGCCTGCTGCTCATCTAAAAAACGGCTGATGTTTTTGTGTTCTCCGCGCCGGCCTTCGTAGAGGTAGCTCATGTGCATGGAGGTGAGCAGGCTTACCCAAAGGCCCTGGAAGCGCACTGCGTGCATCAGGTCCTGGGCCTGTTCCAGGGTATTGGGCAGCAGCGTGAAATCGGCGGGAGCGCCAGCCGGTGTGAGCCCGTCTTTTCCGCGCCAGGTTTTCTGCCGGTTGTCGTGGTTGGCAATGGCGATGACGGTCTCCACCCAATGCCGGCACTGCAGCTCCGGCTTCAGGTGATACGCCAGCTGTGCCGCCAGCACGCCATGCGCCTGTTGGTAGATAACCTCCCATCCTTGTGGAACCGCATTTACGATCATACCCCATATAAATTGTTGCTGAGGTATAAACTGGTTTTTGAGGAGAAAGTTAAAGAAAAAGAAGCCTAGTGAACGATTGTTGGCTACAAACCTGAGGTCGGCCGTAAGCAGAAGTGCTTTTAGGGCATAGGTTAGGCACCGCTGTATAGCTGCCTTGCAAAGGCTGAAACAGTAGAAGCTATATAGCGACGGAAAATAGTTTAATCATTGCGTACGCTCAGGTCCTCTGGTGCCGCCTCGGCGGCAGTGAAAAGCCGCAGGAAATCCTCGGGTGTAGTTTCGTAGTAGTCCTGCTCCAGGTTGTGCACTGCCTTCACATGCTTGCAAATCTTCACGTTATTGGCAAACGGCAGCTTAAACCGGACAACAGGCTGGTCGTTTACCAGCAAAGCGCTCACCATGAAAATTGCATTGTTCCAGTACCAGTGCCTCTTGCTGATGGCGAACCGCACGCTGTTCACAAAGTACTGATCGATGATGGTCTTTCCCCTGCCGGTGTATACTTCAAAGAAATTGGTGACCTCCAGGTAGTGCGTTTTGCCGTCTCCGGCAGCAACAATATCCTTAATTTGCTCCAGCTGTGCCTGCGTAAAATGCACCACCTGCTTGTCTTCAGGCACATCCACCACCATCAGGAACCAGGGCGCCTCTTTGTAGCGGATTGTAAGCGGGCGGATAACGTTGAGCATGAAGCTGCTCTTCTGGCTGCTTACGGCAGGTGCAAGACGTGCAGCGGAGGCTGTTTCGACAACCGTTTCCAGCGACGCCGTCACAGCCTCAAAACTTACTTCCTGGGGGAACGCTGTGGATACATTCAGCAGTAAGGCAAGCAAACAATAGAAGA
>Ga0210040_10011321_pt1 | contig 10114 bp, 5 predicted proteins | sample CryGeyCG12114_NA_FD_185462 | JGI IMG/M metagenome (GOLD analysis project Ga0210040, IMG submission 185462) | Groundwater microbial communities from aquifer - Crystal Geyser CG19_WC_8/21/14_NA (SPAdes) (version 2) | ecosystem: Environmental > Aquatic > Deep subsurface > Groundwater | place: USA...
TGGTGGATTCTACACTGGCGCTAAGCGCTCTCGATATCACGCCCAGACGGAATTGGAGATCTGGAAAGAAACGGCTTGACAGAAAATCGCGGTGATCACCGGCTTCACCAGCGGCATCGGATTGGCAACGGCCAAACGCTTTGCACGGGAGGGCGCGCGCCTGTTCCTGACGGGCCGCCGGCAGAAGGAACTCGACGATGCCGTGGCCGCGATCGGTGCGAACGCCCACGCCGTCTCCGGGGATGTGTCAAGCGAGGCCGACCTCGACCGCCAGCACGATGTGGTATGCAGCGAGACCGGTCGCATTGACATTCTGTTCGCCAATGCAGGCGGAGGGTCCTTCCTGCCGCTCCCAGACATCAGCGAAGAGCATGTGGACCAGATCTTCGCCACGAACGTGAAGGACACACTCTTCACGGTTCAGAAGGCCATGCCCCTGATGGCCGAAGGCGGCTCCATCGTCCTGGCGGGGTCGACCGTGGCAACGACCGGCACGCCAGCCTTCAGCGTGTACAGCGCCAGCAAGGCCGCTATCCGCTCCTTTGCCCGGCACTGGGCGATCGAACTCGCGCCGCGCGGCATCCGGGTCAACGTCCTCGTACCCGGAGCGACTTTGACGCCGGGCCTTCGCGGCCTCGTCGACACCGAGGAGCAGCGTCGCGGCCTCGTTGCCACGCTCGAGGCCGGCAGCCCCATGGGTCGGATGGGCGATCCCGACGAAATCGCATCCGCAGCACTCTTCCTGGCCTCGCCGGAAAGCAGCTTCATGACCGGAAGCGAGCTGTTCGCCGACGGCGGCGCCGCCCAGGTCTGAGCGTCATTCGAGAGAAGAGGAGGAGACAAGATGAGCACGTCCGAGCGTTTGACTGTGGACATCAACGTCATCGTGAAGCGCCATTCGAGATGGTCGACCGGGGCAATCCAGCAATGATGCCAGGCGCGTGTGTGCCATTTGACATTGGATTGGCTCAGCTGATGCGAAACTGGGTACTCACGCCTGCCGCCTCGGCAGAGGGCGCGATCCAGAGGTCGAACGCCCCAGCTTCCAGCACCGGCCTGTTGTCGCGTCCGATGAAGGACAGATCGCTGCGCTTGAGAGTGAAGCGTACCACCTCCGACTGGTTCGGCTTCAAGCCGACTTTGCGAAAGGCCTTGAGCTCACGCACCGGGCGCGTGATGCTTGCGGTTCGATCGCGAATGTAGAGCTGCACCACTTCTTCGGCAGCGCTCGAACCGGCGTTGGTGACCCTGGCGGCAACCACGATCTCATCGTTGCGCTGAGCAAGCGTCAACTCGGAGTAAGTAATGCGACCGTAGGTCAGCCCGTGTCCGAACGGATAAAGCGCGGTGTTGGTGATTCCGCGAAAGTGCGCCTTATACTCCTCCAGCCTTTCGCCCGGCGGGTTCGGGCGTCCCGTCGGCTTGTGGGCATAGTAATAGGGCTGCTGCCCCACTGAACGCGGAAAGCTGACCGGCAGCCGTCCGGAAGGACCGTGAGCGCCGAACAGGACGTCGGCAATGGCATGGCCCGTCTCCGTGCCAAGGAACCAGGTGACGAGGATCGCCGGCGCATTGGCAACCGCGCCTTCAAGCGCCAGTGCTCGACCGTTCTTCAGGACGATCACCATCGGCTTGCCGAGCGCCGCGACCGCCTCCACCAGCGCCTGCTGGGGTACAGGGACGATGATCTCCGTGCGCGATTGCGCCTCGCCCGACATGTTGAAGCTTTCACCGATCGCCATGACGACGATGTCGCACTGCCGGGCTGCTGCCAGGCTTGCCTCGAGCCCGCCCCCGAGCGGCTCTTCCACCCCTGAGCCCGCAACGACCAGCAGCGCATCCTTGTCGCGAAGGGCAGCGCGCATTCCGGTGGCGAGATCGACCGCCTTTGCATCGTCGCCATAGACCACCCACGGGCCGTTGAGGTTCTGCGGACCGCTGGCGAATGGACCGATCAGTGCAATCTTCTTGCCGCTGCGGGGAAGCGGCAACAGACTGCCCTCGTTTTTCAGCAAAACGATCGATTTGCGGCCGGCTTCCCGCGCCAGTGCTCGTGCGCGCGGAGTCATGGAGCGCGCAGCCTCGCGCTTTTCGTCGATGCGGCGGAATGGATCATCGAACAGGCCGAGCATCGCTTTCATGCCGAGCACACGGCGTACACTCCCGTCGACCTGCGCCTGCGAAACCTCGCCGCTGCGCACCAATTCGGGCAGATACTTGCGATAGAATCCGCTTTGCATGCTGATGTCGACGCCGGCAAGGAAGGCAAGTTTGGTCGCTTCACGCGCATCCTGGGCGAACCCGTGCGCGATCATTTCCTCGTCACCGGTGTAGTCGGATACGACCACGCCCCTGAAGCCCCACTCTCCGCGCAGCAGGCGGTTGAACAGCCAGTCGTTGCCGGTCGCCGGAATTCCGGACAGTTCGTTGAAGGCGGCCATGGTCGACAGTGCGCCGGCATCGAAGGCAGCCTTGAACGGAGGTAGGTAGACCTCCCGCAGGGTCCGCTCCGAGATATCCACCGTGTTGTAGTCGAGGCCGGCTTCCGCAGCGCCATAGGCCGCGAAGTGCTTGGCGGTAGCCAACATGCGCTCGCTCGATCGCAGGTCGTTTCCCTGAAAACCGCGAACCCGGGCAGCGGCGAAGACCTTTCCGAGCAAGACGTCCTCACCCGCGCCTTCGACCCCGCGACCCCAGCGCTGGTCGCGCGCGACATCGACCATGGGTGCGAAATTCCAGTCGATGCCCGCACCGGCGGCTTCGAACGCCGCCATCTCGGCGGTGCGACGGGCAAGCTCGGGTTCGAAGCTGGCGACCTCGGCCAGCGGAACCGGAAAAATAGTGCGATGGCCGTGGATGATGTCGGCCGCAAAAATCAGTGGGATCTTCAATCTTGATCCGCTGACCGCAGCCGTCTGCATGATCCGCGCCATCCTGGCGTCGTTGCCATTGAAGACGCCGGTCAGTTGTCCCTGGCGGGCTTCCTCGACCTGCGCCGCGAAGCTTGGACCTTCGCTGGGGGGGTTGAGGCCGACGGCCTTGCTGCCGCCCCAGGCGGCGGCCATCAGGCTCAATTGCCCGGCTTTCTCTTCAAGCGTCATGCGCGCAAGGAGCGCTTCGACCGGGGCGGGCAATGGCATTCCCGCGCCGCTCTGCAGCAACGCACGCGCCGGACTGGCGACCCAGGCACCGACCGAGACTGCCCCCATCAACGCCGCCCGGCGTGAGATGCGCGTGTCGAGCATGATCAATCCTTCCGCTGCTTGTGGTTCGCACGGTAACCGCGTCGAGCCCGACCTGCCACTGGCAAAGTGCCAGACGCGGGCCTAGTTTGCCGCAGATGCCGACAGCCTTTCGACCAGGATCGGGCCATGCCCTCCAGCGCTCGGTGGCCGCATGATCCTGGACCGACGCGACCTGCTGAAGAGTTCGGCCGTGCTTGCTGCCGGGGCAGCGAGCGGTTGCACGACGCTGGTTCCTTCATCACGGCCCCTGCCGCACTTCTACAACGACATCGAAGAGCGAACATTCGCCTTCTTCTGGGAAACCGCGGATCGATCGAACGGCCTCGTTCCGGATCGGTGGCCCACACCCTCATTCTCCAGCATCGCGGCGGTGGGTTTCGCACTGACGGCTTACCCTTATGGTGTCGATCGTGGCTGGATCTCGCGAGAAGCGGCGCGCGATCTGACGCTTACGACGCTTCGCTTCTTCTGGAACGCGCCGCAGGGACCTGCCGCTTCGGGGACGACCGGCCACAAGGGGTTCTTCTATCATTTTCTCGACATGCAGCACGGCCGACGATTTCGCCGCACGGAGCTGTCCAGCGTCGACTCGACCCTGCTTCTGCTCGGCGTTCGGTTCGCGGGTCGGTTCTTCGATGGGAATGATCCACTAGAGCGAGAGATCCGCAGTCTGAGCGAGGCACTTTATGCCCGCGCGGACTGGACCTTCTTTCAGTCGGACGGGCGCAAGGCGCTGTCCATGGGGTGGCATCCCGAGACGGGGCTGATCGCGCGAAACTGGGACGGCTACAATGAGGGCATGGCAGTGTACCTGCTGGCACTCGGCGCTCCAGTTCACGCTGTTGCGCCGAACAGCTGGGAACAGTGGACGCTTCCCTATTCTCGGGTCTGGCGCGGCGAGGGCGCAAACCGCCACCTCGCCTTCGCGCCGCTGTTCGGTCATCAATACAGTCACATCTGGGTGGACTTTCGTGGAATCCACGACGCCCCGATGCGTGCCGCCGGGTTCGACTATTTCGAGAACAGCCGCCGGGCCACCCTGTCGAACAGGGCCTATTGCACGGCCAACCCGCTTGGCTGGGAAGGCTATTCGGCGGAGGTCTGGGGCCTGACCGCCTGCGACGGCCCGGCCGATGCGACCATCGGCGAGCGGCAATATCTCAGCTACTCGGCGCGAGGGCCGGTCCATCTGCCCGACGGCCGGGACGATGGCACGATCGCTCCGACCGCCGCACTCGGCTCGCTTCCGTTCGCGCCCGAGATCGTCGTGCCCACCGCCCACGCCCTGCTGAGACTTCATGGCGAGCGGATCTACCGCCGTTACGGCTTCCTCGATGCCTTCAATTCCAGTTTCCGCGACCTGAAGGTGCGGTCGACCAGCGGGACCGTCGATCCGGTGCATGGCTGGGTCGGACGCGATTACCTCGGTATCGACCAAGGCCCGATCCTGCTTCAAGCGGCCAATCACCGACGTGAGTTCGTCTGGCGTTTCATGCGCCGGGACCCGGTGCTGCGGCGCGGACTGCGGCTTGCCGGCTTCCAGGGCGGTTGGCTCGAGCGCTAAGGCGCCGCGACCGGGCGGCTCATCCGCGAGACCCCGCTCTCGTTGAACGCCTCGACTGCAAACCAGTAAGGCACCCCGACATTGAGTGCACGGATCTGCTTCTCCGCGGTGGGCCCGGTGCCCAGCTCGTCGGCCCACAACTGATAGGATTGCACCAGCCGATCGCGGCGATGACCCCAGCGAACGTTGTAACCGGTCGCCCCCGGCACGGCGTTCCAGCGTACGATGGCGTCGCGCTGGTCTCGCTGGCGGGCGGCACTGATCTTCCCCGGAACGGCTGGTGCGCGTCCCTCAGCCGAGCCGAACACGCGAAGGTCGCTGATCGCCAGATGAGCCGCGCCGACATGCCCGTGGACATAGCGAACGAACCGGGCACGCGCGGCTTGTGGCAGTTCGAAATAGGCATTGGGTCGGTCGCGGCGGGGCGAATCCGTCCGGGCCAGCGGAGACCAACTGCGTCCGTCGAGCGAGCCTTGAAGTTCAAACTCGGTGTAGATGTCGGCAGCGTCGGCGAACCGCCCCGAGTTATAGTCGGCGAAATTGACCTGTAGCGCCCGGATAGTGCGAACACCGCCAAGGTCCATCGTCAGCGTCTCGCCGCCCCGCTTCGAACCGGCGACCCAGAACGTTCGCGGATCTTCGTCACTTGCCCGGCCCGGGCTGAAGTCGGCAAGGGTCGAAGATGCCGTCAGCGGCTTGCGATACGACAGGAGCATCCAGCCGGTGAACAGCGTATCGAGATCCCGAACCGGGCCACTCGGCACGAGGCGTGGCCAGTCGCCAAAGCGGGTGGAGGCGTGGAACTGGCCATCGTCCTCGAAGCGGGCGGGATAGATGACGATCCGCCGCTCCATTCCCCAGTTGTACCCGACCCAGCTGGTCCCGCTGTTGTACCAATTGCCGTGCGCGTCCGCGAAGGTGGAACCGTGTCCGACCCCTTCGGCAAATCCGCCCGGACGATAAGCAACGGGGTTCCACGGCGCGTAGCTGAACGGCCCGAGCGGGCTGTCGGACACGTAGGTGCCATTGGCGTAGGCGTTGAACTCGGATCCAGGCGCGCCATACTGCAGGTAATAGCGGCCGCGCACCTTGGTCAGCCAGGCGCCCTCCATGTATGAAGGACTGGGCTTGCCCGGTGCCCAGCAGGCGCAATGGTCCTGGCCGAACCGCTCCCAGCCGTGCCGGCTCGGATCAAGACCGAGCATGGGCTTGCCGCGGCCCTTGTAGAACAGGCGCCCTTCCTTGAACTCGATCTCGATCCCGTAGAGCGGGAACACGTTCGACGAGCCCCAATACATGTACCAGCGGCCATCGTCGTCCTTGAACAGGGCGGGATCCCAGGGCCCGGGCGGAACTTCGCCCGCCTTCATCTCCTCGGGCGGCCTGTTCACCGAGCCAGGCAGTGGCGGCATGCGCCGGACGAGAAAATCGAGCCGACCATTCTCGGGTGATTGCGAGAAGAGGATCGACTCCGGCTCCATCATCGAGGGCTGGAGCACGATCTTGTCTCCGTCCGACCAGGCGGCTGGAGCGATGACGCTGTCGAACGGCCACCGGCTTGGAACGACGAAGCGCCAGTCGACGAGGTCGGTCGAGCGCCAATAGCCGTCGGCCAGCGTCTGAAACATGTAGAAGGCGCCCTTGTGGCGCACGATCGCGGGATCGGCACCGGTCCGGTACGACGCACCGTCGTTGATCTGCTCGAAGTTATAGCGGTAGTCGATATCGACCGGATTGATGGTAGTCCGTGGCCGCGTTGCCGCGTGGCCCAGGCTGGTGGCGCTCAGCGCTCCGAGAAACAGCATCAGGCGCAAGCAACGACCCCGGAAAAGAGTAACGGGACGCACCAGGATGCGCCCCGCCCTTGTCACTCTAGAACCGATGCGCGAGGCGGAACTGGATGCGCCGCGGCAAGGTCGAGAGGTTGTTTCCCCGCACCGTGCGGACCAGCGGATCGGTCGCGTTGAAGAAGCCGTCGAAGTCACGGTAATTCTTGCTGTTGAAAGCATTGAGAAGGTCGACTCCAACCTCAGTCTCGCCAAAGCCGAACGCCTTGAAGGTCTTCGCCAGCGTGAGATTGACCTCACAGAAGGCGAAGAGGTCGGCGAGGCAGTTCTTCACCGGATAAGCCGCCGTCTGCCGCAGTTGACCCGGTTCGAAGCCGAGCGTGGCGTCGGTCACCTGGTAGGCGCTGCCGCTGCCGAGCGTCGTCAGGGTCGAGAGGCGCACGCCCAGCGGCAGATCGACGATCCCCGACAGCACCAGCCGGTGGCGCTCGTCGCCGTTGCGCGGACGGTACCCATAGGCGTCGGGCGTCAGTCCATCGAGACTGAACAGGTCGCCGCCATTCTGCTCCGCCTTGGACAAGGTGTAGGCGAGGTTGAAGCCCCAGCCCGAGGCCCTGGTGTAGTTCTTGTCAACGGTGACGTAGATCGCCTTGTAGCGGGTATCGAGGCCGTCGTAGCCGATCAGCACGTTGCCATAGCCGAACGGGATGACCGGCGAGGTATCGCAGCAGCCGCCAAGGCCATTGTTGGTGCGAGTGGCGAACAGGTTCGTGTAGCCGTTGCGACCGCGCTGATACGAAGCGGTGATCGACGTCTGGAAGATGCCGAACCGCTGGCGGACGCCGATGCTGTACTGATCGTTGACTGGCGGCTTGGCATCGTTCTTGACTGCAAACAGCTCGGGCAGCCCGGTGGTGGCCGTGGCGCGCAGCGCGATCAGACCTTCACGCGTCAGATAGCTTGGATCGAACGCGACCGTCGGCTGGCCAAAGCGTGGTGTACCGTTCGGCGAGAAGCGGAACACCCCGATCGGATTGACCGTGCGTGACAGCTCGTCGACCGTGTTGCTGTAATTGTTGCGGTCGTAATAGCGGCCCGCGCCACCGAAGATGACGGTCGAGCGATCCCCCTTGAGATCGTAGGAAAAGCCGAACCGCGGCGCGAAGGCGCCCTTGAACGGCGAACGATCATCGCCGTCGGTGATGTAGTTTTCAGGATCGAAGTAGAAGGTCGAGGGAAGCGCACGAAGCGCCGCGGCGGCATTGGCCGGGGTTACGTAGTTGTTGTTGAAGCCGTTGCTCTCATAGTCCCAGCGCAGGCCGATGTTGAGCTGCAGCTTGTCGGTCACGTTCCAGTCGTCCTGGATGTAGATCCCGTAGAGATTGTTCTTACCCGTGATCAGGCTGCTCCCGAGACCGAGGCGCGCTTCACCGGGAAATGCGAAGCTGGTGTCGTCGGTCGGATCGAGGGGAGTCCCGGCGTCCCCAACGAAGAACGTATAGCGGGGCTGCACGAAGTTTTGCTGGTCGAAGTCGATCTTCACGCGCTCATATCGGGCGCCGACCTTGATCACATGATTGTCGAGACCGGTAAAGGTGAAGTCGTTGCGGACGGTGTAGCTCTTCTGGACCTCATTGCGGGTCGAATCCTTGCCCCCGAAGACGATCACGCCGGCATATTCGAATTGCGGCAGATCGGGGTTCAATGACGTCGGATTGAACTTGTAGTTGAGGAAGTTGGCATTGAATTCATTGATGAAGTTTTCGGCAGTGTGGGTCCATTTCAGAAGGTAGGTATCGACGGTGTTCTTCTTGTTCTCGGCTGCTTCGTAGGAAACGTTATTGCCAAAGCCCTGGATGTCGGTCTCATTGCGGCGACTGACAGACAAGTCGAACAGATTGCGGTTGTCGGGCGCGAAGGTCAGCTTGCCGAAGAAGAAGTCACCGCGGAACGGACTGACGAACGCGCCTTCCAAGTCGGCCAGGTTACGACCTGAAGCGGCTTCGACCGCCGCGCGCTGGGCCGGACTGCCCCCCGCAACGACGTTGAAGGCGCGATCCTGGTCGTTGCCTTCGTAAGCGCCGAAGAAGAACAGTTTGTCGCGAATGATCGGTCCGCCGAGTGAGACGCCATATTGCTTGCGCTCGAAGGCGGGCTCAGGGTCGCCGCGGCGCTCGGTGATGACGTCCTGCTCGCTCAGTCGCTTGTCAGTGTACTGACCGAAAATCTCGCCCGAGAACTTGTTGGTTCCCGACCGGGTGATCGCGGTGATGATCGCCGCGCCGGCCTGCTCATATTCCGCCTTGTAGTTCTGGGTAAGAACCCGGAACTCCTGCACCGCCAGCTGACCGAACGGATTGCCGCGGCTGTTCTGCTGCCCGGCGATCCCGCCTTCGCGAAGCTTGTTCTTGAGGCTGACGCCGTCGATGAACACGTTCACCTGGCTGGCGGTCGAGGCTCCCGAGCTGATGCCCTTGTCGGTCTCGCTGTCATTATACTTCACGCCCGGCGCGAGCTGGGCGAAGGAGAGGAAGTTACGGTCGGTCTGCGGAAGGCTGCGGATCTGCTGTTGGCTGACGTTGGTCGCGACTTCGCTGGTCCGTGTCTCCGTCAGACGGCGACCGGTCACCACGATCGGATTACCCTCGGCGGTGGCGACCGGAGCGCCATCGACCTGCTCGGCCGGATTGGCGCCCGCAGGTGCAAGATCCAGCGTGGCGCTCTGGCCGATCGCGACGGTGACTCGCTCGCTAACGCTGCTTTCGCCAACCGGAGCGCTGATGGTGTAGGGCGCGGGGCGAAGCCCTGCGAGCGTGTAGCGGCCCGACGCGTCCGTCCGAGCCGTCGTGGCCTGGTTGGTGCCTTCGTTGCGGGCGGTGACGGTGACGCCAGCGACCCCGGCGCCTTGCGCATCGCGAACCTGACCGCTGATCGAAGCAGTCGTGGTTTGGGCAGCAGCAGGACTGGCCACCCCTGCGACCATGGTTGCTGTGGCAACCCCAAGCAGCAGTGCACGCAAAATCGGAGCGCGAGTGACACCCATGGCAAAGTCCTCCTGTTACGGTGACCTTAATCTGTTAAACCCAATCAGCAAGGTGATTAGCTATCCTCGCAGTGCAGGCGTGCAGTGTCGCCAGGCCGCGCCCAGCACAAATTCCGTTGAAGGAATGTTGTAACTCCTTCTGCATCGGCCCTGCATGCCTCTGAAAACCGCTCCGTTAGGAAAGGAGCATGTCACTCATGCAGCTAACGTCTGCTCTCGCCCCTTCGCCGAGCTGCTCGATTAGCCGTCGGAGCGCCAAGCGGCCGTTGCGCGGAAGATGGGATGTGTTTGGGAGCGCAGATCTCAGTTTGAGCCAATGTTGCGCCTACCCCCCCCCCCGCGCGATGCGATGGAATGTATCGAGGACAGTCTGTAAGAGCATCTCGTCGCTTTCGGCAGCCGCTCTCGCTTTCTAATCGTCTGACGTTCCCTGTCCCACATGACGACAGTCCCGAGCCGCGCTAAATTCGCATGC
>Ga0210040_10011322_pt1 | contig 10113 bp, 12 predicted proteins | sample CryGeyCG12114_NA_FD_185462 | JGI IMG/M metagenome (GOLD analysis project Ga0210040, IMG submission 185462) | Groundwater microbial communities from aquifer - Crystal Geyser CG19_WC_8/21/14_NA (SPAdes) (version 2) | ecosystem: Environmental > Aquatic > Deep subsurface > Groundwater | place: USA...
TCCGAAAGAGGAAGCCGCTTACATTCGGATCTGCAGTTGTGTGCGGTGTGACGGTCTGACCCTGTTCTGAACTGCACTGATTTGATTATATGTCTGCTACTACTACCAAGGTTGATAATCCATCGTGGAACACTATACGAAAGCCAGTGCATCCATTGGACAACAACTGCGTCGCTAAGGATATCAGCAATACAAGAATTGACATATTCAGCGCTACAGCGTTTGATCCTGATCCTCATTCTGATCCTAATGCTGATCTTGATCCTGATAAGCAATCAAGGCCGGTGTAATTGTTGGGAGGGGTGAAGATCCGCTACCTAGCGATCAAGGCCGATGTAACCGTTGGGAGGGGTGAAGATCCTCTCAATGCGCACACATGACAGGACCTCGGGAGAGAATCGGAGCAGGACAGACGAGATATAATACCTACCGTTTCCTTCCATCTTCTCACATAGTCCACATACGATCGCTACAACATCGAGACATCAAAAACACATCCACTAGCGAAGACGTCTTAGCAAGACTCAAAGGCAGGCACCTCCTCGCATATATGTTTGAGACGTCACTAATGGTACGACTTAGATCCGCTCTACAAAGTCTCCCGCCTCGTCCACTCGATCAAAACCTACCGCGGCATCCACGGCTCTATCAAACCAACTCAGAATGAAGTTTACGATGATGAAGCCAGCTGTATTGCTAGCATTGTGCCTTGGCCTAGGGGTTCAAGCCCTGCCGGAGGAAGGGCTCGAGAAATTTGGTAAAGGAGGCACGGGCGGCTCAAGACGTGGCCTTCGTCTGTTTTGAGCCTGCGGACAAGGCAATCTGCGAAGATGATATGCAGTGCGACTGCTTTTGCGATGTGGAAGCGCAAGTCACCTGCAACGGTGGGGCCAATTGCCCGGACATTGTAGAATGTCTTGACAACTGTGTCTGCAACATTTGTTCCTAGGAGGAATGGGCCTGTTGTACATATCGGCGCAATGCGCTATGCGTTCGCTTACTGCGATTCGATCAAGGTAGCAATACAGGAGGAGTTTGACGATGATCATCACGAATTACTTCTGTTATCAAAAAGAAACGTGCTATATACAACGTGACTATTGTCACAGCCAGACCTCAGTCACTGCACTTACCGGCCAACAAACTTCAACTCCAACCACCTCGCCGGCGGATACGTAAATAGCGTCAAACCCATCGCAACCGGCAGACCCAGATCCGCGCCGTTACCGACGAGCGCGGCAATCGGCCCAGTGAAGTAAGTCTGGTACATACACAGCACAGCCCCAACCCAGCCAATGATGAACGAAAATAGCGCAGCAAAGCCATGCGGCAGCAAATCCTTGCGATTCCAGATCTCCCAATCGTAAACACCTTTGCGGAAGATGTACTCATCCTGGATGGTCATGGTGATCCAGATGATTGTCCAATACCCGATGAGACTGAGCCAGTTGATGAAGATGCTGAAAAGGCTGTCGCGTCCGGCGATGGCGATGATAGTGAAGATGATGCATGAGAAGGTACTCCAGATGGGGCGTGGGATCTTCGCGAACGGAGCTCCAAGTTGCTGCCAGTTGAGTGCCGCGGCGTAGGTTCCGGGAATGTTGTTTGCTGCAATGCATACTGCGAGAATGACACAGCAGAGCTTGCCAAATGCGTTCAAAGGCCTGAAAGATTCGACGACCAAGGCACCGATGCCATCTGCATTGAAAGCGTCCTCCCACGTAGGGTTTAGAAGTAGCCCAGATCCGAGACCGATGCCGAGGAATTCAATGAGGAGTTTGCCAGCTGTGATACCACTGGTTGTGGCTGCGAAGGTGGCCCATCGGTTGGTTGTTTTCGGGTAGTAGACCACGTAATCGGCAGATGCGGAGGACCAACTGAGGGGCCCAGATGCGACGAGGAAGAAGTAAGAGAGGCGGTTGCCGTGAAGGACCGCGCCTGTGCCTTGAGATGGGGTAGCGGTGTCGAAGTGTGGTCCCGCGACGCCAATCAAGACGAACAGGACGAGGACTGTAGGTGCCCACACAAATCTGGAAGGATTGTTAGGGCTTGTAGAAGCAATAGGTCAAGTTGTGCTTACTGCTCAAACTTGTAGAACCATTTGATACCAAAGGTGACGACAACCCAGGTAATTAGTGCCACGATGACAATGCCGACGATGACCGACATTCCGCCGCCATTGACGGCGGAGAGCAACAGACCACCAACCAAGCAGTCGATCAAGCCATAGCCGAGTTCGATGCAAAGGTTGAGGATGACGCAGAGCTTTGACGGCCACCATCCCATGGTGTATTTTGCAACGTTTAGGGTACGAAGCCCAGATCTAGGTCCAAAGGTCGATATGTACCCGGTGCAGACGGAACCGAAGATCGTGCCAAACATGCAGAGGCTGTATCCTTGTTAATCGGAGTTATCGAAAATGCCACGATGACACATACAGAATTGAGTCCGTGAGGCCGAGGCCATAGCTCACTGGACCCAGAACACCGAGAGTCAACTGGTTCGCTGTGCAGTTCATCGAGAACCAACTTGAGTTTTGTTAGCGAAGAACCTGAAACATACTTTCACGATGACATACATGGTGAACATGTGGATATAGTCTCGGTACGACATGTCTCGTTCCCGTATTTCCTCAGGAATGCGCTCGATACCGCGAGCCTCGACTCCGCAGACGGCGTCAAGCCTGTTGCAGAACCTTTGGAGGGCATTGACTGGCTCGCTGATGCCAAGTTCGACCGTTGCAGCGTTCACGGACGCGGTATCGGCATTCTCGAAGGCATCGAGCTTTTTTTCGTCTGACATGGCGAGAGTGTCTTGTCGTTCTCAGGGGTGGTAGATGGCGAGGGCCTAATTTCGAGGTCGTGGCTGGGTTGAAGATTTCAAATGCTGAGATTAACACTCAGAACCGCTGAGAGGGCGTATGGTACAGGCTAGAAACTGGCTCCCGAGTTGAGAATGGTTCTTCATATCGGATAATACACGTCCATCGCTATATATGACTACGTCTCGTCTTCATGTTCAGGCCAACAGACCTGAGTCTCGCCGCGTACTCGAGCTAGGATGCGAGGACATGCACGTTACGAAAGTGGGACTGTCCAGACTATTCTAGGCTTACGCCTATCTGAATGTGGAGCGCCATATCTTCCCTATCTGCCATGTAGGCCCATGATCTGGGGTTTGGCGGGATGATCCATCGTCTTCGGCACGAGACGCAGATAATGGTGGAGTATTTGGAGGCTTTGAATGCTCGGATTGATTGCCTAGTTGCGGGGCAAGATGTGCTAGGGATTGGTGGCCAATAGGAATACGTTCACGTGCGAGCCGGCCCTTCTCCCACTTTTGGAGTGAATAGCAGGGCACAAGAGTGGGGTGAGCGGCCTCCGGAAGTGGACGCCGGTCAACACTGATGCTACGCAAACGCAAAGCCAACGTGAGGAATTATTGGGGAACGATCGCTTTATGTGCTGGTTGTTTCGTGATTTTGGTGTAGGAGCGAAGGATCGTTGCCTTACGTCTTATGGTTGCGCTGTCTCAGGCGAGACAGCCACATTGACAAATCCTGGGAAAGACGACATGTATGAGAATTGCTGAATTGAGAGCTTCTGTGTGAGTGGCGAAGTAAACTCTGCTTATCAGCCTGCCATGGAATTGTAGAGTGGTCCTAGGCCGAAGGCGAGTGCGTAACAATGACCATTATTCCTGAGGAATCTTTGCATGATACATGCCTTCAACTCCATCGATGAAAGTGGTCCTTGTCGCTTCGGTATTATGGATTTTCGGGATCTAGTTTCTGTTCTAGAGCATTGAGGTGCGCTCGAGCTTCCATCGTCGTTCGCGGCCATCGTCATGGACGGAATAATCGTTTCGCAGTCGCTGCCGCAGGGCCCGCTGCTGTTCTGCTGCCATGGTAACGCCTCCTAGCGCATACATTGGAGGTTGACAAGGTGATTATCAAGATGAAAGCCCATCATAAGAATACCCGCGTAGCTAACCACGCTTATGACCTCTCGCCACAGTTTTTGGCTCTTCTAGTCGCGTACAACCTCTTGCCCTTGGGGCCTTCCATGTTAAGTGCTAAGAGGTGATAAAAGTGAAGTTATTCGAACCGAAATAAAAGTCGCAAGACTATGAGGCGAGGTAGCGAAAGAAGTGGAAAGTTGCGTAGGGTGGCCGCCGTACTCAACCTAGAGGAGGGTGATTCATGCCTGAGAAGTGGTATCCTTAAGCTAGGAAGAGCATGGTGATGAATGAAGCAACGCTGGGATCCAAGTGTCAAGACCAACCGATAGGAACACTATGTCCCCATTCTAGGTCGCCCGATCATGGGATCTGCTTTGCGATGACTGTCTCTTGACGACCGCTGATGAGGCTTTTTATGGTTGCCCAAAGATTGTGTTGCTGAGGATGACAGGGTGGTCGAAGGACGATCGGTCCCATTTGACACCTTGGAGAGGATTCGAATGGTTTTGTCAGGTCTATGGATGGTTTGAATCAGCCGGTTTAGTGTTTGCGAACACTCCACAGCCTGATTAGGTCGCGTGCACAATCTAACGTCCACACATGGTAATCATCCCACTCGGCGTCGATCATTTCGGACCCATCTCCCCACGGCGTTCGCCATCTGAAACTTTGCTGATGCCTTCCTTTCCCGTGCAGCAGGGAGCGGACCACGGTTTCAGGAGAATAAGCTCTGCGCTAAGCTGAGCATCTCTCGTTCAAGGCGTCGTGCGGCCATGGCGTTGCTTGATCAGTCTTCTCCAAAGACAATATCTTCTGTCCAGCTCGTCGAGCCACACGTTCCTAGACTTTCGTCCTCTATCGAGACGAGGCGGCTCGGGCGCTTGTCAGGACGCTGCTGGTTGTGATGCGTTCGAGGCCCAATACGCGACAAAACGATGAGTGGGCTCTCGCCAGCTAACCAAGGCGATCTTAGCGGTCTTGGCGTCAGGAACGGCCGACTCCTTTCCACCCTTTTCAGAACAACACCAGATCCTTCCCGAGCTCCTATCGTATTGACGAGGCACTATTTGGGCGCTTATCGTACACCAACTCCAGTGCGGCCCCTGATAGGCTCGACTGTTCAGCTGTCAGCTGTCCCTTGCCATGTGTGGGCTGGCGCGGGGGATAGCCCAGGGGCTCGCATGTCATGCACCATCCACCAGAGGCTAACTGTTATGTTGCTATTTCTTTTGGGGTAGGTGATGGGTGAGGGTCCTGTACGAGCGGGCTGCCGGTTTTCCTCAAGTCTTGTCCATCTCTTGTCAAATCTTGTGTGAGCTCCCGGGGTGCGCCTTGGTCTTCTTCTGCTTCGTTGTTGCTGTCGTTGTGTAGTCCCGCATTATGCCGCGTCCACAGCCGGTGCGGACGCTGTCTGCCTTCGTTATACCCAAGGGGTACCGGCTTCCTATATCCCATCTTCTCTTCTACATTTCCACATTTATAATTGCGACACAACTTTGGTCGATATGGCGGCAATCGTCAAATAATTATGTTTCGTACATGCCGAAAGACTGGGTGTTCGATGCCGATATCCACGCGAACGTACATACCTTCAGTCACGAACAGTGCGATTCAGCATTTCCGAAGCTGTACCATAGCCTGGATAAGGCAGTGAGCCGGAGGGCGGGGCGGAAAGTCCATATCCAGGACATTGAGATTAGGGAGGGGCGATGTATGTTGCGACTGATGGTATATCAAGGTGAGGTATGTACAAAGAAAAGGACTTTCGCTCATGCTAGCCACATACTCACTGCAGACAGCTATTTGTGGTAAACACCGGCACGCCCGAGAAATGCTACGTCAAGAACGGCAACGAACGAGAACGCATCCTCGGGACGCTCGCCCAGATCGATCGCGCGCTCATGAGCACACCGACCTCCGACCCGTCTGTTCCAAACATCGAATTCTCACTCTCGCTCGACGACCTGCCACTGCGATCGAAGGACAATGGCGTTTTCTTCGGCTACACACGGAAGGATGAGCGCGAGTACAATGACATCTGGATGATGCCAAACTATGTACGGCGGTCGACATACCCCACGGAGAGTGGAATGTAGTGCTGACGATTCTTAGGCATACTGGAGCTGGAACTACACACATGCGCCTAGCTGGAATAGCATTCGCCGGGAGATTGATATGGCAGAAGTAAAGACACCATGGCACAAGAAAGACCCCAGAGTGGTCTGGCGCGGCAAGATCAAGATGGCAGAGTTACGTAAGGAGCTTGTCCGAGTCAGCGAGGGCAAAAGCTGGAGCGACATCAAGCCTGTGGTCATCAATGATGCTCGAGACAGGCATACGAAGGATGTAATGAACTTGCGACAGTTCTGCGGGTACGTGCTTGGGCAACCACATGAAGGTCAAGAACAGGCGCTGATTGCATTGCAGGTACAAGTTCACAGTGCAAACCGAAGGCACATCGTATTCTGGCCGTCTGAAATACCTACAGCTCTGCCGTTCAGCGCTCATCACGCATCCACTAGAATGGCAGGAATTCCATACCCACCTTCTTCGACTCGCTGGGCCAGAAATTAATTACATCGAAGCGTCGGAGAACTTCCAGAATCTGGAAGCAGCGATGGAGTACTACCGCCTCCACGATGACGAAGCCGAAGAGATTGCAAGGAACAGTTACGAGACTTTTGCTCGGCGCTACCTGACTCCAGCTGCAGTAAGTCTGCGTGCTACATTCATTGGTTACGGCACTAACAAAGGCTAGGTGACATGCTACTGGAGACGCCTCTTCTGGTCCTGGGCATCGGTCCAGGGCTACGAACCGCAGCTGTACGCGCCAGACAAAGAGGGCAATATGGTGATGCGAGCCACTCCATGGACTGCCTTTGCAGCCAACTGGCCGAAAGACCCTTCAATCATTCCCTAAATCGAGTCCAATTATTCTCTAGATTTCAATTGCATCTTCAACGGATCGGAGTAAGGAGGCAGGCGGCATGGCATGGAATAGCATAATCGGCGCAAACAGGCTTAGATACGATACCCGCATGTACGACATTACCCAGACGGCAACAATGGCTTGAATTCCCAAGCTCTGCTCAGGCGGCTTTCTAAAATCTAATTTCACTTTTGATTTGGTATTTTCAAGTTTGCTGCCGCGAGCTTCACCACTGTCATGTTTAGTCATGCTCGCTGTTTACTCATCTTCGCACCTCGTGCGAACCCATTCCAGTTAGCACAACCAAAGCAGCATAGACACAGGACCAATTTTCAACACAACACGACTAAACATTAAAATCGGCATACCCGAATCGTGTATTTGGCTCTGGTGCGTTGGCCAAACGCGTGCGAAACCGCGAGGTCCGAAGCCTATCGACGTGCAAGTAAGCCATAGTGTAGGCTTTGTAAGGACTTGCTTTGCGGACGTACAGCGCGCCGTATTATTTGACCGACGAAGAAGCAGCGTAGTCTTGGCTCATTGGAAGTATATAGGAATGATGTGCTCCGTTCGATTGCTGCTCATCATCAGCAAAGCCCTGGAGACGTCCGTAATCACACAGCACTTTTCTTCAAGCGTCAAGTTCAACTGACACTCCAAACACACAGCAAGCAAAATGTCCAAAGGCCTCGTCCTCATCACAGGTGTGAACGGCTACATCGCCGCCGTGGCTACAAAGCACTTCCTCGACCACGGCTACACGGTTCGCGGCACCGTCCGCAAGCAAGCTTCAGCCAAGGACTTGATCGAGGGACCTCTGAAGGAGTTCGCAGAAGCAGAGAAATTCACAGTCGTTGAAGTGCCGAACATTACGGTCGACGGTGCTTTCGATGAAGCTGTCAAAGGTACACCGTTGTCCTATCAAGCAACAGGACAATGCAATATTGACGAGGAATAGGTGTAACAGCTATCGCGCACCTTGCATCACCCGTATCCATCGGCTTCAGAGACCCTGTGCCCATCCTGCACGCCGCCATCCACGGCACAAAGACCATCTTGAACAGCGCGCACTCAAAGGCCGGTCCACAGCTCAAGACCGTGGTCGTTATGTCGTCCATCGCTTCCGTCAAGAACATGCATGAGCCTCCGTACACGTTCACAGAGAAAGATTGGAACGACTACGCAGAAGAGTTGTGTGAGCAGAAGGGTACTGAGACTCCTGGGCCGGTGATATATTCAGCGAGTAAAGTCGCTGGCGAAAGAGCGTTTTGGGATTTCCGTGACGAAAAGAAACCAAACTTCACGATGACGGCTATAAACCCGGTGTATGTGCTTTCCCTCGACCCAGTACGAACATGACCTAACAAAAGATCAGCTTCGTCATCGGCCCTCCCCTAATCGCCCCAAAGACAGCATCAGCAGTCGGCGAAACCATCCAATCCATCTGGCAAGTCTTCTCCGGCGTCCCAGACACACAGCCCCTCACAATGCTACCACAAGTCGTCGACGTGCGCGACGTGGCCCAGCTGCTGCGATACCCCATTGAGCATCCCGACGAAACAAACGGTGAGCGCTACATTGCCAGTGCCAGCATCAACCATCCGCAAGCCATTGCGGACATCCTGCGAGAAGAGCTCAAGGGAGACGCAAAGGCACTTGCGCGTATCCCAGAAGGTACGCCGAGGAAAGGATATAGGTCGGATTATCAGCAGATTGATGGACAGGGTGGCATTGATGTCGATAGCAGCAAGGCGAGGAAATTGCTGGAAGGTGGTCAGTGGATTCCATATAGGCAGACGGTGATTGATACGGCCAAGTCTTTTGTGGGATTGGTGTGAGTGGCCCGAATTGGCTGCTCTGCAGCGGAGCTGTTTTCATGCTGACAAACAGGGTAGAGATAATGCCAGTGGTTCTCGGCCTACTCTATGAATATAATCGCAACCCTAGGATATATAGAACGAAGGCTCATCATTCACTGTCCGATGGCTCTTCGATTTGCATAGCTTCACGGTTGACCGTTGCGCCTTTGACCGTGTCCGCCATTTTCAGGATCCAAAACTTCTTGCCGTTGAGCAGGAACATCTCGCCCTTCTTGCCGAAAGTGAAGTTCGCCAGACCGCCCGGCACGAGAACCTTGCCTAATAGAACACTACCAGGGCTCCAAACACTCAGACCATCACCACAACCAGCATAGACGTTGCCCGCCGTGTCGCACTTAATGCCATCGGGCACGCCAACGTCAGCCATGGCGAACACGCGCCGGTTAATGAGGAACTTGGATTTGCGGCGCTCTTCGACGTCGTACGCATAGATAGTGGATGCCCGCGTGAAGTCGATGTTGCCATTTCCGTGGATGAAGTCGGTATCTGAGATGTAACATACTTTCTCGTATGGCGAAAAGCAGAGACCGCTGGGCCGCCCAAAACCATCTGCCATAACTCTAACATCGCCGGTATGCGGATCAAACCTATACACTTGATTGGGTAGCTCTGGAGGTGGCCGAATGCCCTGGTCGAACCCGTAAACGGGGTCGGTGAACCAGATAGAACCGTCCGAGTGCATCGCCACGTCTTTCAGTGAGTTGAACCGACGGCCGTGATAGTTGTTGAGTAGCGTGCGTACACGAAAAGGATAGTCCGTTTCCATCTGAACTAGAGCGGCAGGGGTCTCGAAGTCGCCTTGGGAGCAGAAGAGGACGCCGTCGAGTATTCCATCATTGTAGTGTACGCCTCCACTTGGCATTCGAACCTCTTGAGGCACTTGATGGCGAGACCACTCGCCGTACAGGCTACGAGTAAGCTTGCTGATTACGACAACCTTTTCTCGTCCTGTGGGCAGGTCGAATTGGTTGCTTGTGACATATACGAAATCTCCTTTTGGAAAGTAGACGCCTGCTTGGTGAGCGAAGGGAAAGCTATCTTGGAGGGCTAGCTTGAGGTCTGCGTGTGCACCCAGCATCTCGTTAAACTTATCGTTATAAACAAGAAAGACAGGTTCATCCAAAGGGAACTGTGTCCGCGAAGTCGAAAGCAGTCGCTGTTGCATAGATACGACAGTGCGCTTTGAAGAAGTCAGTCTCGGACTGAGGCAAAATGATTTATATCGTACCTTGATGCCACTCGCGGTGACAGTTGGCCATGCAGACATAGCCGTTATCTGCATCGGAAACTGTGCATCACCAGGCGGCGTATATGAGTGGTCGGCCGCACTCGCGAGCGCACGAG
>Ga0210040_10011323_pt1 | contig 10113 bp, 3 predicted proteins | sample CryGeyCG12114_NA_FD_185462 | JGI IMG/M metagenome (GOLD analysis project Ga0210040, IMG submission 185462) | Groundwater microbial communities from aquifer - Crystal Geyser CG19_WC_8/21/14_NA (SPAdes) (version 2) | ecosystem: Environmental > Aquatic > Deep subsurface > Groundwater | place: USA...
TTTAAATATAAAGAATATGAGACGCACAAGATTTTTTATGATGAACTTAAAAAAAAGAGCAAAAAATTGTGCACAAAATGGTACAAACAGCAAAAAATTTGGTCGAGGTTAGGACAAAAAAAATTGATTCTAACTAAATGAAAAAATAGGCAAAAATTGGTTAGCAACCAATTTCTTTAATTTCTAGGTAATTTGAAACCTATTGTGTTTTTTCCATTCGGAAACCCCAGATACGGAAAAATCTAAAGCATCACAAAATTTCTGCTTTTAAAATCTAAAGCATTACAAAATTTCTGTTTTTAAAATCTAAAGCAAATTCTCAAGCTTTCAATTCAAAAGCATTAAATAATTAGAGCCCATGCGGCCTAAAAACAAGGCTAATTCTGGCTTTAGATTTTAAAGCATTAAAAAATTTGAATCTTTAGAAACCAAGGAATTCCGAATTCTACAAATAAAAACAATTTATAAAGCTTCGAGGCCACCCCTACTATAACTAAACTACCCTTGGTTATGAATATGAAAAAAGTACATAGTCTGGGTTCCAGCTACCCAACTAACTAACTAATTGAAAGGCACACAGTCTCACTCGTATATCCTATTAGCTTTCCCCTGTAGTGGTAATTACCTTTGTGTTTGGTTAATTAACTCTGTCTCCAACAACGTCTTGTGATGGCATGTGGTTGACACAATGCGAAACTCAACCTGCCTGCCTACAGTTAGTTAGTTAGTTGCAACTTGATTCTAACCAACTAACTATAGTAATTCCCAATCCCATTGTTGCTATCAATTAACTTACATTTGCTTGCTTGCCCGAACTATAATAAAAAACCAAGTAACTAACGCCAATCGCAAGGAAGGAAGGAAGGTACAAAAACCACTGAATAACATGTTATGTTCATTTTTGCTATATTTAGTAGACTGACTGCTACTTGAATAAGTTAGTTAGTTCAAATGAAACCACAGAATTCTGTTGTAATGCATGTCTATGTGTTTGTTTTTGGACTCTAGTAAGTTGGAAACCGCAATTGGTATTGGCGGTACATATGTGTAGCTGTACATTAGTTAATGTAGTTTTCGTTGTGCATTACAAAAGCAGTGGATGGGAACTGACAGATTTGATTTTCTCTGTTTTTTTTTTTTTTGCAGCAAGCAGTGGTGAAGGGAGTGGATTGCGAATGAAATCATTTTACGCCTTTCTCATCCCTTCAGTTTTGATGATCGTCATGAGAAACTTTAGTGACAGCCGTGTGACTCCCATTCTTGTGTGATATCCTTGTCAGTCAGTCCCTATACCAAAAATAACCAAATCTCTGTACTAAACACATGTATAAGGTACCAGTACACGGTCCCATTTCCATTTATTGCAAGTGACACTTGCATGAATTTCATTTATTTGGAACTATAGATTCGAATTTACAATGTACCAGGGAATCTATCTATAGGAGTGTGTGTGTGTGTGTGTGTGTGCCCGAATGGAAGAAGAAGTCGCTACCAGAATTTTAAAAAAATTTGTACATGTGAATATACTGTGACTGTTGCTATATTATGATTGCCAGCTCAAAAGATTCATTGGAAATGGGGGAATGTGAAGCACCACTTTTATATGGCACTAATAGTTCGTAACTTACTCACTTATTATACTACTGCTGGTATACTTTGTACTGCTGGTAATGGCTTAGGTGATTTGTGAATTGTTTGGTTCAAGAGCAATTTTGCACTTTCATTCCAACAAGGATTTCTAGGTAGTTAGTTAGTTAATTGGTTTGGTTAAATGCTTGCAAGAGTGAGCGATGAAGAGGAAGTTTAGTTTTGAAACAAAAAGGATTTGATTGCAATGTGAATACAGGAATTTAGGAAACCACATGATGAATAAAGTTCCTCTTTTTATATAAAAAAATGCACAATAGCTAGAAAATATATTTATAGTCATAGTCAGCATTGGTATGTATGTAAGTCTTAAGGGAGTTTAGTTTCTAAGGTTAAGAAAGAATAGTAAATATAGTAGTGAATGGGAAGTTATAACTAACTATAGGAATTCGTATCTGTTGGGAATATGGAGGAGACAATGCCTGTGTATAAGACTGCTCAAAACATTTCCAGATGTACACTTTTCGTTGATTCCAAACTAACTAACTGAGGATTTTATTTTTTTATGTGATTTACGAAAATTTGCTTTCTTTGGTCGTCTATTGTGAGAGACAATTGGAAATCGTTAGCTTTGTTTTTGAGCACTGTGTTAAAAAATTGTGAAACTCATCAATTTTGTTCTGTATAAACGAAAGGATTCATTGAGTTCCTGAATTTCTGTATACGTATACGTACTGTACTAACTAACTAACTCACCGTTATGCTGTAACGTAAAGGCACCACCACAAACTTATATTATGTACACTTACATAAGAGCTGCATAATGTAAAGTTGAAAGTCACTGCTCTAAATGAATAAGGAATAGTAAATAAAATTGTAATGCTAGATCACCAAAGAAGCACTGTACTTAATGTAACTAACTAACTTAAGTGAATTGTTAATTAGCAACTAACTGCTCAGGTTTCTAACCTAGGAGAGAACTTATTAACTAACTAACCAACTAAATGTAATGAGGTACGATTAGTACACTGTTTGTATCCATTGTCAAATTATTCTGTTTCCACAAAGTTAGAAATTTCTGCGTATAAACTAGTCACTTATAATGTTTATTGCTATAAAGCTGCAGGGTACTCATACGTTTGCCAGTGAATCTTATAAAACTACCAAAGAAGGCTATTCGTTAAATTAGCTTGTATCTTTTCTGTTCTGTTGAATACTCATGTAATTGCGAAAGTCAAGTTATTATTTGCGTTGAAATAAAGATGGCATTTTACCTTAAAATCAAATCACACCACTCTATAAATTGGAGATTAATTAGAAAGTAAGGGTGAGTTTGCTACACAAGATTATTTCCACCATTGCATTAATTCCTGTATTACTTGACATGAAATGCATTTCGTAACTAACTATAGTAGCGTTGGGTCACGAAATGACTCACATTCAGATTCCCTCAATATTGTTCGTTAGATTCAATATTTGTCAAATGCACAGCCAACCCTTCCAAAGTAACGAAACTGGAGCCAAAAAATGTGGCCAAAAAAGAATTAATTAGAATTGAGAGGAGGAATGAATGCACCCTGTAGTGAACCCTTGATGATTCCATTTTCTTTTAATCAACCCTTGGCAAGGGCTCATAATACTGATGAGTTCCATTTAATCTGGCTCCGCTGGCTTTCCATTAACTCTGGTAATCAAGAGGGAGAGACAAATCTTTACCCATATGTATGGTCGCCCACATAGCACAACAATAATAGGGTCCATTCATACATTATATATACACAGAATGACCAGTAGAATGAATGGGAGTCAATATGGCGTGAAATGGGACAAATGAGAGCATCAAATAAGTCACACATGGAGAAAATCCCTCTTAATTATTTTTACCATTCACTGGTTCTCACTCACTATAGTTAAGAAATTGCATCTTTTTCCCCTCATATTGGAGGATTTTGAAATTTCATTCAATTTTTATCTATAGTTGGCTTGAAACGTGATCTTTTCTGGGAATTTTCGTAAAGTAAAACTAAGCTACTATAGATTGTGTTGTTTGTACCTACCCGCTTTGTATTTATTATTCTTGTTGCAACTTTGAGTGCTTCCTGCGAACCGTGAGTTTTACATGAGTGCAAGGAAGCGGACTATTTTTGAAGAAACCTTGGAACTAATGATGGGTAACCCGATTAGTTGGTTTCGTGGGCCCTCTTTTTGTTTGCTCTGAACTGATGAGTGGAGCCATTGTTATTCCGCGTGCGGACATTTCATTTGATCCCGAATGGCGTCCATTGTTGGTTACCTATCTGCTAACACTCTATGGTACACAGACATTAAAATTTTAGCAAAAATTTTGACGAATCTGAATTCAATCTCTAGACTTTAAAAGTAGAGACAATTTTTTTTGCGATAAATTTTAAAGCGTATACACAACTTTTTTTATTTCATTATATGAGCTACTGAAACCTTAATTGACAATTCTTGGATCGGAGTGATTGGAAAAAACTCATGACATAGACTCTATAGAAGTTAACGTTTCAAAAAATTCAATAAAGTAGCGATACGACAAAGTTGAAACTACAGGTACACAAAAGATTGTCAATTGTTTTTTGATAAGGAACCAAACCGACCTATGGCCCACAAAAATCAAGGCATCGTCAGAAATAGAATGCACCTGAAATTTTTTCTTCCATCCCTCTGGAATAACGATGTAGAAATCAAAGGAAACAGAATTTCTCGCCAAACTCGACTGAAATAATGCAACCCTTGAAGCCTGAAGAACCACTTGAAACTCACTAAATGAATTCATTCAAAATGGCACTCAAATTATTGGTAACAAGTTCTCCTTTTGTTAGTCAGTAGTAGTTAGTAAACCCCTTGACTTTGAATGCATACAACCAGTGATTATCCTTCATGCTCATATGGGAAACTAATGACGATTGAATAATAACTTAATGCAAAATGAGACATTTACCTGTACACTTCACGTACATTTTTATGTACATTGAATTCCAACAATGCCTCAACAATTTAATCACTTTTCAGATGTAATAACTAACTATTGCCATTTAAACTTGTGTGTGTTCTTCCTTGCGTTCAGCTCTCACTACAAATTTCTACTGTACCTTGATCTACATTCAACCTTTTTAAGAATTCTGAGACTGACTTTGAAGAGACTCAATGTACAATGAATACTAGGGGCTTTTCCTAAACAGCAAACTTTGTGAGCAGCTAAAAGTTTGTAGCTTACTCCTTGTACCGCAGCAGAATACACAAACAATGACATTAGTTAGCAAATGCATCAACCTTACCTATCAATAATTCCCAAAATTCAGTTATGGTTGGTTAGTTAGTTAGTTAGAAAACAAGGTGCAGTCACTCAATTCCCTGGTTCATCTTTTTTACCTGAATTTGGAAATTCAAGCGTAACTTAACTATCTATAGTATTGCAAAAACTGCGGATTCTATGTATCCTAATCCTGGGGCATTGAAGTAAAAGAAATAGTTCAAACTTTTTTTTTGCATGATTTGTGAATTGCGAGCAACTTTTTATCCCCGACTAACTTTCCGAATTCATCTATTTTTGGGCAAAAAGTGTTGCACGTGGGACGTGGCTCAATACATGGAAACTAGTTACTCCGATACTCTATTGTGTTATCCTTACTCCGGTGAACATAAACTTGTAGTAATCCATTAAGGATGAGAAGTCCTTGTAGGATCAATTTCGCATTTGAATTTTCTTTTTAGGAATTTCAAATACGGATTCGATCATATCCACACATAGTTCCCGGTCTGAATTATTCATAGGAGCAGACTAGACCGAAAAGTTAGTCTCCCTCCGCAGCAAAAAAAAAAAAGAATACGTGGGATATAACTAGATTCATTTTCCCCTTATATACTCATATGACCCTTTTCAATCAGTGGCCCTCATAGGTCAAAATTTGAAACGTGTAACTACGTAAAAGACTTTTTACACCCGTTTTCTCTATTATTACTGACTGAGAACAGTCTCATTTTACACTGCATCTGTGTTTTTCTTCTCCTCTCACCTAACTAAGTAAGCTTGACAGTAATAATTGGTGAAATCATTATCCACGGAAATAATGAGAATGGAAAACGAGAATAAATTCGATCGAATCTGTAATCCTGAAGTAATTGGGAGAAATTCTTGTCATTTTCCCTGCTTTTAGTCTCCCTCTCTTTTTTACATTCTCTCGTTTCTTCCACAGACACTCATTATCGCTCTGCTTTTTCTCATCATTACTCATTTACCAGAAAAACAATGGATACCAACTAACTAACTGCTTTCCCCTTTGTAGATTTTCAAGTTCAAAACGACATTTTTCCTTCATTTTGGATAATTTTGCTCAAAACCTGCGAACTAACTTAAACTTGTGTAGTATGAGGTCAGACAACTAACTTGCATATGATCTTTCTTTGCGAAATTTTTTACTTTTTGCTCCAACTATCTAAAGGTGAATGGGAAAGCAATTACTAACTAAAGGGTGATTGGTAACCCACACATTCTATATTATTACATAATACACAGTGCCAACAAAAGATTGGGTCCCCTATAAGTGAAGAAAGCAAAAGGCCTTACATGGCTGGACGGATTCTTATACTAGGATGGTGTGGTCATCTCATCCATCTTCTCCTGTCATTCCCCTTGTCCTCCTTTATTTGGACATGAAGAGGCCAAATTAAAAATATTTTTTTCCATCCCTTCCCGTACCAACTTGTATAATAATACATCCCTTTCTCCTCCGCATTCCCTATTGGCTAAAAACTTCCGAATTTGCTAAAAAAACCACATTTTGTGTACAAACCATTATGACTATTTGTTGTTTCAAACATTTAAGTGTGCGCTTGTATGTTGTATGCTTGAGTACATAAAACGTGTCTTTAATGTGCGCAAATATAGCAATAGATGGATGCTAAACGAGATTTCCCGGGCACGGTGTTTTTCTGAGAAAGTGAATGATGCAGTTAAGCATTTAACTTGTGAAGTTTGTTGGACCATAATATTTTGAGGGAGAGAAAGTCGCCTGGTACAAACAAAGTACGTAGTACGGACAGAAGACAGAGGGATTGAGTAGAAGTTACAAGCCTGGCCACATTCCAAGACGACGGAAACTTGTGTCGTCCTGTCGTGAAACTTTTTTATGAGATTGATCAGAGAACGCGCGTAATCAAAGAGCATGAGAAGGAGATTCCCCCAGAAATCAATTCTTCCTTCCTTGTCTATATGATGAATTGATGACTTGACATACCGTTAGTTAGTTGCAAACTACTAGCTATAGCTCTGTGGACAGCCATTTCTCTTTACAAGCAAAGTATGCTCCACACACTAATTGGATGTGGCTCCTGAAAGCTTACATACGCCAATAATGTATCCCATGATGAAAGTCGCACATAAATTCCCTATAGTTTTATCGACACAAACAGAGCTAGTCCAAATTCACTTGATTGCTGAGCACCCTATGGGCTGGAAATAGAACGTTTATTGTCAATGAATCAATGAGATTATTCGTCTTGCACTTTTATTTATAAGAAAAAAGTATGACATGTTAATTTGTTGATAAGTAAGTCTACTTTATTACACAGAAAAGTTTTTTCTGAATATGACATAAAAAATGCATTTCTATATATCCTGTGTCATTACTAAATGAAAAGCTAACTAACTAAGCACGCGAGAGTTTTAAGAAAAAACGCACGTTCTGAACTACTACAAAGGGTTTTGAAAGAGTAACAAAAAGATGAATGCATCTTGTATGAGAAAATGGATGATTTGACAAGACCTTAGAAAGGTGTGAGAGGAATCTCTCATGAGGACCAAAAACAGGGGTGGCAAATACTCCCCAAAGTCAGATTTCAGAGCATACCACCTAGAGTATGAATTTCTGTGTACATTTTAAATGATAGGTTGAATTCCCATGTCTGACAAATCATTCAGGTGAAAACGAGTTGAGTTGATGTGAGCAAGGAGTATAATCCGGAAGTTGACAAAGAGAGCCTTTTTTTGGTGCAAGATTGTAAGACGATGAGATTTGGATGCGGATAAGAAAAGATGGCCACAGCTTCATTCATTATTACGATTATTTAGGGAAGCTGAGCACGTGCTTCTGGGCCCAAAAAGGGTGAATTCTTAAGTATTTCTTCTTATTTCCCATTATAGCTTTGTGTATACTCTATAGTTAGTTACTGAATCCCAGCTCTAACTAACTTGTTCCTGCACCTAATAGTTAGTGGCAGCATTAAAAAAGGATGAATTGCTATCTAGCTGCACACTACACACAATTTGAGTGCTTGTCAGTATTTATTCAAGTAATGAGGCTAAATGGTCTGCGTGATTTAAGAAATCGCTGCTTTAGGTATACATAATGTATAGTAAAATTTCCAAGTAAATGATAAGGAAACTTGAACCATATCAATGCCCTTGTATAAGTAAGTGCAACTGGATTATTTTCACATCTCATAGATGCGCTCAGATAATTATTTTTATGCATGGAAAGCTCAAAAGTATATTCATTTTCAACTTTACGTATTTGCTAAGAATCAATATTCATTCATATCTCAAAAATCTTTCTATATAAAGCAAATTCTTTTTTCACCCTTGCTAAAACATACTAAGCCAGAATTATTGACCACACTTCATATTACACACTAAAATACATGTATAGCACAATAAATAACCACAATATACAAAATAAATATGGGATTCTTGTCACCACAATGAACAGATTGGAACTGCAATGAAATAGAGAGTCTAAAAGCTTCCCATCACAAATTGACTCCTGTTTTTTAGCTGAGGGAATGCACTGAAGCTTGACAGACATGAGGGTGACCATCTCTCCTCCATTCTAACCAGCAAAAAGCTAGAAATGATGCACACACTGACTGACTGACTGAAAGTTAGAAAAAAGCTCACTGACTCACTGCTACTCACTTTGTGTAGTACGTGACATGCACCCATCATAACATACTGTAGACGGGAGGGATGATTTTCATTGTATTCAGAGTGCGTCCTCCTTGTAAATGAACCCAATCCTTGTCTACCCATGGAGATTTGAGGGTGCCCCATAGAATTCTTAAATCATCTTGGTTAGTTAGTTAGTTAGTTAGACCCAGCAGAGTCTTATGATGAACCATAATGACTTTGATCTCCTGTCTTTCTGTTCACGCACTCTTCGGCGGCTAGCTAACTAATGCATTTATTAGTAAAGAAAACTTTCCCAACTAACTAACTACAAATCTTGGATACTTGGTCTTGGTTAGTTAGTAATTAACTCGGGTAATCATCACATGGAGTTCATATTACGTACTGGAAGAAATACTGGGAAGTTTCGGGCGATTTTTGTGCACATAGGAGAGCTGTCAATAACAAAAATGAAGTTAACAATGAAAGTAGTTAGTTATAGTTACTTTAATAACTTTCAACTATTGGACTGTTGTGCACAACTAGCTATAACTGGCTGACTATAAATGTTTGGGAAGTATCTAATAAGAGTTAGCTAATACTACTATTGGGCAGTGTCATGAGAAAAATGTGCACTCATACGTGTAAGTATAAGGGTTGTCATCATCTTTTAAATGGGCAGCAAATAAAGATAGGGTCCAAATGGAAATGGAACCTATTAACCGAATTTTATGCTTTGTTGGGCATTTTTAGAATATGGAATCAACAGTGTCTCAGGGAAAGTATGATGGACAGTTAAGTTAGCCGGTATTCACGATTAAGATGACTTGAGAAATTTGTAGATACTTGAAAATTTTACCAAAAGCGCTATTTACGCCATTTGAGTGAGATTTAATATTCTTTAGCGGTTTGCTTTTCTTCAATGATAATGATTAGATTGGACACTTTTTCCTACAAGTTCAAGACACGATTTTTTTAATTTTGCAAATTTAAGGATCCTAGAAAAAATAGATTAAAACTTTGAGATGAGGTTAAATCTAAGCCCTCATATGGAATGTAAGAAGGATTAAAAGCATGAATCATCCCAGAGGCATTTCTCATGTGAGTAGGAAACATCCGTTTTCACCCCACAGTCAGAGAAATGGAATATGAGACACGATTATTACTAGTTACTATTATTATTTGGCCCAAAGGGATGTTTTCCCTGATTCGGCAACATCATGGAGTACTAAAAATCGTATAACTATAGTTACATGAAAACATATACTAGGGGTATTCACGAGCACCGGGGTAACGGGGTATAAGGGTATTAGGGTAACTTTTTGTAATGTATTTAAATGGAGAAAAGTTACCCTAATACCCTTATACCCCGTTACCCCGGTGCTCGTGAATACCCCTACTATACTGTGGTCGGTTCCAGAAATCAGCCATAAGACGAAATAATAATATGATATGGCACCCCAATTTCTTCCAACTATACTAGCTGACTATAAATGCTGCTTACTTGCTATCATATCAATAAAGATTTCATTAATACAACTGGGAATTCTACACTTTTTTTGAGCAGTGATAAGTTTACCCCAATGCACTTGTCGGTTGGTAAATCCTGTGAATCTTTT
>Ga0210040_10011325_pt1 | contig 10110 bp, 10 predicted proteins | sample CryGeyCG12114_NA_FD_185462 | JGI IMG/M metagenome (GOLD analysis project Ga0210040, IMG submission 185462) | Groundwater microbial communities from aquifer - Crystal Geyser CG19_WC_8/21/14_NA (SPAdes) (version 2) | ecosystem: Environmental > Aquatic > Deep subsurface > Groundwater | place: USA...
GGTGACCGGTCAGGACGCGAGGACCTCGTCGAGGATGGCCTCGGCCTTGGACTCCTCGGTGTGCTCGGCCAGGGCCAGCTCCGAGACGAGGATCTGGCGCGCCTTGGCGAGCATGCGCTTCTCGCCCGCGGACAGGCCGCGGTCGGCGTCACGCCGGGACAGGTCACGGACGACCTCGGCCACCTTGATGACGTCGCCCGAGGCGAGCTTCTCGAGGTTGGCCTTGTACCGGCGCGACCAGTTGGTCGGCTCCTCGGTGTACGGCGCGCGGAGCACGTCGAACACCTTCTCCAGACCCTCCTGGCCGACGACGTCCCGCACGCCGACGAGGTCGACGTTCTCCGCGGGCACCTCGATGGTCAGGTCACCCTGGGCGACCTTGAGCTTGAGGTAGATCTTCTCCTCGCCGCGGATGGTCCGGGACTTGACCTCGGTGATCAGCGCTGCGCCGTGGTGGGGGTAGACAACCGTCTCCCCGACAGTGAAAGTCATCTGCAGATGTCCCCTTTCAAGGGACTCCATCTTACCACGGCACCCGACGACCCCCGCCGGGCACCCGTGGCATCGGCGCAGGTCACGGGCGCCGACCGTCGCAGGTGCGCGCGGACCACTACGCTGGGACCGGGTTCTCGCCGCGTCACTGCGGGCCGTCGTGGCGCAGGTGCGGGTGCGCTCCCGGACCGTCCAGACCTGCCCCGAGGAGCCACCGTGGCCAGCGCCCGCCCGTCCCGCCGCACCCGGTCGTGGACCGCGACCACCGTCGCCGCCACCGCCCTGGCCCTGGGCGGGTGCTCCGCGTACAACCCCATCACCACCGCCGAGGCCTACAACGTCGTCGACGGCGTGCAGGTGGAGCTCGGGCCCGCCGTCCGGGCCAACAACCTGCTCGTCTTCACCAGCGAGGAGGGCGCCGTCGGAACGATGTCCGGCGCGCTGAGCAACACGGGCCGCGAGGGCGTCGAGGTGACCCTCGGGTTCGAGGGCGCCGACGAGGTGAGCATCGACGTGCCGCCCCGCGGCACCGTGCTGCTCGGGGCCGACGGCGACGAGCAGGTCGACATCGACAGCGTCGAGGCGGCTCCCGGCTCGCACCTCACGGTGACCCTGGCCACGGCGGGCGAGGGCAGCCTCGAGGTCGAGGTGCCCGTCTTCGACGGCACGCTGCCCGAGTACGCGGAGATCGTGCCCGAGGAGGACTGACCGCGCGCGGCCGCGCCCCCGGGTCCGTGGCCTCCCGCACGTACGCAGGGCCGACGTCGCACGACGTCGGCCCTGCGTACGTCCGGCCCGCTCAGCCGGCGCGGAGGTGCGGGCGGCTCACCCGAAGCGGCCGGAGATGTAGTCCTCCGTCGCCCGCTCGCTCGGTGCGGAGAACATGGTGCCGGTCTGGCCGATCTCGACCAGCCGGCCCGGCTTGCCGGTGCCGGCGATGTTGAAGAACGCCGTGCGGTCGCTCACCCGCGCGGCCTGCTGCATGTTGTGCGTCACGATGACGATCGTGTAGTCGTTCTTGAGCTCGGCGATCAGGTCCTCGATCGCCAGCGTCGAGATGGGGTCGAGGGCGGAGCACGGCTCGTCCATGAGCAGCACCTGCGGCTTGACCGCGATGGCGCGGGCGATGCACAGGCGCTGCTGCTGGCCGCCCGAGAGCGACGAGCCCGGACGGTCCAGCCGGTCCTTGACCTCCTTGAACAGGTTCGCCCCCTGCAGGGCGGACTCGACCAGGTCGTTGGCGTCGCCCTTGCTGATCCGGCGGTTGTTGAGCCGCACGCCGGCCAGCACGTTCTCCGCGATGGACATGGTGGGGAACGGGTTGGGCCGCTGGAACACCATGCCGACGTTGCGCCGGACCGCGACGGGGTCCACGCCGTCGCCGTAGAGGTCGACGCCGTCCATCGCGACGGTCCCCTCCACCCGCGCGCCGGGGATGACCTCGTGCATGCGGTTCAGCGTGCGCAGGAACGTCGACTTGCCGCAGCCCGACGGGCCGATGAAGGCCGTCACGGACCGTGGCTCCACCGCCATGCCGACGTCGGCCACGGCGAGGAACTCGCCGTAGTAGATGTTCAGGTCCTTGACGTCGATGCGCTTGGCCATGGGATGTCCTTACTGCTGAAGCGGTCGAGGTGCGTGCGGGGCTGCCGGCCGCGTCAGCGCAGGGAGGCAGGTGCGAAGAAGCGGGTGATCAGCCGGCCGAGCAGGTTCAGCAGCATGACCAGGATGATGAGGGTGAGTGCGGCGGCCCAGGCGCGGTCGTAGTTGATCGTGGTGATGCAGTCTGTCGCGTCGGCGGCGCAGGGCGCCAGGCCCTGGGAGTACTGCCGGTAGACGTAGACCGGCAGGCTCATCATGCGGCCCTCGAGCACGTTGAAGTTGATCGAGTCGATGACGCCCACCGTGATGAGCAGCGGCGCGGTCTCCCCGATGACGCGGGCGACGGCGAGCATGATGCCGGTGCCGATCCCGGCGACGGCGGTGCGGAGCACCACCTTGACGATCACCAGCCACTTCGGCACGCCGAGCGCGTAGGCGGCCTCGCGGAGCTCGTTGGGCACGAGTCGCAGCATCTCCTCGCAGGAGCGGACCACGACCGGGATCATGAGCACCGACAGCGCCACCGAGCCGACGAGACCGAAGCGCACACCGGGGCCGAAGAACACCGCGAACAGCGCGTACGCGAACAGGCCGGCGACGATCGACGGGATGCCGGTCATGACGTCGACGAAGAACGTCACCGAGCGGGCCAGGGCGCCGCTTCCGTACTCCACGAGGTAGATCGACGTGAGCAGGCCGATCGGGACGGAGATCAGCGCGGCCACGGCCGTGATGAGGAGCGTCCCGACGATGGCGTGGTAGATGCCACCGGCGTCCATGCCGCCGAACACGCCGCGCATGGAGACGGTGAGGAAGTACGGCGAGAGCCGCGCGATGCCGTTGGACACGACGGTCCAGGACACCGAGACCAGCGGGACGAGCGCGATGAGGAAGGCGGTCACGACCAGGCCGGTCATGACCCGGTCGGTCACGCGACGGTGCCGGTCGGTTCCGGCCAGCATCGACCGGGTGTCGGCGGACGGGTCCGGTGCACCCGTGGGGGCGCCGGTCAGAGCAGTGGCCATGTCAGTTCGCCCCCGAGAAGTCCTTGCGACGCGCGACGATCGCGCGGGCGGCCACGTTCACCGCGAGGGTGATGATGAACAGCGCGAGTCCGGTCGCGATCAGCGCGCTGACGCCCAGCGGGTTCGCCTCCGGGAACTGCAGCGCGATGTTCGCGGCGATGGTCTGGTGCCGACCGGCCTGGAGCAGGTTGAACGAGTACAGCGCCCCGGGGCTGAGGATCATCAGCACAGCCATGGTCTCCCCCAGCGCCCGGCCGAGGCCGAGCATCGCTGCCGAGACGATCCCGGCGCGTCCGAACGGCAGGACCGCCATCCGGATCATCTCCCAGCGGGTCGCGCCCAGCGCCAGGGCGGCCTCCTCGTGCAGGCGGGGCGCCTGCAGGAAGACCTCGCGGCACACCGCGGTGATGATGGGCAGGATCATCGCTCCCAGCACGACGGCCACCGTGAGGATCACGCGGGGCGGGTCCGACGCCGGCCCGCGGAACAGCGGGATGAAGCCCAGTGTCTCCGAGAGCCACTGCCACGCGGGCGCCAACCGCGGCGCGAGCCAGATCGCCCCCCACAGCCCGTAGACCACGCTGGGGATGGCCGCGAGCAGGTCCACCAGGTACCCCAGGCCGTTGGCCAGCCGCCGGGGGGCGTAGTGCGAGATGAACAGCGCGATGCCGATCGAGATCGGTGTGGCGATGACCAGGGCGAGGGCCGCCGAGAGCAGCGTCCCGAACACCAGCGGGCCGATGAAGCCCAACAGGCTGCTGCCCTCGGGGAACCAGCTGATCTCCTCGGCCAGCACGTCGCCGCCCGCGGTGATGGCCGGCCACGCCCGGACGACGAGGAACAGGGCGACCGCGGCGAGGACGAGGAGGATCAGGGCGCCGGCGCCGGTCGACAGCCAGCGGAAGGCGCGGCTCGCGCGACCCTCGGGCCAGCGGCGTCGCCGGGGCTGGACCTCACCGGGAGGTGAGTCGACCGGGTCGGTCCGGCTCGTCGTGGTCGTCACAGGTGCTCCGTGTGCTGCATGGGGACGGTGGGATGCGCCCGGGATGCCCCTTCCGGGGCCCGGACGGACCGATGTGGCCGGCCCCGCTCCTGGGGAGCCGGGCCGGCCACGGTGCGTGATCAGGCGCCTGCGGTGATGGCCTCGATGGCCGCCTCGGCGTCGGCACGCAGCGTGTCGGAGATCGGAGCGGAGCCGGCGGCGCCGGCCGCGGCCTCCTGGCCCTCCTCGCTCGCCACGTAGCCGAGGAAGGCCTGGACGAGCTGCCCCTCGGTCTCGTCCTCGTAGCCGGCGCAGGCCAGCGAGTAGGAGACCAGGACCAGCGGGTAGGCGCCCTCCGCGGTCGTGGTGCGGTCGAGCTCCACGACGATGTCGTGCTCACCACGGCCCTCGGCCCGCGGCGACGCGTCGACGACCGCCGCGGCGGCCTCCGGGGAGTAGCCGACCCACGCCTCGCCGACCATGATGTTGGCGGTGCCCAGCGTGCCGGCCTGGGACGCGTCGGCGTAGCCGATCGTGCCCTCGCCGCCGTTGACCGTCTGGACGACGCCGGACGTGCCCTGGGCCGACTGGCCACCGGCCACCGGCCAGTCGCCGCTTGCCTCGTACGGCCAGGCCTCGCCCGCCGTCGCGGCGAGGTACTCGGTGAAGTTCTCCGTCGTCCCCGACTCGTCCGAGCGGTTGACCGGCGTGATCGGCAGGTCCGGGAGGGTGGCGTCGGGGTTGTCCGCGGCGATCTCCGGGGCGCTCCACGTCGTGATCTGCCGGTCGAAGATGCCGGCCATGACCTCGGGCGAGAGGTTCAGCTCATCGACGCCGGGCAGGTTGTAGATGACCGCGATGGGGCTGATGTAGAGCGGGATCTCGATGACCTCGCCGCCGGCGCACCGGTCCGCGGCCTGCGCGAGCTGCTCCTCGTCCAGGGCGGCGTCGGTCCCGGCGAACGCGACCCCACCTTCGAGGAACTGCGTGCGCCCACCCCCCGAGCCGACCGGGTCGTACGTCACGTTCACGTCCGGGTTGGCGGACTGGAAGCCCGCGCGCCAGGCACCCATCGCGGACTCCTGGGACGACGCGCCGGCACCCTCGATGTCTCCGCTGAGCTCCGAGGCCGCAGCCGGGCCGGTCACCTCGTCTGCCGGCGTGGTCGAGGTCGGGTTGTCCGACCCGCACGCGGCGAGCGACAGGGCAACGGCACCGGTCAGGGCGATGGCCCCGACGCGGCGGTGGAGGGAGAGGTTCACTGTGCTCCTACCTGAGTGGCGTCTGCTGCCACGCACGGTGGTGCGCGCGGCCTCGACCGAAGGTAGGGAGCACAGATGACGCGCTGGTCGGCCGACGGTGAACCCCAGGTGAACGGTCGCCGACGACTTCGGTTCGCGAGCGTGGGCTACGCGGCGTCGTCGCTCAGCTTGTACCCGAGGCCGCGCACGGTGAGCAGCAACCGGGGGTTGGCCGGGTCCTGCTCGATCTTGGCGCGCACGCGCTTGACGTGGACGTCGAGCGTCTTCGTGTCGCCGACGTAGTCCGAGCCCCAGATCCGGTCGATCAGCTGCACCCGGGTCAGGACCCGGCCGGGGTTGCGCAGCAGCATCTCGAGCAGCTCGAACTCCTTCAGCGGGAACGGGACGGTCACGCCGTCCACGTCGACCGTGTGCCGCTCGACGTCCATCCGCACCGGGCCGACCGCGAGCGGGGCGTCGTCGGCCTCCACCTCGGGACCGTCGGTGCGCCGGCGCAGCACGGCACGCACCCGTGCGAGGAGCTCACGGTAGGAGTACGGCTTGGTGACGTAGTCGTCGGCGCCGAGCTCGAGGCCGACGACCTTGTCGATCTCGGTGTCCTTGGCGGTCAGCATGATCACCGGGACGCTGCCCCGCACGCGCAGCTCCCGGCAGACCTCGGTCCCGGACAGCCCCGGCAGCATGAGGTCGAGCAGGACGAGATCGGCGCCCGTCCGGTCGTACTGCTCCAGCGCGGCGGGCCCGGTCGCCGCCGTCACCACCTCGTAGCCGTCCCTCGTCAGCTGGTACGACAGCGGGTCACGGTAGGACTCCTCGTCCTCCACGAGCAGGATGCGGGTCACGCATCCACCTCCTCGGGTCGCGTGCGGTCCACGCCCGGCGGCAGCTGGGCCGCGGGGAGCCGCAGGGTGAAGGTCGAGCCCTTGCCGGGCCTCGACCAGATGGTGACGTCCCCACCGTGGTCGGCGGCGACGTGCTTGACGATGCTCAGCCCCAGGCCGGTGCCGCCGGTGTCCCGCGACCGGGCCGGGTCCACGCGGTAGAACCGCTCGAACACGCGCTCCTGGGCGTCCGGGTCGATGCCGATGCCCTGGTCCACGACGGCGATCTCCACCATCTCGCCCACCCGCCGCACGCCGGCACCCACGTGCGTGCCCGGCGGCGAGTAGGCGACGGCGTTGTCGAGCAGGTTGCGGACCGCGGTGACCAGGAGCGCGTGGTCGCCGTAGACGGTCAGGCCCGGCTCGCCGCCGGAGTCCAGGGTGATCGACTTGGCGGCGGCAGCCGTCCGGGCGCGGTCCACGGCCTCGCTCAGCACGGTGTCGATGTCGACGGGAGCGGGCTGGCTCAGGGCGCCCGCCACCTGCAACCGGGACAGCTCGATGATCTCGTGCACGAGAGCCGACAGCCGGGCCGACTCCTGCTGCATCCGGCCGGCGAACCGGCGCACTGCCTCGGGGTCGTCCGCCGCCGCGCTGACCGTCTCGGCCAGCAGCGACAGCGCGCCGACCGGCGTCTTGAGCTCGTGCGACACGTTGACGACGAAGTCGCGGCGGATCGCCTCGAGGCGGCGCGCCTCCGTGCGGTCCTCGGCCAGCACCAGCAGGTGGCGCGGACCGACGTGGGCGACGCGCACCTGGAGCATCACCCGGGCCGGGCCCACCGGTCCCCGGGGCAGCTCGAGCTCCTCGTCCCGGATCACCCCGTCCCGGCGGACCGCGGCGACCATGTCCCGGATGGCCGGGTGCGGGATGCCGCCCTCGCGCACGACGCCGAGGGCGTACGCCGGCGGGCTCGCCCGCACGACGACGTCGTCCTCGTCGAGGACGACGGCGGCGGACCGCAGCGCCGCCAGCGTCCGGACGAGGCCGTCGTCGAGCTCGGGATCGGGCCGCTCGGGGACGGAGTGCTGCGCCCGCTCGCTGTACCGGAACCCCGCACCTGCCGCGACACCCACGAGCACCCCCAAGAGTCCGGCCAGCACGAGAACATATCCCTCCACGTCCGTCAGGTTACGACCCGTCACCGACCGGCCCTGCAGCCGTCGCGCCGCGACCCCGCAGTGTTCACCTCGGGGCGTCCCTGCGTTCACCTCGCGGTGTCACGGTGGGCGACGATCCATGGGAGAGGGAGCACATGCGGGAGATCTTCGAGTCCGAGCTCAGGCAGCTCGGCACCGACCTGGTGACGATGAGCCGCCAGGTCGAGGTGGCGATCCACAACGCCGGCACGGCGCTGCTGACGGGCGACGTGCCGCTGGCCGAGTCGGTGATCATCGCCGACGGGGCCATCGACGCCCTCGAGCGGGACCTGGACGAGCGGTGCGTGCTGATGATCGCCCAGCAGGCCCCCGTGGCGACCGACCTGCGCGTCGTCGTCTCGGCGCTGCGGATGAGCGCGACGCTGGAGCGGATGGGGGACCTGGCCCGGCACGTGGCCGAGGTGGCCCGCGGCAGGTACCCGCGCTCGGCCGTCCCGCAGGCGCTGTCCGGCACGTTCGCCGAGATGCACGACGCGGCCACGCGGGTCGCCCGGCGCACCACGACGGTGCTGCAGACGCGCGACCTCGAGACGGCGCAGAGCATCGAGCGTGACGACGACCTGCTGGACCGCCTGCACGAGGACACGTTCACCGCGCTGCTCGGGGGCAACTGGCGCGGGACGCCGCAGGAGACGGTCGACGTCACGCTGCTCGGCCGCTACTACGAGCGGTTCGGGGACCACGCGGTCTCCGTCGCCCGGCGCGTCACCTACCTCGTCACCGGCGACTTCTCCGAGGACCTGCGGGTGCGCTGAGCACCCGCCACCGCACGCACGGACGCCGACGGCGCCGGGGGACTCCCGGCGCCGTCGGCGTCTGGTCGTTCTCCGGGTCGGTCAGCGGCCCTGGTTCGCGACCGCGGCGATCGCCGCGGCAGCGGCGTCCGCATCGAGGTACTGACCGCCCGGCACGGTGGGACGCAGGTCCTCGTCGAGCCGGTAGACGAGCGGGATCCCGGTCGGGACGTTGAGCCCGGCGATCGCCTCGTCGCTGATCCCGTCGAGGTGCTTGATGATCGCCCGCAGCGAGTTCCCGTGCGCCGCGACGAGCACGGTCCTGCCCGCCCTCAGGTCGGGGACGACGGCGTCCTCCCAGTAGGGCAGGGCACGCTCGAGCACGTCCTTGAGGCACTCGGTCGCCGGTGTCGGCTCCCCGGCGTAGCGCGGGTCGGCGTCCTGGGAGAACTCCGAGCCGGCCTCGATCGCGGGCGGCGGGACGTCGTACGACCGGCGCCACAGCATGAACTGCTCCTCGCCGAACTCGGCCAGCGTCTGCTTCTTGTCCTTGCCCTGCAGGGCGCCGTAGTGGCGCTCGTTGAGGCGCCAGGAGCGCTTGACGGGGATCCAGTGCCGGTCAGCCGCGTCCAGCGCGAGGTTCGCGGTCGTGATCGCACGGCGCAGCAGCGAGGTGTGGACCACGTCGGGCAGCACGTCCGCCTCGGTCAGCAGCGTGCCGCCGCGCGTGGCCTCCTCGACGCCCTTCGCGCTCAGCGCGACGTCGACCCAGCCGGTGAACAGGTTCTTGGCGTTCCACTCGCTCTCGCCGTGGCGGAGCAGCACAAGGGTGTAGGTCATGGCGCCCATCCTGCCGCAGATGCCGACGCGCTGTCCGTCGCGGCCGCGCCACGGCCGACCCCCTCACGCGACCGGCACCACGCACGCGGCGGCGGGGACCGGCACGGCGCCGAGCACGGCCGGAGCACACTCGCCGCGCAGCCTCACCACGGCCACCTCCCCGGACACCTGGTTCGCGACCAGCGCCACGTCGCCGTCCAGTGCGAAGTGGCGGGGCCACGCGCCGCCGCAGGGCGCCTCGGTGGGCTCCCCGAGCAGCCCCGTCGTGGGGTCCACCGGGAAGGTCACGAGGACGTCGGGGCCCCGCACGGCCACGACCAGACGGTCGCCGTCGAGCACGACGTGGGAGGGCGACGGGCCGTCCGCCCCGGCCGCGCTCGATGCGGGCGTGACCGGCGTCCGCGTGAGGACGCGCTCCTGGACGGGCTCGGCCGTCGCCGACGCCGCGTCCCAGCGCAGCACCCGAACCGTGTCGTCCAGCTCGCCGACGACGTACAGCAGCTCGCCACCGTCCCCGGCGGTACCGACCGCCAGGTGACGCGGGCCGGTGCCCGGCGGGAGGTGCGCGGCGACGCCGTCGTCGGTGAGCCCGCCGCCGCCGGCGAGGCGCAGACGGCGCACGTGGTCGGTCCCGAGGTCGCAGACGAGCAGGTGTGCGCCGCCGGGGGCCATCGCTGCGAAGTGCGCGTGCGGTCCCTCCTGGCGATCGGCCCTCGGACCGGAGCCGGTGTGGCCGAGCACCTGGACGGGGCCGCCGGCGTCCAGGACCGCGGCGGCGGGACGGCCGTCGGCGTCGAGCGGGAGCACGCCGACCGTCCCGGTGCCGTAGCTCGCGGTGTAGACCGTGCGGGCGTCGGGGCCTACCATCAGGTGGCACGTCCAGGCACCGCCGGAGCCGACGGTGCCCAGCGGCCGCAGACCACCGTCCGGCGTCACGGCGAAGGCGGTCACCGTGCCGGGGTCGGCCTCCGCGGCCGCGTACAGGACCGCGCCAGCGGGGTGCGTTGCCACGAAGGTGGGCGCCGGGGTGCGGGCTGCGAGCCGCGCACCGCTCGGCCGCCCGGTGGCCCGGTCGAGGTCGACCCGCCAGATGCCCTCGCCCACGCCGGTCGGCGTGCCGGCACCCGCCTCG
>Ga0210040_10011326_pt1 | contig 10110 bp, 6 predicted proteins | sample CryGeyCG12114_NA_FD_185462 | JGI IMG/M metagenome (GOLD analysis project Ga0210040, IMG submission 185462) | Groundwater microbial communities from aquifer - Crystal Geyser CG19_WC_8/21/14_NA (SPAdes) (version 2) | ecosystem: Environmental > Aquatic > Deep subsurface > Groundwater | place: USA...
TAACTAAACCTTATTATTGCCCATCTCGTCCGGCTCATCATCACGCGGGAGGGTAGCGCGGTTCGTTTTTTTGGTAGCAAGAAGGCGCTCCTGGTGTTCTTTTCTTTCCTTGAATTCCTTTTGGCGTTGCTTCTTTTGTTGATTTTCTGATCTGGTTGCCATTGCCTGGTGTGATTTTGTTGTATTAGATACTTACGTTTATCATTTCGCTATATTCAAACTTGCTAAACGGGGATTGGCTTTCCTAAAATACGTAGAGCGCTGCACTAACACTACGTATAACTGATGCGGTAGATAACAGCCAGTTGCTAGTTGGGAGCTGCTGCTAACAATTAAGAGCTAAACTAAATAAACTTAACTGGCATAATCAAAAGTATTGCTTCTGATTATATTGATTTATTAGATAACTAAATAGGTTGATTTTTGTAAAGAAAGGGATTAAGCAAAATGTTTTAAAAATATCTTTGACAAATTTTCATTATAATTATTTTTTAATGATTCAATAATTTTAATCTTAAGCATTTTGTTTCTTCTAATTTCTTTAAAAAGAAGTTTCACATCTCTTAAAGTAATCCAATCTAAGTTAAATTGATTGAAATCAAATTCATTAGGGAATAAGAAAGCTTTAATCAACAAGGACTTTTCTTTTAACTCAATAATTTCTTCAGATTGCTTATTGATGTTTAAAAAGTTAACCAAATGTATAAATTGAAGATATCTCAAATTTACTTTTTTGGTATTTTCTTCCCTCATAAATTCAATTTCATTGGAATAATTTAGAGTTTTTAAAAAACTTAAATATTCATTAAAAAACTCTTCATTACTTATTATTTTATTTAAAGAAGCATTGTAATATAAATCTGAATCGAATTTTAAACTTAATTTTGTTAATACTTTATCCTTGATTTTGGATTTATTTTCTTTATTTGAAATTTTCCATAGAGACAAAATATATTCTATATTATCTTTTGAATCTGTTTTAGAAAAAATATTCTCTATTAAATCATCATTTATTAGATATTCAGGGAATTGTTTATGAAGTGCATAGATTAAGGAATTTATGTAATTAGTATTTTCATAAAACTCTTCTTTTCTAAAGCTTAACTCCAACAAAAATTCATAATCATCAAGAGAAAAAATATGCTTATTAATGGTGATAAAAGAACCTAAATAATTTATATCTATTGAGTTAAGAATATTATCTACTTGTAAAAAGTTTTTTAATTCTTTAATAAACTCAGCAGGAACATTAAAATTAAATCTAGTTTTTGATAGGATAAAAAGAATACGTATTGCAATGTCATTGAACTTAAAGTTAAAGTATAGATTATTAACAAAAGTAACTGGCTTAACTTCATTGAAAATTGTTGTCGAATAGCTTGATTTAAAAAAGTTTATGATTAACTGAATCATTTCAGCCTCATGTTTTTCTTTAAAAGAGATACTCTCAACTTTATATCTTTTAAATATCGCTTTAAGACTATCTATATCGCCGTAAAAAACAAAAACATTAAAAAATATTTTGTTAAAGGATTTCAATCGATATGGATATTTAGTATTAACTGCATACAGAACGACTAAACCCTCTAATCCTTTATTACATAAATCTTGAAAATTGACAAATTTATCTGCTATAATATAATTGTAAGTATAAAAGAAAATAACTTTTTCTAGTTCAAAACTAATTTTCCGTGCTGAGATACTTGGAGGTATGATATAGCCACCTTTATTATATTGTTCGTAAATTTCTATTGTTTTTCCCAATAGCCTTTCTAATTCTTTTTCAACTTTTTTTAAATTGGATTCGTCTCGTATATCTTGCAATAATTGGTATTCCAATTTATCTAAGCTTTTAATTTGGAAGAGTAACTTATCCAAATCAATATCATCCATTTCAGAAATAATTATTTTTTTGCTATCGGCAAATACTTTACCCTCAAAAGAATAAAGCAAATTTCTTAATCCTTTAATATTATGCTTAGCAATAAAGTAACTTATATATTTACCCTCTTTCCAAGCTTTTCCTGCAACTTCATCAAATAGTAAGTATGATTTGTAAAATTCTCCTATTTGATAATATGAATAAGCTAATAATAAATCTTCATTTATCTTTGATGTAGCTGTTATTTGTGTATTTTCAATTTTATTAATTAAATTAGAAAATTTAAGATTTTTCCATAAACAATTTAAACAATCACAGTCTTCTTTGTTTTCGATAAACAATTTTATTTTTTGTTCAGCGCTCCCCTTATAACCTAATGAATCTGACGTATCTTTTTTATTATCAATGTAGTATATGAAACTATAATTCATAAACTTAATTATAGCTTTCAATCTTTTTTCAAGATTAGATATTTCATGTTCTTTCAGAGCTAACTCTATAGGAGGATTGTATTTTACAATATATTCTTCAATTTTAATATGTTTCTCAAATAAGTTGTAAATATCTTTGTTGTTAGTTGTTAAACTCCCTAGTTCATAATTATGGACATATTCTTCAGATAAATTGAATGGAAATAAATTAGCAATAAACTCAGGCGGAAGTACCCTTAATTCGCTAAATCTATTTAATGATAGATACATTTGATCGATTATATTCAAAGTGCGAATTTTTTCATTAAAGCTGTTGTAATACTTTATGAATGTTAAAAAGTTAAAAAGTCGTTGACCTTCATCAGTTGATAATTTTTCACCTTTTTTATAATATGCTTTATGTAGATCATTATCGCTATTTAAAAAATTAGTAATATAATTTTCATCGTATAAAATCACGTTAATACCTTTGTACCTAAGATATTCTTGTTGGGAAGAATGAAAATTTTTCTTAGTGTCTAGAAAATATGCGTTCTGAAAATCTTTACCTAATATTTCTTTTACAGATTGCATTATAATTTTCAGATTTACATCTGAAAAACTATAACCAATAAATAATACAACCTTAGTTGCAAAAACTGCTTTGATAAAGCTTTCCGTTAGTGGATGAGTTAATGAATAATTTAAATAATCATCTTCTTTTAAAATTATATCTACATCATCTAAATCACCATGAATTTTAACTAATAGATTTGAAGTCGAAACGTAAGGAAAATCTTTATCCTTTTTAATTATTGAAAACGGCAAGGATTTCTTTTCAATGGCCTGTTCTAGCAAGTCATCGAAGTTTGTTGTTAAAATATGTTCCGGATTTAAATCCAGAACTGCTTCATGTATTTCATTGTGATTTATCTTTTTATGTTTCAGTACAGTCCGTACTTTCTCCACAAATTCTTTTTGTTGTCTTTCATTAAAATATATCTGAGCAATTCTTAAGTAATCTTTTTCATTCTCCGGCAAATCTATCTCTGCCTTTATTTCTTCTATTAATGTTGACCAACTAGGAACGCCAGCGTCTATAGAAATTCCTGCTCCAGCAAATATTACTAATTTATTAGCTGCTATTGCTTCTTTTAACTTTTTTATATCCGTTAAGAATTTCCGATTCATTTTTATAGACGTTAGTTTTTTACTCTAATTTTATGTTTTTTTCTCGGCCTGTGCCCTCACAGACCTGAAAGACAGACCGTTGCTAAGGCTATATTGAAAGTCTATGAGGGCACAGACCAATATTAAGGAGCAAAATACGTTGAAGCGCGCAATCCGTAACCGGTATCTAAATCCAAATTTGCCAGCAAGGAAAAACTTTACAACATCAGGCGAGCAAAACGGCTCCGGTTCCATTAACGGGGCTAAAGGTTACTTTGCCGTAGTCGATTGTTACGCCCGTGGCAATATCCTGGCGCAACAGCAAAGCGCCGTCCATATCTACGTAATCTAACTGGGGCAATAGTTGCGCAATCGCCGAAATGCCAATGCTGGATTCGGTCATGCAGCCCACCATTACTTTTAAACCTAATTGCTTCGCTTCGGTAATCATGCGGCGGGCCGGCGTCAGGCCCCCACACTTTACCAATTTTATATTAACCCCGTGAAAATGTTCAAAGCATTTAACTACATCGGCTTCGGTGATGCAACTTTCGTCGGCAATAACCGGTAAAACCGAGTGCTGGTAAATTTCGCGCATGCCCGCCATATCGGCCGCGGGCAAAGGCTGCTCAATAAACTCGACGCCGAGCAACTGCATTTGTCTCGCGTTTGCTATGGTTTCGGCCACGCCCCAGGCACAATTGGCATCTACCCGAAACACCGCGTCGGTATGCTGGCGCAGTTCCCGGACAATGGCTAAATCGTCGGGCGTACCTAATTTAATTTTGTAAATGGGCCACGGGCATTCCTGCAGTTTTGCTACCATGTGCGCCAGGCTGTCTATCCCAATCGTGTAATTAGTAAGCGGCATATTATTGGCGTTGGATTGCCACAACTTGTACAAAGGCTTATTATTTAACTTGCCGTACAAATCGTTAGCGGCCATATCAAGGGCACACAGCGCAAACGGGTTACTGGCCAGCAAAGGCTGCATCTGCGCCCAGAAACTTTCCGGAGAGGTTAAAGCGGTGGCTTCTATTTGTTCCCGGATGTTTTCTAAAGCCTGGGTCATGTTTTCGATCGAAAAACCGTAATACGGATTGGCGGTGGCTTCGCCGTAACCTTGGTGCCCATCTTGCTGCAACTCCACAATTAAGGTATCTTGTACATCGCGGGACGCATAAGATATGGTAAAAGTATGTTTCAACGGCAAATCGAAAGCACGAATGATCAATTTCATAAAGGATGGGTATATTTAGATAGGAAATCAAAATAAGTTTTCTGGTCGGTACCAGGAGTAATCTAACTGATGTTATGCATAAACTTAGTTATTTAAGTTTAAGAAACCCATTGCTGTCATTCAGAAAGAAACTATTTGGCTGTCTGCTAAATAGTTTCCTACTGAATGACAGGGATAGATCCCTACAACTTCGTATCGACTAACAACTAACCACCAATTACTATCAGTAACGGCCTCGTGTAAGCGGCGGCCGAGACTGTCGGTCGAAGGCTGACGGTTACACAATGTTGGGCGATGGCTTAATTGTTTTGGAGAGGTGTCCACAGATGTTTAATGTTTTCGGGCCAGATTTTATGCAACTCGGCGAGTAGCTCTCTTCCACCAATTGTTGTAGCGTTTTCGTGTGAAAAATATAACACCAAATCGAAGTTTTTGTCTGTGTAAATATATTCAAGCCCGTCATAGTAAAAACCACAATCATCAATATTAAGCTCTCTGAAATGGCCGTCTTCGCCAATTTCTAAAAGTTGATTTACTTTAAACTTATTTTTGATTATTTCTTTTATTCCTTCGATGTAGTAATCAAAGTATGTCGAATTATATATTTCTACATTGGGTATTGCTTCATCACTGGTAATAGGAATCCAGCCAAAAGGCAAACTGCAATTCCATTTTTCATTCAGAATCAGCAATACCGTATTTTTATCTATTAATTTTCCTTTATACTTTTAAGTTTAAAGCGAACTTCAAAAAATACGCCCAACAGCAGGCTAAAATTAGATTTAATATTTCTCGTGTATCTCGGTCATCACCTGCACCATCTCGTTCCGGATATCACTGGTGCTGGTCTGATAGTTATTGTTCATGAAGCTAAACAACAGAAGCTTGCCCTTTTTAGTAATAATATAGCCGCTTTGGTTATGCACGTGCGTCAGACTACCGGATTTGCCAAAAACAAAAGGCACTTCGGCTTTGTAAATATTCCGGAAGGTACCGGGGCGGCCGCCCGTTGCCATTAACGGAAATAATTTTTCCTGCGGGCGTTCCTGCAATAATTTCTGCAGCAAAAAAATAATACTGCGGGGCGTAAACATGTCCATCGAAGATAAGCCGGAGCCATCAATCCAGACGGGTTTATCCGGTAAATCGGCCAGGTACGTTTTAATGGCATGCCGTATTCCTCTTTCCACCGACAAGGTATCGGAAAGCGTACCCGAACATAAAGCCATTAACTGCTCGGCAAATAAATTATCGCTCACCTGCAACAAACGTTTATAAACTGAATCGGCGGGTAAACCATGAAATATTTTAGCATGGGCGGGCAAAGCGCGTTTTACCAGTTTTACCGGCCGTTTCAGGGTATCGGCCAAAAGTTTAACGGTTATTTCCGGAGACGTAATAAAAGGTACTTCCGTGGCAAACTCAGTTGGGGCAAGTTTCGGGGAATACGTTATATCGTTCGTGCGCCAGGCTCTTACAAAAGCATCGCGGCGGGGAGAACGGGCGGTATCGGTTTTTATACTAGGTTTAAAAAAGGCGGGTGTAGTGGAATAAGGTTTCTGAGCTGTCCGGGCAAACTTAACTACGTTGCCGTGAATAGGAAATATGCTGCGCTCGGGCTGGTAATAATAATTATAATCGTCCCAACCCCAGTTTACGGCAAATGGAGTGCTGGTAAAGGGGGCATCGATATAATAAAGCTTTTCTTTCCGGTTCTTCAGGAAATTATAAGCAATAGAATTCTTCAGGTCCATGTGCGTGAAAGTCGGGTCGCCGGTACCCCAAAATAACAGCGAATCGCCGTGTACCGTATATTTAAGGGCCGGGATAGAATCGCCAAGCATTTTTAAACAAGCATAAAACGTGAATAATTTGGTATTGGAGGCCGGTACAAAATATTTATCGGTGTTATGTTCCACCACCATTTTACCTAATTCCGGATCGTATAAAGCAAAACCGACAAACCGTTGGTGCCGGGCCTCCGAATCCAGAATACGCTGCTTTATCTCGGTGGGCCCAAAAGGAGCGGGCGTAGTTGGGCTGGTGGTAACTACTTTTTTAGAAGTACTACAAGCCGTAATCATTAATAAGCATGCATATAAAAGCGGGCGTAGATACCGGAAAGAAGGAAGCTGCATATAGATAATTTTTATATAGAAATCAATTGGATAACTACCAGATTAAACGCATTAAAAATTATAAATAGTTGGTATGTAATTGATTGGATATTGATCAAAAGAAATGTTTAATTGACGACAAGTTGATTATGAGCTATTTATAATTGATGTGCATTTAACCTGGTAAGCAAAAAAATGCTCTAATATTTGCGAGGTAAAGTTTCGGCCTCTGGCACATAAACAGCCCTTAGAAGTAAGCTATATAATAGCCAAAGCGCTAGGAGAACTTCGTCGTTTGATACTGATAAATAAAAGCAATATACCCGACAATAGACAAAAAAACAGCCTTTACTTTTCAAGAGTGTAGGCTGTTTTTAATTTTATAGGGTAAAGTTTAGGCTGATTTAATTTTTATCCCACCAAACCTTGCCGTATATATCTTCTTTGCCATTAAATTGTCGTTGAACGGCTGTATTATAGTTTTCTGTATTATTAAAACTTTCAGCGGCAATATAGCTTTGGCGGGTAGGCACGGCTACTCCCCCCGGAGATACTAAATTAGTAGGATAACCGGTTCTTCTCCATTCGGCCCAGGCCTCATAACCATTCATGAATAAATGAATCCAGCGTTGGGTGGCAATCTGCTCAATAGCCTTAGCCGGATTATATTTTACTTCCGGTTTTTGCAATAAAGCCGCTACTGCGGTAGTACTACCGGTCCATTGTTGTACAGAAGCCGTAATAGCGGCATTATAATTTGCTTCGGCTTCGGTATCGCCACCGGCAATCCATCCCAATTTAGCAGCTTCGGCTTTGGCAAATAAGGCCTGGGCATACGTAACCAGGTAAACAGGCGCATCCTGCTTGGTAATTGCCGTGCCTAGAAGAGAGTAGTTGGTAACATTAGGCAAACCGGTAGTGGTGCCATATTTTAACCCAATAAACTCACTACTAGTTTTAGTTGGGTTACCGTATACCGGGAGTCGGGGGTCGCCAATAGGTTTTAAATAATTTACGAGCGTTTCACTCAAAGCCCACCACTCGCGGCCCCGGCTTACTTCTCCAAACCAATACCCTTGGTTATTGGCATCTAATAAATGCTTAAACACCAAGTTGTCAGTATTGGCAGTCATAATGCCGGCCGTAAGGGCTTTATTAAATTCTGTTTTTCCTTTTTCCGGGTTTACATTAGATATTCTTAGAGCCATTAAAAGCCGGATGGTATTACCCAATCTTTTCCATTTATTTATGTCGCCGCTATAAATAATATCGTTGGTAATATTCCCCGCTACCATCATGTTATCGGCTTCTTCCAATAAAAGAAAAAGATTATTGTAAATAGATTCCTGGGTATCGTAAGCAGGTGTAAAATCGTCGGCTCCTTTCAATGCTTCTGTATAAGGAACATCGCCCCAGCGATCAGTAATATGCCACATATAATAAGCCTTCAGAATTTTGGCTACCGCCAATTGGTTATTAATGGGGCCATCGAGCGTACTCAGGTTTGGGGCATCTAATACTGCTTGCAGGTTCATGAGTGGGCCTTGATAAAGACCATAAAAGCTGGTACCTCCCTCCGGATATAAAGAAGCGGTAGGATACTGGGTTTCAGATAGAAACTGAGCTAAAAATTCTCCTTGCGGCGATGAGCTTAAACCAGGCAGCGAAAGCTCGGCATTCGCTATTAGTTGGGTGCCGGAAGCTTGACTGGGTACGTTGGGGTTAATATTTATATCCTCATCGAATTTAGTGCAACCCGCTAAAAAAAGGCATGTTAATAATCCGATATATATTTTTTTCATATAGTATAAGAATTAAAAAGTAATATTTAAGTTAACCCCGTAGGAGCGAACGGTATTGGACTGGCCGGATTCGTACCAGCTTATAGCCTGAGAACCGGTGGAAACTTCGGATGGGTCAATTCCTTTCGGTGCTTTTTGCCATAACATAGCCGGATTACGGGCAATTAGTGCCAGGTTTACCCGTGCAAATGGTAACCAATTCAGCATTGCTTTATCCAAGGTATAGCCCAGTCGCACTTCTCTTAATTTTATATAAGAAGCATCTACCACCCAGTCTTCGTAAATTCTCCGGGCCACAACTCCGTAATAAGCTTGCGGGTCTACATAAGCAGTAACCTCCTGGCCACTTACATCGGTACCATTTTTAATTACCCCCGGCCCATATATACCTTCCACTTTAATACCTCCGCCTTCCGCTAAAGGGTCACGAATATTTTTGCCATTATCGTTAATAGCAGCTGTTTCTTCGGCTTGGCCCGTACGAACGGCTAACATTTTTGAACGGCTAAAGAACTTTCCTCCCACCTGGTAATCAACCATTGCGGAAAGATCGAATTTCCAAATCCGGAACGTGTTTTGGAAGCCTCCCGTCATATCCGGAATTACACTGCCAAAATCATGAGTAGCGGTGGTAAATAAAGGCAAGTTGTTGCTACCCAGTAAAATTTTTCCTGTATTGGGGTCGCGTTGGTACGCCTGGCCTACTAAGCTGCCGAAAGGTTTACCCACGTAAGAATTGAGGTAGCTGGTAACACTGGAATAAGTAGTGGAGCCATAGGTGTAGGTATCAATTCCGGGATAAAGCTCAACCACTTTATTTCTATTTCGGCTCAAGTTAAAGGACGCATCCCAGGAAAATAGCTCTTTTTTTACCGGGGTGCCGGTTAAGGTAAGTTCGATTCCTTTATTTTCGATAAGGCCGGCATTAATGGTTGCGGATCCATACCCGCTGGCTCCTGAAACATCCAGCCGAATTATCTGATCCTGGTTTCTTTGCTGATACAAGGTAAAATCTACTCCCAAACGATTATTGAAGAATTTTAAATCTAAACCGGCTTCGTACGAGTGGGCAAAAGCAGGTTTGATAATTGGATTATTAAGGTTATCGGGCACTGCTAACGTATTTATAGGCGTTGTACCGGAATAAACAGTACCAACACTATAAGCCATAGTTGTTTCATAAGGATTTAAATCGGAACCGGCTTGGGCATAACTTAAGCGTATTTTACCCAAAGAAAGCGGACTCCACTGGGCTAGTTCGCTAAAGACAAAACTGCCCGATACAGAAGGGTACCAATAAGAGTTATTATTCGTTGGCAATGCCGAAGAGATATCATTCCGGAGCGAAGCATCCAGGAAATAAGTATTTTTATAACCCAAAGATACCATACCAAACATGCTGCGTATTTCTTTGCGCAATAAATAATTAGAGGTAAGCGGGCGGTTAATAGATGCTTCTATATTATAAAAACCAGGGGAAGATAGCCCT
>Ga0210040_10011327_pt1 | contig 10109 bp, 9 predicted proteins | sample CryGeyCG12114_NA_FD_185462 | JGI IMG/M metagenome (GOLD analysis project Ga0210040, IMG submission 185462) | Groundwater microbial communities from aquifer - Crystal Geyser CG19_WC_8/21/14_NA (SPAdes) (version 2) | ecosystem: Environmental > Aquatic > Deep subsurface > Groundwater | place: USA...
ATCCCCAGTGACGATGGAGCTGGGGGACCGCTTCGGGCCGATACCGGTGGCGGACGGGGCCGAGATCGATTTCGTCAGGCGTTACTACCTCGCGAACGACGCTAGTGGAGGCTACAGGCCTTGAACTCATTCTGCTCCTTGCCGGATTCGCCATCGCGATGTGAGCCCGGAAGAGAGGAGAATGGTCGGTGCGCTCAAGCTGGTTCCCGATCAGCGCCCTGTATTGGTGTCGACGTCCTTGCTCAGGATGTCTGCCCGCATGGTGCGACCGCCTTCTCCTGGGCCTTCAATTGAAGCTCCGGCCCCAGCTTCTCACTAGGGTAAGCAGGTTCTCGTCCAGCGCCAGCCGTGGCGTGACGCTGGACGACGCGGTCATCCAGATGTCCCGGAGATCGCCTTCAGGTAGCATTTGAAGCCGAGCCGTGCGGACGAACGTCGACCGGAGCGCAACCAACGAGCCGCCTGACGTTCTTCCGTCAAATCGTTGTTGCGATGAGCGCAATAGCGGATGCAGCAGGTACCATCAGAAGCTGCGCCAACACCGTGCCTGCCAGGCGGCTGAGCGAAATCCAGATGATCATGCGACGAAACATCGGTTCAGAGACCTGACCCTCGATCGTGTCGTCGGTGACTACCGAGATTTGCGGATCGATGAGCGCGAACAGCAGGATCGTGGCAACACCGTTCACCACAGCGGAGAGCTGTGAGGCGGTGACGCGGAATTCAGGAACGAGATACCCCGCGTAGAGCGAAGCGAGCACACCGACCGTGAGCAGCGCCTGTGCCAAGCAATTTGCCAGCAGAACGCCCCAACCTACGCCACGCGGCCTCGCCAGCTCGCGCCATTGCTCCTTGCGCGGCATGCTGACGGAATTGCGAATCGTCCGCAGCCCCGCCGGCGTCGCGCTGCGCAGCAGCATTCTTCCGGTGGAGCGATGAAGCTGGAAGTAGCCGATTGCGTGCACGAACAGGCGCTGGCTTGTCGGCACCAGCACGATCCCAACCGCCACTGCGATTGCTGCCGACAGCAGCACTATGCGGAAATCCCCCAACAGCGCCTCACCGCCTCCATCCGCCAGGCGCGTTTCGATCCGCTTGGCAAGAAACGGCCCTAGAAAGCCGTTCGACGTGCGCGAAACCAGTACCAGCACGTTGAACAGTGCGAAGCTCATGGCAATCCGCCGCGTGCGCACGCCGGCAATGCGGGCCCCGTAAGCCAGCGTTCCGATCAGGTGGATGCCGGCGGTCAGAAGGCAGATCGCCAGCAGTTGCATGTCCATGCGCTTCCCCCTACTCGCCCAAACGACCGCTCGTCGCCAGAAGCGTGCCGCTGCTTCGCGATCAGCCGCTTCGACCACTAACCTTCAGAACAATGACCATGCCCGGCCGAAGCTGAATACGCTCGTGGCGATCAGCACCACAGACACCGCGAACAGCAGAACACGGGGCTTGATGCGCTTGACCATCAGCGCTCCCAGAGGGGCAGCCAGCACGCCACCGATAATCAGGCCAAGCGTGGCCACAGTGAAGGCGGCAAAGCCCAGCGTGGCGATGAAAGCGATGGAGATCGACAGCGTGAGCAGGAATTCGCTGGTGTTCACGGTGCCTATCGTGGTGCGCGGGTCGCTGCCTTGCACGAGCAGGTTGGACGTCACGACCGGCCCCCAGCCGCCGCCGCCCGCAGCATCGAGAAAGCCGCCGACCACAGCCAACGGCCGGGTATATTGCGGATCCTCGACGGTGGGCCGAGTCATGCGGATCGCCTTCGCGAGAAGATAGACGCCGATGCCGATCAGATAGAGCATCACGAAAGGTCGCGCGGCCGAGGCGTCGATGCTGGAAAGCACATAGGCCCCTGCTACGCCGCCGAGGATCCCAAACGGCGCCAGTCTGCGGAACAGTGCCCAGTCGATGTTCTTCTGCCAGATGTGGCTGATGCCCGAGGTGCCAGTGGTGAACACTTCGACCAGGTGGACGCTGGCCGAGGCAGCAGCCGGGGGCATCCCGAGCAGGCTGACCAGCATTGTTTGCGAGATCACCCCGAAGGCCATGCCCAGTGCGCCATCCACCAACTGCGCGGCGAAGCCGACCAGGATGAACGGCAGAACGTCCAGGAATGTCATGTCGGTCACTAATTCGAACATGAGGTTGTCCTCTCTGCTGCCCGCAAACGGGGTCAGAAGCGATGCTGCATGGTGAGGCCGTAAGTGCGGGGATCGCCCGGTTGGCCGACGATCAGCCCGGTATTGCCCGAAGGCACGGCAAGCTGCTCGAAATATTCCTCGTCGAAGGCATTGCGGACCCAGCCGAAGATCTCGACCCCCTCGTCACTGCGGTAGCCCAAGCGCAAATTGTGCAGAGAATAGCCGTTCACCCAAGTGTAGCGCGAAGGCGTCGGGTTGGAGGAGAAATTCGAGCGGTAATTGCCGTCATAGCCAAGATACACCTCGCCCTCGCTGCCCAAGATGGCGACAGGTGCATTCGCTTCCGCCCCGAACGACAGGGCCCATTCTGAAACGCCGGGAAGACGCTGGCCAGAAATGTCGCAATTGGCCGGGCTGAGCCCGCCGGGCGTACCGGCAGCACTCGCCACTTCGCCCGCACCTGCGCTCGTGCCGCCGGATAGCTCGGGCGAGCACGGAGCGTCGGTGAACCGGCGATAGGTCGCATTAGTCCAGGCTCCGCTGATATAGGCGCGCAGCCGATCGCTCGGCTCGACTGCGAAATCCCATTCCAACCCCTGCGTGCGCACCTGCTCGGCATTGGCGAGGTAGCCGCGCAGCACCCCGGTCTGGCCGTTCACCACCAGTGCCTGATAATCGCTGATATCGGTGCGGAAGGCCGCGAGGTTGATTGTCGCCCGACCATCCCAGAACTGGGTCTTGAGTCCCGCTTCGAAATGATTGACCGTCTCCGGGTCGACTGAACCCACAGCCAGGATCGGATTGCCCTGTGCATCACTGGGCACGCCATTCAGGTTTACACCGCCCGGCTTGAAGGTTTTGGCGTAGGTACCGTAGGCGAGAATATCGGGCGAGATCGTATAGCTCGCAGTCAGGTCGTAGCTGAAATTCCAGGCGCTAAAGCTCGGCTCGAAGCGTTGCGGGGCCAATACGCCACGCTGGGCGACGATCCGCGGATCGGTAGTGGCGAAGGTAACCAGCTGGCCATCGCCATTCACGACAACCGATTCATAGAGACCATCCTTCTTGTCGTAGTTGATGCGGAACCCGGGTTGGATGCTGAAGGCATCGCTCAGCTTCCAGGTTACCTGCCCGAACAGAGCAAGGCTGGTGTTGTCGAGGCGGATGTCATTGGTGGCGGTCAGCCCGTCGAGCACCGTTGGATCGTCGGCCAGCGAGCTGGACGGACTGAGCAGCCAGCGGCTTGCCGCGGGTCCCTGCCGCTGCGAGCCCTGCGTCCGCACCTCCTGATAGAAACCAAAGGCGCCAAGCAGGGAGTCGATTGTGTCGCCGGTCTGGCTGTAGCGGAGTTCCTGTGTGAACTGGTCCTGCTGCGACGGGTTCTGCGAAACCGTAGTAATCGGCAGCCCCGTGAAGTCGCGATCATTGGCCGGCTTCCAATCCCAGAAGCGCCAGGCGGTCACCGAAGTGAGCTGCCCCTTGCCCACATCCAGCCGCGCGCGCAGCGAGGCGCCTCCTATCTTGTTGCCGGCATTGAGGTCGGCGTCGATATCGGTGAGGCGGTCGAACGGATCGGTACTGGGCACGGCGTAACCCTGCGCCGCGGTCAGTGCCTCGTACTGCCGGTTAAGCGCGCGCTGCGTGGCGCCGGTGCCGACATAGATCTGCGCGCAGCATTCCGGGTCTTGGGTGCTGAAATCGGCTGCCAACGTCACGTCGAGTGTATCGCTCGGCTCCCACAGTATCTGACTGCGCAGCCCGACATTGTCCTGCTCGTTGATCCAGTTGCCAGTAGCGACATTGTAGATCGTGCCGCGGCGGCTGGTGCCCGAAAAGGCAATCCGTGCGGCCACATTGTCGCTTAGCGGACCCGAGAGCGAAGCCTTGGCCTGCTTGAACCCGAGATTGCCGATTGAGGCTTCAACCCGACCCTCCAGCTCGAACGTCGGTTGGCGAGTGGTGATATTGATGGCGCCGGCCGTGGTGTTCTTGCCATAAAGCGTTCCCTGCGGTCCGCGCAGCACCTCAATCTGCACCACGTCGAGAAAGTCGAACGTCGCCGAGGCGATGCGCGAATAATACACATCGTCGACATAGATGCCGACCCCCTGGTCAAACCCGTCATTGGTGAGGCCGAAGGGGACACCGATGCCGCGGATGTTGACCGATGAATTGCGCGGGTTGGAGGAATAGAAATTCAGCGTCGGCGTCAACTGCTGGAGCCGTCCGACATTGAACGAGCCCGTCGCATCGATCTGCGCCGCATCCACCACGGTGATGGAAAGGGGAATGTCCTGCGCGCTTTCTGAACGCCGGCGGGCTGTAACGACAATCGCATCGGCTCCTTGCCCCGTTTCCACCGATTGCTCCAGGGCAGGAACGGCATCGAGCGGAGCTTGCGGATCGTCCGCCTGCGCAAGTGCGGGCACGGCGGGAAACAAGGCTGTCGAAACGGCAAGCAGATGCCGCTTGTAATAAGGATGCATGGTTGCGCTTTCTCAAGCGGGCGATGCATCCGGCGGTCCGGTCTGCTGTCCCTGTCGATCTAATAGGTTGCCCTTGCGGGCGCTGATCAGTCGCTGAAGCGGCGGCGCTCCGTCACGTCCACATGCATGACCTTGCCGTCATGCACGGTCAATTGGATGGCCCCGTAACGAATGCGCGAAAGCGCTTCGGCGATGACCCCCAGGGGTTCAGAAAGCTTGTCCCCGATTCGCGGAGTAAGGCGGTTGTCGTCGGCTCGCATCGGTGAGTCTCCGGCTGGCGACACGGCGTCGCACTGATGACGTGGTATTCTCAATCGATTCGGTTGACAATAAAGATGTGCAAAGCTGCGGCAAAATGCATCTTTGCCGCGCCGAGGCGATTTTCACTCGCCCTGTTCGTTGCCTCGGTACGGCGGAACGGGATGGATCGGATCGGACAAGCGGATGCTGTCCAGTATATCCGCCGTCTGGTCCCTCACCTGCAGCATTAGCGCGCGGGTGCGACACTCGCCTTCCTCCACGCAGTTCTTGCATTTCTCGTGCGCGAAGCGGCTGGCGCAAGGAACGAGTGCGAGGGAGCCGCGCATCACGCGAATAAGATCGCCATAGGTGATGTCGACAGGTGCGATCGCGAGCCAGTATCCGCCATCCTTGCCGCGCTGCGAAGCAACGATGCCAAAACGGGTGAGCTCGGAAAGAATGACCGTGAGGAACTTGGGCGGTATGTTCTGCGCTTGCGATATTTCCGCCAGCTGCACGGGCCCCTTGCCATAGCAGTCCGTAAGGTACTGCATCGCGCGGATCGCGTAGCGGGTTTTCTGCGACAGCACGTTGAGCTCCTGGTCGGGTCGGAAGGCGATCAACCGGGCAACCGGAAGGCGATCGCTTCGATGAGCACTGGATTACCGGGCTGCCACTCCATCTTCAACGACTTGCCGCGGAACATGCATCAGCGCCACGGTCCACTGCTTTGCAGCCGGGTCAGGCACGGGTCGCCTTTTCCGGTTTGATCCTACCAGTGCCCTTTCAGTAGGACGCGCCGCTGCTTGCGGGATGGCGCAGTTTGGGAAGGATTTGGGGGGCTCTGTCAGAGCAAATGCACCAGATGGTAAGGAGCTGAGCGCAGGGCAGGTGCATGCCTCGTCCTCGCAAGCCAGTCAGCCCGTTCCGCTACTTCAACTCCTCGCCCGAGGTGATCCGGCTTGTGGTGCTGATGTACGTCCGCTTCCCGCTGAGCCTGCGGAACGTGGAAGACCTGCTTTTCGAACGGGGCATCGACATCAGCCATGAGACGGTACGCCACTGGTGAAACAGGTTCGGGCCGCTGTTTGCTGCTGACGTGCGCCGGCAGCGGGTCAGCAGCATGAAGGGTTTCCGGCAGTGGAAGTGGCACCTCGATGAAGTCTACGTGAAGATCAACGGCGAGATGCACTACCTGTGGCGAGCGGTGGATCAGGAGGGCGAGGTCCTGGAGAGCTACGTCACGAAGACGAGGGACAAGGCAGCAGCACTTGCGTTCATGAAGAAGGCGCTCAAGCGCCACCGCTCGCCGGAGACGATCACCACTGATGGCCTCCGCTCGTACAGGGCTGCGATGAGCGAGCTGGGCAATACCGACAAGCAGGAGGTCGGACGCTGGGCCAACAACAGGGTCGAGAACTCGCACCTGCCGTTCCGACGACGAGAGCGGGCGATGCTCAGGTTCAGGCAGATGAAGAGCCTGCAGAAGTTCGCCTCGGTTCACGCCAACATCAACAACCACTTCAACCTCGAACGCCATCTGATCGACCGAAAAACCTACAAGTCCCGCCGCTCGGCCGCGCTGGCCGAGTGGCAAAACCTCATGGCCTGAGGCTTGCCGGGAGAAGGAAGAACTCTGCCATGTGGAGACGAGTTGCGGTTAGACTGACAGCACCGCCACTTACCATGCGAGCCCTGCTCCCGCAGGGGGCCAAGTCACCGGAATGGCGCGGAACTGCGGCAATTCAGGCCCGAAAACTGTGTTGCGCCCAGGCTGCAAGTGCCGGAAGCGGCCCGGTGCAGAGGCAATCTGGTCTCCTGTCTCTCGCGGCTCCCGCCACACACCCTTCCGGCGACTTTCCAAAATCGAGCGCTGGATGCCGGGTGCGAGAAACGCCAGGCGGGTGAGCTTGCGAAGATAGGGAAGTTCATGGGCAGACGTTGCAAGGTGATCCGGTGGTGACCCTCGGATGATGGCAAACACTGATCACGGGCCCTTGTGGCCGATGTCGCCACGCCTGCAGTGTGCCACCGGAAAAGAGTTTTGTGTCTTTAAGCGTACGTTATTATTAAACGTGACATGCTCTATGTGGCAACCTGCTAAGCAATATAAATGGACCATTCGCCAGCAGTTTTTCCAATACCAAGCGATGAGGAAGATCGTCTGGCTTGTTTGGGTTCCTACGATGTCCTCGGCACGGCGCCGGAACCCGAATATGATCGTATTATAAACCTTGCAGCTGACATCTTTGACGTGCCGATATGCGTCATTTCGATCATCGGGGCGGAAGAGCAATGGCTCAAAGGCCGCCTGGGCCTTGATGCTGAAAAAACGCCACGCCACGTTTCGTTCTGTACCCACACAATCCTGACGGACGAGCCGCTCGTAATCCTGGATGCGAGCAAGGACGATCGTTTTCGCGAGAACCCTTCGGTCACTGAAGATCCCGGCATGAAATTTTACGCTGGGGCTCCGCTCATCAACAGCGAAGGTGTGAGGCTAGGCGCCTTCTGCGTTGTCGATTACGTCGCCAGACCCGCCTTTGGCGAGCTCGAGCAGCGACTTCTCGCCAAGTTTGCAAGCATCGTTTCGAGCATACTTGATGCAAGGCGAACCGTCCGGAAAGACTTTGCCATAAGTAGCTTTGCAGAAGCCACAGGCCTCGCCCTGTTAACGGCGGATGTCTCGGGCAACATCACGTTCTGGAATGAAGCGGCATGCCACATGTTCGGTTATGGCCGAACCGAAGCATTGGGGCAGCCGCTCGACATCATCATGCCCGATCGCTTTCGGGCCGGACACCGGACGAAGTTGGCGCGGCTCGCCGCGGGGGGAACCTCCTCGCTTTCTGGCAAGAGCGTCGAGGTGATCGCTGCGCATCGCGACGGCCACGAGTTCCCTGCCGAACTGGCGATCTCCATATGGCAGGGGCGCGCTGGCCTTGAGTTCGGCGCTCACATTCAGGATATCACGATCCGGCGTGCCCGGGAGGCAGAGCTTCATCACCTGGCTCACCATGACGATATGACAGGTCTGCTCAACCGGATCGGTTTTCGTATCTGCATCGAAGAAGCCTTACGCAACGATGGTGCAGCCACGGTTCTGCTTCTCGACCTGGACGGCTTCAAGAGTGTCAACGACACGCTTGGTCACTCGGTGGGTGATGCATTGTTGCAAACGGTCGCGGTCAGAATGGCCGCCCGCGTGCAAGGTGGCGATACTCTCGGCCGCATCGGTGGTGATGAATTTGCGCTTCTGGTGTCCTCGGGAGGCGATCTGCTGGCGGCCGGCGCGATGGCACAGCGTCTGCTGGACGCGTTCGCCGAACCGTTCCAAGTCGCAGGGCACGATCTTCAGATCGGCACGAGCATCGGGATCGCAGTCGCACCGCTTCACGCGAGTGAGAGCGACGAGCTTCTGATCCGGGCGGACCTCGCGCTGCTGCGGGCAAAGAATGCGGGTGGCAGGACATACCGGGTGTTCGACGCCGGCATGGGAAACCAGCTCGCCGCACGACGCGCGTTCAAGGACGAACTGCGCCAAGCATGCATCAATCATCAGTGGGAGTTGTTCTACCAGCCCCAGGTCTGCCTCGCGAATAGGCGGCTCATCGGGACTGAGGCCCTGCTACGATGGCGGCATCCAACCCGGGGCCTCTTGCTGCCGGGCGCTTTCCTGCCCGTGCTGGAAACGCATTTGTTGGCTTATGAAGTAGGTAGCCGCGTCATAGACGAAGCCTGTCGTCAGCTGGCCGAATGGCGCGACGAAGGTTCGGAGGTCGATCGTGTCAGCGTCAATCTGTTCGCTGCGCAACTTCGGGCCGGCACGCTCGAGGCCGTCGTCACCAACGCACTCGAGCGGTATGGACTTGAACCGTCCAGTCTCGAGCTTGAAGTTACGGAAACGATCGTGTTGGGTCACGACGACGGAACGCTTGATCAGCTCCGCAAATTGTACGGCATTGGTGTCGGCATCTCGTTTGACGACTTCGGTACTGGCTTTGCTTCACTCAGCTCACTGAAACGGTTTCCGCTCACCAAGCTCAAGATCGATCGATCGTTTGTTGAGGACGTCTGCCAAGAGCCACACAGCATGGCGATCGTCCGAGCCGTCGCGGCGATGGGGCATTGCCTCGGGCTCAAGATAATCGCCGAGGGAATCGAGACGCCGGAGCAGGCAAGCGCCGTTGCCGGGCTCGGGTGCGATGAAGGCCAAGGCTATTTGTACGGTCGCCCCATGGATGCCCTGACGTTCGCCGCGATGTACGGTGAGAAGCAGTACCGGCGCTTGGGCCGCTAACCCGGACCTCTGCCAGGCACTCACCGATGTGCGCAGTCTTCCACGTCTACGCGGATCCGAGGTTGGACTTGGTCGACAGCACCGCCACAGCGCAGAACCTGGCTTGATTTAGCCAGCCAGCAGCGATTTTGTCACATTTGCTCGTGCCGGTCGGGTCTTCCTGACTTCAATCTTCCGGCAGGATGAAGACGATCCCGTTGTCCGGCGCGAACAGGGGTTCGATGACGTCTTCGTAGAAGCGCACTGGCACGTTGATGCAGCCGTAAGTGATCCGATTGTCAGCGACAGAGCTCGTCGCCAGCCGCTCCAGCCGACGTTCGGACGCGTTGCCGGTGGCGACCGGGTGGAGCGAGAGCGCGGCTTCGTAGTCAACCCACAGGATTCGATTCCCCGCGAGGTTCTCGCCCAGATGCGCCTCGTAACGGCCCGCTGGCGTAACCCGCAGAGCGGGAGTGATTTCGGCGAGCCGCATGCTGCCGATCCCGGGCGGCGAGTCGTCGCTGATTGCCACCCCGATCAGTGCCGCTGTTTCGCCGACCGATCGTCCCGTGCTGTCGAAGGCGAGGACGCGGGCAGATGGCTTATCGACGATGATGAAAGGCCTGCCTTGCGTGTCGCCGCTCGCCACGATCCAGTCTGCCAGGGCCACCGGCCCGAGGCGCCCAGCCACCTCGGCGTAGGCTGCTGCCTCCATCCAGGATGTCTGAGCGGTGGCTGCAGGGGCATGCGCCGCCAGCAGAGCGAACAGGCCCAGCTGCAGACCGCCCCCCCGGGTGAAGCCGATCAATTTCGGTCCTGCTTGGGCGCGTAAACCGGAGCCCGGGCCCGCGGAGCGGTCACGGGCTGTACGACTTCCTCCCGCATGAGCGGAGCAGGCTCGGAACGCGTGACAGGCTGCACGGCCGGCTGCAACTGGGTCTGCGGCATCGCCACTCCCGG
>Ga0210040_10011328_pt1 | contig 10109 bp, 1 predicted proteins | sample CryGeyCG12114_NA_FD_185462 | JGI IMG/M metagenome (GOLD analysis project Ga0210040, IMG submission 185462) | Groundwater microbial communities from aquifer - Crystal Geyser CG19_WC_8/21/14_NA (SPAdes) (version 2) | ecosystem: Environmental > Aquatic > Deep subsurface > Groundwater | place: USA...
ATATAGCTAAAAGATATAAAGTCTAGAAAGTGCTTAGGCTTTTCTATTAGAAAGGGTATAGAGAGAGATTTAAACTCTAGACCTCTATAATTTACTCTCCTTCCTAATAAGGTTAAGTTACTTAAGTATAAGGACTAGATCTAACTCTACTAAGTCCTTACAAAAGAGTAGTAATAAGTAACTTACTAGTTACTAAGTTAGATACTATATATATACCTTACACATTTCCCTCCCTCTTCTAGATTTAGCTCTAAATCTAAAGAGTAGGTAGGTAGTATATATAGTAGCTCTAAAGTAAGCTCCTTTTTTCTAATTAGGTACTAATAGCTAATACCTACTGCCTTATATAGCTAAAAGATATAAAGTCTAGAAAGTGCTTAGGCTTTTCTATTAGAAAGGGTATAGAGAGAGATTTAAACTCTAGACCTCTATAATTTACTCTCCTTCCTAATAAGGTTAAGTTACTTAAGTGTAAGGACTAGATCTAACTCTACTAAGTCTTTATAAAAGAGTAGTAATAAGTAACTTACTAGTTACTAAGTTAGATACTATATATATACCTTACAACTTAACTATAGTACTAGCTAGATACTATATAAGATAAAAGGTATAGCTAGTAGAGCTATTAGATAAGGTTAATATAGAGCTTAATAAGGAGAATAATTTTAGTACTAGTAGTAATCTTCTAAGTAGTAGAGATACCTTTAGTATAACTACTTTTAGTAATAATAGACGTAATAATAAGAAAGATACTACTACTAATAAGGTAATACCTAAGAAGATACTAGTAAAGTATAATAATAAAGGTACTACTACTAATAAGGTAATACCTAAGAAGATACTAATAAGGTAATACCTAAGAAAACGCTAGTAAAGCATAATAATAAAAAGAAAATATAATATAAGTAAAGCTATAAGCTTATAAATTAATATTAGTTTTAAATATAATATTATAATACTAAGATGTTTATATTAGTATTAATAAGAATTAATCTATAGTAGTCCTACTTTAACCTTTATTTAGTAGGCTATTAATAGGCTTAGAAGATTTAAGAAGTTTCTATAAGTTCTAGTTATAGCCTAGTACTTACTCTAATAAGCCTAAGTAGTCTAAGACGTTTAGTAGTACCTACTAGCGCTTACTTTAGCTATAGTCTATTTCTTTTATTATTTATTATAATATTACTATTCTTACTATCCTATATTATTATTAAGTACTCTCTATACTCTTTTCTCTATATTATTACTTCTAATACTATAGTCTAATACTACTATCTAACTACTATAATAACTAAACGTATTATAATACTCTTATACTTATCTACTTACTATACTTTCTTCTCTCTCTATATTATTACCCTTAATATAATAGTTTTAATACTACTACTTCTAACTACTATAAGGACTAAATATACTATAATTCTCTTACGCCTATATACCTACTATTTATTAAGCTTATCTCTATTAACTATACTTATAATATAAATTATATTTCTATACTTAGTACTTTAAATTTAGCTCTTAGTAGTTAGGTATTTTATATCTACTAACTATAAAGTAACTATATAGCCTACTACTACTTATTATAGATACTAAGATTATTATCTTCTACTTTAATATTAGAGTACGCTTAAATATATTACTATATCTCTATACTTATAGATAGAGCTTATTATAAGTCTATAAAGTGCTTAGAGAGTATATAAACTCTTACTTACTTATCTCTTTTATCTTTCTCTTTCCTATTAGTAAAGTAGACTAAATAGCTATAAATTAATAGTTAAGATATACTATAACTTTACTAAACTACTAGAGATTAACTAAGAAGCTTAAGCTAGTAATAATAGTAGTAAAAATAGTCTTAGCGTAAGCTATAAGATACTAAATAAGGTTAATAAAGTTAATAGTATATTATTTCTTACTAGTAGATATAACTCTAAGAAAAGAACTTTACTTAAGTAGGCTATTATTAAAGATAAGGTATTATAGTAGAATCTATACTTACTATACTTATTAAGCTAGAGAATATAGTATACCTTAAGAATAATAATAATAAGTATATAACGCTAATATTAATTAGTAAAAGCGTTCTATATTCTACTCTATAACTATATAAGCGTAAAATAACTAATAGTACTAATATACTTATAAAGAAGAAAGACCTATACTAATACTAAAGCTACTAATATAGTACGCTTTACTTATATAAGTAGCTACTAACTTTACGTAACTTACTTTAACTATATAGTCTACTTTATCTAGATAAGCTATACTTTATAGTTAATTTTAATATTTACGCCTTCTAAGCTTTATTATACTAGTAGGTAGGCTAGACTTACTTAAGTGTATTTATATATAATATCTACGCTAGTAACTACTATAGATATTTAACTTTAATATATAGAGCTTAGTATTACTCCTAAAATATCTATAGAGTAAGAAAGCTCTATCTCCTAGAACTTAGACTCTAGTATATATACTTTACTCTATATATAGCTTAGGCGTAATAGTAGCTTAATAAGTAGCTACTTTTTATAAAACTAACTAATATAGCTTAGGCGTAATAGTAGCTTAGTAGATAACTACTTTTTATAAGACTAACTAATATAGCTATTTATAGCACTCTAGGGCGTTTATACTAGGTAGTATATAGCCTTAAGGTATAGGTATCTCTAGAGTACTATCTAAACTATACGCTTAGTATAAATTTACTAAATACTATTATTAATACTTATACTTATAATAACCTATAAAAAAATAATAAACTATAGTATAGGTTAGTATAATAAGCTATAAGTATAGTAGAATATAGGATAGTAGAGTAAAAAGAAAAGTAAAAGAAAAAATAATATAAACTAAAGTAATATCTATATAAGTATATATTTAAATTATACTACTTTATCTAATAGCTAGTTAGGTATATAACTTACTAAGGTAATAGTAGTATTAGGCTTTATAATTCTAGTAACTTTAATAACTAGTTTATATATATATACTATATACCTAATAGTAAGTATAGATAGTATTATTATATTATATTACTTACTTACGCCTTATAGTACTAATATATCGCGTAATATTATAATTATATATTTTTACTATTTACCTATACGTAAGTAAAGCTACTTTATACTTTACTTTCCTATATACCTAATAATAAGTTTCTTCTAAAGCTATTAATTAATAATTATTCTAGTTTAATAGATAAGTATAGTAATAATACTACTATATTACTAGTAGTAGCGTATATAGAAATATACTACTACCTAAAGTAAATATATCTAGTTAAACTTATTTAGTAGTAATACGTAACTTACTTATACTAGCTACTAAGGTAGTATAATAGGCTTAGAAGTTTTAAGAACTTTATATAACTTTCTATTTAAGACTAGTATATTATACTATTAGCTAAGAAGTTAATAAGAGTTCTTTAGTACTACACTAATATAGTACTAGTACTTAGTAGTAATATAAGCTTAATTATTCTTCTAGAGTTATAACTTACCTTTTAATTAGTAAAATTTATAATAATAACTATGCTTCTATTAACTTCTAAAATACACTCTATCCTCTATATAGTAAATAGTATTTCTACTACTAGCTTAAATAGCTTTACTATATAAAAGTACCTTAACTCCTATATAGTAAGCTATACCTCTACTACTAGCTTAAATAGCCTTACTATATAAGAGTACCTTAACTCCTATATAGTAAGTTATACCTCTACTACTAGCTTAAATAGCTTACTATATAAGAATACTTTAACTTCTATATAGTAAGCTATACTTCTACTACTAGCTTAAATAGCTTTACTATATAAAAGTACCTTAACTTCTATATAGTAAGCTATACCTCTACTACTATCTTAAATAGCCTTACTATATAGGAGCACTCTAATACTTATATAGTAAGTAATACCTCTACTACTAGCTTAAATAGCCTCTTAATCTTAAGGCTACCTAACTCTTATATAGTAAACTATACTACTACTAGCGTAAATAGTAATATTATATAAAGGCTTAGAGTATATAAAAAGATATATATATTACTATAGAACTTTATAAGAGTTTATATAAGTTTTAAGTAGTATATAAGAGGTCTTAATACTTTTAAGCTACTAGAGAAAAGGCTAGGACTTATTATATATAGTATAGTAGTAGGTAGATATTACTTTATTAAGGTATTATATATAGTAGAAAATATAGTATTATAAACTAAATAGATTACTACTATCTAATACCCTATAAAGAATACTTACTTAGACTTATATTAAACCTATTAAAGAGTAATTAAGCTCTTATCTTACTTATCTAAAAGTACTAGTTATCTATCTTATATAGTCTACTTTTTAAATAATAAAGATTAGTTAACTTAAAGTATAGCTATATTCTAAGTATCCTAGCTAATAGATATATAATAATAGTTATACGTCTTAATTATTAATTCTACTAACTTAGGTCTATAGGCTTATAATAAGCTAGTATTTATTACTTTATAATATAAACTTAATAATAATACTAAACTCTATTTATATAAAAGTAGTACTAAGGTAAATAGTATAAAGGTAAAGTAAGATAAAGTAAAGAATAAGTAAGTTTAAACTAGCTTAGTAGCCTACTTACCTTAGATTAGTTTTAATAGTTAGAGAAAGTAGTTATTACTAGCGCGTTTACTAAAGTCTTATTCTACTAGTACTTAATAGAAGATAATATTTACTTATTATAAGTATAGTTTACTAGCTTTAACTTTAAGTTAGTAAAGATATAAATAGGAAGGTAATTATATACCTTTAAAGAAGAGAATAACTATATATTATAAAGCTAATATATAGCTTACCTATTTACTATAAACTTATAATAATAACTTACTTTAATACTAATTCCTATTTATATAGAAGTACTACTAAGGTTTTTAGTATAACTTAAAGTATAATAAAGTAAAAAATAAAGACTTATAGACTTATAATAATAACTTACTTTAATACTAATTCTTATTTACGTAAAAGTACTACTAAAGTTCTTAGTATAACTTAAAGTATAATAAAGTAAAGAATAGAAAGAACTATAAATAAGACTATTAACTTATATAACGCTATAATATACTTTCTTCTTTATAATAATAATAGTATAAAAGCTAGTAGTTATAAGCCTAAAGGCTAAGTCTTCTTTTTCCTTAATTACTTTTATTTAAAGAAAGAGTAACTATCTAGATAAAGGACTTACTAGTACTAAGTATAGTTAGGTTTACTAAACTTTACTTTAAACTTAGCCTTTAGTATATAGACTTAGTACTCTTAGTTATAAAGGTAATAATAGTTATAGTATTAATTACTAAAAAGTTACTTACTTATAACTATCTCTATAATTAGACTAATATAGTCTTAAATATTATACTTTATTTACGCTAATACCTTATACTCTTCTATACTAATATAGTACTAGTAGCTAATACTTTAATACGTATAGTATATAGTAGTCTTATAGCCTATAGATCTTATAGAGACTTATAGTAGTTAAGTTATAGGCGCTTATATATACTTAGTAAGAGATAGTATAGTTAGCTATACTTCTCTATAAGCTATTAGTTACTATATTATAAATATATAATAGTAACTTATAGTAAAGAGGAAGAATCTTTAATCTAGTTATCTATTAATATAGAGATAAACCTAATATTAAATACTTTATTATCCTCCTCTTATAGAATAAAAAGAGTTACTACTTATAGAGTAAGAAGTAGAGCTATTAGATATAGAGGACTATACTAATAGTAATAATAATAGACTTTAAGGTCTATAGTATAGTAAAAGTACTTATATATATATTAGTTAATATTTTAAATAGTATAAGGCTTTAAATTACTCTAACTTACTATAAATAACTTTTTATATTAGAGTAAAGCTCTTTATATTATAATATACTTACTATAGTAATAATATCTACTTTATAGAGCTTAACGCACTATAAGTAAGAGTATATAAATTATATAAGAAGAGTTATATTATTATTATTATTATTACTATAAGGGGTAGAAGATAGTATAAGAGATAGTAGCTACTTTATAAAAACTTCTAATTATCTTAAGTCTAGCTATATACGTATAAATACTTATTTTACTTTACCTTTACTTTATAACTTAGACCTATACTAACTTTCTTAAAACTTCTATAAACTTATATACTAATTAGACTATATAGTAGTAGATTATAGACTTATAATTAGCTACTTAATCTATATATAGAACTCTTATAAACTCTTTAATAAATAGTAAGTTATAGTATATAGCTATACTTTCTACTTATATAAGAAGAGTAAGACTAGATAAATAATACTAGTACTATAAGGATATAGCTATACCTCTCTATCTTAAACTCTTTAAAACTCCTATAACCTTCTTAGCTAATAAAACTATAAGAATATAGCTATATTTACTTATCTTAAACTCTTTAAAACTCTTATAACCTTCTTAGTTAATAAAATTATAAATATATAGCTATACCTACTTATTCTAAACTTTTTAAAACTTCTATAACCTTCTTAGCTAATAAAACTATAGAGGATATAGCTATACTTACCTACTAGTATCTCTACTAGTTAGTAGTAGTTTTCTTTCTCTTTCTTAGTAAGTATATACTATTAACTACTATAAGTTAGAGTATTAGTTAATTAAAGATAATATAAACTTAGAGTTAGTAGAGTTATTATACTACTACTATATCTAGTATTACGCGTATTTATATAATAAGGTATATAGTTACTAAGTAGTATATAAACTTAAAGTATATATACTTAATTTAATAGTAGAGGAAGTAGTTATATAGGCTAAATAATATCCTTCTTTTACTTAGTAATAATAGACGTAACTACGTTATTATTATTTACTTAATCTCCTAGATTACTCTTAGTATTAATATTACTATAATATAACTACTAGCTACTAAGTAGCTTAACTTCTTTCTACTTTCTCTTCTTTAGCTTCTTTACTATAATTATATATAAAGCTTTATATACTTATCTATATATTCTATTTAGTTTAGTAGTAATAATACTATACTTATCTTAATAGCGCTTCTAGGTTAAGAGTGCTAGGACCTAGCTATATAGAGTATTAAAGACTATATTACTAGTAACTATAAGATAAGACTTATTATTTAGTAGTCTACCTACTATAGTATATACTAGCTTAATCTAAAGGTTACGTAATATATATAATCTAGCTAGTATTAGTATATATATATTTATACTTAAATAAATTATAGTTACTTACTACTATATAAAAATATTAAGTTCTAATAGTATAAGAGCTAGAGTAGAGTTAGTATAAAGTATACTACGCGATTTTAATAGTAAATCTAGAAACGTAAGCTATAGTAATAGTAACTTATTATATTTTAAATAGTAAGTATTAGCTAATATAGTTATTTACTCCTCTACTAGTAATTTAAATTTATCTACTATAGTAAGAAAGCTTTTATAGAAGTAAGGATTATCTACTATATTATACTATAACTTATTAATCTTATCTTATTAAGTTATCTCTACTTTTATCTATACTTTACTATTAATAGTAGACTAGCTATTACTTTTAACTTCTTAACTATCTACTTTAAGCTATAAAGAAGATATAACTTCTTCTAATATATAAATATTACTTATTATTATACTCTAAGATAGTAGGCTTTAGATAAGCGCGCTCTTACTAAGTAGCCTATTCTAGCTCTTTTTTTTCTAAGTAAGAAGAGCTACTAAGATAATAAGCTCCTTTCTATATATACTAGGACTAGTACTATTAGTATACTAGCCTTTATAGCTAAATAACTAGTATAGTAGAAAGATATATATAATACTAGTACGCTTTAGTACTCTACTACTATAGCTAATCTACTACTATAAGTTACTTAAGCTCTTAGTAATAGGTATACTTTAAGTTACTACTTAAGTAATATTAGGTATATTAATACTTATACTTAAGCTTATTATTATAACTATAATATAGATAGCTAAATTAAGCTTTATAAACTCTTTATATACTACTTTATAGTTATACTCTATAATATATACTATAAAAGTATATACTATATTAAATATATTATTTACATTAGTATTACTATATAAACTAGTATTATAGTCTTTTAACTTATCTAAGAGCTACTATATAAACTAAGCTATAGCGTTATAGATACCTATATATCTATTAATAAATATAATTATTTTAAGTATCTTAGCTAGAGTTATAATACTATTATAAGTAGTATCTAATAATAAGAAGTATAATAGATTATATAACTATAGCTTACTCTAGAGTATAAGAATAACTAATAGTAAGATATTATTCTAATTAACTAACATCTTTATAACCTCTATATAGTAGCTATATATACTTAGTATATAAAACTTAGCTATAGTAAAAACCTTTTACTCTACTTTATTATCTAAGATTACTAAATATATAAACTATATAATAAATAGTAGTAATATTATCTAAAGCTTATAAAATAGCGTAAAGGCTAGATAAAACTTCTCTTAATCTACTACTAAATAGTACTTATTAATTATAACTAACTTAATATAAGCTTATAACTAAAGTTACTTTAGTATCTTCTTAAACTCTTTTAATAATACTTACTTAGAGTTTATTAAGATATTAGTAAACTCCTTATTAGCTACCTTATTTAGTATACTCTAGCTCTATTACTAAGTCTTTATATCTACTAAAGTAGACCTTATACTTAAAAACTAGTATATATTATTTAGTTACTTATTACTAAGCTTTATTAATAGTATAAGTTATATAGTTATAAGGTTAGTAAAGATACTATATATATAGAAGATAAGGCTCTTACTAAAGCTAGTTCTTATAATAAAAAAGATATTACTCTTAAAGAATATAAGTTACTATAATATATAAACTTACTTAAGCTAAGAATTATATAGAGTAAGACTATTAAAAGAGAAAATTTAGTATAAGTATACTAAGAGAAGGTTATACTACTATAGTACGTTATATAGTAAGTAGCCTTTATTAACTATATCTCTAAGCTCTCTAAGTTATATATTAAGTATAGTATTAATTTATATATTTAGTATACTATTTATAGCTTACTACTTAGTTTCTTATACCTCTTTATTATAGTATTAAGCCTACTCTTAGCTTTACTACGCTACTTATATATATTTCTATTACTTATTTAGCTTTCTTATTAGTTATACTATATATAGTAGCTACTAGTATTATATATAAAGAGTATCTAGAAAGTTATAAAAGTTTATAAAACTTTATAAAAGTTTATAAGAGTTTATAAGAGTTTATAGAAGTTTATAGTATATAGTAGAAGTATTAGTAAAAGAAGAAAGTAGAGTAAGAGTCTAAGAAGTAAAAAATAACCTATTTATAATATAGTATATATATAGTATAGCTATATAATAATTAATATTTACGTATATAGATAAATATAGAATTACTTACTTTATTAAATAAAACCCTAGTAGAGTATATAAAGGTAGTAGTATTAAACTATATAGTATTAAAGTTATAAAATATTAATTACTAAGTTAAGTACTTATAAAAGCTATCTTAGTTTTCTTTAGACGCTTTATATATACTTAGCTAGAGGATTAAGTAAGCTTTTTCTTATTAGCTTAGGAGTTTAAGACTTATAAGGTCTATATACTAAAACTTTAATTTTACACTAATAGAGCTAATTAGCCTAAAAGTTTTAAGAAGTTTATAGAACTTTTTAGCATATATAGAGGGTCTGATTAATAAGATAACTAACGTCGCGTTACTCGCCTTCGAGTCCTAGTCGCTTATGCAAACATGTTAAGGTAGTAAATCGACGACTACAAGTGCTACATCACCTCGAACTTGCCAGTCTTCTTTAAATGCAGCGATACTAGCTCGCAACAGCAGACCCGGCGCGAACATATGTTGCCTGTTCTCTCTAGCTAGTGTACGTCTATAGTGCGTTGTATCCAGAGGCGTTAGCAGTTCTCGAAAAGCTGAGAGTCCGTCAGTTACAATATTCTCGTTCGAGAAACATATGATACATAGCATTTACCATACAAAGTTTGTACAAGTAGTTTCACATTTCACATGTCTAGATGCCTTCA
>Ga0210040_10011329_pt1 | contig 10109 bp, 14 predicted proteins | sample CryGeyCG12114_NA_FD_185462 | JGI IMG/M metagenome (GOLD analysis project Ga0210040, IMG submission 185462) | Groundwater microbial communities from aquifer - Crystal Geyser CG19_WC_8/21/14_NA (SPAdes) (version 2) | ecosystem: Environmental > Aquatic > Deep subsurface > Groundwater | place: USA...
TGTGTCAACAGCCACAAATGGATCAGAACATCCGCACTGATGAAAACGTACAAATTACTGACTTAACCCTTTAGCTATTAAAAATATGTTAGAACTTGCTTCACATAAGATAACAGCTGACCTATAGCAACGCACTGCATGCTCTTATGTTGTTTTACGACAAAAACACAGCTATTAGCGCAGGCTACTTCTCACTAAAACACTACTACATTACTTAACATAGTTGGACACCAAACGGTCTAGCGGTCTGCCGGGAAAAAAACTCAGATTTAAATTTTTTCCACTCACAGGACACCAACACTCTTGGTTTACGTCCAATTTCGATCTTGGGATGTTATGCTCGCAACTGGATGCGTAACTATGTTGTACTGCATGCACGAATATCACATAAGGTAAAGTGTGTATTCATATGGTAGGTTTCCACTTTTTCCCAGGAAGGTTTAAAAGGATGAATGAAACAGGACAAATCATAACAAACAAACAATTTAATGTGCGCACTGCGCACAGATGCAGAGGGTGTGGCGCTTTATTACGGACAATTCAATTTTTAAATGCTAACCTTATTTACGGATTTTTTTCTCACTTTGAAGTTAAAGCTTTCAATTATTCTTCTTACAGTCCTCACGCTTATTTTTGCTTTGGCGGCCATCGATCTTAATGATAAAGGATTCTCCATTGCGGTCCATTTTCTTATTTTATTGACGACTTCTGTTGTCCATTTTGGTCTTGGATATTTTCTTTTGTACGCTGGGAGCCCTTGCGATTTCGCTTCTCTATGTTTACCAATATTTCTGATGATACGATGCACTGCATCCTTGGAAATGACAATACCTAGCTTTTTCAATTCACTTTCGATTTTTCTCACTGACATACCGGCCTCGGAAAGTCCCAAAACCAAACCTTCCACTTTAGGATCAATTTTTTTCGGCATTGTTTGTAAACTTTGTATGAAAGTTTAACGAACAAAGGAACAACTTATAAACGCAAGAATAACATCAATAAAAAGGTAGCTTGGGATTTGCCTCACCCAAGTTTTCTATGGGTTTTTTGCAACTGTTGCTAATAACGCGCCACACCCTCTGTACATGTGCCCTTTTGTAACGTAAACATACGTAGAGTTAGTCAGTTTTCGTGAAAAAATTACTCACTGATGCTTTGATAGCTGACTGATGGAGTTACTAAACATTTAAAACGGATTCTTGGAGGGTGCAATTAAAAGTTGAGTTCATACTGACCATGATTAACATCAAAGCAGTAAAAAATTGGGAAATGGAAACAAAATAGGGACGTGTGAACAGTGTTGTGTGGCGACTTACCTGCGTAAATTATGGATTACTTTGATATTCTGCCGGATTCACTCATACTTAAAATTTTGTTCTACTTGAATCCAATCGATGTTGCTAAAGTGGGAGCAGCGTGTAAACGATTAAAGTGCATCAGTGAAGATGAACTGCTGTGGAAGCATTTTTTCCAATTGTATTTTAGGAATCCACCTATTTTGACACCCCTTGGTGAGTAGTAGTTAGCTATTGAGAGAAATATTATGTTCTTTGAATTTTTGTTCATGTTTAATGCATGATTAACGTTCAATTTTATCCTCTGTAGTATGTTCTTCATGGAAAGAAGAATTTGTGCGACTTGTGGACGAAACTCCATTAGTTGAAGTAGAAGTGCTCCATAATCATGCTGACCAAGTACTACATGTGTCTTTTTCACATGATGGTAATTGGTTCGCGACTACATCAAAAGATGGATTTGTTCATGTAAGTGTATATATATTCGTGCCGTCGATTGTAATCAAATAAAAACAGATGGATGGCAAAAAAATTATGCGTGACTTGATTTGTATTAAGCTTTGGAGGGCAACTCATCCTGTAAAACTCGCACACTCAAGAAATATGAAAGTTTTCAGCTGGAAATATACTCAATTTTCACAATTCAATGAATCTGACTCTTTACTACTTGTATCTGGGGTACTCTTTGGGCTTCACTCGACTGGAGGAGAAATCGCAATATTCTCAGTTGAAGGTAGAATTTAAATTAAACGAAATTTGCTGTTAAAAATTCCTGCTACTAAAACATAATATTAAAATTACATACTTGATAGATGGCTTTCAACTCCAATGTCGTACTCAAAGTAAACCATATGATATTTTCGGCACTTGGTATTCAGACATGTTTTTCTTCTCTGGTGATCTTCGATGGTTGGGAAATATGGTTAGCAAATCTGTTATATGGATTAACAAGGCATCTCAGGTAAACAATAATTCATTGCTGCTGCTACTGTTGGTTTCAGCTGTAGTCATATAGGATTGGAAAACTTAAATTTATATTTCTTTATATTATTTTAATTTCTTTTTATTTAGGAGACTGAATCTGAACGAAAATCTGTCATGGATGAAATGTACCGATTTTATAATCCGAAGTCATCCTCCGTAAGATCCATAATGATAGCAAACTGTATTGATTCTCCTACTAACTCGAACGCAAACTTATGTAAAGAAGCCTGTGCTGGACCATCCTCACGGATCAGAAATGTAGCTGGAAGCTCTCCAGGAAGAAATAACAATAATAATAACTCTTATGGCACAAGAACAGGGAATCCTCCGTCAAATTTATGCTACGAACGAGATCTACATCTTGTATACCCTTTTACGAGTAATTATCTCAATAGAAGACCATCGCTCGAAGGAGTTTTTCAGAATTGGAAACCGATGGACAATGTTGCCGACATTGATTATACCGCTGAGTTTAGAGCCAGCACAGCTGTAAATCTGCAGCGGAGAAAAGATGCCTTGATGAATCAGTGTGAGGAAAACTCTCGCGGAGAAAGCTGCAAAACGAAAAGACAAAACTCGGATTCTTCAGATGGAGATGACGGGGAAGCAGAATCTTCTAGAGCTTCCCGCAGTTCTTCGTCCGAAGTTTCGTCTCCATTTGAAGGAACCAGTAGGGAAGGGAGTCCAAGCAAAAAGATTTCTCTGACAAAGCGACATAAACTTGACGAATGTAAGAGTAGTAACATATTTCAACAGTACTTATTCGTTGGGTGCAAATATAACTGGAGGAGACAGCAAAATTTTACCAACCGTTATTATTATGTATTTTACAGCAAGTTTAAGATCCTCCTCATCATGTAGTGAAGAAGTATTGGATCCGCGGGATAAATGGTTGATATTTACATGCGGAGCTAAAACGTTTACTCCTCATCAAATTGGGTTCAAGAGGATTAAACCAATGAGTTTTAATGAGCGCATTGATACTGGACCTAGTCTGAAGGAGAGAATTGAAGAGCATAATAGGAGACAAAGAGCTGAGAGAAATGGCGATACTCCACAAAATGTATTGGACTGGACGGATTTTACACAAGTTTCCTCTCATTTTGACAAAGTAAGATTAAAGATGATGCAGTGATGCTTTAAAGTGTGATATTCTATTCAATTTATGTACATTTTGTATTTCAGATTGATGCTGTGCTAGAACTGCATGGTCACATTATTGGTATGACTCTATCCCCTGACCATCGGTATTTGTATGTAAACAGTCGTCCTTGGCCCGAAAATTATAAAATTGAAGATCCCCTTAACCCACCGCCAATAGCTCAAGAAATTGATATTCATGTCATAGATATGAGTACGTTAAAGTACGTAGTGATTTAATTGCAATTAATTTTTTACTATGATTATCTATCTGAGCTTAATATGAGTTTCTTGGATTTTTTGCAGACAAGTGGGGATGATGAGAAGGGCGCACAGGGCTTATACACCAAACGAAGAGTGTTTCTTTATATTTTTGGACGCCTCTGATCTCTACTTGGCCAGTGGGGCAGAAGATAAGGCAGGATACTTGTGGGATAGAAATTATGGAATCTCATTGGCAAAGTTACCTCATACAGATGTTGTTAATTCGGTGGCTTTTAATCCAATCAACTCAGAAATGCTTGTTACTGTGTCCGATGATATCTCTATCAAGGTATGGTTCTCTTTAATATCTTCACTTGGTACTTTTGAAGAATGATTATTATAAATGATGTATTATGTTATAAATTGTAGGTGTGGAGATCGAAACGTCAAAGTAGGGAATTAGGTTTGGACTTGAAGACATTAATTCAAGGGACTAGACTTTTTGAAAAGAGCGTGAACTTATTTCCCGTTGCCAGTGAGGAAGAACCTGTTGCTGTCTAAAAACTATCATTCATATTGTTGTTTTAGACTATTAGTTAGCAGTTAAACATCGTAGATAATTTGTTAATTTTCTCGTCTTTAATGTTTTTTTTTGGTTCTATTGCTACAATCTTTGTCTTCTGCCTTTGATGCATTGGAATTGGAAGGTTATTGAAGTGTCCGTGCGTAATTTAACAAGGTGCTAAATATATAGTGATTAAATGAACTGTGTGTCAGTGTCTAGTACCTATCTATTTGATTGGCGTCTAGTAAATAACCAAAGTAGCCCTAAAATATGTAAATTATGTCCCCACAGATTTTTATGTGCTACTAGTCGTTAAAAAGTGCAAAGTCGGTAACACGCGTTATATTATACGGTGAATTAACTTTTGGGAAACTAATACGAATGATGTTATTGCTATTTCTAGAGATGAATATGACTGTAATGTCTCAAATTCAGCCAAACTAGCTTCGTAATTCAAATGCACTGGCATTTTTACTACAACGCAGAAATTATGTAATACTTGTATTACTCATTACTGAATAACATGATTATTGGCAGTTGAAACCATATTTATACCGATTTTAACTGTGCAATAGGCAATTACGCATTGTAAATGCGCTCTGTTGTATAAAATAAAGAAATTGCAACATCATTAACTGTTCCTTATGTTTCAGCCAAAAAGTATTATACATGTTTCTGCATAAGTTCATACATCCTGCATCACGCATGACACATCGAAAATTTTTCAGCGGGACTAAGACCAGTATGTTTCTTCACATTTTACACAATTTGTTGTCTGTCATCATTTTAGACATGTTTACAATAATGTTAATGTTAAAGAGATTTTTTCGTAGTTACTTTTTTCCATAAGTTTGGCCTCTTTGTTCAATTAAAAGGTCTCGAATTGACAGAGAGATTGCGGTCTTTGGGAAGGTATTGAAAATGTCACCACCACCGCCACCTCAAAACCGTAAAAAATTTAAAAGATTTCAGTCCTTAATTCAAACAGAGTCACTAAAACGGACCTTGGGGAAACGCTGAAGAGACTTTTGCTTCGCATAAACCCTCGTTTGAAGGAACCTAGGAAGGCCCGCTAGAAACCGCCTTTCCTTGCTCCCTTCTGCACTCTCAGGCCTTGCTCCAAAAGTCTCTCCCACGCCCCCCTCGGCCAGATTAGAAATAATCCTCTAGTATGGGCGGAGCCTTTTCGCGTCGCAGTTCTCGGTTTAAATGAAATTACAGGTCTCACATGCTGCTCTTTTTGCGGATGGAATTCCCTATAATTTTTTTACGGTTTGGAGGTGGAGACGTTTAGGCGGTGGCGATTTGAATATTCCCCCAGATATACTGCAATCCCTCCGAATTGACTAATCTGTTAAAGCAGGTAAAATGGATTCAGAAAATCAAGAACGACAAGTGACCAGAGAAGAAATTCTACAACACATCAAAGAAAGAGATTCCATTGATGGGCAAATTCAAGCCCTCGGAGAGATCCTGAACTCAGTGAGTGTGTTAAAAACTTGGATAATCTGTAATAACTTTAACTAACTGCACCACTTTAAATCTAGAATCACGTTGGCATGACCGAGCCATTAGTAGATCCAGAAGGTTACCCAAGAAATGACATTGATGTCTACCAAGTGCGATTAGCTAGGCACAGAATAATTTGTAAGTTCAGAAACTTTTTCTATCGCCCATGCACATTTTTCATTCTGAAATTGTGGAATTTTAGTAGTATGTCGTGTAAATCTGATGTTATTTATTGCAAAGGTCTTCAAACTGACTACAAGGAACTTACAAAACAAATTGAAAAAGAAATTCATCTACATCATAAACAAATGAGAGAAGCTGGACTTGCAATTGTGCCTATGGATGTAGACGCTACACAAGAAAGTCATGAACATAAAGTACCAATAGCTAAAGTTAACATAGTCAGTGAAGGATCTCCAGCTTACCACGCAGTAAGTAAATATTGTTTCCGTAAAAACCACGTAAAAAACTAACCTGTTTAATTTTTTTATGTTCAGGGTTTACGTGTTGGAGACCAAATTATATCCTTTGGATCAATAGAGGATGAAAATTTTACAGCTCTGACAGATATCTCAACCCTTGTACAAAGAAATGTTGGAAATGTTCTTACCGTGAAAATAAAGCGGTCTGGAGAATTCAAATCTTTAGCACTAATTCCAGGCCCATGGAGTGGAAACGGATTTCTTGGCTGCAGCATCCTTCCAATTTAGTATTGCTCTATTGTCAACAAACATTATATGGACGGACCAAAAACAGATTATTTTAAAATGCTGATGTCGGGGCAGAAAGAATGTATTTTATTGCATTATGTATATGTGATCTCAAGGGTTTCACTGGTTTCAGCAAGAGCAATTCGAAGTAAATGCAAAAAATGTTTATTTACATTCTGTACCATTGTTTCTGCACTAAAACAGATTAATTTCATATCTGCAGCTTGGCAGCTTAAAGCTATTCAATAATTCAATATAAACGTCGAAGCTACATAATGAACCTAACAAAAACAAACGCCATGTTACCAACATGTAGTTAAGCATGACATTTCTATTGAACTGCTGAAATATTTTGAAGAGTACAGGTACTTTAAAGTGCTTATATGTATGCTTATCATTATCTTAGAAGTTTATCGTATCGTAACTACTGCAATTTTGCGATTGCGAAATAATTAATTTTCCATGTACCTACTAATAGAATAAAGACGAGAGGAGAAGGATCAATTAAATGCATCGAGCATTCGGCATTAGTTAAATTCAAAGTTGCATGCATAGTAATTCACAAAAAATTTACTTGCGTAAGCCACAGTAATATTACGAGGTTCATTTACGAGAATTCAGAATGATATAGAGACCTAGAAACAGAAGGAATAGTCAAGTTACCGATCTGATCTAGTCAAACCTTCAACCTACCACTTTGATCAAAATACGATTCGCAAATGTACACGGTGAAGATAAATCATCTTCAAGAAGTCCAATAAGTTAATCACGAATTTCACGATAAACGGTTGCCCGCGTCATTTACACAGGTGGTACAGAGGATGGAGGGCTAGGATTTTCATTCTTTTTGCTTTGCTTATTACTTTTATCATGACTACAGTGTTCACAATCGTCTTCATCTTCAGACTCTGATGATGATTCTCCAAACACATGAGGCTTCTTGTAGATGCAACAGCCTATTCAACAGCAATAACCATTTTAAAATTTTTCTGCACAAGGAATATCAATATTTGCTAGAAAAATATCTGAATTTGACATCCTCTTTAAATGAAACATTATGTTCTTTGTCTTCAATTATGGACTTGATGGGTAAAGGTACCCATCCTATACGGGCTTCAGCTTTAGCAAGACCTTGGCTCAGATGCGTCAATAGCATCAACTTATCAACTATATAGACAGTAAAAATAGACTCAACTTACATTTTGACTTTCTCTTGTTCATGTTTTCATTATCAACAGTCTCTTCTGACCAGCCAACTTTCTTCTTGGGTTCCGCTTTACGGAGAACTAGTCTAACTGCTCCTTCGGAATGAGAAGTCTGTGAAAAATTCATTCAAACTTCAATAACATGCCAGTTATATAAGTTACATTTTATCCTTTTGAATATGAAATAACTTACAGTTTGTTCGGCCTGACTTTCTACAACAGTCTCAGTGGCTCCTGCCTCTGAATTTGAAGCCAATCCAGTTGGCCTCCCAGTAGACGGTTCTCCTGCCATTATATACTGTCAATGGTACCTAGTAATACTGTTCTGCTAAAGTAACCTCTGCGTGGTGGACAGTTGTTACTTTCGTAGTGACCCGTAGAGGAGAGGAAGTGTCAGAAACAAAATTTCGTCGAATAAGATAAAGGAGCCGAGCATTGACATTCAGCTTATTCCGATTTTTAGATATTTTTAGTTATAGTTTTAGTCGTTTTTATAAGCCGCTCAAAATTTTGATTGTATTCGTATTTCTGACTGATCACGATCAAATTTGATTCAGTTTCAGTCAGAGTCAGACTAAAAAACAAATTCCAAGTCAAAAATTGTGAATTATTATTATATAAAAGCTATAAAAGTAGGATATTTGATTCTTCCTCCTTGGAAACATAGAGTTGCATTTATCATCTCCTGCAAAGAGTCACGTAGTTCATTTTTCTCTCCCTTTTATTGCTGTCAATATTACCATTTACATCTACATTTAGCAATACCAATGTTTTTTTTGATGTCGTATATCCTAAAAATGTTTTATGATTTTGGAATTCATAAAAAAATGGTAGCATTTCGTAACTACAAGCAAAGGATTATACGCCGATACATTATGGATTCATTTGCTTATGCTTGCGTTATTTAGCATAATATCTTTAAGCTTTTCATTATATGAATCATGTAAAATGTCACATGATTATCGATGATGATGATTATCGTAAAATGAGTATACTGTGTGAATAAAAATGTATTTTACAGATGTATGATTCCAAGTCTCTAGCATGTATGAGAAATGAGAAGTATATTGACTTGTTGTAACTATCATGCAGCGTGAAGCGTGATGAAGTCAGCAAAATAAGTCACTTCTCTTAATGACCGTAAAATTTATTTCGTTTAAAATTCATGCAATTTTGGTATGCGCTTAACACTTATTAAAACTATTGTGTATCAGTATCACATAAACAGGTTACATTGTACATTGTAAAATAAATATATAGCAATTATATATCTCAATACCTCAAAGTCTATACCTCATAATTTCGCTAAATCTTTTGGATTATCCATAGCGTTTCTCACACTAGCAAGAGGAAAATGTTGAACAACTCTACCATAATGAGCTGGGGGAACCAACGCTGTTAACGTCAGGTGAGTTATATATGAAGTGAGTCCCCAAAGGTCCACTACTTCTCCAGAAATTTTGCTTACAACACTCAAATTCATATATTTAGGCATTTTAAAATCTCTAAAGCGCTTTCCAGGTGGTGCTGCATCTGCCCAGTTAGATGAATTGCACAAAAATTCAATCGGTACAGTGAAAGCATGATCCACTTCATCCGGATTAATTTCCAACAAAGAAGGATCCAATCTATCTTGGATAAATCCAACAACTGGAAGAACACCAAGATTAGTTGACACGGTGGGAAATCCCCGTAAGGTTGTCCAAATATCAACGCAAGATCTCGGTATTCCTAACTCTTCCTCTGTTTCTCTTAAAGCTGCAGTAATAGGATCATCATTATCCTCAGGATCAATTGTTCCACCAGGAAATGATATTTCTCCTTTGTGCTTAGATAAATTATGGGACCTCAAGTTGTACAAAAGTGAAGGCCTCCCATGGATATCATAACAAAGTGGGACGAGAACGGCAGCTTTCTTTTGGGAAAACGTTAATGCAACGGTGTCTCTATCGTTTTCTAAAAGCTTAATAGCCTTTTTTTTATTTTCTGGTGTAAACAACGATGTCCAATCAAATTGAGCATTCGCAGGATTCGAGGATAGTGAACGTAGAGGAAATGAGCTCATATCTATTCCAGGACGGGCCGACTGACAAAAATGCTTAATACTTCTGCAGACAACGTAGCTTTCTACAGGCGATTTTAAAAATTTTCCATTCCATATACTTACAGTCTTCCAAAAATGCATTCCTAAAATAATATTCATCATGAAAACAATCAATATATAATGCTCACAGTCCACTCATAGATCAGTTGCATGAAAATAAACTTTGTACCTTCAACTCCAAGTGATTTTAATTACTTTTAAGGTTGCTCGTTGCTGAACTCAATCAAATTATGCAACCAACGTTAACAGCACGAATCTAATAATACTAACTAACTAACTACGTAATTTAGTTTTAACTGCGCTTAATTTAATTCCACCTGAAATCTGACTGACACTGACTGAACTTGAAACTCAAGTTCTTACGCAACCTATTCCCACCAGACTAACACAGGC
>Ga0210040_10011330_pt1 | contig 10109 bp, 6 predicted proteins | sample CryGeyCG12114_NA_FD_185462 | JGI IMG/M metagenome (GOLD analysis project Ga0210040, IMG submission 185462) | Groundwater microbial communities from aquifer - Crystal Geyser CG19_WC_8/21/14_NA (SPAdes) (version 2) | ecosystem: Environmental > Aquatic > Deep subsurface > Groundwater | place: USA...
CCGAGCGGACCGCGGCAGTCTAGGGCGACCGTCGCCGGGGGCCAGGCGCGCGCCGTGGTTGTGTGGGGCTATGGAATTCCGCTATCTCGGCAACTCGGGCCTCAAGATCTCCGAGGTCACCTACGGCAACTGGCTCACGCACGGCTCCCAGGTGGAGAACGAGCAGGCGCTGGCCTGCGTCCGCGCCTCCCTGGACTGCGGCATCACGACCTTCGACACCGCCGACGTCTACGCGAACACCAAGGCCGAGACCGTCCTCGGCGAGGCGCTCAAGGGCGAGCGGCGCGAGTCGGTGGAGATCTTCACCAAGGTCTTCGGCCCGATCGGTCCGAAGCAGCACAACGACGTCGGGCTGTCCCGCAAGCACATCATGGAGGCGGCGCACGGTTCGCTGAGCCGCCTGCAGACCGACTACATCGACCTCTACCAGGCGCACCGCTACGACGTGGAGACGCCGCTGGAGGAGACGATGCAGGCGTTCGCCGACCTCGTCCGGCAGGGCAAGGTCCTCTACGTCGGCGTCAGCGAGTGGACCGCCGAGCAGCTGCGCGACGGTGCCGCGCTGGCCAAGGAGCTGGGGTTCCAGCTGATCTCCAACCAGCCTCAGTACTCGATGCTGTGGCGCGTCATCGAGGGCGAGGTCGTCCCGACCTCGAAGGAGCTCGGGATCTCGCAGGTCGTCTGGTCGCCGATCGCCCAGGGCGTCCTCACCGGCAAGTACAAGCCGGGCGAGCAGCCCCCGGCCGGCTCGCGCGCGACGGACGAGAAGGGGGGCGCGAACATGATCGCCCGCTGGATGCGCGACGACGTGCTCGAGCGGGTCCAGCAGCTCCAGCCCCTCGCCGACGAGGCGGGGCTGTCGATGGCGGCGCTCGCCGTCGCGTGGACGCTGCAGAACGACAACGTCGCGACCGCGATCATCGGCGCGTCCCGGCCGGAGCAGGTGGCCGACAACGCGGCGGCTGCGGGCGTCACCCTCGACGCCGACCTGCTCACCAAGATCGACGAGATCCTCGACCCCGTGATCGAGCGCGACCCGGCCAAGACGCACGAGAGCTCGCCGAAGACCCGCGAGGTCTGAGCCCACGGGCACGCCGGTCCGGGGTCAGCGCCCCGGGCCGGCGTCCCCGGTCCAGGCGGCCTGGCGTCAGGCCCCTCTGTCCTGCGCGGCCATGTCCCCGGTGCCCGGCGTGCCGTCGGCGCGGGCGTACCGCAGCAGGACGGTGCCCTGCGAACCCTGGGCCGGGGGTTCGAGGAGCGTGAGGCTGGTCGGCACGACGCCGTCGGCGAACACCTTCTTCCCCTGCCCGAGCATGACCGGGTGCAGCCAGAGGTCGATCCGGTCGAACAAGCCCCCGCGCAGCAGCGTCTGGACCAGGTCCAGGCTCCCCACGACCTTCACGTGCTCGTGCCGCTCCCGCAGCTGTCGCACCGCCGCGGGCAGGTCGGGCCCGAGCTGCGTGGACCCGGCCCACGACAGGTCGGTCCGGCCGCGCGACGCCACGTACTTGGGCACGCGGTTGAAGAGCGTCGCGATGTCGTCGTCCTGCCCGCCCTCCTGGTGCGGCCAGTAGGCGGCGAAGATGTCGTACGTCCGCCGGCCGAGCAGCAGCGCGTCGGTCCCCTCGTACGCGGCGAGCACCTGCCTGCCCGTGACCTCGTCCATCAGCGGCGCCTGCCAGCCCCCGAAGGCGAAGCCTTCCGGGTCCTCCTCCGGCCCGCCAGGCGCCTGCCCGACGAGGTCGAGGGTCGCGAACAGCTCGAGGTGGATCAGTCCCATGTCCCGCTCCTGCGTGTGGTCGTGCCGTCACAGAGGTAGACCGGCGCCGCGGCGGGACTCATCGCCCGCCCCGCTCCCGGTTGCACGCGCGTCGCGGCAGGACCCGGTCAGGCCGTGCGGAACCAGACCGTCCGGTCGGCCGGGACGAGGCCGTCGGCGAGCGGCCCGCTGGTCAGGAGCACCTCGCCCTCGGGCAGGGCGACGCGGTCCGGGGCGAAGTTCGTGAGGCAGTGCCAGCCGCCCGGGCGCACGACGTGCACGACGCCCGGCCCGGCGTCGACCCAGGTCAGGCCCTCGCCCGTCGACAGCTCGCGGCGCAGGGCCAGCGCCGCGACGTAGAGGCTGAGGCTCGAGCCCGGGTCGTCCGCCTCGCGCTCGACGCTGAGGTCGGCGAACCACGCGGGCTGCGGCAGGTGCGGCGGTACCGCGGCCGGCTCGGGGCTGAAGCCGTACGCCGGCGGCGCGCTGGTCCACGGCAGCGGGACCCGGCAGCCGTCGCGCCCGAGCCGCTCGCCGCCGGTGCGGAAGAACGTAGGGTCCTGCCGCTGGGCCGCGTCGATCTCGACGACCTCGAAGAGCCCGAGCTCCTCGCCCTGGTAGAGGTACGCCGACCCGGGCAGGGCCAGCATCAGCAGCGTCGCGGCGCGCGCCCGCGCGGCCCCGAGCTCGCGGTCCACCGTGATCTCGGGGTCGACGCCGAAGGCGGGGATGTAGCCGATCTCGTTCGGCTGCCCGGCGGCGGCGGTGATGCCGTAGCGGCTGGGGTGCCGGATCACGTCGTGGTTGGACAGCACCCAGGTCGAGGTCGACCCGCTCTCGGCCGCGAGGTCGAGGTTCTCCGCGATCACCCGCCGCCAGGTCTCCGCGTCCCAGGGTGCGGTCAGCAGGTCGAAGTTGAACGCCTGCCCGAGGCTCTCCGGGCTCGCGTAGCGCGCACGTCGGTGCGCCGGCACCCATGCCTCCGCGACGGCCATCCGCGGCGGGTCGTAGGAGTCGAAGACCGTCCGCCACCCGGCGTACACCTCGTGCACGGCGTCGCGGTCGGAGTACGGGTGGTCGCCGTCGGTGCGCGTCGCCAGCTCGGCGCGGTCGGGCAGCGGCTCGGTCAGGTCCTTGACCAGCAGGTTGGCCACGTCGACGCGGAAGCCGTCGACCCCGCGGTCGGCCCAGAAGGCGAGGGTGGCGAGGAAGTCGTCGCGGACGTCGCGGCGGTCCCAGTTGAGGTCGGGCTGCTCGGGGGCGAACAGGTGCAGGTACCACCAGCCGTCGTCGACCCGGGTCCAGGCGGGGCCGCCGAAGTCGCACTCCCAGTCCGTCGGCGGCTCGTCCCCGCCGGGCCCGCGACCCGGGCGGAAGACGTAGCGGTCCCGCTCGTCCGACCCGGGCCCGGCGGCGAGCGCCGCACGGAACCACCGGTGCCGGTCGGAGGTGTGGTTGGGGACGATGTCGACGATGACCCTGATCCCGTGCTCGTGCAGGGCCGCCGTCATCGCGTCGAACGCGGCCAGGTCGCCGAGCTCGGGGGCGACGTCGCGGTGGTCGTCGATGTCGTAGCCGCCGTCGGCGAGCGCGGACGGGTAGAAGGGGCTCAGCCAGACCGCGTCGACGCCGAGGCGCAGGAGGTGGTCGACGTGCGCGCGGACGCCGTCCAGGTCACCGATCCCGTCGCCGTCGCTGTCGGCGAAGCTGCGCGGGTAGACCTGGTAGACGACGGCGTTGCGCCACCAGTCGGCGTCGGCGGAGGGCAGCGACATGCGGACGTCCCTTCATGGAGTCAGAACGGTCGGAGTGCGGCGACCTGTGCACCGACGTCGGTGCACAAGTGGACTACATCCCGGGGCGACGCCCTACGGCCGCACCCCCAGCTGGCGCCGGGCCTCGTCGATCGTGGCCATGATCGAGACGACCTCGGCGTGGTCGTGCACCGGCGACTCGACCCGGCCCTCCCCGACGTACGCGGCGAAGTGGGTCGCCTGGTGGCCGAGGCCCTCGTGGACCTGGGGAAAGGCCGTGTCCCGCCAGGTCACGCTCTCCTCCGCCCGGGGCGAGGCCAGGGTGACGGTCACCCCGGAGGGACCGAAGAAGGGGCTCAGGACGTCGAGCCGACCGCGCGACCCGACGATCGAGGCCGTCACCGGCAGCGCGGTCACCAGGGAGGTCGACGCCAGCGCCGTCGCGCCGTCCGAGACGAGCAGCAGGTCCGCCCGCTCGTCCACGCCGCTCGGCCCGAGCGAGCCGGCCGCGGTGACCGACGTCGGTGCACCGAGCACGGACGAGGCGAAGGAGATCGGGTAGACGCCGGCGTCGAGCAGCGCGCCCCCGCCGAGCGCGGGGTCCCACAGCCGGTGCGCGGGGTCGAACGGGAAGACGAAGCCGAAGTCCGCGCGGACGAGCCGGACGTCGCCCAGCAGGCCGTCGGCGAGCACCTGGCGGATGATGTCGGACTGCGGCAGGTAGCGCGTCCACATCGCCTCCTGCACGAGCACCCCGGCCGCCCGGCCGGCGTCGGTGATCTCGCGGGCCTCCTGGGCCGACATGGCGATCGGCTTCTCGACCAGCACGTGCTTGCCGGCGGCGATCGCCTGCAGCGCCTGCTCGTGGTGCAGCGGGTGGGGCGTGGAGACGTAGACGACGTCGACCTCGGGGTCCTCGACCAGCGCGGAGACGCTCCGGTGCACGGTCCCGATGCCCTGCGTACGGGCGAACGCCTCGGTCTTCGCGGCGTCCCGGGCCGTGACCGCCACGGCGCGCTGCCGGGTGTGCGCGTGCAGCGCGCCGACGAACGGACCCGCGATGCCGGTCCCGATCACGCCCCAGCGCAGGGCGGGGACGGCGTCGTCGGGAAGGGCGCGGGGGCTGGGCAGGGTCAGGGGCACGGGCCCATGATCCACGGGCGCCCGGTCAGCGACCCCGGGCGGCCGGCTGGCGCCTCAGGGGCTGCGGATCCCTGGGCGCGCCCCGCTCACGCGCGGTCAGGTAGAGCCGGTGCGCGGTGACGACCAGGGCGAGCCAGGCCGCGCCGAGCAGCCAGGCGGCGACGACGTCGGTGAACCAGTGGGCCCCGAGCAGGACCCGGCTCAGGCCGACCACGAGGGCGATGACCACGGGCACGACGACGCAGGCGACCCGCGCGGCGACGGTGCGGCGGTTCAGCCAGAGCAGGTAGCCCACGACGCCCGCGATCACCGTGGCGTTCAGGGTGTGGCCGCTCGGGAAGGACGGCGAGTACTCGAACGGCGGCACGGCCTCGGCCAGCGGCGGGCGGCTCCGCCCGATGATGTCCTTGCCGGCGATGGTCATCAGCAGCGACCCGACGCCGGCCCCGGCGATCAGGATGAGCGGCGTCCGCGACCGTCGGTGCAGGGCCAGGACGAGGATCGCGGCCACGGCCATGCAGGGCATGCCGATCGGGCCGAAGAGGTACGCGATGCCGGCGGCGAGCGTGTCGAGCCACGGGGTGCGCACCCGGATCGCCGTCTCCAGCAGGGGCATGTCGAGCATGGCGATGCCGTTGCGGTCGGTGACGGCGTCGTAGACGCGGGCGACCAGGAAGGCCATCAGGAAGGCCAGGACGACCCCGGCGGTGAGGATGACCGCGAGGGCTGGCTGGGCGCCGATCCGGTGGCCGAAACCGGTGACCACGGACGCGGCCCTGCGTCCCATCGGGCTGTACCAGTGGGTGATCTCGTCTGGGTGCTTCATGGTCCGCTTCCGGTCGTACGGGGTGCCGAAGCGCTCCATCCTCCCAGCCGCGCAAGCAGCGGAACGGCGTCCGGCCCCGGGCGTCACGAGGTGCGCGACGGCCGGGGCCGGACGGGTGGGTCTCGCTCAGGTCCTGCCGGCGTCGGCAGGACCCGGGCTCAGGGTCAGCGGTCCCCGTCGACCCCCGGGATGTTCGCGCCCGGGACGTCGTCGGGGGCGTAGATCTTCGTGTCACCCGGGTAGGGCTTCTTCCAGCCGTGCGTCTGGTACCAGGTGTACCGGTTCAGCTGCTCGGGGTGGGCGTAGTCGGGGATCGCGCCGTTGCCGGTGAAGTGCTGGAGGTTGCCCCAGTCCTCCCACGCCTTGGCCACGGACTGCTGCTCGCTCGGCACCGCCGCGGCCTTCTTCTGCTCCGCGTTCAGCTTCTTGAGCGCGGTGCCCTTCTTGCCCAGCGTGTCCGGACCGCACTCGGGCTGCGTGACGACGCCCTCCGTCAGCGGCACCCGGTTCGGCACCGCCGTGAACGGCGTCAGGTCGGGCTTGTCGGTGAACGCGCCGTACATCGGCGTCGCCGCGGCGACCTTCTGGTTCAGCGGCTGCGCCCCGAGGATCTGCTCGATCGTGCGCACCATCGTGATCTGCGAGTAGTAGGTCGAGTCGACCTTGCCGTGCTGCGCGTACGGGCTGATCACCTGGACCGGCGCGCGGTGGCCGTCCACGTGGTCGGCGCCGTCCTGGCTGTCGTCCTCGACGACGAAGATCACCGAGCTCTTCCAGTAGCGGCTCTTGGAGATCGCGTTGACGATCTTGCCCACGGCCAGGTCGCCGTCGGCCACCTGCGCCCGCGGGTCGGCCGTGCCGCCCGTGTGGTCGCTGGACAGCCACATCATGTTGAGGTTCGCCGGGCCCCGGTCCTGGAACTCCTTCTTCCACACCTGGTAGCGGTAGAGGTCCGGGATGGCGGTGTCGAACTGCGGGGCGTCGCGGTTGGAGACGGCGTTCAGCGACGGGATCGGCGACTGCTCGTTCACCCGGATCGCCGGGTCGGTCAGCTGGGCCGGGTTGCCGCCCTTGTCGACGTTCGTCGCGGCGCAGTAGTACTGCTGCCACGTGGCCGAGGCCGGCTTGTTCTCGTACGCCATGAACTCGCCGAAGTTGCGCACGCTGCCGCCGGCGGCCTGCACCGCGGTCCACAGGAAGCCGGAGCGCTGGTGGCCGAGGACGTCGCTCTCGGTGTCGTAGCTGCGGACGTACTCACCGGCGCTGGACTCCGTGTACTCGGGGTTGTCGCCCTGCATCACCCAGTTGTGGCCCTCGGCGGAGTTGGTGCCGACGTCGTAGAAGTTGTCGTACAGCCCGAACTGACGCGCCAGCGCGTGCTGGTTCGGCGTGACCTTCTCCCCGAACTGCGCGAGCGAGGCGTCGCCGTTCCCGCGGGCGTCGTCGCCGTAGATCTGGTCGTACGTGCGGTTCTCCTTGACCAGCAGGAAGACGTGCTTGATCGTCGACGGGTCCCCGATGCGCTTGGGGATCGCGACGGGCTCCGCCTTGGTGCCGGTCGCCTTGGCCACGTCGGAGCCGGTCCAGCCGTTCTGCGCGAAGACCGTGCCCGTGTACTTCGCGACGTCCTGGTCGCTCGGCAGCGCGAAGCGGGTCAGCGACCCGGTCGTGCTGTGGGTGCCGTGACCGGTGGCGAGCACGGTGCCGGGGCCCTTGTTGAAGCTGAGCTCCGGGCCGCGCGCGTCGACGCCGCGGGTGTTCGTGACGACGACGCGGCCGTTCGCCGTGGCGATGTCGGCCGGGTAGTAGTCGGTCGGCAGCAGCCCGACGTAGCTCACCGGCTCCTGCGGGTGGCCGCTGTAGCGGTAGACCGCGACCGCGTTCGCGCGGCCGAGGGTGACGAGCAGGTGGCCGTCGTCGGTGAGGACGACGCTGTTGGGCTGGTAGCCGACCTTCGAGGACTCCCAGGGCCGCGTCGCGATGGTCTGCACGACCTTGTCGAGGCCGGTGTCGATCACCGACACCGTGTCGTTGAACGTGTTCGTGACGAACAGCGCGTTCCCGGACGCGTACATGGCCGTCGGGTGCAGGCCGACCCGGATCGAGGAGACGGGCGAGCCGGCGGCGGCGGTGTCGATGACGCTGACCGTGCCCGAGGTGGAGGTGCCCTTGAAGCCGTTCGCGGGCACCGGGGTGCCGTACGACTCGATGGTGCTGTCCCCGGCCACCGCCTGGCGGCCGCCCTCGTTGCTGACGTAGAGCTTGGTGCCGACCAGGACGACCGCGCGCGGCGCGATGCCGACGTTCCAGGTCTGCTTCACGGCACCGGTCGCGGTGTCGAGGGCGGCGACCGTGTTCTGCCCGTTGACCGGGACGTAGACGGTGGCGCCGTCCGGGGAGAACGTCACCTTGCCGGGCAGGGCGGAGAGCTCGGTCAACGGGCTCGTCGGGTCGTTCGTGGGGATCGGCGTGACGTGCTTGGTCGGCAGCGCGATCGTCGTCGGCGCGCTGAGCGAGCCGTCGACGGCCACGGCGAACCGGGTCAGCCCGTTGGTCTGCGGCAGCCAGAGGAACCTGCCGTCCGGGGAGAACGACGGCCCCTCCTGGCCCACGCTGCGGTCGTCGAGCTTGGTGTTGACGCCGGGCTGGCTGCCCACCAGCCAGACCGGGCGCTGCGCCTCGAGGTCGAAGATCTGCAGCACGACGCCGCTGTCGGCGCTGGACGCCGCCAGGAACCGCCCGTCCGGGCTCACCGCGGACCCCATGAACTTGCCGTACTTGGCCAGCAGGCGCTGGCCGACGGGCTTGATCACCTGGTCGGAGGCGACCTGGAGGCCGGCGGCGTACGTGCCGCCGACGTGGTTGCTGCCGAACAGCGCCGTGCTGGCCTGCGCGGGGCCGGTGCCGGCGACGGCGAGCGTGGCGAGGCCGATGACGGCGAGCCGGACGGAACGCCGGCGGAAGTGCGGGGACGAGGTCACCGGGGTGGACCTGCGTTGGCGTCTGACCTGCATGGTCAGTCCTTTCGTGGGGGTGGGAGCAGGTCGACGGTGGCGTCGAACTGCCAGAGGGGGTTGGGCGCGACCCCGTAGGGGGCCTGGACCTGGAAGAAGCCGTTGACCTCTTGGGGCCCGTCGCCGTCGGCCACGTAGCGTCCGTCCGCGGTGACGTCGAGCTGGTAGACGGCGGAGCCGACCGCGGTCGCTCCGGGGAGGTGCCACGAGACGACGCAGCGCCAGTCGGTGCCCGGCCCCTCGTCGGCCACGAGGGTGCCGCCCTTGTCGCAGGCGGCGCTGGTCTGCAGCTGCGCCTCGGTGACCGGCGGCCGGTTCAGCTCGGCGGTCTGGAGCCGGTAGAGGTGCCCGTACGTCGTGGCCAGCGAGCGCTCGAGCGCGGACTTGTCGACGCCGGTCCCGGACACCGGCAGGACCAGGGCGACCACGAGGGCGCAGACGGCGGTGAGCGCGGCCAGCGGCAGCAGCCCGGCCACGACGAGGCGCACGCCGGACCCGTCGTTGGCCAGGTCGGTGAAGTCGCGACGCAGGAACAGCCGGTAGGCCACCGCGGTGGCCAGCACCGCCCAGGCGAGCGCGACCAGGACGCCCACGACCAGCGGACCGGTCTGCACCTGCTCGGTGAACAGCCCCCGCCATGCGACGAAGGCCTGGCTCGGCAGGGCGAGCCGCACGGCGAGCGGGAGCGGCAGCAGCTGCAGCAGGGCGACGACGACGGCCAGCACGGCGGGGGTCACGAGACCCATCGGTGACCGGCCCAGCACGACCGAGCCGAGCAGGCCCACCGCCGCGAAGGCCGCGGTCGGGGCGAGGACGCAGAGCCAGGCGAGGACGTACCGGCTGGCGAGCTGCGACCCGGAGAAGGCGTAGCCGTCCAGCCCCGCCAGCGGCCGGTCACCGACCGAGACCAGGCCGCCCACGAGGCCCGACACGGCGAGGCCCACGACCAGGAGCAGGATCACGGACGCGCTGGCGAGCGCCTTGCCGACGAAGATCCGACGCTTGGACCGGACGGCGACGAGCAGGTGCCGCCAGGTCCCCAGCCGGTCCTCCACGGCGAACACGTCGCCGGCCACGAGGGCGGTGAGCAGCGGCAGCGCCCAGCTGCAGGCGAAGGCGAGCACGACGAGCGCCCCGGCCCAGCCGGTCGACCCCATCAGGCGGCCGAAGACGGTGTCCGAGGGCAGCGCGCTCTGCCGGCTCACCACGCCGACGAACCCGGCGGGCGCCAGCCAGCAGGCGATCAGCAGCAGGCGCACCCGCCACTGCGACAGGAGCTTGAGCAGCTCGAAGCGGTAGCTGCGCGACAGGGGTGCGGGTGCCGCCGGGGCGACAGGCGCGTCGCGGCCGGCGTCCGGCTCCGCCGCTCCGGTGCTGCGCTCGACCACGGCGGTCACGCGGCACCCCGGACGGCGTTCGCGTCGTCGGCGGCGGTCAGCGCGAGGAACGCGGCCTCCAGCGGCGGCACGACCGGGCCGAGCTCGCGCAGCCCGACGCCGGCGCCCACGAGCCGGGCGACCAGCGCGTCGAGGGCGGCGGCGGACCCGCGGACGACCAGGACGTCCGGGTCGGTCCAGGCGCGGTCCTCGGGCGCGACGAGGCGCAGTCCCGGT
>Ga0210040_10011331_pt1 | contig 10106 bp, 10 predicted proteins | sample CryGeyCG12114_NA_FD_185462 | JGI IMG/M metagenome (GOLD analysis project Ga0210040, IMG submission 185462) | Groundwater microbial communities from aquifer - Crystal Geyser CG19_WC_8/21/14_NA (SPAdes) (version 2) | ecosystem: Environmental > Aquatic > Deep subsurface > Groundwater | place: USA...
CTCTCCACCCGCGAGGAGGACGAGCTGTTCGACTACTACGGCGTCCCGATCGAGGGAGTCGAGCCGAGCGTGGCCCACCTCGGTGCCACCCTCACCGTGACCGAGGACGGGGTCGACGAAGAGCCGGTCAACCGCCCTGCCTGACAAGCTGACCAGTGCCTTCACTCCAGCTCGTTGGTGGTTGAGGTCAGGCGAGTTGGTGTGGGTCGAGGAGTCGGCGGAGCCGGCTCGTCGCTGAGTGGAGACGGCTTTTCATGGTGGGCACGGGGATGCCGAGCAGCTGCGCTGCTTCGGCTGCGGTCCGGCCGTCACGGTACGTCAGCAGCAGCGCTTCTCGTTGCGTGGCGGTGAGTGAGGTCAAGGCTCGGCTGGTCACGGCAGTGGCGTGGACCGACTCGGTCACCCGGGCCTGGTGGTCGGTGTCGGCGGCGGTGAGGCTGTGGGTGGCGTAGCGGGTTTCCAGGTTGGCGGTGCGGGCCAGCGACCGGAGCCGGTCGATGGCGCGGCGGCGGGCGATGACCGTCATCCAGCCCAGCAGTGACCCGAGCTCGGGGTCGTACTGGTGGCGGTGGGTCCAGATGTGGGCGTAGGTGTCTTGGACGACGTCCTCGGTCAGGTCAAAGGAGCGGAGGACCTGGTACACCACCGCGTGGAGCTGACGTTGGGTCCGCCGATGCAGCTCAGTGAAGACCACCTGGTCGCCTTGTTGCACCAAGGAGAACAGTTGCGGCAGTGAGCAGCCGGTGGAGTCAGCGGATGGGCTGCTGCCACCTGCGGCCGGCCGTGGCGCAACGTCGTCCAACAGCAGTGACGGGGACGCGGGAAGAGCGGGAGCGGACACGTAAACGGTCCTCCAGGGGGCTGGGCATGACTCCGGCCCCCGGCCGGAACGGACACCGTCCCCCGCCGGACGAGGACAGCATCCACACCAACAGCCCGCAATGCAACGACCCGTCCACCAGTCGTCGCCGACCCCCTGCGCTATACGCCTGGGTCGGCTCAGCCGGGGCGGAACCTGGCTACTAGCGGTGGCAGTGGTGAACCACCGGCGTCACCGGATTCCGGGGCGTCCCGGCCGTAGCGGTGCTGATCGGCACCTCGAACGTGACGAGCCGCAAGGGGAAGGTCAGTGGTCTTGGAGTCCGTCGGTCGCACGCCGGCCTACGAGCAGGCCTACGGCACCGTCCGTCCCGGCGGCGTGATCTCCCGCGTCGGCGTTCCGCAGTACGAGAACGCCCCCGTCGGCTTCATGTCGCTGTTCGGCAAGAACGTGACCCTGACCGGCGGCTCGGCCACGGTCCGCGCCTACCTGGTCACAGTGGTACGAGATGCCATGCCGATGATTATCGCTGCCCTGTGCCCGACTCGCACAAACCGGCAGGGCCAGGAAGTCATGCCTCACGACGAGGTCTGCTGCTAGAGCCGCGCCATCTTCTTCCCTCTCTCCCCAGTCAGCCGGGATCGGGGGATGCATGTGGTGTCCCGCAGCCGCAATGGTGAGGCCCACGGTTTGCCTGCTCGGGGGATCAGGTAAGCCGTGGGCCTAGACTGCTCGATCGCGGCGGCGACCAGGTTCGTTACCCCGCTTCTGTGACCTGTGACAGGCCGCAAGCTCCCTGCGGACCTCAGGACGGCAACTGTCGGATTCCCGTTCGGCGCACTGCGGCTTGGGTCGGTCCGCTGGTTCGCCTGCGCAGAGGCTCACTTTTGAGGAGAACGTCGAATTAGACTGACCGCGTGGTCTATTCCCTGGTCTACGTCAGCTCGGGCAGCAGCCGGTTCTCCGCACAGGAGCTCGGCGACATCTTGGCGGTCAGCCGCCGGAACAACACTGCGAGCGACGTGACCGGGATCCTGCTGTACCGCGACGGGAATCTTATGCAGGTCCTTGAAGGTGAGAAACCGGTCGTCCGGGCCTTGTACCATAGGATCGAACAAGACTCCCGGCACCACGGAGTCATCACCGTGTGGGAGGCCGAGGAGCCCGAACGGCAGTTCCCCGACTGGTCGATGGCGTTCCGTGACCTGGCTGAGGTCGACGAAACCTCGGTGCCCGGTTTCAGCCGCTTCCTGAGCACGCCGTTGACCGCCGCGGCGTTCGGCCCTCAACCCACTCTCGTGCAGCAGCTGCTGCTCGTGTTCAAGGACCAGTACGCGACCGGTGCCGGTCGTCGCTCGGGGTGAGCGTCACGTCGTCGAGACGCGGGCGCGGCAGCGCGGCCCTGACCGAAAGGATTCGACAGGGCTGGTACTGCGTTACCCCCGCTCTCCCCGACCACCTACCGAGGAGGCCCTCGCCCGTTCTCGCCGAGCTCCTCCACCCCCCACCACTGCTGACCGGCTCCAGCCGGTCCGAGAATTTGCGGACGGATTTGGGTAAGGCGATGGCAAGTTGGACCAAGGTTTGACCCGGGCTGCACCGTGGTCCGTCCAGGCCAGGACTGTTGAACAAGCTAGGCGTGCTGGCCTACCCCTTCTCCCCAGAGGGGTAGGGAGCCTGACCCCGCTGAAGCAAGCAGCGGGGTCAGGCCGCCCGGGCCGGTCGACAGGCCCGACCGCCCCCGTGCGGGGCAGAACGGCCTGAGGCGACCCGGGGACTTCTGGGGGAAGCCGCCACATGCCAGACACACAACCGAACGGCAGCGCGTGCACCACACACTTTGTGTTCGGCGCATCACCCTGCCACGGATGCTGCGGCGCTCAACCCCGCCGCGGCTGGTGGGCGGGTAAGCCAGGGGGAGGCTGCCGTCCCAGGGTCAGCGGCTGCTGCGGGGACTGCTCGGGGGGAGTTGGCCGGTGGTGGTGAGCTGGGCGGCGACGTCGCGGAGTTTAAGGTTGTGGTCCTGGCTGGTGCGCAGCAGCACAGCGAACGCCTGGTCGGCGTTGAGCTGGTGGCGTTCCATCGAGATGCCTTTGGCCTGTCCGATCAGGTCCCGGCTCTCCACGCTCCTGCGCAGCTGGTTCTGCTTCTGGGCGCCGGCCAGCGCGACTGCTCGGTGCGCGGCCAGCATCAGCCCGAGGTGTTCAGACTTATCAGTGAACGCGCCAGGTCGGCGGGAGATGAGGTTGAGGGCACCCAGGTTGTCGTCTTCCACATACAGCTGGAACGACACCATGGCCGCCGCACCAGCCGCCACCGCTGTCGCGGCGAAGCGGGGCCACCGCTGCTCTGAGCGCAGGTCGTCCACCCGGACCGTCTGCTGCTCGAAGACCGCACTCAGGCAGGGCCCTCCCCCCACCTCAGCCTGCGGGGCCGTCTACCCGCTCCGGCAGAACACCGGTCGGGGCCACGGAGGTGACAATACGGCGGCCGGCCACCACGCTGATCGATCCCTCCTCGGCTCCTCGGACCTGGTCGAGCGCTGCGCGGTGGTGAGTGGCTAGCGGGGTGGCGGCCCTGCTCCTCGTCGCCCGTCGTCGGCGGGCACGAGGACGCTGCTCAGCGTGGTGGCTGTCGGCGTGAGGGCCGGTGGTTCGGGTACCTGGACCGATGCAGCGGTCGTCGGCTTCCCTCTGACGGCCCTGCAGGTCCGTGCGTTCAGCAGCGAGACGCGGGCCCAGTGGGTACGCCGGGGTCGCCTGTATCGACCCCGGCGCACTCCGATCTTCGTCAAGATCGAACAGGTTGGATGCGAAACCACGACGGACGCTTCCGCGCACCGGGATGCCGGTGGTGGTCGTAGGCTCCCGAGGTCCTTCACCAAAGCGTGAGCAAGCGGAACATCTGTCGTGGCTTCCGCTCCCCGGCCGGTGGAACAGCCCCTGGCGAGGTTCAGCCTCGGCTCCTGACTGCTCGCTCAGGTGATGTCGCGGTCAGTCCCGAAACCGCGGCTGCCGCGGCCAAGGTCCAGGGCGTACCGTTGGCCGGGAGGTTGCACAGGGACTGGTCCGTCGTGCCGCCTCCCGGTCTGCCAGCAGTCGGCTGAGGCAGGCACGATGAGCGGGCGGATCCGCTTCCTCGGAGAACTGTCGTGCTGAACTCCCGCAGCTTCTTGACGTATCTCCACGAGTTGGCCGGTGATGTCGACGGCGACCTGAGTGGAGTTGCTGAGCACCTCGACGAGTTGACGGACACCCTGGAACAGGTGGTGCCGGGTTTTGCCGGGCTGCAGCTGACGGTGGTCCGTTTCGGTCATCCCGTCACTCTCGACGCTACCCGCACTGAACCGGGACATCGGGTTGTGTCCTCGCTGCGGGTTCCGCTGCCGCTGCTGTCCCTGGAGTTCGAGCCGGGCGGGCAGACCGTCTTCTACAGCGCCGTGCCCGGGGCCCTCCTCGACCTGGCCGCCGACCTCACCCACCTCCTTGTCTCCCGCGCCCACGCCGGCACCGCCGGCGCCGTCGTCGAGTTGGATGTCGACCTGCCGTTGGTGCCCGGCGGTCCGCTGCTGACCGGCCTCGGTGACCTGATCACGGTGAACCAGGCGCACGGTGTCCTGATCGACCAGGGGGAGGACCCCGGCACCGCCGACCAGGCCCTGCGGCGCGGAGCCGCCGCCGCCGGCCTGACGCCCCTGGTCTTCGCCCGCCGTCTCCTCGATCATGTCTCGGCCTGAGCTGAGCGCGCTGTACCACTACCCAGACGACAGGCTGCGCCGTGAGGGGAAGGGTCTGCCGGTACCGGGCGCCGCGTTCCTCTCTGCGGACCCGGCAACGAGATCCGTGGGCTGTCGAGGTTGCTGCTAGGGAAGACTAGGGAGATGAGCGTCCAGGTCTCTCACAGCGACCAACCCGGCCACGACCCAAGATTTGAGCCGTGGGGATCCTGCCCGGACTGGGCCAGCGCAAGCGAGCTAGTTCACAACCAGCTAGGCGCTGACTTCGAGACCCGGACTGTCCCCTCTCCCGACACGTCAGTCCTGACACTCGTCTTCAGCGCACGAGGGAGAAGCATCAAGCTCCAAGGGCGGCCGCCCGGTCCCCTCGCCTGACGCGCTTCCCGCCAAGCCGTCACAGCTCCGCGCTGCTGGTAGACCGGCCTGCGAGGACTCTCGCCGGCACCGGTCTCGCCGGCCCATCTCATCCCGTTCATCTCGCGGTACAGGTCACGCCGACCTCCGACAGCAGCGACCACCAACCAATGCCACCCAGCCGCCAGGGATCACCTCACCAGTACCAGCCCGCCCAGCAGGGCTGCACACCGCCACCACCAAAGAAGGCTCCAGCCACCACCGATGCCTGACCACAGCGCCCTCCAAGTCGACGCTGCGCTCACCGCGCTACGCGTACTCCTTCCCGTCGCCGCACGAGCTCGCGGGGCACGAACCGGACAACCTTCACCCGCTGACCGAGCCAGCCGCATCGTCGACGACCTCCTCCTGCTCCTCGTCGACACTCACCAGATCCCCATCACGCAACTCAGCCGCACCACCGGATGGAAACAGCCCGCCCTCTCCATGCGACTGAGCCGGATCCGACAAGCTCAATCTCCTCAACCCACAACTGGCAGACAGCGGGAGGAACTGCCCGCCGTCCCCGACCATTCTCAGCTAGAAAGGCGGTCGATACGCTGACCGGCGGCCGGCACCTGCGTATGTGCCGTTAGGGGAAGGTCAAACGGGAACGGGTGAAATCCGCGTCTGGGTGTGGTTTGTGGTCGAGTTACTTGGCAGGTGACTACTTCTGGGTGGCGTCGACGACGGCGCGGGCGATGTCGTGGAGTTTGGCGTTGCTGTTCTGGGAGATGCGTCGCAGGATGTCGAAGGCTTCGTCTGGGGTGCAGTGGTCGCGGGCGATGACAATGCCCTTGGCTTGCTCGATGGCGGCCCGGGACTCCATCGCGGTGCGGAGCTGGGTGACTTCGGCCGCGGTCCTGGCGTAGCTGGCGACGTTGTTGACCGCGACGGCGGCGTAGCCGGCGAACACCTCGGCGTACTCGAGGAAGGCGGGGGAGATCGGGTCGCCGGCGGTGAGGTAGATGTTCAGCCCGCCGATGCTGCGGCCAGCGATCGGCATGCCGACCGAGAGAGTGTTGCGGACCCCGGCGCGGCTGGCGACCCGCGCGAAGTCGCGGTACGGGCCGTCGGTGTTGTCGTCGACGAGAATGGTCTGTCCGGTCTTGGCGGCGTCCATGCAGGGGCCGAACCCGAGCTCGTACTGCCGCTCGTCGAGGTCGACCGCCAGCTGGCCGGTGAACACCGGGCTCCGCGGCTGCCCGTGCTCGATGAGGGTGAGGGACACCTCCTCCACACCGGGCAGGGTCTGCTTGGCCAGCTCCGTCACCTGGCGCAGCGTCTGCTCAGCCGGAGCACTGTCGACGCTGATCAGCGCCAGCTCGGCGAAAGCATGCATCGGGTCGCGGCGGCCGGCCTCGTCGTCCGAGGCGGGGATGGGATGGGTCACAGCTGTCCTCACACGCTGACGCGTGACCCGTAGCACTCCTAGGGGCCCCGCTTCTTCGGTCCAGGCCCCCAACGGGGGCCCTTCACTGTGTGAGCACGGTCTGTTCGACCAAAGGCCAACCCGTCACGGCGCCGACGTGCCGCTCGCAGCCGGCCACAGGAAACCCACGCTACTCGCGTCCACCCAATCAACCGGCCACTCTGGTGTGCGACAGAGGCCAGGCCGGGACGAGGCTCGCTCCTCGTCCCGGCCCGACTTCGCGACGCTTCTGCCACAGCCCAGGTCTTGGATGCACCCGAGTGGAAAGTTGTGCTTGACGTCTGAGCCGCGGGTCTCCTGCTGCAGCCGGTTCGCCGGACGTTGACGGAGCTCAGGACCCGGTTGTCACGTGTCCCGGATGTGTTGGTCGGGGATGCATCCAGACGTCGAGTTTGGGCTAACTGGTGGGTTGTGGAGGCGTGAGCATCGCCATCTCGCCTCTGCTGCCCAGCTGGGCGTGCGGCTCGCTCCGCACGTCCGGCTGGGCCCACCACGGCGGTTGCCAGAAACGGCATGTTGGCCGCGTCCGGGCTCGGGAGACACCCCGCACGTGTGGTGGGAACGGTTTACAGGTAGGGCACCCGGGTCGGGTTGGCGAGATCGCTGAGGCGTTCGTTGAGAGCGCAGGCCAAGACGTCCTGCTCGCCGTCGGACATCGGCATCAGACCGTGCAGGAAGGCGTCGAGGTCGAAGACGAGCAGGGCACCGCCGAGGGCGAGGTAGTGGATCCACAGCTCCTCCACGGTCCAGCCCGCTTCGCGGCGGGCCGTGGCGAACACGTGGTGACGGGAGTCAGGCACAGCCGACCGTCACGCCTGTGCGCCGGTCGAGCCACCGGCCTTGCGTGCGGTCACCGACTCGACGATCTCCTGCGCGACCTGGTGCAGCTTGATGTTGGTGCGCTGGGAGGCCGAGACCAGCATGGCGAACGCAGCGCGGTCATCCGCAGCGCCCTGAGCAAGAAGGACGCCTTTCGCCTGCCCGATGACGTCTCGGCTGTGCAACGCCTCGGTGAGCTGGTGGGAGGTGCGGCGGGCGTCGGCGAGAGTCTGGACGTTAGCGAGCAGGACCGCGGCCTGCCGCGCGAAGAGCTCCAGCAGGTGCGCGGCCCGCTGGTCGAACACTCTCGGTTGGTCGGAGTACACCTTGATGGCTCCGATGCAGACGTCGCCGGCCACCAGCGGTGTGCTGAGCATCGACCGGATCCCGGCCTCGGCGACCAGCCGGCTCCACTGCGGCCACCGGTCGTCCTCGAGCGTGTCCTCCACCTGCACCGGGACGCGGTCCCGCCACGACTCCAGGCACGGGCCGTCGTCGAGCTCGTACTGCACAGCGTCGGCCCGCTCGACCAACTCACCGGAGGCAGCGATGGTGCGCCTCCCCCGGCTGTCCACCAAGGTCACCCCGGCACCGGTGGTGCCGGGGATGGTCTCCTGGACCAGGGCGGTGACCAGCTCGACGCAGGTGGCGATCGTCTCCGTCGACAGCAGCACCGCACCCAGCGGGGCCAGCACAGCCGCCAGACCCTCCGCCTCTAACGACGGTCCGGGCGGGCGGGTCAGGTCAGTCACGGGCGGTCCCTCCTCGTTGCAGCAGACGACCCCGGTCGCCACGAGGACTTGGGCCTGAGGGTGCACCCAGAGCCGGGTGACACCCCTGTGTCGGCAGGAATCATAAGTCCCACGCGACGCGATTTCACCCGCTTCTCCCGCGTGGGCCGGCCGGCACAGGTGGTGGGAGGTGAGACGTGCCGAGGTAAGGCGTTGTAGCCGCTGATCCGTGGGCGGGCGGCCTCGCGGCTCGCTGTTCGACCGTCAACGCTGGCCCCGAAGGTGCTTCCTCGAGGTCGGGGCACGTCCGGCTCAAGTGGGCCAGACAGGCGAGGAGTCCTGACACGTTCTCGCCGACCCCGAGGACAACGAGTTGTGCCGGCTCAACGCCTCATGATCTTCAGCGGCGCGTAGTCGAAGACACCTCAGCGACTCCTGTCCGAGTCAGGGCGTCAGTGCACCACTGAGGAGGTCCTCGACGGCGTCTCGGTCGCCGTAGACCGATGCGCTGTCGAGGCTGAGACGGCCCCACAACAGCAGCAGCACGGTGGCGGCGTCAGCGGCGACGGTCGCGACCGGTTGCGGATCGCGAACGGCGGAGGAAGCAAGAGCCCAGTCCTGGCCGTCCACCCACAGACGGACCCAGCGCGACGACTGCTCGACACGTCGGTGGCGCACCTGCCGGGGCAGCATCACGGTGAGCACCTCATCAATGCCGTCAAGGGCTACCTCAGCGTCGACCTGGTGCGGCCTTCCTAGCGCCTCCTCCAGGTCCCACCGGTGCACGGCGGTCTCGTGCAGCTGGCGACGGCGCCAGAACCTGGCCGTGCGCGGCCAGGTCAGAGTCCAACACGTCCGGTCAAGGTCGATCGACAGGGCCTCGACGAGTTCGGCGGCACTCGCGGCGTACCAGTCGGCCAGGGCCGCACCGTCGAGACCGGACGGTCCCGCTAGGTCCGGGACCACCCCACCCGGCAGGGTGCGGGTCGCTGCAGCCGTCCACCGGTGAACAGCACCCAGATGAGCAACCAGGTCACAGACCGTCCAACCCGGGCACGAACTGACAGGAACAGCCAGGTCAGCCTCACGTACCAGCCGCTCCACCTGGGCCATCTCCTGAACGAGCACGTCAAGCATCTCCACGGCCGCTCATTGTGCCCCTCACCGACACACCAAAAAGGACCAGGCCCACCGGCTGCAGTCCCGCCGAGCGCCCGCACACCGCCGAGCAGCGTCCGGTAAAAGGGGAAGCTGACCGGCCAGAGGCGTCGGAACCAGAAGGAGGTCCGTCAGCGTCCCTGGTTTCGGCTCGCGCCCCGCTGCGCGGTCGGGACAACTCGACCCTGCGGGGCCGCCTCTACTGCTGCGGCGGCGCGCGCGGCCCGCTGGCCTGCGGGTCGGGCCGGGAACATGAGGGCAGCCACCTGCTGCGGTGACGGCGACGGCGGTGGCGGGTGGTTGAACATGGCCGCGGCCGCGGCGGCGGGCGGTCCGGGTAGGGCGTGTTGGTTGCGGTCGAACGGCGGGTCGGTCAGTGGCTGGCCGGCCTGCAGCCGAGGCGGAGGAAGACGGTGGGTGTCGAGCCAGGCCGCTATCAGCTGCGACTGTGCCGGGCCGGGAACCCTCGACCAGGGTTGGTCGGTGACGCCGGGAGGCAGGCCGGCCGCGGCTGCCCACTCCGCCCGTCGGGCCTGGGTGTGCGCCGCTGGTTGCCAGCCGGCGCCGTCCCAGGACTGGGTGACCTGGGTGCGCAGGAGAGGGTTGGTCACCTTCACGGGGGGCGGGTGAACCACGCCGGTGTCGCCGGCCGCGAGGCGGCGGTAGACGTCGGTCATCGCGGTGCCGTGGGCGGTCACCAGCGGAACCCCGTCGGGACCGATCAACCGGTGGGCCTGTCCGTGGTGGACTGCGGCAGCGACCTCGCGGGCTTCGGCGGTGACCGCCTGCAGCGGCTGGAGCAGCCCGAGTTGGGCGTCGGTGGCGGCGAGGTAGCAGCGGCGGTGCCAGTGCTGCAGGATCGCCGCCCCCATCTCCCTCGGAGCCGATCCGTCCACAGCTGGGGCAGCGCTACGACGTTCGGCGACCCGGTCCAGAGCCTGCCGGATGCTGGTGGTGGCGGCGGCCGCCTCGCGGGTCGCGGTGTGGTGCAGCGACCCGGCCAGCCGCAACGGCAGG
>Ga0210040_10011332_pt1 | contig 10106 bp, 12 predicted proteins | sample CryGeyCG12114_NA_FD_185462 | JGI IMG/M metagenome (GOLD analysis project Ga0210040, IMG submission 185462) | Groundwater microbial communities from aquifer - Crystal Geyser CG19_WC_8/21/14_NA (SPAdes) (version 2) | ecosystem: Environmental > Aquatic > Deep subsurface > Groundwater | place: USA...
TTCCATCTGATCAATTCCCTTGACATTGCGTCAACGTCTTCCCTAATAAAATCTAGAAGTTTTCCTAACGGATTAGCGCTCCGAGCTGTAGCTTGAATCAACGTTTTTAACTTCTCTATTTCCTCCAGTGTTGTTTCTTTTGTTTTATGTGACCCATCTTTCCCTTTCAATTCTTTATCCTATGCACAGCACAACCATAGTAGGTGATTAAGTAAGTTAGTTGTATTACAAACTATAATCATGCAATCCAATATTTCCAATCCAATTAAAAAAATACTGAAATCAGAAGGACACGTATCATACCTTCTTTAGACTATTTAATGCCAACGAAGTACTTTCTTCCAATTCTTTTTGAGTCTCTAAAATTTGGCTGACCAGTAAACCTCTTTGATCTGTCGGCAGGGACTCAATATCCACACCATCACTTAATCCTAAAGCAAGCTCCTAGGCAATGAAAGTATTTAACGCTCTGTTGAGCTTAAAAAGTAGATCCATGATCAACATATTGCTGATTGCTATCCAATCTAAAAATAATTAATTCATACCGGCGTTTCATCAACATCTCCCAAACCAGGCGCTTTTGACGTGGTCGGCATGTTCATTTCACGAATGACGTAACTGTCATCGTCATCTGGGTCGTCTTCTTTATCTAATAAGACGTTCGTAACTTTGCCTGTTGGAGGTCTGGAGAGGAACAAATATAGTACAAAATACAATATTTGTGCAAGCTGTATTAGATAAATTAAAGTTTTTACCGGGCTGCTGAATTAACTGACCTGTAATTCGGTTGCTCTTCCATTTCTCGAAGTAACGCAGTTCTGGGGCGAGGTGGAGCCTTTCTAGCACTCATTGGACGGGCACTTGGCCCTCTCCCTCCAATTCCTGAATCAGGACGAATAGCATATGATGATGGTAAAGGTGGTTTCCCTTCTGGATTTCTAGTTTTAGGAATAAATACGTGTAATGCGATCGTACACACTATACAGTTTAGTTAAATCATTTTACCCATTAGCTGATAATGCTTCAACTTCATGTTCTTTTATTGCCATCAAACTTGGTGGAGCACCTGAAAAATGCATTAGCAAATAATAGTCACGTTTGTAATATGGATGACATAATCATTGGGGCACATTGAGAAATACAACACTCTAGTACTAGTATACAATAAAGAGTTGAGCGAGTATAGTGTATACCATAGTCACTAGTATTGGACAATTTCCTTTCTAAACTTGTTGGTTGCTCGTCTTTCTACAATTGAAACGAAAAAAAATGCATCAGAGGAATGATTCTTTAACTACAACAGAAAATGTTTGGGCACTGACTTGTTGACTTTGCTCGATGATATTACTAACACTGATATCTTTGTCCAATGGTTCATCAATGATAGAATTAATACTGGGTGGTTGCTCTACTGCAGCGATTCCCATCGATCCTCTCCTTGAATCCACTTGAGGAATTTCATCAGTATCACCACCGCTGACATGATTTTCTTCTACGGTCTCAAGAGTGTCACCAGCCCCAGTTGTAGAACTTCTTCGTCCCGGTTTGTTTGCACTAGCAACTTTTTTGTTTCTTTCAGAAACTGGTTGTTTTAATCCGACGCTGTCTTTTTTGCTATAGGTTTTTACAATACATTAGAGACTGACGCTTGCTGACGCATCCACCAACTACTACTACTATTATATTGTACGAAAAGCAAAAAAACGGAGCAAACATAATACTGCAGTCGAGTTTTCTCTCATTTTGCATTAATTTATATTGCTTTCTATGAGTTCATGTAGTTACAATGTAAAAAAAATAATTGTTACTCTTACGTTTTAGTTTGTTATTTTGTAGAAAAGGCAAAAATTATGTACCTATTTACAGCTGTAGGCTTTGTGTTTGCAGCTTCTTTGTTTCCTATTGGTTGCTTCTGGGCGCCTGCGTTGATAGCATTTCTGTCTTTGGTTGCATTGCTAGCTTTGACAGGCTGTCTGCCGCTATTTGACCCAGTAGGATTTTTTGAAGGATATTTTCCTTTTCCGGACTCGTTGGATTTTGATTTAGAAACATTTGTTTTCGATCCCCCACCTTTGTCACCAGTTCCACCCGTTGGAGTTGCTTTTTTTGCTTTTGTATCTGCTGAATTTTTACCTGCCAACTTTTCACAAACTTTGCCCAAACTTTGAAGGAAATGGTTTGTCTTGATTGGCTCTTGGCCAGCAAGAATTTTGGATATTTTGACTTCCAAGGTTTCTCCATTTGTTTCCGCTATGAGTAAAAGATTTTGGTTTTATTTGGAAATTGGAGTTTGAGAAAGTTGAGTAATGTAATTAATTTTGATAAGTACATATAAAGTCCAACAGTTTCTGCAAGAAGACACTTTTAGTGTCTCGAGTAGTCAGATTTGCGGAGTCAAGTTCATTAGGAGTGAAAACTCCATCAAGAAGTCCAGTGGTTTCAATTACCTGGAGTTCGAAAATCGAAAATATATTATGTGCTTTGATAATTAGATGTAGGTTTAAAAAAACGTTTAATGCAATTTACATTTAAAACAATGTCATGGATGAAACGGAAAGGTGGTCTTGACAGATTTTTTTCTGTCAGAGCTGGACGTTTTATGTGCTTCCCTAAGATTTCCTGCGTTTTCTTCACCTCTTTCTGTAGCTTTTCCGCTTCACTCATATTGCTAATTGTATTGTATAACTTTCCACCAGAATTGATTTTTAAAATTAGCTAATATTTTCAATAAAAACAATAAATTATAGAAAGCTCAATATTAAACTGCAATCGCAGCTCTCGCAGCTATTGAAAGTAAGATAGTAGTAACAGGAGGGTGACTACAACAGTGTAACCATGGTATCACAGTGTAACATTAGCAATCAATGGGTGCCGAGCGTAGCATTTGAAGCATTCCAATTCCATTATGGAATTATGAATTGAATTACAATGAATAAATGGAATAATACTGTTACTTAAAATTTTAATCCAATATTTATTCAAACACTTACTGCACAGCAGATTTTAAATACATCATACATCCATTCATGACATTCATAGAACGGTTAATACAAAATAGGCTACCTTTGAAAGAGAAGAGAACAAAAAGTACATCGACATTACGACACTGAATTTTAAACTTTTCTGCATTCGAGTAACAAGTAGTCTTAAGGCTTTTGAATTCAAATTATCTCGATTGACTTCTGAATGCACGAAGTTGTACAACATCTAGGGATGTTTGTGTACTGCTAGTTAGCGGGCACACACACAAATTAAATACACTTACGTAGAAGTATAGTTTAATTTTAATCATTCATGTTCATTGTACATAAGTATATCCTCGCGATGAAAAATAAAGATGTTATATGGCTCAATAGGCACAAATAGTTAGAAAACTTTACGACACACAGTACACTCCCTTACAGTACTTCAGTTAACAAAGCACAACATGCAAAACTATGATTTTATTTTTTTATGTTTCAATGTGAGATCTAGGAAGGAGTCTTAAAAACGTTCTATCGCGTTCGACAGTAAAATAATACAGGTTAACCCTTTAGAATTAAATATTGTTGACGATAGGATAGCCTATCCTTCGCATAACGCAAACGGTTTATGCAGAGACTCTGGCTCCTCCATCACTACAATTCCAATTCCAGATCCATTCGATCGAAGTAGCCGTCTGAAAACCAAAGACAACAAAATTACGCAATGTAAACCAATAGAATCTTGAACCTAAAAACCTGTACCTGAAAAAGGATCCATAAGGTTTTCGAAATATCTAGAGGGAGACTCTAGCACAACTCCATCATCCAGTCCTTCCAAATGCAACGGTGACAATCGATGAAACGAATCTATCAAGTCAAAAGTTGTAAGTTGTAATTAGTAGTCAAAAAGGGAAGTAGACAGACTGAAACTCTATCGAAGTAAACTGAAATAAATAAATTATGTATTCATACTGTAGTGAGGATCAAATGCATTCGCAGGAAAGCTTTCAATTACTGGTAAATCGTCTTCATTGATTCCAAAATCTGCCTCTGAATATTTATTAGTTTCTTCAATCTTCTTCTCAAAGTCAACACAATCTTCTTCATGTCCCGAGTCTTCTTCCTCCCCAATAATAATGGCTTCCCAGTTTTCATTCTCATCAACTTCAGCCTCTCCGGACATTACATCTTCACATGATGACCAACACACTTCATCACGAAGAAATCGACCCTTCTCTGGCGATTGTGAAAACACATCATCTTCCAAAACTGAGCATGACACATCACGAATTCGTAATTTTTCCCCAGTTGAATCGCTCTTGAAACTAGGCTTCAAAGTAGACAAAGGATGTTGATTTTCAGATAATGCTGGCATGCTATAGAGTTTGGCCTTTGCTCCTAACTTTACAGACGCCGTACCTGGATAATTAACAGTAATATCAATTAATAAAGTCTGTTTGATACACTAAGGCGGGTTAGACAGATTTTACTATTTGGGGAGATGTTGAAATCGCCACCACCACCGCCTCCAAACCGTAAAAAAAGTAATAAGAATCCCGTCCTCCGTACAGACAGAGTCAGTAAAAGGGATCGTGGGGGGGACGCTGAAGAGACTTTTGCTTCACACAACCCCTCGTTTGAAGGAACCTGGAAAGGCCCACCGGAAATCGCCCTCGGCGATTACCGAACCCAAGGCCTTCCCAGCTCCCTTCTTCATTCAGGCCTGTGCTCGAAAAGCCTCCCCCCCATCGGGCGGAGCCTTTTCGCGTTGCAGTTCTCGGTTTAAATTAAATCACAGGTCTCACAGCCTCACATGCTGCTCTTTAGCAGACGGAATTCTTGATAATTTTTTTACGGTTTGGAGGTGGTGATGGTGGAGCCAGTGGTGGCGGTGGCGATTTCAACATCTCCCCAAATAGTAAAATCCCTCCAGCGGGTTAGTAAAGTTTAGTGGATTAATTATCTTTTCATCAACAAAGACTTACTTAAATTAATGTCACTACTATTAATATTCTTCCTGGAACCAAATGTACGCTTTCCACTTGAAGTTGACGAAGATACACTGGAGCTCGAAGCATACGATTTTGATTTGCGGAACATTGAAGTATCATTGTCCCCAAGGGGTACGGCCGGAACGAGAAATGATGTTGGCATTTTAGCAGTTCTTCCAGATCTTCGTGCAGACGCCATACTTTTCAAATTGGTCGATAAAGTAAGTAATTATAAGTCCAGTCAAAAATTTTATTCATTCACTGATTGTGGAATGTGGATTGTGGATACAAGTGTTCGTTCAATGCGATCCATCCCTTGAATGTGAGAAGAACAAACAATAACACTACGTTATCATAAACAACGTAGCAACAGCAACTTGAAATGTCATCATTCAGTAATTATTCACAAAAACAAGTTATTGTATTGTAACTTTGTATTAATTTAACTTGATAACGATTCTTAACTGAACTTTACCTTGCCAAAATCAGGATTGTTCACCTATGACTATGACGTCCTGTAATTTGCACATGCAGCTTAATTTACCACTCTCGACTCGACAGTTTCTTGACAGCAACACTCTGGCTATTTCTATTTACTTGAAAACTGAAAAATTGAAAAATTAGTAAGTTAACAAAATAAAAAAATATTCCTCATTCCTCACTCACTCCTCTTAACTCCAACTTTGCTCAGTGATGTTTGTAGCAAAGAGAAGCCGCACGACACAAACACAGAACAAAACACCGTATCAATGCGTTGCAATTGGTGGAGCTATCACGTGAATACTATACATGCAGCCAACGGGTGGCTTTATTCACAAGGTTGTGTGAAAAAGATGAATTCAAAAGATTACATAATTTTTGTATACCTTCTCTACCAAAACCTGTATTTGTTTTGGACGGTGACATCATCCTTATCATACTGGATCCAAGTTCCAAATATTTGTAAAAAAGAAATGATCAAGTTCCAAGCAACAGTTTATTTTAGAAAATTTTTGAAGCGGAGTATGTATACGTAATTTAGATTAAGATCAAGATTAAGATTAGTGTTAAAAGCTGCAGTGCATTTGATGGATATAGGTTCAAATAAATCATTTTGTGACACACTAATTATGATAATTAAACCTACTGAACATGTTTTCTCCCCATTACAGTGAATCGAATTTCCTTTAAAGGGTTCATGGCTCCTTCACATTAGAAGCCGCTATATACCAGTGCCGATAAACTGGAAAAGAAATCAGCTCGGGGTGAAGTAAGAATGGTGCAAAAGTTTCAAACACGAGATTCAAATAATTAAATTAATGGGGTTAATTTGATGAGAATATCTTTAAATGTTTTTATTAGCTAAAAGAAAAACGCGAGCATGAAGAGCATGAAGTTTAATACTCCTACAACCACTGCGGGGCCACGACCTGCAGTTTCTTTGTCTGACTTGAGCACCCCTATTGTGGACAATTTGCTGTCCATGCTACCTTCTGGACATGACAAACCTTTGAAACATGCGTTTTACAACGTGTTAGCATTTGTACTTTCCGCTTTTGTCATCATTGCATTTTGGGGGGTTTTCTGCATCTTGGACCCCTTTATCAAGCCATTGTTATGGGCACTTTTATGTGGAAGTGTGCTGCATCCGTTCAATGAAAGGCTTTGTCGATTTATCAGATCATGGTATGTGAAAAATGTACCCTAAGTAGAAAATTAATGAGGTTCTTGAATTTTAGATGATGACAGAGGATATGTCTTAATAGGCTAACAAATGTAAAAAACTCCCCAACACCATTCACAATTCATGCGGCTACATTTCCTCTCAAGATGGCAGATTCTTTTTCTGAACGCATTGGGTTCTCTGTGTGGAAGTTTTGGAAATATATTCTGGGAGGAATTACTACCTTCTTTGCAACATACTTCATCTACTACAAATCTCCTATCTCACTTGGGGTGTTTGCTACTTTCATCGCGGAGTTTGTGTTTGGGATCGTGTTTAAAATTATTGGACTGGTGACGGGGACAGTAGTCATTGCTCTGAATTTAGTGTACGTTGCTGTTATCGCTCAGCATTTTGCTTCTAAGAGGTGAAAAATCTTTATACTATTTACTTATTAATTTTGTAGTCAAAATGAATTTTAAAACTTATGTTCATCAAATTGATAAATGCAGACCTTCTACTACTGCCGCACCTGTGAATGAGTCTGAAGAAACTAGTCAAACTGATGGCGCACGAAATGCTTCTACAGCTTCCCTCATAGAAGATAATAAGAAAGTGATGCAAATACTGTCCATAGTTGTGTGGGGATGCACAATTATTTACATTTGCAGACTTTTACCATATACTATTTTACTTGCGATGTTCATTTTCGTTGTTGGAGGATTCATTAGTTATTTGCGTGGTGAAGAACTTCAGTCAGTAAGGTTAGTTAGTATTGAACATCTATTGTATGGCATCGACGCTTCGAAACGCTAATCTTAAGCATTTAAAACAAAATATTTTCAATTTAAGGAAAATCAAGACCAGTTTTCCCCGCTTCGCTATGATGGTAAGAAACATTGGCGTTGCCAAAAAATCTTGGTCTCGAAGATCCAGTGCTATTAAAGATCTGCTGTCTCCTGGAGAATCAAACTCCGGAGCCCAAGATGTTAAAAATCCAACTGCCCCCTTCTTGCGGAGTGTGTCTGAAAGTTTGATGAGAAGAAAAACGGGAGAGAAATCTCCTGAAGATGATGTAGACCAAGGAATAAAATTGAATGCAGAAAATGTTAGCGACCAAAAATATACATCTTCGAAAATATTTGATGAAATTAGAAGCGACTCAATTTCAACGAATGACGATGAAAATAATTATACTGTGGACAGTAATAAATTTCTCTACGGAGTTTTTTGTGCATGCTTGCTTGTGCAAATTTGGAATAATCTGTGGCTCCTACATCTTATTCCTCTTCCCGTTGCATATTTTGCAATGAAGAAAGTTGCAGGTCGATTCGGTGTTGGATCTTTTATCAAAGCTAATTTTGTGAAACCATTTCAAGAATTCTACGCAGAAGAAGATGGATTGAGTCGTAAGTTTTCATGATTTTATACAATGTATCCATCGTGCTGCGACTAAGCATTTGTCAGAATATTTAAATTCTCATTTTTCAGGTACAATTTTTCCCAAGGCCATAAGGATATTTTTCCGTGTGCTGTATAATGCAGATAAAAAATTAGTGTCAGTCTGTGAAGGATACATCGCCCCGGTGGCGTCAATCTTCATCTTAATTGTGGTTGTGATGTGCTCCTTGCTCGGAATTATTTTTGCAGCAAGCCAAGTTTATGCGGAAGGAGATCATGTGGTTCGAGTGGGAGTAAATTTAATCAACTCAACAGTATCTCGGCATCCTGAAATTAATGAAATGCTCCCTGAAGGATGGCAATCAATTATGGGCTCTATGGTTGACAATGCTTATGTTTACGGAAGAGAGTACATTGCTAAAATGATACGGGAAACTGTTGCTGAAGAAAGTCCGGAAAAAGCAGAAAAAATTGAGAAACAAGTGATTGAGCTGTGGGATAAAATTTATCTGTCCTTCAATCAAACCTGGGACAGTGCTTTTGATTCACCCGACGTATGTTGTGAATTCATGTTTAAAAAAAATATTTATATAGATGTAAATGTGATAGATATGAGGCAAAGGCTCTAGTTAAAATATTTTTTATTAGCTAAAAAAAGGGTCTGTCAATGGAATAGAATGGAATGAGCTATTTGAGACAGGCAAAAATGTTCCTCATCTTTTTGAATATTCAGCCTTAGCAAATTATGCTAAGGCAAATTTTGGAACACTTATGGCACTACTTGAATCCATTTGGAAAATTTTTGTGGGAAATTTGTCCTTAGCAGTTTCTGCTGTCACAAGTCTACTTAGCGTCCTTCTAGGAGGTAAAAGGATATGAATTCACTTGATTTTCATTAACTGCAAATTTGTAATAAGCGTACATATCTAATTTGTAGGTGGAACTGCCATTCTTAACCTGATCATAAATCTGGTTGTCTTTTTCACTGCCCTTTTCTACCTTTTGAGCTCCTCATCCTCAGTGTACAAACCAATTGAATTATTTCAAACCTGGATGCCTACAGGAGGGTCTCAGTCCAGCAAATTCATTAATGCACTAGAGGACGCTATTAACGGAGTCTTTGTGGCTTCATGCAAAATGGCCGTTTTTTATGGAATGTGGACATGGCTCATCCATACACTTTTCCAAGTAAAAAGAATTCTCCCTCGACATAATTCTGTCTAATGTATAATTTAAATGCTCATTAACGTACGTTTTTAGGTAAACATTGTGTTTTTGCCGTCAATTATGGCAGCCATGTTTGGTGCCGTGCCCATACTCATGCCATATTGGGCAGCGTTTCCAGCCGTGCTAGAACTTTGGCTGATTCAAGGACAGTGGACAAAAGCGTTGATAATGCTACTAGCCCAAATGGCTCCTATGAGTGCAGTGGACACTCAGATCTACAGCGAAATTAAAGGGGGTGGTCATCCCTATTTGACTGGACTTGCTGTAGCTGGAGGGATATTCTACTTTGGTGTACAAGGAGCTATCATGGGGCCAATGATATTGTGTTGTGTTTTTGTGGCCATCAATGTTGGTAGTAGCTTTCTGAACGAAGGAAGCTCTCCTTCAAATTAATTGTTTGATCGTGTAGTGTAGTAGGTAATATAGCGCATGATGCACTCTACTTTCCGTGTGGTCTCCTGTAAAAATAACCGAAATCTTTATGTGAACTATAGACTAGGACTAACATAATTTGACATATATTTGCATCACGCTATTTGAAATTAATCAACCATATTACTTACGCGGTTTGAATCTCAGCAGTGAGAATTATATTAAAATATGATGATGAATTATTGTACCAACACTGTACCTGAACCGCAGCCGAAAGCTTGCATCGTGCTTTAACCCTTTACCTTCAAACTGTGGAAAATTTGTATGATTAGATTGCACTGACAATGTATTTTATGATCAAAATACTTTCATAAGGTGAAATCTTTACTAGAAGAATTAGCTATTTAACAATACACACCGCTACTGTGATTCTGTGATATTGTTTTCTTTAACTTTTTGATTAACTTCCCTGACCATCGCTGCATTATAACTAACGAACTAACTCGCTAC
>Ga0210040_10011333_pt1 | contig 10106 bp, 6 predicted proteins | sample CryGeyCG12114_NA_FD_185462 | JGI IMG/M metagenome (GOLD analysis project Ga0210040, IMG submission 185462) | Groundwater microbial communities from aquifer - Crystal Geyser CG19_WC_8/21/14_NA (SPAdes) (version 2) | ecosystem: Environmental > Aquatic > Deep subsurface > Groundwater | place: USA...
TGTGCGGTTGGAACTGGAGAGTAGAGTCAGAAGCAGCGTGATACACGAGGTGTACGGCGGAGGCAAGACGTCATCGTCGACGCCGACGCCGCCGCCGGAACCAAGGAGTGTCTTCTCAAAGACAGACTCGAACACGAGCGTCGTGTCGGTGGTCAGTAGCAGATACGGGCCGCAGAGCTCGGTGAGGAACGGGGACGCCGCGAGCATGGACACCGGTGTGACTAGGTGGAGTGATCTATATCAAGGGCAAGTCACGCCGCAGGAGGAGGGGGATTGGTATGCCGCGCAGGGGAGAGAGAGGAGGGGCAGAGATAACGGGAAGGGGAAGACGAGAGAGGGGAGAAAGTGAGTGAGTGGTTGGGTTTTCATGAGCGTCGTGTGTTTTTGGTCGTTTGCGTGACCGTCATCCCTAATAATTATGTATCATAGTGTCTGTTCCCTCACTATCAAATCGCTCACTCACTTGGGGCTGACATGCGCCGGGGCCATCAGATCACAAGTCCTCCACAGGCTCGTTGCTGATGTAGTAGGCTCCCGTGTCGGTCGAGTTAGTGATGTTTGTCTGTCTGACCTGCCCGAACTTGACGTAGCCGTTCTCGACCGGCGCAGGCACGACCGTGCCATTGAACCGCTGCAGACGGTTCTCCCCATTCAGCACCGTGAAGTTGGCCAGACTGATCTCGCCCGGGTTGCGGTTGACGATGGTGGGCATGCCAAAGTACTTTGCCTGCACGTCGGCTTGCGTGATGTGCAGCTCGAAGTAGCCTCGGTAGTAGAGCTCGCTCCATTGCAGTTCGCTGTTGGCGCCGACGAGCCATGCTGATGCGTTGACCGAGGCCGCGATGGAGATGTTTTGTCCCGCTGGCGAGGGTGACGAGACGGCCGTGCCGCCGAACTCGACGCCGATGGAGCCCGCGCCCGTCGCGGGGTCGTAGGGTGAGTGGTCGAGCCAGACGAGGTCGCTGACCCAGTTGGCGTGCGTGTCGCCGGCGATCACAATGTTGTTGGAGATGTTGTGGGAGTATCTGCAGGTGAGGACGAGAGCATGTTAGCCTTTGGCTTCAATGGTGTCAAGTTCAGAGGTTGAGTAGCAATAGATGTGCAAGAGTGGGTTGGAAGTGGCTATTGAAGCCCCTATCCTTCGGAAGGCCAACAGAAGAACCACCGACTGACGAGACGGAGGTAGGTTGCAGTGACCCCGATGCCAGCCACGGCTTGAAAACTGTTCGGGAATAGAGGGCTTACTTACAGGGTGTTAAAAGTGCGGTTGCGGTTGGCTTGGTAGCCGTCCCACGCATCATAGTTCAATGGATTTTCATTGCCGGCTGCGATGCTCTTGAGGGGTGTTAGTTATCATGATAGGGAGTGGGACGGACAGCATACTTGATTGAGACGGCTGAATACTATTTGGGAACCGATTACGCGCCATGTAGCTCCGCGTTTCTTGGATTGAATCAAGGAGTCGTAGAACCAATTTTCCTGTCGGCTTCCCATCAAGCTACGGCTGGCATCGTTGGAAATGTCGTGGACGTAGTCGGTGTTCCAGTAGAGATCGGTGATTGAACGGTCGTACTGACGGGTATCCAACATGATGATGTCGAGGAGGGAACCGATCGAGAAGGACCGCCAGATGCGAAGCTGTGAAACGTTAGTCAGAGTTTATGTATGTGTGGCTCTGCATGTACATCGTCACCCATATCGACCTGGCGAATTGGCATCCATTCAAAGTAAGCCCTTACGGCGTTCATCTTACGCTGATCAACAGAGACACCGCCATCCTGGATGAAAGAAGCCTCAGTGTTGTTGAGCTCGGAAGCGCCATCACGGTAGGTGTTATCGGAGACTTCGTGGTCGTCCCAGACCTAGACACAAGTTAGTGAAGTTATAGACCAGCAAGGAGCTACAGGTCCGTTAAACGTACTGCAATCCACGGAAAGTGTTGGTGGCTAGCAAGGAGGTCGAGATCTGTTCGGTACGTTGCATGCCTTTTACGATAGTCGTAAAGTGTGTATATCTGACGATCAGGAAGGGGGATACGGCCAATACTTTGACCCCAACCGTACTCTCCATTTGCATACTCATAAATGTAATCACCAAGGTGAAGGACATAATCTACGGAGTCCTTCCTGACTGTATTACCATAAGCATTGAAGAATCCGAATGGGAAGTTTGAGCAGGAATATACTGCTAGGTTAATGCCCGTGATTTTGTCATCTGCGGTCGGAGTGGTCTTTGTCCTGCCAACTGGACTTGAAGTGTTGGAGTTGCAAACCGTGAATTGATAGTAGTAGGTGGTGAAAGGTTTGAGGTTTGTGGCTTCAACCTTGACGGTGTAGTCGACATCAGAACTCGTGTAGACAGTACCCTGAGTGACCGGTTGTGAAAGAGCCTTGTCCGAGGTAACCTTCCAATTGAGACAGACTGGAGCGGCAGAGGGTGGCTTGCCCTCGTCGGTGTCGTCGTAGATGGGAACCGGGTTGTACAGTGGTACAAAACCAGACACGGTAGAGTTGTCCGCAACGTCGTCAAATTGGGGAGAGCATCGAGTCCAGAGAATAACACTAGATGGGTATGGGTCGCCTGATGCAACACCATGGGTGAAATTCAGCTGGTCGTCCGCCCAAGCAGCACGGGCATCGTGGCGCTTGACAACTTTGCTCAGAGAAATGCCCAAGCTTGGATGGTGATGGGAAGGGGAGCGGTAGTTCAAGTTAGCACCATAACTGGCGAGAGTGGAGACGACCAAAGTCGCAAGGACAAGGAAAGACAACATTGTGCGAGGCGTGTTGGAGACTGCTTAGAGTCTTATCTTTCAGGACGGCTCTGTGACACTGTTCCCATACTTATAGCTACGTACAAGTACATCCAACATGCAGCTGCCGAGCTGTAGCTCGTGAAATGTACCTTGGTATCCAGCATGTTGCATGCGAGCATCTGCAAGATGGCGTGCGGAGGCGTGTAGCGGCCAATGAAGTGCAGGACTCTTGTCATTCTGCAGGTACACAATGTCGATCGAGCTGCCCTTCTCGACCTGGTCGTCTGGGCATGCTCGAAACGTGCAATGCTTCTGGCGAAGATGGACGTCTTCCAAGGTTGTCGTCCAAAGCTTCGGAGCACGTGGGTAAGGCTAGTCAGACATCCAATAAGAGGGTAACCATGGGTCAGCCAGGCGACAAGGGTGCAAGATACGAGGTACAAGATACGAGTACCACTGGCAGGGCAGCTCGTCCATGCTCAGTCACGTGTCAGTGACGCAACAGAGCTGCGAGATGTTTCTACCTAGGTAGTTGTGCCACCATCATGATGCACAACGATGCTTGGCGGTGGTGTAGCTAGGAGGAGGAGGAGGAGGACGACGACGACGATGAGGTCGACAGATTGCAGAACTGACTCGTCGCAAGATGTGTCGACTAATGCCATGTCAGCTCAGGGTAGCAAGAGGAAGGCAACAGCACGAGTAGCAGCTCTCGGGAGCCGAGGTTGTAGTTGTCTGGGCCTTTAAGCCTTGTTTAGTTCTCATCTCAGCATTAAGATTGATTGTTCACTGCAGTCTGCATTCGGTGATCGTCGTTGACCAACTTGAAGTAACACAAAACTCGACCTGGAACTTGAACGCGTGAGACTCGACCTATCGCTTCGTCAGGATCGTGATCAACGAACTGAGAAGCAAAAGGTGCGCGATTTATAACTTGAACAACCCAGACTTTGGTGTCTTGGTCTTTTTTGTTTTTGGCAGTCGCGAGTCACTGGCGGAGTGAGCAGCTGATCTACAATAATAATACTGACCACCTACACGTCCACCTCCACATTGGCAGCCTGAGTGGTCGAGACATCGCTACAAGAAAGACCGCTCGCACTTCAGAGTCGTCGAGCTTCGACAGTCTTACTGTCAGCAGCAGATCTACCTACCTATAGATACCTACCTACCTTGGGTACTACTTCCTCACACCCACACCCACACCCATACCCATACCACTGTCTGCGATGGAAGCACCGGTCCTTCAGAGTCTTGCCCCTCTTGCCTCGCCACTAGCCGATGCTCCTCAAGGCGAGGTCTTTACGCCAGAGCAATGGTCCATGCTTACCGCCATATGCGATGTCTTCATCTCTTCACTCGTCAAGTCATCCGGCGATACTATGAAATCTCTACAGCTCACTGATACGAAGCATGATGCTGTGGTCGCGCAACTCGCAACACTCCTTCCTGAAGGCGTGTCCACCGAGCTTGCGGAAGAGTACCTTGCCGAGTCCGTGGCGTCGCAACCCGCGTTCAAGGAATCCGTGCGGCGGAGGTTCTCCCTTCATGTCCCTCTGTCCATGATAGCAGGTCTAAGATTCGTCCTGACGGCATTGAATACACGGCTGGGATCTTTGCTCTTGACTGGCTCAGCCACCCCGCTTCACCAGCAGCCGTTGTTGATCCGCACCTCAATCGTTTGCAACTGGTCCGTCTCACGCTTAGCGCCACTCCGTGCTGTCCATCGGTCTCTGTGCGTCCTAGCCAAACAGACATGGGTCGGCCTCTCTCCAACATTACCAAGACTCATCGATTTCACAGACGTTCCCAAGCATATCGAACGCAATCCCACCTTCGAATATGACTTCAAGAATTTCTCTGATGGGCCGGAGAACGTCACACTTTCTACAGATGTGCTCATAATTGGTTCAGGCTGCGGCGCCGGTGTTCTAGCCTCACATCTGTCGCACGCGGGACTCAAAGTTCTTGTCGTCGACAAATCATACCACTATCCCAGCAGCCACTTCCCCATGAGCACGTCTGTCTCTGGCGAACACCAAATGGAGAATGGTGGAATCATCATTTCTGACGACGCATCAATCGCCGTCCTCGCTGGTAGTACATGGGGCGGTGGTGGCACTGTGAATTGGTCTGCCTCTCTTCAACCTCAACACTTTGTCCGCGAGGAGTGGTCCTCTGCACCGCACTCGATTTCTCTCTTCACTTCCCCAGTCTTTCAGGATTGTTTAGACACAATTTGTACACAGCTCGGCGTTGCTAGATCCACGGACCACTCCTCCCTCAACCAAATAGCCCATAACTTCTCCAATCGCACCCTCCTTGAAGGTGCTCGCCGCCTCGGTCTGGCTGCCCAAACTGTTCCTCAAAATTCTGGCGGCAAAGACCACACCTGTGGGGCCGCATGTATGCGAGGTTGCGCCTCAGCCACCAAGCAATCGCCCGCCAACTACTGGTTTCCCAAAGCAGCTTCCCAAGGCGCAGATTTCATCGAAGGCTGCTTTGTCTCCTCCCTCCTCTTTTCAGCAAACACGCCTCAACGTGTGACCGGCGCAAGAGCCATCTGGACCTCACGCGATCGCCTCACGACACGCGAGCTGACCATCAAGGCCAGACGCACTATTATTTCGGCCGGTACACTTCACTCCCCATTACTACTCCTTCGCTCTGGCCTCACCAACCCTCACATCGGCTCATACTTGCATCTACACCCAACATCCTGCCTGGGTGCTGTGTGGCCGCAACGGGTGGAGCCATGGGAAGGGTCCATCCTTACAGCTGCTGTGACAGCACTGGAGAACCACGACGGGCTTGGCCACGGTCCGAAACTTGAGTGCACAGTAATGACGCCATATTACACCGTACCGTGGATGCCATGGAGTGCGACGGCGTCGCGCTCCGCCTCCACTACTAATCCAGATGCAGTAGCTGAAAGTGCCCTCGATTTCAAGCTCAAGGTAGCTAAATGGGCGCACATGACCGGCTGGATCTCAATACATCGCGACAGGGACGAGGGCAAGGTGTACATCGACCCAAATGACCCTGAGCGGAAACGTGTGCGTATCAGCTACACAACATCCAAGCGAGACCGCGAGGGCCTTGTCGCTGGTGTTGTTGCAGCAGCACGAATGGCGTACACGATGGGCGCGATAGAAATCGACGCGTGGAATGGTGAGTATCCGCGCTTCGTCCGATCAGCAGAGTCAGCTTCAAGGTCCTCCTCAGACGGGACGCCAGACATAGCTTTCGAGACCTGGCTCGATGGCTTCAAGGCGGTTGGACTTTCCACACCTGAGCCGTGCTCGTTCGGCAGTGCGCATCAAATGGGGACGTGCCGTATGAGCTCTAACGAGGACCAAGGCGTAGTTGACATGTATGGACGAGTATGGGGTACAGAAGGGCTGTATGTGGGTGACGCGAGTGTGTTCCCTAGCGCCAGTGGTGTCAATCCCATGGTAACAACGATGGGAATTGCGGAGTTCATAGCAAGGGGAATTGTGAAAGAAACAAAGGGAGAATAGGAGGCAAAGCGCGAAGTGAGGTTAGGACATGGCCCATGATGTCTTTACACGCAATGACGTGGCTCGAGAGTCGAGTACTAGTGGATCAAGCACTGGTCGACGGTGGAAACGAAACGCGTTCGCTCTGGCTCGCGCAAGCTTGGTCAGTCGCTGCAATGCAACTTGTACCTCCTGTCCACGGATCTCCGATGCTATCAAATGATGCATACCTCACTTCTCAAGACACACGCGTCTATGAATTTCTGCGCCTCTGCCTTTGCTTTCGGGAAGGAAAGCCAGAAGAGGCCAAGTCTTCGATATTCGCTCGTTGCATTTTGGTATACTGGCATCAACACCATAAACACGGAGCGCTCGTCCCACATATGTCCCCAAAATAAGACTGTTACTTTCTTCACGGCTGACGCCCAATCGGGTCCATGATATAATCTGCCTTGAAGTTGTTGTATTCAAAGCCGATTCCTTCAAGTTGCCGCCATAGTCGAAACCGTGCTCGTTGGCCTTGCGGTAGGATGAGCGCTTCTGCTTCCATATCAAGCACTCTGCCTCTGACTTTGACATAGCCTGACTCGAGGTCGTCGAAGACGGACGAGTTCCGACCCTTGCATGCGGCATCGGTGATTTGAACGTCGATCTGTGAAGATTTGAGCGCCTTATACTCGTACGGTGCGGTAAACTGCACCCTTCCAAGTACAGATAGCCACGACCACGAGGGCGTCAGATAGCAATCCGGCTTTCGCCATGTGTCGAGCACACTCCAGCACAACTGGTGAGCGAGGTCTTTTGACCACAGGCCGGCCAGATATTCATCTCCTCGACCGGAAGCAAGTGCCTGCTTTGCAATGCCAGCTAGAGCTATCAGCCGATCAGTCTCGTATGTCAATTTCAGACCTGAATAGCGCTCTGCTACTCGCATCCAAGCGTATGGCAGCGGATCTCCTGTGGTTAACGATCGATGGTGGTACGGCTTGAAACGCGCAATAACCGTGATGGCTCCGCATTGGCAGTCTGACATCTCGTTGCACTCCCATAGTATCTCGTCTTTAGCATAGTACACTACTCGTGGGGCTAGCAATCTCTCTTGAAGAACCCAGCCGCGCTGAAGAAGCGGCGATGAAGCTGTGTTGTTAGGATAGTTGGAGCCGAAGTTTTGGTGCGTGTTAGAAGGTTGCTGCATGACAAACACCTCGGGATTGGCTGGCACCCTGTGAAAGGTAAATCGCGTGGTAGCTTCACCTTGTCTGAAACATCCTCCGTGCGAGTTGTCAGAGTCAGCAGCAGCTATGTTGAGCCATGAATCACTGTATATAACACTCATCTTACGGGATTGATCGACCCAGTCATCATCATCTTCTTGTATGATGCACAATGAATCGATCCAGAGGTAATCGATGCCCAGCTTACGGCTGATATCGACGGCGTCCTGCGCGGTTTTCGGCAGATCCGACCAGGCGACACCTTGGGTCAAACGTTGTAGGTTGCAATTTTTCAGAACGAAGTCCTCATTCAGGCCCCACCTGTGGCTCAATGTCGTGTAGCGTGCATGTTCGTTATTTCCGCTAAGATACAGCACTAAGCGATCGCCAGATATCTTTAGAACTCTTTTAGGTAGCTGTGGTGGCGATTTGGGGGTACACCCGTGATTCGTTTCACATATATCGATCCACCCTTTCAAGTGCTTGTAGGTGATCTCAGAATCTGTGCGATCGACCGGAAAGCTTTGAAGAACAGGGAACGGTTTACAAGCTGCTGTAGAGAGCGATGGCGCAACACTGAAGTTAAAGTGTCTCCAGTCTTTTGAGGAGAACGAAGCGCGGGTTCGAAGAACGACTCGACCATGGGAAGCAAGCATTTCGATCGTCACAGCATCTGATACATCGGTAAGTCCTCTCGCTTCAAGTCCGGCTCTTCCTGACTTGAGAGCTAAGCTTATGCTGACCATCCATGCTTCCTTGACGAGCGGTAGCTTCAATCCGCTGAGCAAGGTGACGCACGTCTTGCAACCATTGTCGGCACTCTGGTCCAGTTCACTGAACTTAAAGCCACGCCCTCCCCTTGACGAGTGACGATGCTGATCACATCCCGCAGGGTCACAATTGCTGTGGAGACGACAACAGAAACACGCGTCGAGACTCTCGTTGCTCGGCTCTGACATGCCGCCTGACATGATGTTTTCTTGCTCAAGCCCTCGGTATTGGACTGCTTTGGACGTTTCGGGAGCTTCTACATGTCGTTGGAAGCTATACAAGTGGATATGTGCTGGTGTTGTTCGCAGACCTCAGCTAGACACAGCAGCTCCTCATCTCGGCAGTAATGCTGTCGAAACCAGCATTACGCCTTGGCTGCACGCGAACAATGGTGCGGATTGATCTCGACGATGACAGGAGTCTCGGGTCCTATGATGCATGTGGAAACGTCCTGCTACCAACGCTGGTTGCACTGGACTTCAAGTGGGCTGCTGAAAGTCTTGTTAGTGAATTCCGACCGCCAGCCTTGAGCTTTAGACACCACGGTTATGCAGGATGCATAGCCGCTGCAGACCGCGAGAACGAAAGCTGCCTAACGTGTCTCCACTGACGTGTCGTTCTCTGATTACCTACCTGCCATCACGACCAGCATGTCAGGGTTGTAGACCTATGAAAAACAATCTCTTCTGCTACGTACAGCTCCTTGGTGCTCATTCCCTTCATCGAGAGAGTAAACTCGGATATGCATGTAAGATGGTGGGTTCGCCGGTCGTACTCATTACCAACGACTATCATTGGTGAACGTGGAAGGTAATAAGCTTGTCTTTGATCACGCCATTTCTCCTCATCCTGCAAGCTGGTCGGCAATGCGATGGAGACGTACGCTCGCAATAGTGATCGGTTTCAGATATGCAAGAATACCTTTGAGTTGTCTTCAGGCTTTCCTTCTCGTTCTGTTGTATCATCGACTTCCAGAAAGAATACTCAATTAGTCCCGTCTCGTTTGAGACTATATATCAGCTACCAAAGAAGCCTCTTCAGAGATCATTGAAAGATCCAACATCCATGGCTCCCGGAATAATTGCTTCTCGGGCTCCCGAACCACTTCACAGTCTTCCTTACCAACGCCGCAACAACGACAATGCCCCAATGAACATTTTTCCTGACGGAATACGTACCTCTGGACAGCATGAGCCAGTTTACAAACTGCTGAAGTCCTTCGAAGAATTTCCCGAGCATATATCAGGATCTACAGTCTGGACCAAGGATGACTTCGTCAACAATCCAGAGAAATGGACACATCGGTTCACGGTTGAGGAACTTGAAGAGCTAGGTGCAACAAGCGACAAATTCATCGCTGATGGCATCCCACTTGTTGGCATCACCAGAGTAGGTCGTAACAGATGAACGTACGTCGGTAACAAGGCATCTTGTTAACCCGTTTTCCAGGCCAATTTTCCTCTTCCCAAGTTGTCTGCCCGGCTTACTGAACTACGTGAAGACCTGATCAACGGTAAAGGCTTTGTTCTCTTCAAGGGGTTTCCCACCGATGAATGGGGATTACACAAGTCTGCCACAGCTTACATGGGCCTGGGCACGTATCTAGGTTACTTCGTATCCCAGAACAGTCGTGGTCACGTCCTAGGGCACGTTAAGGATGTAGGAGAGGATGCTACCCAGATCGACAAGACACGCATCTACCGGACAAGCGCCAAACAGTTCTTTCATGCTGATGACTCGGATATTGTGGGCCTGTTGTGCGTCGCTAGAGCGCTCGAAGGAGGCGAAAGCGACCTCTGCTCCGCACATGCGGTCTACAATGCTCTTCATGCAGAGCGACCCGGCATCCTCCGAACACTGATCAAA
>Ga0210040_10011334_pt1 | contig 10105 bp, 7 predicted proteins | sample CryGeyCG12114_NA_FD_185462 | JGI IMG/M metagenome (GOLD analysis project Ga0210040, IMG submission 185462) | Groundwater microbial communities from aquifer - Crystal Geyser CG19_WC_8/21/14_NA (SPAdes) (version 2) | ecosystem: Environmental > Aquatic > Deep subsurface > Groundwater | place: USA...
ACCGCCACGACGCAGGTGAGGCCCACGGGGGCCAGCCAGCGGGAGTCGCCGGTCACCGGGAGGAACGCGAGCCCGACCGTGACGCCGCTGGTCAGCCGGGTCGGCTGCACCATCGTGAGCACCAGCGCGAGCACCGCCACCAGGGCGAGCAGCGCGCCCACCAGGTCGGGGCGGCCCTGGGGAGGCGAGGCGTCCGCGGAGCCGCCGGCCACCCGCAGCGAGGCCGCCAGCACCAGCCCCGCGACCAGGTTCAGCGCGAAGATCGTGTGCCAGGTGGAGACGGCGAGCACCAGCGCGCCGTACAACGGTCCCACCACGCTGCCCAGCTCCTGGACCGCCCCGACCAGGCCGAGCGGGACGCCACGGCGCGACGGCGGGTAGAGGTCGGCGACCAGGGACAGCGTGGCCGGGACCAGGCCGCCGCCGCCGACGCCCTGGAGGAACCGGCCGGTGACCATGCTCGGCAGGTCGTAGGCGGCCGCGGTGACCAGTGACCCGAGCGCGAACAGCACCAGCGACCCGACCAGCACCGGCACCCGGCCACGCAGGTCGGCGATCCGCCCGACGAGCGGCAGGACCGCGACGTAGCCCAGCAGGAAGCCGGACACGATCGGTGCCGCCCGCTGCAGCTCGTCGATGGACAGTCCGACGCTGGTCATCATGTCGGGCAGAGCGAGCACCACCACGTAGGTGTCGGCAGCGGCGAAGGCGACGGCGACGGCGGCCAGGCCGAGCAGCAGGCGGTCCGTCACGGGGCGGTGATGTGCGGGGAGATCCCGTAGTCGCCGAAGGTGATCGTGTAGGTGACGTCGTCGGCCTGGGGGTAGAACGGGCCGGTGAGCACCGCCTGGGACAGCGTGTCGTCGTCGTCGAGGGTGAACCGGGCGTCGAAGTCGGCGCTCGACGAGGCGCTCGGGATGACCCGGGCCACCGCCTTCCCCGGGACGGCGCCGGTGAAGCTGGTGAGCACGGCCTTGCCGTCCCGGACCTGCTTGCCCTGCTGCACCCCGGTGGCCGCGGTCAGCAGCGTGGAGATGCCGCCGTCCTCGGCCAGCAGCCTCGACGGGTCCGGGGCGTTGTAGTCGGCCGGGTCGATCTTCGCGAACTTCGTGGTGAACGGCAGCTTGGCGTAGACGGTGCCGCCGACGGCGACCACCGCCGCGTCGGCGGTGACCCCGGACGCGGACACCTTGATGGTGCCGTCGAAGGCGGGGGCGTGGGTGCCGGTCCCGGCCGCGCTGAGCAGGCCGCTGACGCCGGAGGGCAGCGCCGGGGTGGACAGCCCGATGCGCAGTCCCGAGGTGGCGTCCAGCTGCTTCTTGGCCGAGGCCAGCCGCTGGGTCGGGGTGGCGGTCGGCTCGTCGGACCCCGCGCCCGAGCCGGAGCAGGCGGCGAGCCCGGCCGCGAGGCAGACCAGGGCCACCACCGCGGTGAGGAGGCGGAGCAGGGCGCGGGGTGGCCGGGTGGTCCTCATGGGCGACAGCCTCGCACGTGTCGTTCGTCTCGTCGCCGGGTCAGACCGGCGCGACGAGTGAGTCGACGGGTCCCGCCACGGCGGCCAGTGGCTGCGAGCCCGGGACCCCGGAGCCGTCGCGCCGGTGGTCGGTCTCCGGGAGGTCGACGGGGGCGCCGCTGGCGGCGGAGGCCCGGGCGGGTCCACGCCCGGCCCACGCCAGCACCAGCGTGTCCTCGCCCTTGAGGAACCGGTGGCAGCGCACGCCGCCGGTGCCGCGGCCCTTGGCGGGGTACTCCGCGAAGGCGGTGACCTTGACCGAGCCGGGCTCGGTGCCGGGCAGGGCACTGGCCGCTCCCGATGCCGTCACCACGACCGCGGTGTCGTCGGGGTCGAAGGCGCCGAAGAAGCTCACGCGCTGCCCGGACACCAGGCGCACGCCGGCCATGCCGCCGCCGGCGCGGCCCTGCGGCCGCACGGCCGCGGCCGGGAAGTGCAGCAGCTGGCCGTCGGAGGTGACGAAGCAGAGCTGCTCCTCGCCGGTCTGCAGCTCGACGGCGCCGACGACCTCGTCGCCGTCGGCGAGCCGCACCACCTCCCAGTCGTCGCGGGCCAGCAGCTCGGGGTTGACCCGCTTCACCACGCCCTGGCGGGTGCCCAGGGCGTGTCCCGGGCCGGTCGCGTCGAGGGTGGTCAGCGCCAGCACCCGCTCGCCGGCCGCCAGCGGCAGGAACTCCGCGACCGGGGCACCGCCCTGCAGGTGCGGGTGGTTCGCGGTGCCGGGCAGCGACGGCAGGTCGAGCACCTCGAGCTTGACCAGCCGGCCGTGCGAGGTCAGGACGCCGACCTGACCGCGGGTGGTCGCCCGCACCGCGGAGACGACGACGTCGTGCTTGCCGCGCGCGCCGCCGGCGCCCGGCAGCTCGGTGTCGGCGGTGCGCGCCAGCAGGCCGCTGCTGGACAGGTAGACGAAGCAGGGGCCGTCGGCGACCTCCAGCGCGGCCGCGGCGGGAGCGGCCTGACCCGCGGACTCCAGCAGCACCGTCCGGCGGGGGGTGCCGTAGGTGCGGGCCACCTCGGTCAGCTCCTCACCGACCACCGAGCGCAGCAGCGCGTCGTCGGCCAGGATCGCGTCGAGGCCGTCGATGGTCTCCTGCAGCGAGGCCGCCTCCTTGTCCAGCTCGAGCTTGGAGAACCGGGTCAGCCGGCGCAGCGGCATGTCGAGGATGTAGGTGGTCTGCACGTCGGTGAGGTCGAAGACCGCCCTCAGCCGTTCCCGGGCCTGCTCGGCGTTGTCGCTGGAGCGGATCAGCGCGATCACCTCGTCGATGTCGAGGATCGCCATCAGCAGCCCCTCGACGAGGTGCAGCCGGTCGGCGGCACGGGCGCGGCGGAAGACCGAGCGGCGGCGGACGACGTCGAGCCGGTGACCGAGGAAGACCTCGAGCATCTGCTTGAGCCCGAGCGTGCGCGGCTGTCCGTCCACGAGCGCCACGGCGTTGATCCCGAACGAGTCCTCCATCGGGGTCAGCCGGTAGAGCTGCTCGAGCACCGCCTCCGGGACGAAGCCGTTCTTGACCTCGATGACCAGTCGCAGGCCCTTCTCCCGGTCGGTGAGGTCCTTGACGTCGGAGATGCCCTGCAGCTTCTTGGCCTGCACCTGGGTCTTGACCGCGGCCATCACCCGTTCGGGACCCACGCCGTAGGGCAGCTCGGTGACCACGATGCCGCGGCGGCGCGGCGTCAGGCTCTCCACCCGCGCGGTGGCGCGCATGCGGAAGGAGCCGCGGCCGGTCTCGTAGGCGTCGCGGACGCCATCGAGGCCGACGATCTTGCCGCCGGTCGGCAGGTCCGGGCCGGGCACGAACCGCATCAGGTCCTCCAGCCCCGCTGACGGGTGCGCGAGCAGGTGCCGCAGCGCCTGGACCACCTCCACCAGGTTGTGCGGGGCGATGTTGGTGGCCATCCCGACCGCGATCCCCGACGCGCCGTTGACGACCAGGTTGGGGATCGCCGCCGGGAGCACCCCGGGCTCGAGCTCGCGGCTGTCGTAGTTGGGACGGAAGTCGACGGTGTCCTCGTCGATGGAGGTGGTCATCGCGACGGCGGCCGGTGCCATCCGGCACTCGGTGTAGCGCATCGCTGCCGGGGGGTCGTCGGGGGAGCCGAAGTTCCCGTGTCCGTCCACGAAGGGCAGCCGCAGCGACCACGGCTGGACCATCCGGACCAGGGCGTCGTAGATCGCGCCGTCGCCGTGCGGGTGCAGCCGGCCCATCACCTCGCCGACCACGCGGGCACTCTTCACGTGCCCGCGGTCGGGACGCAGGCCCATGTCGGCCATCGTGTAGAGGATCCGGCGCTGCACCGGCTTGAGCCCGTCGCGCGCGTCGGGCAGCGCGCGGCTGTAGATGACCGAGTAGGCGTACTCCAGAAAGCTGGATCGCATCTCGTCCCCGACGTCGATGTCGAGGATCCGCTCCTCGAAGTCGTCGGGCAGCGGCGGTTGCTTGGTGGTGCGGGCCATGGCGCCATTGTCGTACGTCGGGGCAGCCGGACCGCCGCGGCACGACGGGTCCAGGCGGTAGATTCCGCACCGTGAGCACCACCGGCACGGCCCCCGGGACCCCACCTGCTGCGACGTACCCTCGTCACTGGGAGGCGGACGTGCTGCTGCGCGACGGGCAGGTCGCCCACCTCCGCCCGATCACCGCCGACGACCGCGAGCTGCTGGTCGAGTTCTACGAGCAGGTGTCCGCGGAGTCGAAGTACCTCCGCTTCTTCGCCCCGATGCCCGAGCTCTCCGAGCGGGACGTGGCCCGGTTCACCAACGTCGACCACCGCGACCGGGTCGCGTTCGTGCTGACCGTGGCGCAGAAGATGATCGCGGTCGGCCGCTTCGACAAGATCGTCCCTCCGGCGTCGACGGTCGGCGGCCCGCCGCCGACGGTGGAGGCCGAGGTGGCGTTCCTGGTCCAGGACGCCCACCAGGGCCGCGGCATCGCCAACCTGCTGCTCGAGCACCTGGCGCAGGCCGGCCGCGAGCGCGGCATCGAGCGGTTCGTCGCCGACGTGCTCCCGCAGAACCGGCGGATGATCCAGACCTTCCGCGAGGCCGGCTACCAGGTCGTGAACGGCTACGAGGACGGCGTGCTGAGGGTGGTGTTCCCGATCGACTCCACCGACACCTCGGTCTCGGTGATGCAGGCTCGCGAGCACCGCGCCGAGGCCGCCTCGATCCAGCGGTTCTTCGACGCCCGCAGCGTGGCGATCATCGGGGCGTCGCGCCGCTCGGACACGATCGGCCAGACGCTGGTCCGCAACCTGGTGCTGGGCGACTACCAGGGCCGGGTGTACGTCGTGAACCCGGCGGCGCAGTCCGTGGCCGGGCTGCCGGCGTACTCCTCGGTCAGCGACGTCCCCGACCGGGTGGACGTGGCCATCGTCGCGGTCCCCGCCGAGTCGGTGCAGGACGTGGTGCTCGACTGCGCCGCCAAGGGCGTGCACGGACTGGTGGTGATCTCCTCGGGCTTCGCCGAGACCGGCGAGGAGGGCCGCACCCGCCAGCGCCGGCTGGTCGGGCTGGCCCGCAGCTACGGCCTGCGGCTGATCGGGCCCAACGCGCTCGGCATCATCAACACCTCGACCGAGGTCTCGCTCAACGCCTCGCTGTCCCCGCTGATGCCGCCGCGCGGCCGCGCCGGGTTCTTCTGCCAGTCCGGGGCCCTCGGCGTCGCGATCCTGGAGAAGGTGGCCCGCCGCGGGCTGGGTCTGTCCACGTTCGTCAGCGCCGGCAACCGCGCCGACGTGTCCGGCAACGACCTCCTGCAGTACTGGGAGGAGGACGACGAGACCGAGGTGGTGCTGCTCTACCTCGAGTCGATCGGCAACCCCCGCAAGTTCAGCCGGCTCGCCCGGCGGGTCTCGCGCCGCAAGCCCGTGATCGCGGTCAAGTCCGGTCGGTCCACCCAGGGGGTGCCCATGGGCCACGCGGTGCGTGAGATGCGGGCGCCGCAGGCCGCCGTGGACGCGATGTTCCGTCAGGCCGGGGTGATCCAGGTCGACAACCTCGACGAGATGTTCGACGTCGCTCAGCTCGTCGCCCACCAGCCGCTGCCGCGCGGCAACCGTGTGGCGGTGGTCGGCAACTCCGACGCCCTGGGCCTGCTGGCCGCGGACGCCGCCGTCGCGGTCGGTCTCGAGGTCGGACACCCGGTCGCCCTCGGCTCGGACGCCACCGCGGAGGACTTCGAGGAGGCGCTGGACCGGGCGATCGACGACCCCGCCGTGGACTCGGTGGTGGCGGTGTTCATCCCGCCGCTGAACACCACCGGGGAGGAGGTCGCCAACGTGCTGGCGGCGGTGGGCGAGCAGTCCGACAAGCCGCTGGTCTCGACGTTCCTGGCCACCGAGGGGATCCCTGAGCTGCTCCGGGTCCCCGACGTCACCGGCAGCACCGCCGGGCGCGGCTCGGTGCCGTCGTACCCCGCGGTCGAGGCCGCGGTCCGCGCCCTGGCGCGCGTCGTGGAGTACGCCGTCTGGCGCGCCAAGCCCGCCGGCGACCCGGTCCCGCCCGACCTGGTGGACTCCCACGCCGCCCGACGGCTGGTCTCCGGCGTGCTGCACGACAACCCCGGGGGCCGCACGCTGGAGTTCGAGGAGCTCCGCCGGCTGCTGGCCGCCTACGGCATCGACCTGTGGGCGAGGCCGACCGTCACCACCGAGGACGAGGCCGTCGCCGCGGCCGAGGAGTTCGGCTGGGACGTGGTGCTCAAGGCGACCGCCGAGCACCTCCGCGACCGCCCCGACATGGCCCACGTGTGGCGCAACATCGACACCGAGGCCGAGATGCGCGACGCCTGGCGGACCATGCAGGCCGACCTCGACGACCCCGGCACGGCCGGCTTCATCGTCCAGAAGCGGGCGCCGGCGGGGGTGCCGGTCAGCATCTCCGGGATGGAGGACCCGCTGTTCGGCCCGGTCGTGTCCTTCGGCGTCTCGGGTCCGGCCACCGAGCTGCTCGGCGACCGCTCCTACCGGATCCCGCCGATGCACAGCGGCGACGCCGCCGACATGGTCCGGGAGATCCGGTCGGCACCGCTGCTGTTCGGCTACCGGGGCAGCGTCGAGGTCGACGTCGCGGCGATCGAGCGGCTGCTGCTCCAGGTGGCCCAGCTGAAGAACGACCTGCCGCAGGTCTGCGGGCTCGACCTGAACCTCGTCCTGGTCGGTCCGGGCGGGGCCACCGTGCTCAACGCCGCGGGGGCGGTCGAGCCGGTCGCGGACGCCCGCTCGGACTGGTTCGTCCGCCGGCTGTCCACGCAGCCGGGGGACACGCTGCCCACCTGAGCCACCGGGCGTCACGTGGCATGCTGAGGCCCATGCGAAGCGGTGCCCCCGACCTCACCGACGACCTGCGGGTCGCGATCGAGGAGTCCGGCTACTACCCCGACGTGGTCTCCTCCGCCATCGACTCGGCGGTGGCCGGTGAACCGGTGGTGTCCTACCTGGTGCACCACGAGCCGACGATCGACGAGCGCGACGAGGTGCGCCGTCACGTGACGGTGCTGGTGCTCACCCCGACCCGGCTGGTGCTCGGCCACACCGACGAGCACGCGCCGGACGAGCTGCTGCCCGCGCCGTACACCTCGAGCACCACCGAGGCCGTCACGCTGTCCTCGATCCGCTCCGTGGTCGTCAACCGCATGGTCGCCAACCCCGAGAGCTACGCCGGTCGGGCCGTCCCGCCGCCCGGTGCCAACGAGGCGGTGCTGAGCATCGGCTGGGGCGCGGTGAACCGGATCGACCTGGAGCCGGCCACCTGCGGCGACCCGGAGTGCGAGGCCGACCACGGCTACACCGGCGTCACCTCGCCGGACGACTTCTCGCTGCGGGTGAGCGCGGCGGCCGAGGGTCCCGAGGCGGTGGCCAACCTGCTCGGGTTCGCCGACGCCCTCTCGGCCCGCACGGCCGGCTAACCACCGTGAGCGGTGACCCACGGGCCTTCGTCGAGCCCGCCTACGAGCATCACTCGCTCGGCGACGTGCTCCCGGCCGTCGCCACCGCGCTCGGCGTGGACGCCGGGCTCCCGCCCAGCGCGCTGGAGCTGCCGCCCGGCGAGCGGTACGTGGTGTTCCTCGTCGACGGGCTCGGCCTGGAGCTGCTGCGCGACCACGAGGAGCAGGCGCCGTTCCTGCACGCCCACCTGGCAGGCAGCGCACCGGCCACGGCCGGCGTGCCGTCCACGACCGCGACGAGCCTGACCTCGCTGGGCACGGCCCTGGTGCCCGGCGTGCACGGCGTGGTCGGGTTCACCACCCGGATCCCGGGCACCGACGACCTGCTCAACGCGCTGTCGTGGAGCAAGCACGTGGACCCTCGCCAGTGGCAGCCGCACCCCACCGCCTTCGACCGGCTCGAGTCGGCCGGGGTCACCACGACGGTGGTGAACAAGCGCGAGTTCGCGGGGTCCGGGCTGACCCTGGCCGGTCAGCGTGGGGCCACCTTCCGCGGCGCGGACAAGGTGGGGGAGAAGCTGGCCGGGGTGCTCGAGGCGTCGGCGTCGGGTCCGTCGCTGACCTACATGTACGACGGTGACCTCGACTGGACCGGGCACCGGCACGGCGTCGCCTCGCTCGCCTGGCAGCTGCAGCTGGCCATGATCGACACCGAGGTCGAGCAGCTGCGCGAGACGCTGCCGCCCGAGGTGCGGGTGGTGCTGGTCGCCGACCACGGCATGGTGGACTCGCCGGTCGAGGACCGGATCGACGTCGACGAGCACCCCGCGCTGCTCGAGGGGGTGGCCATCGTCGGTGGGGAGGCACGGTTCCGGCACCTGTACTGCCGCTCCGGCGCCGTCGACGACGTGGCCGCCGCCTGGCGGGCGAAGCTCGGGGACCGGGCGGAGGTGCTGACCCGCGAGGAGGTCGTCGCCCGCGGCTGGTTCGGCGAGGTGTCCCCGGTGGTGCTGCCGCGGCTGGGCGACGTGGTGGTCGCGGCCCGCGGCTCCTTCTCGGTGATGAGCAGCCAGGCGTTCCCCTACGAGACGCGCTTGATCGGCCTGCACGGCTCGCTGACCCCCGCCGAGATGCTGGTGCCGGTCCTGGTCCTGTGACCTGCCGCCGCGGGGTCAGCCGAACGGCAGCGGCTCCCCGATGCGGGAGACCGCGTGCGCCCGGGCCGCGGTGAGCCGCCGCCGGTGGTGCTGGCGGCACAGCACCTCGTAGCCGACCTCGGGCTCACCGACGTCGCCCACGACGATCACGTCGCCCTCGGTGACCATCTCGCCGTTCTCGGTGCGGGCGTTGTGGGTCGCGCGCTTGCCGCACCAGCACAGCGCCTCCACCTGCAGCACGTGCATCCGGTCGGCCAGCTCCACCAGGCGCTCGGAGCCGGGGAACAAGGTGGTGCGGAAGTCGGTGAGGATCCCGAAGGCGAACACGTCGATCTGCAGCTCGTCGACAACCCGGGCGAGCTGGTCGACCTGGTCAGGGGTGTAGAACTGCGCCTCGTCGCAGACCAGGTAGTCGAGGCGGGCACCCCGGGTCAGGGACTCCACGACGTACGCCCAGAAGTCGAGGTCGACCGGCACCTCGACCGCCTGGTGGACCAGGCCCAGCCGGCTGGAGACGGTGGCCTCCCCGGCGCGGTCGTGGCTGGTGAAGATCCGCCCGACCCGGCCACGGGCGGCGTGGTTGTGGTTGGTCTGGAGCGCCAGGGTGCTCTTCCCCGAGTCCATGGTCCCTGTGTAGAAGTGCAGTTCCGCCACGGGACCATCCTGGACCACCGGGGAGCGGCCCGGCGGTCAGGCCTGCACGGCGTCCTCCGACGGACCGTCGCGCAGGAACAGGTACCAGTACGAGGTGGCGACGAACAGCACCGCCCCGACCAGGTTCCCGGCGCCGGCGAGCAGCCAGTTGATCAGCACGTCGCCCCAGCTGATCCCGGGCACGCCCGCGAAGATGGCGGCCGGGAGGAAGAACATGTTGGCGACGACGTGGTCGAAGCCCATCGCCACGAACGCCATGATCGGGAAGAAGATCGCCAGGATCTTCCCGGACACCGAGGTGGCGGCCAGCGACATCCACACCGCGAGGCACACCAGCCAGTTGCAGCCCACGCCGCGAAGGAAGGTCTGCCAGGCGGTGTGCGCCTCCGCCTTGTCGGTGGCGATCGCGGCGAGGCGCTCGTGGGTCAGGGCGGCGGCCGAGCCGGGGTCGGCTCCCGCCCCGCCGATGACGCCGGTCTGGACGGCGAGGAAGAACGCCACGAACAAGGCGCCCAGGAGGTTGCCGACCAGGACCAGGGTGAGGTTCTTGGCCACGTCGGCCAGTCCGAGTCGGCCACGCATGGCGCCCAGCGGCACCAGCATCATGTTGCCGGTGGCGAGGTCGGAACCGGCGACGACGACCAGCACCAGCCCGAGGGTGAAGGCCGCGCCGGTGAACAGCGTCGGCAGCGTGCCCCACGTTCCCGGGTCCAGGCCCGAGGAGACCGCGATGGCGACCATGCCGCCGAAGGCGATGTAGGCACCGGCGAGGAACGAGCTGACCAGCACCTTGTCCCAGCTCCGCTGGGCCTTCTTCACTCCCGTGTCGACGGCGGCCTGCGCCATCTCGAGCGGTTCACGTGCGGACATCGCGGCTCCTAGGACTG
>Ga0210040_10011335_pt1 | contig 10105 bp, 4 predicted proteins | sample CryGeyCG12114_NA_FD_185462 | JGI IMG/M metagenome (GOLD analysis project Ga0210040, IMG submission 185462) | Groundwater microbial communities from aquifer - Crystal Geyser CG19_WC_8/21/14_NA (SPAdes) (version 2) | ecosystem: Environmental > Aquatic > Deep subsurface > Groundwater | place: USA...
CTTCCTGGCACAGGCGGTGTCGGTGATGCGTCCCTACTCTCACGAGGCCGTGACCTAGAGAGTTTTCTTTTGATATTTTTGGCTCCATCTCGAATGCTCTGACTTATGCTTCTGCGTCTGCCTCGTCTTCCTTCCCCCTCAACGCTGGGCTTTCTTGGCTCTCGGTATGTAGAGCTCCGATTCGAGCCTGGAGTTTCATCTCCATTCAGCTGGTTGCTCATTTGTATTTCGATGTCCTCAAAATCTCCGTAAGCCTGGTCCTTGACGTATCGATATAGGGCACCGAAATTGTCCGCGCCAGACTCCCTCCACATATCCATGCGCACTTTCAGATCAAGCAACGCTGACACTGGGTCTATACCGACCAGAGGTATTCCAACGAGCCAGGCAAAGAAATTCCGTGTTGTGATGTGGTATTTGAATGCCTCAGTTCGTGAGAAGTTATACGGTGCGTCCAGGTGTAACGAGACGTACGTCTGCTGGGTACCTGCCGAATGGAGGCTCGACCAAGAGGACGCCCGCGAACCTGCTTGGTATACTGGTGTCGGCAAACACGAAGTCAACGCTTGCTCAAGTAATGGCTGACATTTGCCATGTACCAAAAGCTCGAACGGCAAACGAAATGATGGACCTCGCCGTGAGGCGCCCTGCTCAAACAGATAGACAAAACAGTTTCCTGCTCCGAAGAATATCTCAGGATCACGACGGAGACAGTTCCAATCCATAGCCTCCCTAGCATGTCCATCCCACCGCTGAACAAGAGAGAAATTGCCTGCATCCATGTCGTCGAGCTCACCGTATGTCTGGCGTGGAGGCCCTTGATGTAAACTCGTACGTTCTGGAGGCGGGTAAGCGACTGTAGACCTCATTTTGACCGACCACCTGAGATTCCGCGCCGGGATAATGGCAAGCCAGGATTGTCAAACCCTGGTGAGGTTCCAAGGTTGGATATGTTTAAATGTTGACCGGGGTCACGGCATCTTGACGCAGACGATTTTCGACCGCATAATGCTCTAGAATGCATGTGGATCGCACCCTTACCATACATTCCGGAGTTAGTCTTCCAATGGTCCATGCTGAGCCTACCCGCGGCATGATTCTGAGATCTGACAGCTGGCAGATCCCTCGTCGACGCGTGAAGAACAGCGACGCAAGGTGGCAGGCAAATCCGACTAGATAAGGTTCATATCCATAGTGGTGCCATGCACGCAATATACTAGGTACATCCCGGATGGCAGATGAATTTGTGGAGTGAATCAGTGCCAGCTATTGGTGAGCACAGCATAACAGCCATTGATAACACTAACTCCTTGCCGAGCAGCAATACTTCTGGGGAGCCACTAGATAATCAAGAGCTGTCGAGCGGTAAGCGGACAAACTGGAACATGTAAGAATTGGCGAAAACCCAATTATCTTGCGTCTCAGTTGTATCGTGGTCGTCATGACCCGAAATTCGTGATAGACACGCTGCTGTGATTTGACAGGAAGGGATCTGGCAGGGGTTATGGTGCCTGTCGCACGTACCGGGTCACCCCTACCGAAGGATCCACAGTGATAGCCATCCGCCTCCGTTTCAACACGTTGAGCTGGCTTCGAAGACCCGTCGGACTAGCATGCCTGGAATTGGGATTCGGTATCCTATTTGCTGGATTGAATCGGACACCTTCTCCGTAGAGAAGATGCCTCGAAAGTCGACACCTCCAGAGCCTTGATGCTGGAGTCGGGGCATGTACAGCCGTTGTCGCCGACCTCGATCACACCAACGCCAGAGCTGTAGCCTGTAGCACAGGTTGCACGGCGGACTCTATGCACGCCTTCCAGTAGTAGCGGCGTCAAATGGAAGAATGTGCCTTGTAGCGGACTTTCGTGGCCAAAGACGCGTCGACGGACTTTGGTGAAACACGCTTGAGAGGCTGGTGTATCGGTGGGAACTCGGTCCATGGCTCTGTTCCAGGCTGCGTGTACCACGGTTCTACTGCCTCCTGAGATGCTGTCTACTCCGTGGCTGGCTTACCATCCAGAAGTCCGCCAGGCTGGAAATCTTACTGCTTCGAATATCTTGTACTGCTCGAGCTGTTCGTCGACTGCATGCAGGTGAAAGCAGGGTATTGTAGTGGTCGGGCCAGGTGATCATGGAGAGGCACAATGATTGACACTTGCAGATGCAAGGATACTTATGTAAGGAAAGCCTGAATAACGGACCTTGCAGGAAATAGACTGCAACGACATGGATGTCAACAGAGGAGGAGAAGGGGGAAGTATGGACGGCCAGCAGTCTGAATCGGTTCATGATTCAACGACACTCTTTCATGCCAGCCTATTCGTACTCGGTACACACACTGTGCTGCTTGAGATCGAGTCAAGTTCGACGAGTCATCTTTCCCCGCCAGTGTCTTTGGAGTCCCTATCCCCCATTTTTGGCAATCATGCTGGATGCATCGCCTCGTGGATCTCGCCGCGTCCTTCCTGCAAAGAAAGTCTTGCTGACTGTCACCCGGGTGAGCAAGATCCCCTGCAAAAGGTAGCCCAACTCCTACATTTGAAGTCACACTTTACTCACACTCGATGAGGTTCCATCACGACGTAATACTGGAATAACGCTTGGAAAGACGGGGTGAGAAAAAAATTCGGACAGTGGTGTTTTCGACCACTGATGTATACAACAAAATGTCACCTTGCTTTTGCGGCATTGAGACAAGACCCTGGCTCAAAGGCACAGATTTTGGATATCAGTAATTCCGCGCGTATACCCCAACATCGATATGAAGCCAACCAATACACGCTACCATACAGACTCGTTTGCAAGCCGTGATTTGAGCTGTGATAGCCTCAGCCGTGTGCTCAGCACGCCCAGATCAATACTCTCAAAAGGACATCTCACTCAACGGCCAGTCTTTGACCCTGTTCCTGATTTTCCTGTTGGCTATCCTCGCAATCTGCGCTTGCAACTCCAGCATTAGATGCGGCCACCTTCTCCAAGACACTATCCTTCGCTCGCCCTTGCTGATCCTTCAGGTATAGCGGATGTTCCTCGGCACTGCTGCACACGTAGCCCGTCGACTTCCGTACGTGGCGCTCGATACCGCTTGGGCTCCCGGCACCGAAGCTCGTCATGTCACTGTCACTCTTCAGAGCACTGGTGCTGCTCATGCAGTCCTTGTAAATTTCGCGCCACACGTTCGCATCCATACCGAAAAGTGGCATGGCGTCCCTAGTAGTTCTGCTGCGTTCGTCTCCAAGATTGTCGATATCCGAGCCTTCAGCTTGTTGGCTCAACCTCTCATCTGACCCGTCAAGATCCATCCTTCGTGATTTTGCGAGCATGCCTTCACCAGGCAAAACCTCCAACTCCGGATACTCAACAGTCGCACCTATCGAGACACTGCTCCGATGGCCATAAGTGGAAGTATATGCCTTAAGTCCCGAACAGCTCCGCCTGTATATATTGCGCCACTGCCCTGCTAGGCCCTCTCTGCGCTGTCTGGCACGCTCCGCCGAAGTCATGACCACATTCATACTCTTGCTCTTTGTCCTATCGAGATTGTCGTGCTTTCTAATGGGCAGCCTCCACGGACTCGATGTGCTTGGAAGAAGGCCCAGAGTTGACCTGGTGGCTCGAGCTGTGAGCCTGGGCTTATGGTTGTTCTGCTTGTCGTCCTGCCTTAAGAAATCCCGGATCAAGACACGATCCTTATCGCCCGCTGGTCCATTACGTTGTTCTCGAGTATGACTAGGGAATCGTGCCCAGCTTTCCAAATCTTTCACACCTGTACTTGAAGGTAGGCTGTACACTTCAGGTGGTCCGTGAATGGTTTTGAAGATTTTGTTCAAGTCGAGCAGACTCTTCCCGCGTGGCTTCCTCTTCTCATTCATAGTCTGAGATTTTCGGCGAGATGGATCCTCCCTGTTCTTGACGCTCTGCGAACGGAGAGATAACAGGGGCTCTCTAGCAATCGAGCACATCCGCTGATGTCTGTCTATGTCGACATCGAACGAGCTACGGCGTGACCATTGAGCACTTCGTGATCGTCTGGCATCATGCAACTCTGTATCGGCAGCTTTACCATGTGTTGTTGCGCCTCGCTCGCTAACGCTCATCCTAGAACGACGACGTCCCTCTCGGTCGAACTGTGGAGTGGCCCAAAAGCCGCCAATACGCTCGTCTGGCTCTACCTGTGCTCTCCTGATCGCTCTTTCCCACATGTTGGTAGCAGATTCCTCGATATGGGCAAGAGGAGCATCATTCGGGCCTATGCTGACCGTGCTTGGTGCACGTTTGGCTTTGTCTTCGGCCGGGCTATTGACCAAGTCGAAGCCCCAACCCGACCGCTGACCTTGAGTCAGCCAACCAGCACTTATGCGGCGTTCTTGCTTGTTCAAAGACATAGAAGATTCCAGCATCATATGGTCAACCTTGGTCGTCAATCCCTCCTGGTCGGTACGAAGATTTCCCGGACCAGCTTCGCTAAGCTGTTCGTTTTGCTGCTCATAAATACCATCAACACTCATAGCACTGAAGCGCTCATTTGACTGTGTGCGACGAATATGCTTTCCACCTTGAGCCTTGGACGTCGACTCGGGCTTCAGATAATTGGATGGCTCAGGCAGACTGACACTGCGGCGGCCGTCCAAGTCCGCAGGGTCTGTCCAGCCCCAGCTATCCTTCGAACAACGTGATTCATCAGACGACCCTCCCTTGAACCACGCGTTTTCCTCTGCAGTCGACAGTTGGCCTATGCTCCCACTCAGATGGCGTGCTGGAAGAGAGCTTGGGACCAATCTCCCGCCGACCGCTATACTATTTGGATTCTTGAACGAGCTTTGGCGGACAGACATGCTAGGAATGTCCTTATCGACAATCTCTCCGCCGTCCCAGTAGATGGAGCTTGCATCGTCTGGCGGCATACGTGTGGCCTTGGTTTGAACGATTTGAGGCTCCGTGTGCTTTCTTGAGGGCGCAGCTATGCCGATAGGCCTTGATTTGTTCACATTACTAACATTCTCAAACAGTCGCCTTGTTTGTGGATCTGATGGTCGTCGGACGTGCTCGGTGGTTATAAAGCTAGGAAACCGCGATATGAATAGGTTGTCACTGCCCATGAAAGTGCCATCGTTCGACAGAGAAGCCAATGATCTAGATGAAGTATTGTTAGAATGAATCGGTGTAGAGCCAGGCATGACCGAAGTGCTTGCGAGACGTTGAGATATCCGCATATTCATGAGGTGTATGGATGCTTTGTCCGACTCAGCCAGGGAGTGCAAATCGCGCTGAGAGTCCTGCCGAATTCGCGTCTGATCTTCTATGACCCCTGCTGTTGCCTGATCTGCTGCCTTGGGACAAGATTCCGTCACGGTGGCGTGAGATGCGGCCAGCGGTGTCTCGTCCGAAGAGTGTTTCTCAGCATACAAGGCCATGTGCTTGAGCAGCACCGGATCAAGCGCTGCTGCACGGCTACCGCTGCCGGGCGACAAAAGCGACTCCCTCTTCGCTTCCACAATCCTGTCGCTCAAGATCTTCATCGTCTCATTGACGGCTCGTTCTTGCTCATTGGTCACCATATCATGAATAGATCCAGCTACTGACAGTCTCCAACTTGCTTCCAGTTCCTTCATACTCGGCATCCGCATAGCCCTCAATTCAGGAGTACTCGGCAGCCTGATTGTGCCATTTGCGAGGCCAGTGCTGAGTCGACGGAGTGCATTGGAAGGCGACTCGTCATGCCGTAATTGTAATGATTCTGTAGACGAAGGCTTGGGAGCAGCATCTGGCAAGGGACTAGATTTAGCACGTTCACGTCTGTTCGCAGATGTAGATGTTTCCTCCCTTTGAGCAAGTTTGTTAGGCTGTGGCGTGGTGTCGGCTACACTCTCTGTTGAAGATATAGTACTCTGCAAAAGGTCTTTCGCTAAAGGAGGACAGGTCCGCCATGTGCCAGCAGCGCTTCGTACCACGGGTGTGGTGATGCTCATCGCATCACTGTCGTAGCCGCCTTCACTTGCCGTGCGAGACATGAGAAGATCAGTCAGCCCAGTGGAGCGATGGCTTTGTGCCACCAGAGGTGCCCTTTCATCTTTCAGGTATGCTCGTTTGACTCGTAAAGTAGGAGACTCTTCATACGGCCCTGCTCTTGGACTAATTCTACTAAGGCGGCTTGATGATAATTTCTGCTTGATGTGGTTGTTTAATTGTTCGAGCCTTGAGCCGGACTTTCTGTTTGAGCGTTTGGAGCTCGGGGTAGGGGTCGCAACAGGTGAGGACACCCTGCCATGATCGATTCTTGATGTCTCTGCGGCAGTCTGATACCCTCTTACTGAGGACGTCGTACTGAAAATATCCCGCAACACTTCGATGTCATTTGGAAGGGCATGACTGGAGCCGTGGGGTATGCTCGTCGCAGGCAGAGGAAGGGTTACGGCTGAGTGATGTGTGGTCAGGACGTTGAGTTTCGCAGGTGCGTTGTTGTCGTCGTGCCGGTGCGTGCCGAAGCAGCAGAAGATGCTAGACATTAAACTGTGTAAGTTTGGCATACTGTACTGTGAAACACGAGTATAGGGAGTATGGTTCATGCAATTGACGAAAAGCTCAGACCGAGATGTCTTCGCCAACGTGACATGGCAATTGCTCCAAGTTTAAAAAACGAAGGAGCGAGTTGTAGTCCTTGCCCTTCGCCCCTGCCATGGAGCCTGCCATGAAACAGATCCAAAGTGCACATGGAAGCTGCCATTCGTGCATGGCTTTTGACCCTTTCCCCCGAACTTTGATATCGTTATGTGAACGCTCTTGCACTTTGCTGTTTCTGCCCAGAAAACTTGCTCGAAAGCCACTATTACATGTTGAGCCTGAAAGATACCTCTAAATATGCCGCTGTGACATAGACAATAGCGTCGTCTTGAGAGACGGCCCCCTGAGTGTGTACCTCCTCATCTTAGTAGGAATTTTTCAAAGTCCACTATTGTTTTACTTCTGCTTTATATATCGCACACATCTTGCCACTCAATGGTTTGGAGTCTGGTTGTAGCTGTTCGGAAACGAAACCTGAGAGATGTAACTAGTAGTACTTATACAATGATGAACGCTGCAGTTGTCTAAGGAAGTATTTCAAGGTATACGCCCTGCAGCTGAGCAGTAGTTTTCATGTCCCTTACCTGAGCCGTGACTTTCAAACAGATGTACACCCTCGCAGAGACTGTTCAGCAAGCAGCAAGCCCCTCGACTTTCTAAAACTGAAGGGACTTCTCTACACCTACTCTTTCTTCCTTCACTGCGGCTGCGGGCTTCGACATGGATTACTCGGGTCCGATTCCCGATCGCATGATGCGCAGGTTCTCGAGAGCGCATTTTCTGCAGCCATGGGTTGTGTACGCTGCTCTTGTTCCTCCGTTCGGGAGCGACATGTTCGGTCTTGAGCTGGTATCGTAAGCAGCGCGCTGTATTCAATTCAGTCCATCAAGCAGCAAGCCCACTCCAGTTGCGACATTTGGGTTCCACCTCGTTTGCACGAGCATTGAGAGTCTCGCATCGCGAATGTCCACGGACTTCGTTAGCTTGAGAGGGACAGCTGTCCGCCAGTCGGATCACGTATGCTGGCTACGAGCCTCAAGGACAAGGGTTCGTGTAAGTAGAAGGAAAGTCTCAAGTTCGCCATGGTAACGGAATGCGTGTGAGAGCATAGTTCTGGTGTAAACACTTCGCTCAGAGACGCTGAACCTCCAGGAAAATACTTCGAGTGCTAACCACTGTGCTTGGTGACATGGCCAAAGCGACAAACCCGCGATAGGGGTGACAAACAAACATGGCAAAAAGAGCGACACAAGGTTAAGCTCTAAGATATGATTTTTATCGTTATTTTGGTTCTGGTCGATGAAAGATTGGATACGGAAGTAAGGTAGCCACATCCAGGTAGTACGTGCCGTCCGGGAACGCTAAATATCGTTACAACGAGGGCTCCGTTTCTGGGCAATGGTAGGGGCTTCTCATGGTAGTGGCCTCGATTATGAAGGTAGTCGTATCCTTTAGCGACTACGATATTTCAGAGGCTAGGAAATAAGCAGATGCAGAGCAGACGAGTTCCTCTGGACCGTGCTCAAGTCACGTCTCTACAATTACATATCAGACTGTTCTGGGACTGCTGCCCCTTTTGGTATGACTCTACGTGATATCTTAAACGACGTTTCCTCCCATTTCAATTCATCCTCGTCTTTCCTCTAAAGCGTGAAAAGAGACCGCCGCTCTTCTTCGAGTTAGCAGTTTCAGTTCTCACTGGTCTCGGTCTCACGTCACTCGGTCTTGCAGGACTCGACTTCTCGCACATTAATTCTCTCAAAGTATTTTGTGCTTCTCTGATCCTCTCTTCCTTGGACTTTTCCGTCGTCTGCTTCTCCAACTGGGCCATCGGACTAGCGCCGTTTACACTACCTTTGTGTCTCCCAATGTCAGGAGGGAAGACAACAGCACTCAGCTCACTCGCTGCATCTTCCTCCTTTTGTCGCAAGTCTCTTCCAGCGCTGACGGTGCCGATGGTGCTTTGGCCCATGGACATGTGCTTGCTTCTGTTGCGGAGCGTACGTTCTGCGGAGAAGTTTTCCTCGAAGATCTCCGGAGAGAAGCTGGCACCGTCTTCGATGTGAGATTCTCGCCACGATTGTGTCTGATTCTGATTCTGGTTCTGATTCAATCCCTTCGATCGAGGTACATCAGTGGTCATTGATGTACCTCGGGAGGCGGCGGGCATGTCGAAGTCACTGAATTGTGACAATGAACCTGTTGAGTCGCTCCTCGAGTAGTGATCAAGGTGCCGCATAGGACTTGCGGTTCTTCCTTGCGAAGCGGTTGTTTGGTAGTAGTTTGGCTGTGACGATTGCAGCGCCCTGGGCTTTCTTGTGTTCGAGTCGAGTTTCTGCTCGGCGTTTTCCTGTGGCTGTGCTCGAGGTTCAGCTGTTCTCTGTACATTTCTATCTGAGAGGCCAGAAGCTAACCCTGACCTTGGTGGCACGTTAAGCTTCGTCAAAAAGTCTGGCTCTGGACCCTCGTTCGAGTCCGAAAAGCCATCAAAATCAGGGTTATCAGGCATGGGTTCAGGATTATATATTCGTGTCTCGGTTGTCATGTTAGAATGTTGTCTGCTCACGACCGGAGACGAGGCGTGCTCTGCTGTTTGTGATTGACGACTGGCAGGCTCTCGCCACGGAGAAGCTGTTCGGGCCTTTCGTGAATCAGTTCTCGTAGGCCAACGAGGCCTTTCAACGATGGCATTGATTACATCATGGGGGTCGTGAACTGGAACGTTGTCGTCGAAGGTCTCAGCATCGTCTTGGATCCGAACATGTGGCTGCGACTTTTTTCGCTTGGGAACCAAAAATCCTGCCTTCCCATCGGGGCCAACCAAAGAAAAGTCACAGGTCCTGGTTTGGGGTTCGCAAGTTGGTGTTTCTGGGGACATGGTCTGTGTCGGCTTTTGAGGTGTCGGCGTCTTACTAGCTGAGAGCGTAGGTACAGGTGATCTGTTGATCGTGTTGTCCTTAAATCTCTTCCCAGCAAATTGTGTTGGTGGCGGACGCTGCGAAAGACTGCTCGATGTAGTCCCCGACCTTGCGGTACTTGGCGTAGATTGGCTACGTCTGTCTATATCACCATGCTCGAAGTTTTCATCGTTACTTCCATCGTCTACGCCGATAATGATCCTCCGCTTCGAAGCGGAGGACGTAATGTCGCTAAGGCTCTCATGGTACGGATCTATCGGGAGCTTTCTGTTCGAAGATCGCACAAGCATACCCTGGGAGGCTGATGGGCGGCGTGAAGATGCTGGAGTATAGACATTTTCCGCTCGTGAATAAGGTGTTGGTTGGATCACTTGTTGTGGTGGTGCTGGTCTACCATACTGGTACTGCTGGTCATTTGGATAGCTGATAATGCCCCGACTCGAATAACTTTGCAGTACAACGCTGTGGGAATATTTGCCGGGCATTATTATGCAGGTAAAAGCCCCCTTTGTCCGTCTCGCAGGGCCAGTCTTACGGCAACGAGGCTTCGAGCTCTACTCAAAACTCAATGATCAGATAGCCCGACTTGAATTGTAGTCGAAGGCCGTGCTCATGGCACCACGTG
>Ga0210040_10011336_pt1 | contig 10105 bp, 9 predicted proteins | sample CryGeyCG12114_NA_FD_185462 | JGI IMG/M metagenome (GOLD analysis project Ga0210040, IMG submission 185462) | Groundwater microbial communities from aquifer - Crystal Geyser CG19_WC_8/21/14_NA (SPAdes) (version 2) | ecosystem: Environmental > Aquatic > Deep subsurface > Groundwater | place: USA...
TGCGGATGCTTAATAGACTTGCTGCCGACACCAGAAAGAAATGAATAACCGGTTGCATTGCGGCCAAGCAGGTAATCGAGATTGGTTAAAGCATTATTTATATACTTTTTTTCTTTTGTTAGAAAATATGCATTTATTAAAACAATTGCCTGATTGGCTGCATTGGAATTGCTTCCCCAACCAAAATCTTTCGGTGTTTGTCCCATAATGGTTTGAAAAGCATTGGCAGGAACGTTTGCAATATATTTATCGGCCATTTGTATCAGTTGCTGCTGTATTAACTGAATGTCTTTTTGAGCAAACGGAAGTATTTTATCCTTAAATCGTAATAATGAATAATTTCCCAGCATTTCTACGTTTCCCCACGAAGGCAGTGAAAGACTGTCTTTTTTTTGCTTTGCAAAAACATCATAATAGTTTTTGTTTTTTGTAGTAATAAAAAGTTCTGCTGCTGCCCACGCCCACTCATCAGAAAAGGTTTTATCGCCGTAAGCACCTGTAGTTATTTTAGGTTCATACGTTTTATTTATTGCATTCTGGTCGTATTCCATTTCCGGATTTTTTTCGGCCCATTGCCAGGCTTTTAGTGAAGCTTTCAGACAACTATCAGCCAAACCCGACAATTGCTTTTGATACTTTTGCAAAATACGGCTTGCCTGTGCAGTTACTGCGGCCAGGTCTAATGTGGCTGTTACACCTTTTTGCACCACATACCGTGGAGCAGTTGTAATTCCGGGCATTACCATACCATCAAATGAAGCATTAGTACATTTATTATACACCCCACCATCATTTGGGTCCTGCATGGTCAGCATCCAGCGCAGATTATAGATTAACTCGTTTAGCAAGTCGGGAACAGCGTCACTACTTTCAGGAATATTGGTTTTTAATGTATCAAAATACTTTGAGAAGTCTTCATAAGCAGATAACATGGTTCCCATAGAAATACCGGAATTGACAACATATTTGTTATAATCGCCAGCGTCGTACCAGCCGCCGGGAGTTGAAATTTTTGTTCCGGATAGTCTTTCTTTGCTTGCAGCAGAAGGATGAATATACACTGCAGTATCAGGATGGCCTGCAGAACGATGCCATTTGCCTGCATACTTTTCTTCAAGAGGCATAGAAACGCGCTGGTAATAATAACCTTTCAGCGCGGCTACAGCAGCTACATGATTGGCATTATTACCAATCTCAAAAACGTAAGAATGACCAACACCGGGAATAAGCACGAAAAAAGTACCTTTTTTATGAAATGCAGAAAAATCAGCAATTTTTGTTTTGGTTGATGAATTGGCAGATTGCTTTTCTTCACTTAGTTTTCCTGTAAACAAAGTGTCTCTGACATTTGTAGAAGTAATATAAAAAGTTTGTACATCTGTGCCTGCGGTAACTACAGCAATTTTAGGTGCACTTGTATAATAACCGAGCTGATTAACTTTTATTCTGTCACTAACGGTCTGAGAATATGAAGTGACAAAGAAGAATAAGAAGAATAAAGGCAAAAAAACTTTTTTTATTTTTTGGCCAATGAGAAGTTTACAAACACAAATGAATACAGAGGAAATTATGCTATTTTGCATCAATTTTTTTTACATGTGAAGATAGGTTTGTTAAAGTAACATTTTACATTATTAATCATTTTTATGCAGTACCGTTTATTTAAAGGAACAAAAGTATCAGAAGTAGGATTAGGCACATGGCAGTTAGGAAGTACAGACTGGGGTGCAGTAGATGATAAGGAAGCATTCTCCATTTTAAAAGCATTTACAGCAAACGGAGGTAATTTTATTGATACAGCAGATGTCTATGGAATGGGAATCAGTGAAAAGGTAATAGGAAAATTTAAAAAAACAGTCAATGAGCAATTGTATATAGCTACAAAGCTAGGCCGGAGAAGTGATGCAGGCTTTGGATGGCCGGCAAACTTTACTTATGATAATATGAAGCGGCAGGTGGAAAGTTCGCTTAAAAACCTCGATGTGCCACAGTTATTTCTTGAGCAACTGCATTGCATACCGACGGAGGAATTGCGAAAAGGAGATGTATTTAAACATTTAAGAAAATTGCAGGATGAAAAATATATTGCTCATTGGGGCGTAAGTGTAGAAACAAGCGAGGAAGCCTTGATCTGCCTTGAACAGGAAGGACTTGCTTCTCTGCAGATTATCTTTAATCTTTTCAGGCAACACGTTGCAGATGAAGTATTTGCCAAAGCAAAAGAAAAAGATGTGGCAATAATTGTCAGGGTGCCGCTTGCAAGCGGATTGCTTACAGGAAAGTTTAATGAGCATACAACGTTTGCAGAAAAAGATCATCGCAATTTTAATGCTGATGGCCAGGCTTTTAATGCAGGAGAAACTTTTTCAGGAATTGAATTTTCAAAAGGTATAGAACTAACCAAGGAGATGGCAGCTTTACTGCCACCTGAAAACATGGCACAACTGGCTATCAGATGGATACTTGATCATAAAGAAGTAACCACAGTTATACCAGGTGCAAGTAAAGTGTCGCAGGCAGAAAGCAACGCAGCAGCGTCAGCATTGCAGCCTTTAACGGAAGAAACCCATCGAAAACTAAGAAATTTGTATGATGAAAAGATAAAACCTGGCATCCGCGGACATTATTGATTGCATCTCAAATAAAAATCATAAAAAAAGGGTTATTCACAATAACTCTTTTTTTATGATAATTAATATAGTTACATGTCAAATGTAAGTTCTACATCTGTTTCCGGGTAAGATACACAGGTAAGAATTAAACCGTTTTGCAGGTCTTTCGGTGTCAGCACATCATTGATTGTCATTTTTACGCTTCCGCTCGTGCATCTCGAAGTACAGGTGCTGCACCGACCGCCACGACAACTGTATGGAAGATGTATTTTGTTTTTTAAAGCAACTTCTAATATATTATGCGGGTAAGCAACCTCCAGGTTATATTTTTTATTATGGTAATTAATAATAACATTACGGGGAGTTGTATCGGTCATAAAAGGCGGTGGCGGAGCTGTTGCAAAGAAATTTTCTCTTTTGATTATCTCTTGTCCATAATGCATAACTTTTAGTGTAAACTGAGCCATCCGCATAAATGCTTCAGGACCGCAGAGGTAAAAATGGACAGAAGAAGCTGTTATAGTTTGTAATAATATTCTCTCAAGTAAATTATTGTTTAGTCGCTGTGAAGGTCTGCTATGATCAAGTGGCTGACTAAAAATTTCCTTTACGGTAAAGCGTTCTTTAAACTTTTGCTGAAGCAATAACAGTTCTTGCCGGAAGATACTTTCTTTTTCATCATGATTTTGATATATTAATAAAATATCAGTATCAGCAAATTGATACAAGAGATGTTTAACCAAAGAAAAAACAGGAGTAATGCCGCTTCCGGCGGAAATAAAAACAGCTAATTTACTTTCTGGCCGATCAATTGTAAATCTTCCGGATGGAGGAAGGCTTGTGAGCATATCACCCACTTTTAAATCATCAAAAAGGTAGCGGCTCAGTTCGCCGTTTTCTATTCTTTTTATGGTAAAATAAATAACTTCATCTACACCAGGAGTCGAACTGATGGAATATGAACGCCGCACTTCTTTGCCATGAAGATTGACCAGCAATGTTAAAAATTGTCCTGCCTTGTATTCAATTTGTTTATTATTTATTTCTTCAATAAAAAATGATTTGCTGCTGCTAGTCTCATTTGTTATTTTTTTGATTTTTAACTGTAAATGTTCCATTTGTATTTGCTTGCCGCAGGAAAGTTTTAAAAATTTTGAAAAGGTTTGTGATAAAAGCTGAAGCTGCTCATTGTACTGCTGATGACGGGATTGCGACGCAACGATGATGCCATGAAAACCGATGCTGGTATTTAAAAATAAGTACAAACTGATGTAAAGCAACTTTTTGAAAGATAAAACAGTTTTTTATCAAATTATTATTATCATAATAAATCTATTAAAACAAGGTTTGCACTCCGTTTGCAATTTTGTTTTCGTGTGCCAGCAACCATCTTTTTCTCCATAAACCACCGGCATAACCGACGAGTTGCTGGTTAGAACCAATAACGCGGTGACAGGGAACGATAATGCAAATTTGATTTTTTCCGTTTCCCGATGCTGCTGCGCGAATACAATTTGGATCACCGAGGCGTTTTGCAAGAGTCATATAACTGATGGTTTTACCAAAATTAATAGCAAGCAATTCTGCCCACACCTTTGTCTGAAAATCGGTTCCGTTTTGATACACAGGAATATCGAAAGAAAGCCGTTTGCCATTAAAATATTCGATCAGTTCTTCAACGCATTGGTTTAATAACGCATTGTTATCAGCAGACGAAATAGATTCATCCTTATCGTCAATAAAAGAAACTTCATTTATATAATTTTCTGTACCACCAATTTTAAGTGTTCCTACGGGTGATTTATAATATGTATATCTTACCTCGTTCATATCAGCCTATTGCAAGGCCTTCAGGCACGTTTCTTTCGGGCCGTAATAAAATTACATCATTGTTTTCATCATAAACACCCAAAACAAGGCATTCGCTAAAAAAATCTGCTATTTGCTTTGGCGGAAAATTTACTACCGCCACTACTTGCTGGCCGATTAGTTGCTCTTTGGTATAATGTTTAGTAATTTGCGCAGAAGATTGTTTGATACCAGATTTACCAAAGTCAATTTTTAGTTTATACGCTGGCTTTCTTGCTTTTGGAAAATCATTGATTTCAACAATTGTTCCTGTTTGGATGTTGATCTTTTCAAAGTCTTCCCAGGAAATCATATAAATATTTTATTTTAAAAATTAAACAACAAAAGTATGAAACGTCAGGCAACTGCAGTTTGGAATGGTTCCGGTAAAGAAGGTAACGGAACGCTTAGCACACAAAGTACTGTTTTAAGCAACACTCAGTACTCATATAAATCGCGTTTTGAAGAGGGTGCAGGCACAAACCCTGAAGAGCTGATGGCAGCAGCACACGCGGGCTGTTTTACAATGAAGCTTAGCTTTGTATTAGGTGCAGCAGGTTTTACACCTGATAAAATTGAGACTACCTGTATTATTGCTTTAGAAAATGGCGCCATTACCACCTCTCACTTACAGGTAAGTGCAACCGTACCAGGAATGAGCAAAGAAGAATTTGACAAAGCTGCACAAGAGGCTAAAACAGATTGCCCCGTCAGCAAAGCTTATAATCTCGAAATCAGTATGGAAGCTACGTTAAACGGATAACAAGATTGAGCGCTGAAAGCTATTTGAAAAAAATCGTGTAACAAAGCCAGGACAACAAATATTCAGAAAAATGTCTTACACAAATACATTTATAAAAGTCGCTGATGACTGTCCTGTCGTTACAAGCGAAGTTCCGGTTTCTAAAAAGGATAAGAAACCGATGCATCTTATTCAATATGAATTATTAAAGCAACATCCTTACACGTACGATCATGAGGCATTAATTTACGAGGTTTTTATAAAATACAGAGAAATTTCTGAAGATGTTTTGGAAAAGGAATCTGAAAAAATAAAAACGGAATTATTTTCTAAAGGTCATCCGTGTTTGAGAGCATCAGCTCTTACAAAGAGATATGGTTTTGGTGCACATTACAATGAGCAGGGTAAAATAGCTATTTACCCAATGGAATCAAAAGATTACGAAGCATTTATGGCTGATAAGGGTATGAAAATATTATCAGCGATGAAAACAAAAAGATAAAAAAATGCTGATTTTATTAATGTAGCTTAAAAGCCGTTGCCAAATTGGGGCAATGGCTTTTTTTTAAAAAACACCATCCATTTTAGGTACAAAAACGAGCATTTATTTTTTAAGAAAAATTATTTTTCTTTTAGATTCAGGTCGTTTCTTTTTAAAACGTCTGCTAAATTTTCGCCTCCTTTAATGGCAAAATCAAGTGTTCGTATCGGATAAGGTATGCTTATATTATTTTCATCAAAAACTTTCTTTATAAGCATTATCGCCTCACTTCGTGCCTGTAAAAAAACGGGTTGCTCAGTAGAATTTATCCAGATTTGTAAAATAAAATTAACGGAACTATCAGCGAAAGATTCATAAAAAAACCGTGGATTTTCATCAGGATCAAGAACGCTGATTTTTTTTACCGCTTCCAGAGCTACCTGCTTTACTTTATCCAGCTCCTCACCATAAGAAACACCAACTGTAAGCTCAAATCTTCTTTTGCCAGATCGGGTATAGTTTTCAAGACTATTTTGAAAAATATCTTTATTAGGTACAATTACCATTTGCCCCTGAAGCGTTTGAATAATCGTATCTCTCATATTTATCGTAATAACCTTTCCCATTATTTCTTTGGATTTAATAAGGTCACCGATCTGCAATGGTTTTCGTATAGATAAAAATATACCGGCAAAAAAATTTGCTGCAATATCCTGAAAGGCAAAGGCCAAAGCTATACCAGCTATACCGGCGCCTGTCAAAATTGAGAAAACAGCCTTATCAAGATGCAAAACGCTTAATGCGATAAATAAAGTAGCTAAAATTGCAATAACATATACAAGAGAAGAAAACAGGTTTGTTATAGGGCCATGTTGTATGAACCGTTGAAAAATTTTGCCTGAAAATTTCTTAATTAGCCTTGCTGCATAGAAACCGAGCACCAGCACTAATGATGCAATGACAATATTGGGAAGCAACCTGATAAACTCACGCAGCCACAGCAGCAGTTTAGATTGAATAAGATAATATGCTTTTTCGATGTCCATAAAACACAGTTGATGCTCAAAAGTGAAATTAAATAATGAAAAATGAACAACTCACTGTTGTTAAATATTTAAAGTGAAAGCTTCCTGATATTGCCTTTATGCAGATAAGGCATTATTTTGATTACATTTTCGTTTTTTTATTAAAAAAAGTCTTTCTCAAAAACTTCTTACCAGCGATGAAACCGGGAGTTAAAGTTGTGTATATTTATCCAATGAAATTATTTGCTGCCTTATTGATGTCCTTACTTCTATCGTCTTCAAAAATTCCTGCCCAAATGGTGATTGATTTGTATACAAATATTCCAAATTCAAAACCTTGCCAGGAAAAGGAAACGTATACTAAAAACAACGGAGGTGTTGGAATAGTTGGTCATGTAACCCATCCTACACTTCAGGTTTTTTTGCCCAAAGTTCCTAATGCTGCTGCCAGCAGTATTATCATCTGTCCCGGCGGAGGTTACTCCGTACTTGCTATAGACCATGAAGGTATTGAAGTGGCAAAAACGCTTAATCAAATGGGAATTGCTGCTTTTGTACTAAAGTATCGAATTCCTGATTCATCCTGTATGGATCATCGAGAAAACGTGCCCGTAATGGATGCCCAGCAAGCATTGAAAATGATTAGGGAAAATGCTGCAAAATGGAAAGTCGATGCATCCAAAATAGGAGTAATGGGTTTTTCTGCAGGCGGACACCTGGCTTCTTCACTCGGCACGCACTTTAACGAGCAAATACTTAGTAATACTAATCATACATCTTTGCGTCCTGATTTTATGGTACTCCTCTACCCTGTTATCAGTTTCAAAGACAGCATTACGCACCAGGGTTCAAAGCAAAACCTGATTGACAAAAGTCCATCATCAGATTTGGTTCACCGTTTTTCTAATGAAGAACAGATTAACACAAAAACACCTCCTGCTTTTTTAGTTCATGCTATTGATGACGACGTTGTACCTGTGGCAAACAGTATTGCTTTTGTTGAGGCACTTGCCAAAAATAAAGTTCCTGCCGAAATGCATCTTTATCAAAGTGGCGGACATGGGTTTGGACTACACAACAAAACGACAAAAGATGAGTGGATCGAAAGATTAAAGAACTGGCTTACTATGAATGGTTTTTTAAAATAAGCTATTAAAAAATTAATCTTTTTTGGATTACTTTCTTTGACAAGCTGTCTGAGGCAACTAATGATTATTCAAAATGATCTTATTCTATAAAAAACCCAATTATTTAAGGCATTGATTGCTTTTTATAAAGCATTATTTTAATAGCATTATTTATAATTGTAGTAAATTATTTTTTGTCAGTTTTAGATGATACTGAGGTGCAGATGAATAAAAAATATTTACATATCATTTTTGCTTTTTTCAGCATCCTTTTTATACAGCAAATACACGGACAGGAAACTAAAAAACATTACCGAAAAAAAAACCAGTTTATTCACAACATCTTTACCCGAATCAAGGGTTCGATTACTGTTACTAAATCTGACAGTACCACAAAAGCAACTGTTTTAAATACTAAAAGTGTAATTCCCTTTGATGAATATAACGGCAAAGTAATACGAACTATAACCACAGAAGAACTGGGTTTTGAAAAAATATTCACAGATACTTCCAGACGCCTTAATTATTATGGCACCCGTATATTAAATGCTTTGCATACTGACACCTACGATTGGGTTATAAGAGATAATCTGTTTGTAAGAAAAGGAAGCAGGCTTAATCCATACCTGTTATCTGATAATGAGCGGTATTTGCGCTCACTAGAGTTTATACAAGACGCAAGAATTGTGGTAAAACCTGTAAAGGGAAGTGAAGATTCAGTAGATATTGTGGTAATAACAAAAGATTTATTCAGCATAACCGGCTCTGCAAATATTGGTGGTTTTGAGCGTCAGAAAATAACGGCAGCCGAAACGAACCTTGCCGGTGCAGGACAAAAAGTACAGGTAACTACATTACGCGATATGAACAGGCGTCCTGTTTTTGGTTATGACTTTCTTTATTCAAAAAATAGCGTACGACATAGTTTTATAACTGCCACTATAGGCCACAGTCATATAAACAGTGACCGTACCGGCCGTGATAATGTTGCAACCGCTTACCTGTTGCTTAGCCGTCCATTAATTTCACCTTATTCAAGGTTTGCAGGCGGATTGGAACTACGATTTAATAAATCAGATAATCTTTACCGCGAAAGCGACAGCATATTTCGTAATTACAGAAATTCCTCGACCGATGTCTGGGCAGGTTATAATATTGGTCTAAAGAAATTATTAGAAGATAATAAAAACCGTAACAGAACTTTTGTTGCTATACGTTATTTGAGAAATAAATTTTTAGAAACACCTGTTCAATTTAGTAAAGGATATAATACCCTTTTTAATAACATTAATGCTGTTCTTGGTGAAGTGACTTTTTTTAAACAGGAGTTTTATAAGACAAATTATATTTATGGATTTGGCACTACAGAAGATGTACCATATGGCTATAACGTAGCAATTACCGGAGGATGGTACAAGCAACTCAACCTTGCACGTCCGTATTTTGGCATTAACGCAAATAGGTATGTCGCTTCAGAAAGAGGTAAGTTTTCCCAATATTATTTTCGCAGTGGTCTGTTCTATAACAAAGGTAAATTTGAAGATGTAAGTGTGCTGGCAGGAGGAAGCTTATATAGCAGGCTATATTTGTTTCAACATTTTAAAATGCGGCAATATTTGCAATACAGTTATACCAGATTATTCAACCAGGTTATTTACAATCCTTTACAAATCAATAATCCGTTAGGTTTAAGAAACTTCAGGGCTGATACTTTACGCGGTTCACAACGTGTAACCATGTATGCGGAAAGTATTTTTTTTGCTAAATTAAAATTATTGGGTTTCCAACTTGCTCCCTTTGGGTTTGCTTCGGGTACATTGTTGACAGGACAAGATAATAATTTTAAGCGGTCAGATATTTATTCAGGCATCGGAGGCGGATTAAGATCTCGAAATGTTAATCTTGTATTTGCTACTGCAGAGATAAGATTTATCTACTTTCCACGAAAAGCACAAGATATGAATGCTTTTAAAATTTCTTTTAATGGAAACATCCGTTTCAGGTACAACAGCAACTATATAAGGGCACCCGATATTAATCAGGTAAACCAGGTAGATATGAACAGCTTCTACTAGAATTACTTTTTCAATTATTAAATAACGGCGCTAGCAGCGTGAGCGATGATTGTAAAAAGTCAAGAAAACCTTTTATAGCAATCCGAATAGCAGCTACAGCATTACTTTAAATCCGCCCATCGTCCATCTTCCGGGCATTTTTGATCCCAATAAATCACTATATTCTTTATCAAATACATTATCAACTTCTGCAAA
>Ga0210040_10011338_pt1 | contig 10102 bp, 5 predicted proteins | sample CryGeyCG12114_NA_FD_185462 | JGI IMG/M metagenome (GOLD analysis project Ga0210040, IMG submission 185462) | Groundwater microbial communities from aquifer - Crystal Geyser CG19_WC_8/21/14_NA (SPAdes) (version 2) | ecosystem: Environmental > Aquatic > Deep subsurface > Groundwater | place: USA...
ACATAGGTACGGACCAGCAGCAACAATGCAGGTTGTCTGCTTGCCTGCTTCCAGCACACTCTGGAGCACGGGATCTGCCTCTAGGTAGAGCCTACTCGTGTACCTATGAATGCACGTAATCGAGACTTGAACACGATGAGGCCCGTATGAGCGGACCGTTGCGATATGCGGATCGTGATGGTTGTTAATAATGATCGCGGCCAGTTATTCAGCTTGCTTGGGTGTTTTGAAAAGGAGGCAGTGAAGAGTCACGCGAGCTGTTCTGGGACTAGTGGCTTAGCTTTTGGCTGCGCTTGCAGGCCGCCGTTGCCTGCGCAAAATTGTAACTCGCCTTACAACATCAACCCATCTCTTCACCTCATCAACATCCTTCCTCAACCATCCGTTGTCGATTGCGCGACCGACTCACGGCATTTTCGACGAAACTTCGAATATCCTCCAGCAGTTTGGAATCAAGAAGAGTGGTGTCGGGCAAGAGCGCAGCTGGAATACTTTGGGCAGGCCCGAGTGGGCGTGAGGTCAGAAGCGGCCTCTTCGCGCTATCAGCAGCACCGTGGTCGTTATCTAAAGAGCCCTTCGAAGTCCGATCAGCCGTCGAGGCTTGGATACTGTGAACATGGCAAACCTTAACTTCGCGTACTCGAGTGCGCCAACGCGTACAATCGAGGAAATTCAATTCGGTCTCTTTTCGGCGAAGGAGTCTGAACGTTTGGCGGTCATCGATATCGAGTATCCGGAGACGATGTATGTAGACAATGGAAAAGAAGTACATAACATGACTCTAACGGTTTTGCAGGGATGAGCAGCGCCTCAGACCTCGAGAAAAAGGTCCGAACGATCCTCATCTCGGCACGATCGACCGCAACTTCAAATGCAGCACATGTGAAGAAAACATGACCGAGTGTCCTGGACACTTCGGAGTAATCAAGCTAGCTACACCAATCTTCCACTATGGCTTTATGAACAAAGTCAAGAAGATTTTGGAGACTGTCTGCTACGCTTGTGGCAAGATCAAGGCGCTTGATGTTAGTCGCACTTGCTAACAATGTTTTTTCGTGATCCAACGCTGACCTTCTTGCAATTAGTCCGAAGAATTGCGACATGCAAAGTCTCTCCGTGACCGAAAGAGAAGATTTGATGCTATATGGCGACTGAGCAAGCCGAGAATGATTTGTGAACAGGATCCCCCAGAGGATGCAGAACAACCCGCAAAAGGCGAAAAGCAAGTCCGACATGGCGGTTGTGGCTCGGTTCAGCCCAATATCAGAAGGACTGGTCTGCAGCTATGGACTACGATGAAACAGACAAAGGGCGAAGAGGACGACAATGACGCAGTTCCTGAAAAGAAAAGATTGTTCGCCCAAAATGTCCTGACCACATTCCGACTCATTTCAGACGAGACGCTTGACACCATGGGCTTGAGCTTGGATTACGCTCGTCCAGAGTGGATGATACTTACAGCCCTACCAGTCCCGCCTCCACCAGTCAGACCCAGCATCAGCGTCGATGGCAGTGGCCAGGGACAACGCGGTGAGGACGATCTTACCTTCAAGCTTGGAGATATTATCCGAGCCAATCAAGCTGTGCTACGTACAGAGGTTGACGGTACTCCTGACCACATCAAGGATGACCTCTGCGATCTCTTGCAATACCACATTGCAACCTACATGGACAACGAAATTGCAGGCTTGGACAAAGCACAACACAAGTCTGGTCGGCCTATCAAATCCATTCGAGCACGTCTGAAGGGGAAGGAGGGTCGCCTGCGACAAAACTTGATGGGAAAGCGTGTCGACTTTTCGGCACGTACCGTCATCACTGGAGATCCGAACTTGTCGCTTGATGAGGTTGGTGTGCCACGAAGCATTGCTCGAACCCTTACGTACCCCGAGACAGTGACGCCATTCAACCTCGACAAACTCAAGCGGCTCGTTTCCAATGGGCCTACCGAGCACCCTGGTGCAAGATATGTCATTCGAGACACGGGCGAGCGTATTGACTTACGCCACCACAAGCGAGCAGGAGAGATGACTTTACAATACGGTTGGAAGGTGGAGAGACATATTCAAGACGGAGATGTTATTCTCTTCAACCGTCAACCCTCGCTGCACAAAGAGTCTATGATGGGTCATCGCGTCCGCGTCATGCCATACTCCACCTTTCGTCTCAACTTGTCAGTCACCACACCTTACAACGCTGATTTCGATGGTGACGAGATGAACTTGCACGTTCCACAGAGCGAGGAGTCTCGTGCCGAGCTCGCTAACCTCTGCATGGTTCCCCTCAACATTGTTTCTCCTCAGCGAAACGGTCCTTTGATGGGTATCGTCCAAGACACACTTTGCGGTATTTACAAGATCTGTCGTCGGGACATTTTCCTGACCAAAGAACAAGTTATGAACGTCATGCTATGGGTTCCGGAGTGGGATGGGGTGATTCCTCAACCTGCCATCCTCAAACCACGTCCTCGTTGGACAGGTAAGCAGATGATCAGCATGGTACTCCACCCTGGTCTCAACCTTGAACGACTTGATGCCAAGGGCGAAGATCCGCTCAACCCCTCGATTGATACTGGTCTCATGGTTCTTGAGGGTGAGCTCATGTTCGGATTGTTCAGCAAGAAATTCGTCGGTACCAGCGCTGGTGGTGTTATACACACCATTTTCAATGAATTTGGCCACGAAGCTGCGATGGCTTTCTTCAATGGCGCTCAGAGAGTTGTGAACTACTGGCTTTTGCACTATGGCTTCAGTATCGGCATTGGAGATACTGTTCCTGACCCTGACACTGTCAACAAGATTCAAGAGGCTGTCGACGCGAAGAAAGCCGAGGTCGCGGAGATCACTGTTCGCGCCTACAATGAAGAGCTCGAAGCTTCACCTGGTATGAATGTTCGTCAAACCTTCGAGAGCAAGGTCATGAACTCTCTCAACCAAGCTCGTGATCAAGCTGGTGCGGCCACAGAGGAGAGTTTGAAGGATTTGAACAATGCTATCCAGATGGCTCGTTCTGGTTCAAAGGGCTCAACTATCAACATTGCGCAGATGACTGCTATTGTTGGCCAACAGGCCGTCGAAGGGAAGCGTATTCCTTTCGGCTTCAAATATCGAACATTGCCTCATTTTGCGAAAGACGATTATTCTGCTCCTTCTCGTGGCTTCGTCGAAAACTCATACCTGCGAGGTCTTACACCTACGGAGTTCTTCTTCCACGCTATGGCTGGTCGTGAAGGTCTTATCGATACAGCTGTCAAGACTGCCGAGACTGGTTACATTCAGCGTCGTCTCGTCAAAGCTCTTGAAGAGGTTACTGTCAAGTATGACACCACGGTCCGTGATTCAAGAGGCAACATCGTTCAATTCATCTACGGTGAAGATGGTTTGGATGGAGCTCACATCGAAAACCAGAAGGTTGATATCATAACGATTTCTGACAAGGCCTTCATGAAGCGATATGCTGTCGACGTCATGAGTGGCGACTATTCCGAGTTCAAAGGCCGCTGGACGCAAGCCCGCGAGATGCAGGGTGATTCAGAGCTTCAGGAACTTTTCGATCAGGAGCTGGAGACTCTACGAGACGCTAGGACATTCCTACGCAGTATGGGTAAGGGCACGGAAGACTCCTTCCAATTACCGCTCAACGTTGCCCGTATCATTGATCAAGCACAAAAGGGTTTCAAGATTCGACGTGGCGACACCACTGACCTCGATCCCCGACACGTCCTCCAATCGGTCAACGACCTTATGGAGCGACTGACAGTCGTGCGTGGTGAGGATGCTATCTCTAAGGAGGCTCAAGCAAACGCTACTCTCCTGCTCAAAGCCCAATTAAGGTCTCGCTTGGCTTTCAAGCGACTGGTCATGGACCATTCGCTCAGCACACTAGCATTCAACAATGTGGTAGGCAGCATCGAGAGTCGCTTTATCGCTGCTCAATCTCCTCCTGGTGACATGGTCGGTGTGCTTGCAGCACAATCCATCGGAGAGCCGGCCACTCAAATGACGCTCAACACTTTCCATTTCACTGGTGTGTCCGCGAAGAACGTTACCCTTGGTGTACCACGTCTCAAGGAAATTTTGAACGTTTCTCAGAATATCCGAACCCCATCTATGACAGTCTACCAGCTTCCGGAGAACGTTGCATCCATTGAAAGTGCGAAATTGCTCAGAAGTCAAGTACAGCACACCAATTTGCGATCTGTTGCTGAGACGTGCGAATTGTGGTATGATCCTGACATTCAGAGCACCATTATCCCGGAAGATCTCGACATGGTCGAGTCGTATTTCATCATCCCTGAAGACGCCGACCAAGACCTGTCCAGTCATTCCAAGTGGCTGCTCCGCATTACTCTTAGCCGTGCTAAGCTTCTTGACAAGGGTCTCAACATTCAAGATGTTGCCACGAAGCTCAAGTCGACTTATGGCAAGGATTTGTCAGTTATCTTCAGCGATATCAATGCTGACGAACAGGTTATCCGAGTCCGCCTTGTGCAGTCCTATGGCAAAGATGAGGACGAAGATCGTAAGGAAGATGATGACATACTGAAGCGGTTCTTGAACGAAATGCTTGACCATCTTACCTTCCATGGCGTTCCCGGAGTTTCGCGAGCTTTCATTGACCAAAAGGCCAGAGCCATTGTCGCCGCCGATGGTTCGCTGTTCATGGCAAAAGCTGATCCCCGGTGTAATGAGTATGTCCTTGAGACAAGCGGTAGTTCCTTCGCAAGGGTTCTTGCTATTGACGGCGTCGATACGAGTCGCACTTACACCAATCGCTTTACCGAAGTCTTTGAGGTTTTGGGTATTGAAGCCACTCGCGCCGCAATCTCTCGTGAGCTTACTCAGGTGCTGTCCTTTGACGGGTCCTATGTCAACGCTCGTCACTTGAACATCCTCTGCGATGTTATGACTTCCCGTGGCTACGTCATGGCCGTCACCCGTCATGGTATCAACAAGTCGGACACTGGTGCATTGATGCGTTGCTCTTTCGAGCAGACCGTGGAGATATTACTCGAGGCTGCCGCTGCTGGTGAGCTTGACGACTGTCGTGGTGTGTCCGAAAACTTGATTCTGGGTCAAGTTGCTCCAGTCGGTACTGGTACCATGGAGATTTATCTCGACCACAAAATGCTTGCTACGGTTATAGCTGACAACTCCAACCTTGGCCTGGCAGGTGCAATTGGTGTGAAAGGTCAACAGCAACTTTTGGAAGGAGCCGCAACACCATATGACTCCGGATCGCCTATGGCGGATGTTGGTTATCTTGGTTCACCTGACTATGGCGCATCGTTCTCGCCGATTTCGAATACCGAAACAGATGCTCCGGGCGGGTTCTCTGAGTATCAGCCTGGTGGCTTCGGTAGTGCAGGGGGTTTCAGTCCCTATGGTGGTCGCAGTCCTGCAGGATACTCCCCTGCCAGTCCGTTCGGTACGAGTCCGGCATCCCCGAGCTTCTCTCCGACGACTGGTTATTCCCCTACGTCACCTGCGTTTGGTCCAACGAGTCCGGGATTCGGCCCCACCTCGCCGTCCTTCTCACCAGCGAGTCCCGCCTTCACTCCAACCTCCCCAGCGTACTCGCCTACATCACCAAGCTACAACCACCTGTCCCCGACGTCTCCAAGCTACTCACCAACGTCGCCGAACTACTCGCCAACATCGCCAGCATACGGAGGCTCCCCAACTTCACCAAGCTATTCGCCTACCTCACCCGCGTTTAGTCCAACGTCACCGACCTCGCCAACCTCGCCTTCTTACAGTCCTACTTCGCCAATGTACAGTCCTACCAGTCCTGCATTTGGTGGAGGTGCTGCGAACAAGCAGTCACCGACTTCTCCTTCTTACAGTCCTACATCGCCAACGTACAGTCCTACTAGTCCAACCTCACCAACGAGCCCATCCTACTCGCCGACTAGTCCTTTGTACAACGCTTCACCAAGAAGTCCGGCTCAGCGACCCGGCTATTCTGCAACTAGCCCGCAGTATTCGCCAAACTCTCCAGTTTATTCTCCAGCTTCTCCTAAGGAAGACGAGGAGTAAACCTGGCTTTGTACCATCATTCGACCGTAGGGTCGCTTCATACAAACTGCTTTCTTTGATACCATCCAAAAGTGGATCCATTAGTTTGATCATCTGCTCACGGTGGATATCGAGGCAGCTGTTGATCATAACCTCCAAAAAATGTATTCGTGGCCCAGATCAAAATTGTCATACGCAAGAGGTTGCAAGCAACCTCTCGCCCCTATCAGAGGCATCGTGATTTTTTCATTAGCGACGGCGTTGGATGGGAATGTTTTTCATATTATGCTACTGCTTCGCAATCGGCGTGGGGTGGGTCACTCAAAAAAGGAGATGTCCTTTGGATGTCGCAGCTGGAAGGGGATGAGTAGGGCCTTCACCACCTTGAATGCATGAGACTGTTCGCTCGCAACCAGGGGTGGGATGCCTAAGGAGGGGTGTGACTGCCTACTAGACTGACAAACGTGAGTGCATGAATGGGGGAAGAGAGATGCGTTTTCTTGAGCTCTCATGATGGCTGCATGACTGAGCATTACTATGCTATGCTTACTTGGCCAAGCAACGAAGATAGTGGAGGCAGATGATACAATAAAATCTTGAAATGGTGATGAAAATATTGTGCATTGAGGCACGGCATCATTTCGCCAGATTTGTGAACAGTGTCATGCCAGGTGCGATGCGTTTTACGCTAGCTACTTAGTTGTATGTTGGTGGTTGTCAGCGACCGCAACACTGCCCTTCTCGCGGACAAGGGAAAGACATTACGGAGGATCGTAGGTTGTAAAGAATGAATTCTTGCTTTTACCAGACGTTCAAATTGCAATGTTTGCATGCCTTTACAGAAATACCTGTGTAAAGACATCGTGGTCAATACCACCCTAGCCCCTGTAGCTCTTATGATTGCCCGTCGCCTTGGTCCTCGACAAATCTTATGGTGACAGTGGGATTCAACTGTACGTCCTCTGGCTCGAAGTTCATACAGTCCTCTCGATTCATGTTTTGAGTGCTCGTCCCTTTCATCAGCCTCATCGCTGTGCTCGTTGTCACCCTCGGCTCTGTCATCTTCACGACCCTCGGCAACTGATCACCGAGGGGTTTCGGGAAGTCATGCGCCTTCGACACGGCATCTTCGACGTCGGTGTTGCATGGTCGATTGCCGAGGGACTCTTTTGGTCACATCCGTGGGTTGCCATGATACTTATGTTGTTTATTTCCACGAACTCCATGGTGCTCAGCTCGGTCTCGAATTTGCCAAGCTGCATGAAGTCCCGGAATTTTATGTCGAAACTTGTATTGGCGGCTGTGTACTTTCGTGGAAGTGGGTGCCGCCGCGGCCGTCTGCGTCACAACATTTGGCAGAAAGGGTTGTCATGGACCAGTGAAAGCGATCGAGGCTTCCGATGTAGCTCACCAGTGTCAGTATAGGGAACATACTGCTTTGAAGTGTAGCCATAGGGTTATGGATGTCCTTGGATGCGTGGACTTGGTTCTCACCAGTGACATCCACCGAGACAGCCATTGCAGCACGCTCAGCACGACGATCGATGGTGCCATTTCCTTTGACGTTCAAGTTCAGAGACCCGACAGGCGTGGGTGGACGCCATCAAATCTGTGCGCTTCGAGACTTCAGGATGAGAGTTCGGACCAGGTTGGTATGTTACAACGGTCCAGCAACAAATACCGGGAGGCACAGTGGAAACGGGCAGCAGGCGATGGCGGCACTCACTGTTCTGTGTAACCCAGGACGCAACTACTTACGGACTTGACCACTTACCTAGGTAGGTAGCAACTCGAAGACCAAGGGAACGCATACTGATGCATGGCAGCCGTTAGTGACAAGACTGGGAGAGTTATTGCTGCAAGAGCCGGGTATCTAGAAAGAGTAGGTAGGTTAAGTAGGTAGGCACTGCTGAGATCGACCCGAATCTTGACGCCACCTAGGCATATACGATTTCTACAGGGGCCACTCAGGCTTGAGTCATGAAGGGGCGTCTTCCAAGGTGCCCAACAAGTGGATGCGAGAAAGGAGTGGCACGCAGAACAGGCTTCCTTGCCTGTGCATTTCTTGACAAGCAATCGGGTGGGAGTAAAGCATAGCTTAGGTAGTGTACCTAAGGAGATCAATTGTTGTCGCAACCCAATCGAGGATGGTCCGTGCACATGAGGCCTCCGGTTCCCGTCCTCTTGGAGTACTGCATTACAGTACGAGTGCCTTCACCAGAATTCCAACCTGGTTTTACAAAAGCTCAAAATGATTCGCGTCATGGAAATGCCATCTAGTCGAAAGGCAGAGCTCAGAACAGGAACCGAGGAGACAAAACACGCGCCCAGCATGCCACCATAGTTGTTGTGGAGTCACGATAATACAGGGAAGAGAGCATAATGTATGCTGGAAGGTACCCGTAGTAGGTACGGCAAGCCTGAGTGTACATCAAATTGTGATTGCCGTAGGTGCCATCGACCTTGACACGGGCGTTGCTTGGAAATTGCTTGGACGTCATCCCTGCTTTGAGATCTACGTCATGTCGAGGTTTCTGCCAGTGGCTCCTGCTTGTTGTGCTGGTTGTACTGGGTTTGTTGATTGATGCGAACAGCGATACTTAACGTCTGACCCACCACATTCGAATCTACGGCATCGCATCGCCTCTGTTGGGAGATATTGTTCTAAAATGAATGAAGACCTCCACATGCCAAGAGTCCCTGCAAGCAGGCCCAGGGACCATCTCGCCTACCGCTCAAGCGCGTTTATCCAGGCGCATATCTTCCTTGGAGCAACCATCAGTCTGTTAGTTCTCTATCATTGGCCTCAGCGTTGGATCGTCTCTGGCGCACCAATCCTCACATACTGTCTTCTCCTGGGCGAAGCCACGGGGTATAGAGTCCTGCCGTTCATTCCACTATGGACACTTTGGACCCTCATCAACCTGACATATATGGTAGCAGCGACATCATGGTTACTTCTTGGTTTCTACGTGCCGATCTGTTATATGATGGTATTCATATCATGCCTTTACCAATTCGACCCTGCAGCAAGGATCGTGAGAGGGTCACTCGGCTCGATTCTCGAACAGTTACACTTCATCAATGACAAAGTTGCCTTCTTCAATATTCCTGCTCTGGAGATCGATACAGAAGTTAATGGTCTCATGGTGATCCGTGGCGTAACTATTTCCTTGTCTCACCTCAGCATCGTCGCGCATGGAGTCGAGGTCGGCATAAAACTTTCAGACGACATGGAGATTGCTCTGCAGGTCGACAAAGTATCGATATCACTCTTTCGACGGATCCAAGTGGGAGAGGTCTTTGGGAATCTCAAAGGTGGGGAGTTTGAGATGACGTTCGGAAATCTTGCGAAGGTGAGGGATGGTGTTGAGGGCACGTCGCTCATGGTCGCAGACACACCACTATTACTTGCTGCCGCGAAGGATGGGAATACCACAAGGGCTGATACCGTCACGACAACAGAGAAGATGACTGCCGGCAGTCGTCCGAAAGACGTGTCGGCAGAGGATGGCTTTGCCTCGCTTACTCAAATCTCGCCGAACGAGGAAAAGGCTCGCTCGAAATACAGTAACGCTCTGAAGTACATCGAAGAAACCAGCGCTATCGGAGAGAGCAGAATGCAGGTCGCGGCCATGGCCCAAGATGATCCCAATCAGGATGACAAGACATTCAACCCTCAAGACAGGAACGACATGCGCGCTGCCATATGCTCGCAGCTCCACGACAAACCCTCTGTCCCTCACCCACCACATCGGTCAATCAAGGTGACCACACTGCGGAATCTTTCGCCTCCATATGTGCGTAGGTTCTTGCATCGACTGCCATTCATGCTTCGCCTCTTGCTCAATCCTCTCGCTTATTTCCATCCTATATATATCGACTCTATCACGGCCGGTGGTTCTGGCAAATGGCTGCATCATCTACTACATGAGATGATTTTCAAAGATTATGCAGACAACGATGCTGGCATTAGAAAACTCGAGAAGCGGATCTCTGACTGGCTGTCTGATGCAAATTTCGTGCTACAGATAGCCAACATTGTAGGCACAGCGCAAGTGCCTCTAGATACCTCTTTCGATGTT